>Ga0207652_10000142_pt1 | contig 76696 bp, 79 predicted proteins | sample KBSC63BmetaG_FD_184334 | JGI IMG/M metagenome (GOLD analysis project Ga0207652, IMG submission 184334) | Corn rhizosphere microbial communities from Kellogg Biological Station, Michigan, USA - KBS C6-3B metaG (SPAdes) (version 2) | ecosystem: Host-associated > Plants > Roots > Rhizosphere ... | reverse complement strand
CGGCCGGGTCCTGCGCGACGTGGGCACGCGAATCAGGTCAGGTCCGGAAGGAAGCAGCCTTAAGCGGATGCCGCGGGTGCCGCAGGCGAGCCCGGCTTGAGCCAACCGCGACGGACACGCCCGGTGGCCTTGTCTCGGAGGACGGGGCGCACGGTCCACTTTTTTGCCGCTGACTTCCTCTTTCTTCGCGGATAGCGCGAAGAAAGAGGAAGTCAGCGATCAGTCGATCAGGCGGGCCTGCATGCGGTTGATGGCTATGCGCCAGGTGAGCAACGCGAAGGCGACGAGGAAGGCGAAGCGGGCCAGGTCTACCGCCTCGAAGCCGAAGGCGCCGCCGCGGACCAGTTCGACCAGCTGGTGCAGGGGGTTGACCTGGGCGATTGCCTGAAAGCCCTGGGGCAAACCTTCGATCGGGAAGAAGGTTCCCGCGACGAGGAAGAGCGGCGTGACGAAGAGCGCGGTGACGTAGTTGAACTGGTCGATCTTGGCCACGGTCGCCGCCATCGCGATGCCGAAGCCGGCGAAGCCGAGCGCGGTGGTGAAGCAGAAGAACGGCACCAGCAGCATGCCCCAGGCCGGGTCGAGGCCGAAGGCGATCGTGACCAGCAGCGGCACGCAGCCGTAGGTGCCCGAGCGCAGGGCGATCCAGAGCATCTCGGCGGTGACCAGCTCCTCGACGTCGACCGGCGCGGCGAGGATCGCGTCGTAGGTGTTCTGGAAGCGGTGCTTGACGAAGGTGCCGAACATCGCCGGCAGGGCGCTGGAGAAGATCACCGCGGTGGCGACCATGCCGGTGCCGACGAACTGGATGTAGGGGACGCCGTTTACTTCGTCGACCAGCGTCGCGCTGAGGCCGAGGCCGAAGGCGAGCAGGTAGACGATCGGTTCGAGCACGCTGGAGAAGGTCGTCCCCTTCCAGTAGGTGCGGAAGTTGGCGACCTCGCGACTCATGATCCCGGCGATCGCCGCCGGTTCGAGCCGCCGCAGCTTGGCGGTCCCGTTGCTCACGGCGAACCCCTCCTCCTCTTCAGCGCTGGGGCTCATTCGGCCTCCGCTCCCGTAAGCAGCACGAAGACGTCCTCGAGTGAGGCGGCGCGGATGACCGCGTCCTCGGGCACGGCGCCGCCGTTCGCCCGCTCGGAGCCGACGATCGCGATCGCGGGGCCGGCCGGCCGCACCGGCAGGCCCTGCTGCTCGGCGATCGCCCGCACTTCGGTCAGCCGTTCCGGCGGCCCGTAGACCTCGGCGGTGTGGGTGCCGGCGTGGGCGGCGATCAGCTCGGCCGGCGTCGCCCGGGCGATCACTTTCCCCTTGTTGACCACGGCGACCTCGTCGGCGAGGCGCTCGGCCTCCTCGATGTAGTGAGTCGACATCAGGATCGTCGTGCCGCGCGAGCGCAGGTTGTCGATCAGGGTCCAGAGCTCGGTGCGGATCTGCGGGTCGAGGCCGACCGTCGGCTCGTCGAGCAGGATCAGCTTCGGCTCGTGGACGAGGCCGCGGGCGAGCAGCAGGCGGCGGCGCATGCCGCCGGAGAGCTCGTCGACGGCGTCGCCGCGCCGCCCGCGCAGGCGCGCCAGGTCGAGCGCTTTGTCGACCGCGGCGCCGACGTCGGGCACGCGGTAGAGGCGGGCGAAAACGGCGAGGTTGTCTTCGACCGTGACATCGACGTCGAGGTTGTCGAGCTGCGGCACCACGCCCATCTCGGCCCGCGCCGCCTTGGCGTCGGCGGGAAGCTCGTGGCCCAGCACGCGAAGCTCGCCCTCGTCGGCGATCGCCTGGCCGGTCAGCAGCCGCATCGTCGTCGACTTGCCGGCGCCGTTGGGCCCGAGCAGGCCGAGGCAGATGCCGGTGGGCACCTCGAGGTCGAGCCCGTCCACCGCGGTGATCGGGCCGAAGCGCTTGACCACGCCGCGGAGCTCTATCGCCGCCATGCGTCGATTCTCAATGATCGGCGGCGCCGGCGGCGAGCTGGCGTTCCAGCTCGGCAGCGCGCTCGGGATCGAAGAGGCTGAGCGCCACTGCGGTCGCCACCGAGCGGGTGGTGGAGATCGCGAGCAGGCGCGGGTCGCTGGGCAACCGCTTGGCGCTCTCGGAGAGGAAGAGCTCGGCCAGCACCGGCAGCTCGCGTCCGCCCGCCGTGCTCAGCACGCGCAGGATCGAGAGCGTCGCGCTGGCGTCGGAGGCGCGCTGGTTCCAGTCGGTCGGGCTGGGGGTGACGATGACCATGTGCGGCCGCGACTCGATCAGGCTGCGCGGCAGGTGGTTGGTGTCGGTCGGCAGCGCTTCGATGTAGTGGAGGCGCACGCCGGACGGTTCGGCGGTGCCGAGGTAGCGGTCGAAGGCCGGCCGCGGCGCGATCATCGTCACGGCGAAGCTCTCGGCCCCGACCTCGGCCAGGTCCTCCATCAGTGCCGGCGCGTTGATCCCGCAGCCGACGATCGTCAGCCGCAGCGGTTCCCGCGCCCTTTGCGCCGCCTTCCAGGCGGCGTCGACGAGCCTGGCGAAGGGCTCGGGCGAGCCGTGCTCGGCGACCCAGCCCGGCAGCTTCTTCAGCGCCGGCGGGCGCGTGATCGCCAGCCGCAGCAGGGCGGAGACGGTGCGGTCACCGACCACCGCGTCCCAGTGGGAGGGAAAGAGCTCCCAGCTGGCGTCGACGTTGCGCCCGCGGCGGAAGAGCAGGCGCACCATCGGACTCGCCTCCCTCTCCTTCAGGTAGTCGAGCAGGGCGAGGCCGCTTTGGGTCACCTCGACGTCCGCTGCCTCGGCCCGAACCGGCCCGCTGGTCGAGGGCATCAGCAGGATCGCCCGCGCCCGCTCGGCGCCGGCCAGCTCGAAGCCCGAGTCGCCCGCGGTATCGCCGAAGATCAGGTCGAACTTGAGCCCGCCGCCGGCGGAGTCCTCGAGCTCGTCGAGGATCTGAGGGCGCGAGTCGCGGGCCGACTCGGGCGCGAGCAGGACGAGCCGCTTCAACTCGGTCTCGAGCTGGGCCTCGGTAGCGGCCGAGGCGGCCACCGAGGCGAGGTCGGTGCCGCCGACGACGAGCAGGTGGCCGCTGCAGGTGACCGGTCGGTCCCCCTGGCCGATCCGCTCCAGCGAGTTTGCGACGACCTCGGCGACGAAGGTGAAGAGCAGGCCGACGAGCAGGACGAGCCCGATCACCGCCTGGAAGAGGCCGACGGCGCGTTCTGCCCCGTCGACGTCCTCGTGCAGGCTGGAGGGGTCGAGCACGTGCAGCACCGCCGACCAGAGCGCCTCGCCGAAGTCGCCGTACTGGCCGAGCAGGAAGTGGCTGACCGCGGCGCTGCCGAGCAGCAGGACCGCGACCGCGGAGACGAGCAGGATGACGCGCCCCATCGTGGTCTGCGTCGTGCGTCTCAGCATCGCGCCTGAGCTTATGGGTCCATATGGCCTGGGAGACTGGCGGCGTGCTGGACGAGCGCTGGATCAGATCGCTGCACGTGGAGACCCTGCGCGAGGAGGAATTGCACGCCGGCCGGGAGTCGCACGTGCTCTTCCAAGCCTCGACGATCGCGGCCCTGCTCGAGGGCGCCTACGAGGGCGACCTCTCCTTCGCCGAGCTGGCCGAGCACGGCGACCTGGGGCTGGGGACGCTGGACGGCCTCGACGGCGAGATGATCGCCCTGGACGGCTGCTTCTACCGAGCCGATGTCGACGGCAACGTCACCGGGGTCGCCGCCGAGACGAGGACGCCGTTCGCGGTGGTGACCGGGTTTACACCGTCTCTCGACGCGGAGGTCGACGGCTCGCTCGACCACGACGATCTGCTCGCCGAGCTCGAGCGGCTGATCCCCGCCGGCACCGCCTCCTGCGCAATCCGCATCGACGGGCGCTTCGAGCTCGTCCGCGCCCGCTCGGTGCCGCGCCAGTCGCCGCCCTACCGGCCACTGACGGAGGTCGTCGCCGAACAGCACGTCTTCGAGCTCACCGACGTCACCGGGACGATGCTCGGCTTCCGCTTCCCCGACTACGCCGAGGGGATCGAGGTGAGCGGCTACCACCTCCACTTCATCAGCGAGGACCGCCGACGCGGCGGCCACGTGCTCGGCTCGCGCGGCGCCGGGCGGCTGCGCGTCCGCATCGATCCCTCCAGCGACCTGCACGTCGAGTTGCCGGCGGGCATCGAACTCGCCGATCCCGAGCTCGCCTCGGCGACCCACGCAGCGGTCGAGCGGGTCGAGCGGCAGCGCTGAACCGCAGGGACTCAACGCGAAGATACAGATCGCTTTGAGCCCCGTCGGTGGCTAGCAGCGACGGTAGAGAATCCAGGAATCGTTGCCCGCCACTCGCTTGAAGCGGCGCGGCACGGTGGGCTTGAAGCGCGTGGGATCGTTGGGGTCGAGGATGAAGTTGTGGATCACAAAGGGGCTGGCCGGATCGAGGAAGTAGCCGCGTCGCGGCACGCCCTCCTCGCTGGCGCTGACGATCCGGGTTGGCTTGACATCGAGGTTGAAGGCGAGCCGGGGGATCGCGCGGTGGTTGGGCACGGCGACCGGGCCGCAGAGTGGCTCGACGAAGGCGCCCGAGTCAGCGAGGTCGCTGAGGTTGCGCTCGATCTTGCCCTGGTCGGCAAGGTCGCTGTGCACGGTCGAGTCGAGATTCCACTGGTTCGGCAGCCAGAGCACGAACATCAGCACCACCGCCCCGGCGAAGACCTGCCAGCGGCGCCGCCAGGGGTGGCCGGCCTCGAGCAGGCGCCAGCCGAGCAGGCCGACGGCGACGAAGATCGCCAGGATCGCGCCGCCGAGCATTGTGTAGCGGGCGATGATCGCCAGGCCGGCCGCGGCGAGGAAGGCGAAGGCGGCAAGCGCGAGCACCGCCGCGGCAATGCCCAGCGCGGAGCGGCGGCGCAGGAAGGCGAAGCCGAGCACCAGGCCGCCGGCAGCGCCGACCATGCCGGGCCACTGCATCACTTCGCCGAGCGCCCGTGGCCCATAGAGGACTAGGTCAACCGGCCCTGTCTTCCGCTTCAACGTGTCGACGGTTTCCTGTGTGCCGGTCAAGGAGTAGAGGAAGTTGCCGGTGGTGATCCCGTCGAAGAGGACCCAGAGGATCGGACCGGCCAGCGCCAGCGCGCCGAGCCAGGCGAGCTCGCGCGGGGAGCGCTCGCGGCGCCAGCGCAATCCTCCCCGGTAGTCGACGGCCATCCAAAGCCAGTACGCGATGGCAAAGCCCCAGGCCTCCGGGCGCAGCAGGCCGGCCAGGGCGAGCAGGGTCAGGACCGGCCAGCCGGCCCTCGCGCGCTTGCTCTCTATGACTAGCGCAGCGAGGACCAGGGCGATGTAGGGGACGTCGACGTAGGCGCGCAGCCCGTTGGAGAGGAAGGGGGCGCGCGTGAGGAGGATCAGGCTGGCTATGGCACCGATCGGGCGGTCGAACCAGAGGGAGCCGAGGCGGTAGACGAAATAGCCGACCAGGCCGAGCGAGATGTAGGCGACGATCATCGTCACGGTGATCGCGCCGCCGCCGATGGGGGTCGTCACGACCCCCAGGAAGTCGGCGAGTGGATGCGGCGTGGGGGGCAGCGCGGCGCCGTAGTCGGGGCTCACCCCATGGGCCAATTCGCGCCCCCAAACGAGCGCGTAGATCGTGTCGTAGTTGGGGAAGCCGGTGGGGAAGAGAATCAGCAGGGCGGCGCTGACGCCACCTATCCAGGCGAGGGGAATCAGCCAGTTGCGGAGCTGCTGAGGCACCGGCGCACGGTATCGATGCCCGCTTCACCGAGGTGCAACGCTTTATCCCTCTCACAGGAGCACAACGCGTTGCACCTGTGATCGGGCCGCCGATCGCCCGCGGATACACTGGCCACAGTGCCGCCGTCCAGCGACTCGATCTCCCTCTACCGCCGCCACCGCCCTGGTTCTTTCGACGAGGTGGTGGGCCAGCAGCACGTGGTGCGCACGCTGCGCAACGCGGTCGAGCAGGGCAAGGTCCACCACGCCTACCTCTTCGTCGGCTCGCGCGGAACCGGCAAGACCTCGATGGCGAAGATCCTCGCCCGCTCGCTCAACTGCGAGCGCGGCGGCCCGACGGTGACGCCCTGCGGCGAGTGCGAATCGTGCCTGACGATTGCCGCCGGCTCCTCGATCGACGTGATCGAGATGGACGCCGCCTCCAACCGCTCGGTCGACGACGTGCGCGACCTGCGCGAGCGGGTTGCCTATGCCCCCACTGGCGGCCGCTGGAAGGTCTACATCCTCGACGAGGCGCACATGCTGACCAAGGAGGCCTGGAACGCCTTCCTCAAGACGCTCGAGGAGCCGCCGCCCAACACCGTCTTCGTCCTCGCCACCACCGAGGCCCACAAGGTGATGCCGACGATTGCCGATCGCTGCCAGCGCTTTGACTTCCAGCGCCCATCGCTGGAGCAGATCTCCGAGGTGTTGACCCGGGTCGCCGCGGCCGAGGAGATTGAGGCCGAGGCCGCCGCCGTGGCGATGGTCGCCCGCTCGGCCTCAGGCAGCTTTCGCGACGCGCTCGGCACGCTTGACCAGCTTGTCGCCTTCGGCGGCAACCAGGTCAAGCTCGAAGACGTGCTCGAGCTGCTCGGGGCCGCCGACGCCGAGTTGCTCTTCGACGCGGTCGACGCGGTGATCGCCCAAGACCCCAAGGCCGTCCTGCTCGGGGTCGAGAAGATGGCCCGCTCCGGCCGCGACCCCGCCCAGTTCGCCCGCGACCTGCTGGCCCACCTGCGCCACCTGCTTGTCACCCAAACTGTCGGCGAGGTGCCAAACACCTTTGTAGTGACCGCAACAGACGCCGAGCGACTTTCGGCTCAAGCAAGCTCGATCGGCGCCGCAACCCTCGTTCGCACGATCGACGAGCTGGCGAACGCCCTCGCATCGGTTCGCGAGGGAGACGATGCACGGATGGCGGTGGAGATTGCACTCTTGAAGGCAGCCCGACCGGATCTGGATCCGTCTACTGAGGGATTGCTTAGGCGCATAGAGAGACTCGAGCAAGGGACGAGTACGTCTCGGGCCGCGGGTCCTGTCGCCGCGGGGGACCCCCCACCGCCTGCTGTAGCTAAAGCTTCCTCGGCGGCGGGCCCCCCTACGGCGCCACCCGCGGCAGAAGCCTCCCCGTCCCGAGAGACTGAGCCCCAGGCGCCAGCAGATAGCTCTGAAGCGCCCAAGGCGTCAGCGGTGAGCTTCGAGCCAGCCCAGCCCGCGCAAGCTGATAGCTCTGAGCGGCCTGAGCCGACTCAAAGCTCCGAGGTACCCGACCCAGCGGAGAGCTTCAGAGACGCCGAGACTGAGCCGTCTGACGAGGACGACTCTCCTGCGGGTGGCACGGTAGGGGGGCCCGCCCCTGAGGACGCTTTAGCGACCGGAAGGGGTGGGGGGTCCCCTGCCGTGCCACCCGCAGGCCAGTTGGATCTCGCTCAGATCGTCAGCACCTGGCCCGCCGTCCTCGACAAGCTGCGCGAGACGAGTCCTGCCCTTGCGGCGACCTTCGATGGCGCTCGTCCAGTGAGTCTCGACACGGAGGAGGGTCTCAAGGTCGGGTTCCCCGCCGAGCTGACATTCAACAAGCGCAAGGCGGAGACGCCGGAGAAGCGGGAGTTGATGGCGGACGTGATCGAGGACGTGCTGGGGGAGCGGCTGCGACCGACCTATGTGTTGCTGGAGGATGGGCCCGCTGCGCCTGCAGGTGAGTCGCAAGGCTCCGACCGCGAGATCGATCACGATGCGCTGGTGGAGAAGCTGAAGAGCGAGTTCGATGCCGAGGAGGTGGGTTGATGGCCAGGGGTGGACCGGGTGGTTTCGACGTCAATGCGCTGATGAAGCAGGCGCAGAAGATGCAGGACGAGATGCTGCAGGCGCAGGAGTCGCTCAAAGACGAGGTGGTTGAGGCCAGCGCCGGTGGCGGCATGGTGAAGGTGAAGATGGGCGGAGACCTGACCCTGCGTGAGATCGTCATCGACCCCGAGGCGATCGACCCGGAGGACGCCGAGATGCTCGCCGAGATGGTGCAGGCCGCGGTCAACGAGGGCCTGCGCGCCGCTCAACAGCTAGCCGAGTCGAAGATGGGTGGGATCACGGGAGGCCTCGGCGGCCTACCGGGGATGTAGCACCATGGGTTTCCGGTGCGCCTTTTGGACCCTGGGGGTGCATAAAGCGCACTGGAAGGGGATGTTTTGAGCGCCGAGGGTCCGGCGCCGCTGGCGCGTCTCGTCGCCGAGCTCTCGCGATTGCCGGGGATCGGCCAGCGCACCGCACAGCGCCTCGCTTTTCACATCTTGCGTGCCCCCGACGAAGAGGCCACGGCGCTGTCGGCGGCGATCACCGAGGTGAAGGAGAAGGTCGGGCTCTGCGAGGAGTGCTTCAACCTCGCCGAGGGCCCCCGCTGTCGAATCTGCGCCGATCCCAGCCGTGACCGGACAACGATTTGCGTGGTCGAGGAGCCCGCCGACGTGATCCCGATCGAGCGCACCCACGAGTACCGCGGCCTCTACCACGTGCTCGGTGGCGCTCTCTCGCCGATCGACGGCATCGATGCTGAGGACCTGAAGATCGCCGAGCTGCTGCGCCGGGTCAGCAATGGCGGGGTCCAGGAGGTTGTCCTCGCCACCAACCCGACCACCACCGGCGAGGCCACCGCTCTTCATATCGCCGAGCGCCTGCGCGATCAGGTCTCGGTGACCCGCCTTGCCAGCGGCCTGCCGGTCGGCGCCGATCTCGAGCACGCCGACGAGGTCACTCTTGGCAAGGCCTTTGCCGGCCGCCGCAGCCTCGACTAACGGCCGCTAATTTTCGTCCATAGGGCCAGTGACAAACATTACGGCCGCGGACAAACTGACTAGACATCTGTCGGTCCGCAAATAGCGAGATTTCGCGGTCCTGGCGTCCGTTGCTTTCGAGAAGGTCTTCTGGTGACGACTCGGACTCCGACAATAGACGCAGGCAACGACGAGTCGCCGTTCGGGCAAGTTGCCCGCGAAGTCTTCGCCGACGCCGCGCAGAAACTGGCAGCAGAGTTCGGATCGGTTACGGCTGCCGCTGTCGCTGCCGTGCGCGAGCAGCAGGTCCCGCCGGCGCGGGTCAAAGCCCACGTAAGTCTCTTCGAGCCCGGCCACATGCGCCGCCGCCTCGATCAGCTGATCGAAGAGAACAAGCGCTATGACCACCCCTTCAGCCTCGTCGTCTTCGACGTCGACGGCCCCGACGCTCGCGAGGGTGATGATCAGGAGACGGTGCTCGCCGTCGTCGGCGCCGGCCTGCGCGACAGCGTCCGCCTGGTCGATGAGGCCTTCCGGCTCGAGGAGAACGCGCTCTGCGTGCTGGCCCCCAACCAGTCGACGGTCGGGGGAGTGCAGATGGCCGAGCGGCTGCTGCGCATGCTTGACGAGCTAGAGGCCGCGGGGGGGCTGAAGATCTCCATCTCCGCCGGGGTCATCGCCTGCCCGGAGCACGGCAACGACGCCGAGGAACTGCTGCGCAAGGCTGACGAGGCAATGTGGCGAGCCCGTGCAGTGGGCCAGCCGGTCGGCGTCGGCTCCTTGCAAGATCGCTGACAGATTTCACAAATTTGTCCATAACTTGTGTAAACCTGGATTCTCGGTGGGAGGATGCCGATACCCGGGGAAGAGTCCCGAGGATCGCCAAATGCCTGGAATACGAACAAACGCCGCCGCCGAAGTCCTCGGAGTCAGCCCCAACACGTTGCGCAGCTGGGAGCGCCGCTATGGTTTTCCCACGCCCAAGCGCACCCAGGGTAATCACCGCAACTACGAGTTGGTCGAGTTGCAGACCCTGCGCGACGCTCTCGCCCAGACCGGCAACATCTCCTCCGCGATCGAGCTGACGCGTCAGCGCCAATCGGCGCCGGCCAGCGACGACAGCCTCCTCGCCGCCCTGCAGAGCTTCGACGAGGACGCCGCCGATCGCGCGGTCGAGGAGAGCCTGGCGCTGCGCCCGCTGGAGCGCACGGTTGAGGAGCTGCTGCTGCCGGCGATCGACCGCCTCGCCGTTGACCCCGATCGCGAGGCCGAGCTCGAGTTCGCCTCACGCTGGGCGACCGGCTGGCTGCACGGAGCCCGCCGCCTTGCCTCAGCTGCCTCGCGCCCGGCCGGCATCCTGCTGCTCGACTCCAGCCGTGGCTCTGATGCCGAGGCGGTTCACGCCCAGGCGCTCGACCTGACTCTTCGCCGCGCCGGTTTCCGCGTGCTGATGCTCTCCAACGAGCTTGGCGACGAGCGGCTCGAGCGCGCCCTGCGCGCCCTCGACGCGACCGCGATTGTGCTTTGCGGCCCCCGTGCCGACACCGCGAGCGCGGTCAAGCTCGTCCGCCAGATCCGCGACCTCGGCGTCGACGCCCCACTCTTCGGCTTCCGCGCCAGCGGCCTGATCGGCGACGCGATCCCCGCCGCCGGCGACAGCCCGAGCGAAGTCACCGGGATGCTCAACGCCGACCTCCGCCGGCGCGCCGCACAGGCATTTGCCTAGCCGCAGCCCTACGATTTTTCGGCTTCGGCTTCGGCTTCGGGTGGGGTGAGTAGCAGCGCCAGCTGACGCGACTGTGCCAGCAAGCTCCCGTCCTGGCTCCAGAGCTCCCCGTCTTCCTCGAAGAAGCCACCGCGAGCGAGACCGGAGCGGAAGGTAGCCAGGTAGGGATCATCGGCCGAGGCGCCCGACTCCGGCAGGGGCGCCCGGAAGTGCACGGTGTAGTCGATCGTCGGCGCCGGCACCGATCGATCGAGGCGCACGAACGGCGCCGGGAACCAGGCGTCGAGCATCGCCGCGGCCAGCGGCGCGTCAAGCAGGCGGGGCTCGCGGGCGCGGATCCAGAGGCCGCTGTAGGGAGCTCCCCCGGAGAAGGCCTCCTCACCCAGGGCCGCTCGCACGCTGTAGTTCTGGAACATCGTTGGCATGCCGGGGACCCGCTCGGGATCGGGCGAGTACAGCTCCGCCGGAGGCTCAACTGTGGGCATTTGCAGCTCCGCGAAGCCGGTCCGGTCGAGGTCGTCGGCAAGCACCGCCAAAGCCGTTGCCTGCAACTTGCCCCGCTGCTCCATCCGCGCCGAGAGGAAGGTCACGGTGCGGCCCTCGCGCTCCGTCCTCACCGTGATCTCCACCGGCCCGGCGACGGGCGCGCGGGGGAACTGCACCGTCAGCGAGCGCGGTGCGCGCCTGAGCGCCGCCGCGGCCTGGATGGCACGCAGGATCACCGCCGCAACGTAGCCGCCGTTGGGTCCGCGCTCGACCCACCAGCGCTCGCTCATCTCGGCTTCGAAGCGGCCATCGCCGAGGTCTTTCACAGCGGTGTCGAGGTCGAAGGGGTGCACGGCGACCCGCGCATCCTCCTCGATTGGCTCGAACATCAGGTTCAAGCCTTCCCGGGCTCTGGGTCGCTCAGGCCGGACTCGCTGATCCCGAACCGCTCGTGCAGGCGGCGCAGCGGTCTCGGTGCCCACCAGTTCCATTTACCCAGCAGCTCCATCAGCGAGGGAACCAGCAGGGCGCGGATGATGCTGGCGTCGATCAGCACGGCGAGGGCGGTGCCGACGCCGTTCTCCTTGATGAAGATGATCTGCGAGGTGGCGAAGGCGCCCATCGCGACGGCGAAGAGCAGCGCCGCGGCGGTGACGATGCGCCCGGTTCGCTCGAGCCCGATCGCGACGCACTCGGAGTCCGAGGCGCCGTTGTCGCGCGCCTCCTTGATCCGCGAGAGCAGGAAGACGGCGTAGTCGGTGGAGAGGCCGAAGGCGACGGCGAAGAGCAGGATCGGCATCGTCTGCTCGATCGCGCCGGGGCTCGTGTAGTTGAGGAAGCCCTCGAAGCGGCCGTCCTGGAAGATCAGCACCAGCAGGCCGAAGACGGCGCTGAGGTTGAGGAAGTTCATCAGCAGCGACTTGATCGGCAGGATCACCGAGCCGGTCATCAGGAAGAGGATCGTCAGCGTCGCCACGATGATGATCCCGAGCACGATCGGCAGGTGAGCGGCGAGGCTGGACTGCAGGTCGATGAAGTCGGCGGTGGCGCCGCCGACCAGCGCCGTCGCCCCCGGCGGCGGCCGCAGGTCGCGGATCCGCTTCACCGTCGTCTGGCTGGCCTCGGAGACAAAGGGGTGGCTGGAGACCACCTGCAGCGCGGTCACGTCACCCCTCAGCCGCAGCGGTGGGTTGACTTCGGCGACCCCCGGCACTCGGCGCACCTGGGCCGCGAAGCGGGCAGCAGCCGCCGGCCTGCCTTCGACGTCGACCCAGATCGGCGTTTCGCGGTAAGGCGGGAATTCGCTCGAGACCGCGTCGTATGCCTGGCGGGCGCTGGCCGAACTCGGCAGAACCGTGGGGTCGACGGTGTCGAACTTGATGTTGAAGAAGGGGATACCCATGACGATCAAAAGAGCCGCGCTGAGCGTCGCCACCGGCACCGGGCGGCGCATGACGAAGCGCGAGAGTCGGTACCAGAAGCCGCTCTCATCGGGCCGCGTGTCGGCCTCGGCGCGGCGCTGCAGGAAGCGCGGTGCCAGCGCGTTGACCCGGGTGCCAAGCAGGGTCAGCACCGCCGGCAGCACGGTGAGCGAGATCAGCGCCGCGAAGAGGGTGACGAGGGCGCCGCCCAGGCCCATCGAGTAGAGGAAGCGCTGGGGGAAGACGAGCAGCGAGGCGAGCGCCGCGGCGACGGTCAGCGAGGAGAAGAAGACGGTGCGCCCGGCGGTGGCCAGCACCCGTCGCATCGCCGCCGGCCCCGGCCCGTCCACGGCGATCTCCTCGCGGTAGCGGGAGACGATGAAGAGGCTGTAATCGATCGCCAGTCCCAGCCCCAGCGCGGTGGTCAGGTTGAGGGCGAAGATCGAGATCGAGGCGAACTCGCTGGCGATGCGCAGGATGAGGAAGGTGCCGACGATCGCCAGGCCGCCGATCATCAGCGGCAGCGCCGAGGCGACGAGGCTGCGGAAGAAGAGGAAGGAGAGCAGGAAGAGCAGCGGGAAGGCGAGCATCTCGGCCATCCGCAGGTCCTTCTCGACCTGCTTGTTGACCTGCTCCTGGGCGACCGCGGCGCCGCCGACGATGACCCCGGGCTTGGCGGCGAGCTGCTCGGCGATGTCGGCGCCCGTTTCCTGCCACTTCTTGTCGGCGAAGCTCTTCAGCGTGACCGCGAAGTAGGTCGAGCGCCGGTCATGCGAGACGAAGACGGGGGAGTGAGTGTCGTAGTAGCCGGTGACCGACTCGACGCCTGGGTGCCTGCGCACGCTGCGCTCGAGCGCCTCGACCCGGGCACGCGACGAAGGGGTGGCGATCGGCGCGTTCTCGACGACCGCCATCACCGCCGGCTCGTGCAGGCCTGCGTCCTCGAGCTGCTGCCTGGCCTGCACCGCCTCGGTGGCGGGATCGTCAGCGCCATAGGGATCGAGGCGATTTGCCACGCCGCCGCCGATCGCGCCGGCGAGGACGAAGAAGGCGATCGCGAAGAGGCCGATGCGGCGGGCATTGCCGTCGGCAAGGCGGGCCAGGGCGTCGAACATCACTTACTCCTTTCGGGGGGCCGAACGGCGTCGAGGAGGCGATCCTCCATCCGCTCGCACCAATCGGCGAACCACTCGGTGAACTCGATTCCACTCAGGAGCACCATCAGCGGGTAGGGATCGCCCCCCTCCGCCTTCTCCGCGGCCGCGGGTTCGATTCCCCGCAGTCGCTCGGCGACCCCAAGCCTGTGCTCGCGCAGCGCTCGCAGCGTGCCTGCGGCCTCCGCGGGCGGAAGCACGCCTGAGAAGAACAGCTTCAGCAATCCTTCGTCACGCGTCTCGAAGGTCGCCGGCGCCTCGCGCAGCCACTCCTTCAGGACTTCCATCCCCTCGGCGGTGATCGCGTACACAGTGCGCTTGCGCTCGCCCCGCGGAACGTCGCTGCCCTCAACCAATCCGGCTTCGGAGAGTCGCTTCAGCTCCGGGTAGATCTGCCCGTAGCTCGCCGCCCAGAAGAAGCGGGTCGAGTTGTCGACCGCGGCCTTGATCTCGTAGCCCGATCGGGCCTCGCGGCTGACCATGCCGAGGATGACGTAGGCGGTGGGGGTGAGCTCCACGGCGACGAATATATCGTGCCGATATATCTTGAAAAGTGATTGCCGTCACACCCATCCCTTCTCTGTAGAAGCGTTGAGAGCGAGAGGGGCCTGGGCGCGGTCCGCCTGTAGTCTCCTAGACCATGCCGATCGATCAGAGCAAGATGGGCCAGGTCGTCACCGCCCAGATGGAGGCGCTGGAAGCCGACTACGGCGAGGACTGCCAGATCGGGGATGTCTGCACGATCGTCGAGGTGATCGGCCCGCACGGCTCGCACGTGCGGGTGCGGACCAGTGACATGCGGCCGCACATGGCGCTCGGCCTGATCCGCATGGCCGAGCACGCGATGCTCGGCAACCTCGGCGGCGCCGGCGGCGAGTAGCGCCGCGACGCCTTCCACGCCTTCCGGTGCGCCTTATGCACTCGTGGGGAGTAAAAGGCGCACTGGAAGGGCGGCGGGGGGTTGGCTGACCACTTATCCTCAACGGTCCATGCCTGAGAGCGGGACGAACACGGTGGTGATGAAGTTCGGCGGCAGCTCGGTGGCCGGCGCCGAGCAGATCATGCGCGCCGCGCGCCGCATCGTCGCCGCGCGCGAGGCCGGCAACCGGGCCGTCGCGGTGCTCTCGGCGCGGGGCAAGACGACCGATGAGCTGGTCGCCCAGGCGCTGGAGATCTCCGACCGCCCGGAGCCGCGCGAGATGGACATGCTGCTCTCCACCGGCGAGCGGATCTCCTGCGCGCTCTGCGCGATGGCGATCCACGACATGGGCCACAAGGCGATCTCGCTGACCGGCTCGCAGGCGGGCATCGTGACCGACTCCTCCCACACCAAGGCGCGGATCATCGACGTGCGCGCCGAGCGCATCCGCGAGGCGCTGGAGGAGGACCGCATCGTCCTCGTCGCCGGCTTCCAGGGAGTCTCGACCACGAGCCGCGACGTCACCACTTTGGGGCGGGGCGGCTCCGACACGACCGCGGTCGCCCTGGCCGCGGCGCTCGACGCCGACGTTTGTGAGATCTACACCGACGTTGCCGGCGTCTTCAGCGCCGACCCGCGGATCGTCCCCGACGCCCGCAAGATCCCGGTCGCGACCTTCGAGGAGACACTCGAGATGGCTGCTTCCGGAGCGCGTGTCCTGCAGTTGCGCTCGGTCGAGTACGCCCGCAATCACGGCGTGCGCATCCACTGCCGCAGCAGCTTCGAGGACGGTCCCGGTACCCTCGTCGTCAGCGAGGACGAGACCGAGCAGGAGACCATGGAGCAGCCTTTCGTTACAGCAGTGACCCACTCCGTCGACGAGGCGCGGGTCACCCTGGTCGGGATCCGCGACGAGCCGGGCGTCGCCGGTGAAATCTTCAGCGCCCTCGCCGACGCGGGCATCAACGTCGACGTGATCATCCAGAACGAGCCGGTCGGCGACGATGAGCTCGCCGACCTCTCCTTCACGATCGATCGTGCCGAGCTGACCACGGCCACCGACACGCTGGCCGCTCTCGGCGACGTCAGCGAGGGGATCCGCACTGACGATCAGATCGGCAAGGTCTCGATCATCGGCGCCGGCATGCGCTCGCACCCCGGCGTCGCCGCCAAGGTCTTCGAGGTGCTCGGCCGCGAGGAGATCAACATCGAGATGATCTCCACCTCGCCGATCAAGATCTCCTGCGTCATCTCGGCCGCTCAGGTTCCCGCCGCGGTGCGGGCCCTGCACCAGGCCTTCGAGCTGGGTGCCGACGCGGTGCGGGCGGAAGACCCCGAAGGCGCCGAGCACCGCCCCACGGTCGGTACCTGACCCGGCCGGTCATACTCGGATGAGATGACGGGCGACGGTTACAGAGTCGGAGTCTTGGGCGCCACCGGCGCGGTCGGCTCGACCATCCTCGAGATCCTCGCCGAACGCGATTTCCCCGCCGCGGAGGTGGTTCCGTTTGCTTCAGAGCGCTCCGCCGGGCGCGAGCTCGAGTGGAACGGATCGACGCTGCAATGCCGGCCGCTCAAACCCGAGACGATCCAGGGGCTGGACGTCGTGCTCTCCTCCGCCGGTGGATCGGTCAGCGCCGAGTGGGCGCCACGGCTGGTCGAGGCCGGCGCGGTCGTCGTCGACAACACCAGCTACTGGCGCATGTACGAGGAGGTGCCGCTCGTGGTCGCCGGGGTCAACCCCGACGCGGCGGCGGGCCATAAAGGGATCGTCGCCAATCCCAACTGCACGACGATGGTGATGATGATGGCGCTGGCGCCGATCCACCGCGCGGTGGGCCTCGAGCGCCTGGTCGTCTCCAGCTACCAGGCCGTCTCCGGCACCGGCCAGCGGGCGATCGAGGAGCTGCTCGCCCAGTCGCGTGCCTCGCTGGCCGGGGAAGCGGTGCCGCCGCCGCGGATCTACCCGCACCAGATCGCCTTCAACGTGCTGCCCCAGGTCGAGGTCTTCAAGGACGGTGACGACTACACCACCGAGGAGCGCAAGGTGATGGCCGAGACCCGCAAGATCCTCGGCTTTGGCGAGGAGGTGGCGATCTCCGCCACCTGCGCCCGGGTGCCGGTGATCAGCGGCCACTCGGAGTCGATCAACGTGCGTACCCGCGAGGACCTCTCGCCCGATGACTGCCGCGCTCTGCTGGCCGAGGCACCCGGAGTGGTCGTCGTCGACGATCCCGCCAACGGCAAGTACCCGATGGCGCTCGACGCCGCCGGCCGGGACGACGTCCTCGTCGGCCGCATCCGCCGCGACCCTGACCAGGAGCGCACCCTCAACCTCTGGCTCGCCGGCGACAACCTGCGCAAGGGCGCCGCCACCAACGCCGTCCAAGTTGCCGAGCTGCTCATCGAGCGCGACCTCCTCGGCGGCTAATCTCGCTCCGGTGCGCCTTATGCACCGTGTAGGTACATAAAGCGCACCGGAAGGCTCAGGACGGCATGGACATCGGTTTCGGCGACGCGGTTCTGATCTTCGGTGGGCTGTTGACCGCCGTGGCGGCGCTCTCGGGGGTGATGAAGGGGACGGTGCTCTCGGCCTCGGTGCTTTCGGTGGCGCTGGGAGTGCTGCTGGCCGCCCTCGGCGTCGTTGATATCGAGCCGAAATCGGAGTCGATCGTTCAGTTGGTCGAGCTGGCGCTGATCCTCACGCTGTTCTCCGACGGCATGTTCGTCGAGCGGGAGTTGCTGCGCAAACACTGGAGCCCAGTGGCGCGAGCGCTGGCGATCGCGATGCCGATCACGATGGCGCTGCTGGGCCTCGCCGCGAAGGCGCTCTTCCCGGACCTGAGCTGGGCCGAGGCGCTGCTGCTCGGCGCCGTGCTCTCGCCGACCGACCCGGTCGTCACCTCGGCGGTGGTGAGCTCGCGGATCGTGCCGGCCTCTGTCCGTCACACGCTCAACCTCGAGTCCGGCCTCAACGACGGGCTCGCTCTGCCCTTCGTCCTCTTCTTCCTCGTCCTCGCCGGTCCCGGCGGCGATCCGGGCGGCGAAGCGGCGAAGCTGGCCGGCGAGGCGCTTTTCGGTGCCGCGGTTGGCGTTGGCCTCGGCACCCTCGGCGGACGCCTCCACCATCACCTGCCGGGCGGTGGCATCACCGCGCGCTATGAGGGGATCTACGCTGTCGGCACCGCCCTCTTCGCCTTCGGCCTCGCCGAAGTGACGATCGGCAACGGGTTGATCGCCGCCTTCGTCTGCGGCATCGCGATGGCCGCGACCGAGCGCGATGTCCCAGAGGGCTTCGCCGAGTTCGCCGAGAACGCCAGCGCGATCCTGCAGGTGCTCACCTTCTTCGTCTTCGGCGCCCTGATCGTCGCCACCGGCTTTCACCACAGCATCCCGCCGCTGGTCCTCTTCGTCGTCTTCGCCCTGATCGTCGCCAGGCCGCTGTCGGTGATGATCTCCTTCGTCAAAACCGGCATCGCACGCCCGCAGACGCTCTTCATGGCTTGGTTCGGCCCCAAGGGTGTCGCCTCGATGCTCTTCGCCCTCTTCGTGCTCAAGTCAGACGTCACCGAGAGCAACCTGATCTTCGACATCGCCGCGATAGCGATCATCTGCTCGATAGTCGCCCACGGCCTCACCGACACCGTCGGCGCCCAGTGGCTGGCCCGCCGCACCGGCCTCGACCGGACCAGCTAGAGCGCAAGCTCTCCCGCTTTGTTAATGAAGTGTTTTGTCTGCTAGACTAAGCGCTGCATGGCGACCTGGGAAGATGCAAGGATCGACCGCCTCGAGGAGCGCGTCAATCGAATCGAGCGCAAAGAATGGGAGCGCCGCGAAGCGATCCTCCGCCTCCTGACCAACGGCGTCGTACTCGCCTCAATCATCTTCACAACCGTGATGATCACCCTCGCCATAGCCCACCACACCCACTGAGCCCCGCGCCCGTCTTGAGTCCCCGAGTACCGGGGAGCTCAGCGCGCACCAAGTGGCTGAGGCAACTCTCGGAACGCTTCCGACCTGATCGGCTTTTCGAATCGAGAAGAGCGTGTGCGCAGGGTCTGCGGACACTCAGCGCGAAGCGCGTCCGCAGACCCTGCGCCCACGCTCATTACGTTTGGTTAGCCGATCAGGCGGGAACCGCGGCAAGCCGCTCTTCGACCCACTTGGTCGAAGCGATGTGCTTGCTCATCCCCAGTTCCTTGGGCTCGGCTCCGAGCGCCAGTGAGACGAGTTGGGGGAGATGCAGCACCGCGAGGCCCAGATCCCGGTTGACCACCTTCGCCGCCTCGGGCTGCTGCATATCGAGGTTGAGGTGGCAGAGGGGGCAGGGGGTGACCAGACAGTCGGCGCCGGCGTCGAGCGCGTCGCCCACGTGGGTGCCGGCCTGACGCAGCGAGGTATCGCGGTTCATCGTGATCACCGGGAAGCCGCAGCACTTGCGGGCACCGTCGTACTCAACGACCTCGCCGCCGAGCGTCTCGATTACCTTCTCAAGGTAGAGGTCGCGTTCGGGAAACTCGTCGTAGCCGAGCCGCTCCTTGGGCCGGACCACGTAGCAGCCGTAGAAGGGGCCGACGCGCAGGCCGCTGAGCGGGCGCGTCACCTTCTCGGCGAGGCGGTCGAGGCCGTAGTCCTCGACCAGCAGCCAGAGGAAGTTCTTGTTGGTGAAGCCGTCCTTGCCCTTCTCGTAGGCGAGGCCCTGGCCGCTCAGCACCTCGTTGATGTGGGCGCGGTAGGAGGAATCGGCGTCGAGGCGCTGCTGGCACTCGGACTGGGCGCCCTGGCAGGTCGAGCAGATGTTCATCATCGAGAAGCCGGTCTGCTGGGCGAGGGCGAAGGTGCGGGCGTTGAGCGTGTCGGCGAGCTCCTGGTTGTGCTCGGCGATCACACCGGCGCCGCAGCAGTTGGCGCGGTCGAGTTCGATCAGCTCGATGCCGAGCTTCTTGGCGGCGATCGCCATCGAGCCGTGCAACTCGGGGGTGAAGCCGCGCGAGACGCAGCCGGGCCAGTAAGCGACCTTGATCTGCTCGCTCATTACGATTCCTCGCTTTCCGCGGCCGCCTCCGCCGTCAGGGTCTCTTCGGTCTGCTCATCGGGCTCCGGTTCGATGAGGTCCTCGTCTTCGCCCTTGATGTAGAGGTTGAATTCTTCGCGGTGCTCCTCGGCGTGCTTGAAAATCGCCTTGACGTCGTCTTGGGCACCGCCGGGAAGCTTGTGGTGGGGAGCGACCCACTTGGTTCGCACCTTGCCGGTCTTGATCGTGCGGAAGATCGTCGGCAGGGCGCCGAGGACTTCCTTGATCGCCCGTTTGCTCGGTTTGAGCTTGCCTTTGATGCCGTAGGCGAACGACTCTTTCGGCAGCGCGACCTCGTCGAGCGTCCCCTTCTTCTCGATGATTTTCACGAACGCCAACTCATGATGGTGGCCGCTGTTGGGGTCTTCGATCCCCTCCTCGCCGGCTTTGCGGCGCAGGCGCATGATCTGGTCCATCGGTGCCACGCCCTTGGGGCAGGCGTCGATGCAGCTGAAGCAGTGGGTGCAGTCGTAAATCCCGTGGGGGTCTTGGGCGAGGTCGTGGAGGCGCTCCTTGGTCTCGGCGTCGCGCGGGTCGCCGACGAAGCGATAGGCCTTGGCCAGGGCGGCCGGGCCGATGAACTCGGGGTCGGCTTCCATCGAGAGGCAGGAGGAGACGCAGGCGCCACACTGGATGCAGGCCATCGACTGGGTGATGTCGATCATCGACTCCGGCTCGACCACGTACTCGCGCTCGGGCGCCTCGCCGTGGGGGAGGAGCCAGGGGGTGACGCGGCGGATCTTGGCCCAGTGCGTCGACTCCATATCGGTGATCAGGTCCTTGATCACGGGCATGTTGCCCATCGGCTCTATGACAATCGGGGCATCCTCCGCTCCCGCCTGGCCGCGCTCATCATGACCGGCGATCTCGCGGCCAGGCTCCCGCGTCCGGGGGCCCCTTGTCTCTCCTTCGGCGGAGTTCGGGGGTGGTTGCTCGTCCGCTCCCATAGGCGGGGGCACGCCCTCCTTCTTGCGCCGATTGGCCTGCTCGTGGGCCTCGCCGATCTGGGTCTTGCAGCCGAGGGTCGAGGAGCCGTTGACCTTCATCCCGCAGGAGCCGCAGATCGCGGCGCGGCACGAGCAACGGACCGAGAGCGAGCCGTCGTCGCGGTCTTTGGCTTGCAGCAGGCCGTCGAGGACGGAGAGGGTGGGGTCGAGGTCGACCTTGAACTCCTCCCAGTAGGCGCCCTCGCCCGACTCGGGTTGGTAGCGGCGGACTTTGAGCGTGTACTCAGCCACAGAACAACCTCCCACTGGCGTCTCGGCGCCGCTCACGAAGAATCAGATATGCACGCTCGCTAATCATCGGCTCAGTACTTTCTCTCTTCAGGTTCCCACTGGGTGATCGTCACCTCGGAGTAGGAGATCTCCGGACCGTCGTCGTTCAGCTGCAAGTCGATGTGCTTGAGCCACTCCTCATCATTGCGCTCCGGGAAGTCCGTCCTGTACTGGGCACCGCGGCTCTCCTTGCGCTCGAGAGCAGCGACGCAGGTGCACTCGGCGTTATCGAGCATGTAGCCGAGCTCGATCGCGCCCAGCAGGTCCTGGTTGAAGACCGAGCCCTTGTCGTCGATGTAGGCGGTCTTGGCCTCCTCCTTGAGCCGCTGCACCGTCTCCAAAGCCTCGGTGATGCCGGCCTCGTCGCGGAAGACCGCCACCTTGGCGTCCATGACCGTGCCGAGGTCGAGCTTGATCTCCGAGACGCGGCGGCCGGAGCCCTTCTCGCGGGCGGAGATCGCGTCGATCGCCTCCTGCTCGGCCTCGAGCACCTCTTTCGAGGGCCGCGAGCCCTCGGTGCGCTTGGCGCGGGCGGCGGCGTCGGCGCCGGAGCGGCGGCCGAAGATCAGCGTGTCGAGCAGGGAGTTGGCACCGAGGCGGTTGCCGCCGTGGACCGAGACGCAGGCCACCTCGCCGGCGGCGTAGAGGCCGGGGATGTCGGTGCGACCGTCGACGTCGGTCTTGACCCCGCCCATCGTGTAGTGGTTGCCTGGCTTGATGTGGATCGGTTCCTTGGTGATGTCGACCCCGGCGAAGTCCTTGCCGACGAGGACGATCTCGCGCAGCGCCTCGTGCACGCGCTTGCGCGGCACGACGGTGATGTCGAGGGCGACGGTGCCGTCGGGGAAGCCTCGACCCTCGTTGATCTCGGTCTGCTCGGCGCGGGAGACGACGTCGCGCGAGGCCAACTCCATCTTGTTCGGCGCGTAGCGCTCCATGAAGCGTTCGCCGTTGCGGTTGAGCAGGTGGGCGCCCTCGCCGCGGGCGCCCTCGGTGATCAGGAAGCCCTTGCCCGCCAGCGTCGTCGGGTGGTACTGGATCATCTCCATGTCCATCAGCTTCGCCCCGGCCCGGTAGGCCATTCCGATCCCGTCGCCGGTGCAGATCAGGGCGTTGGTGGTCGGCTTCCAGACCTGGCCGTTGCCGCCGCTGGCGAGGATCACCGACTTGGCCTGGAAGAGCTCCATCGAGCCGTCGGCGATGTTGCGGGTGACGACGCCGCAGCACTCGCCCTGCTCGTCGAGCGCCAGCGCCGTGCAGAACCACTCCTCGTAGCGGGCGACCTGCTCGGAGTGCTTCATCAGCTGCTCGTAGAGCACGTGCATGATCGCCTGGCCGGTGATGTCGGCGACGTAGTAGGTGCGGGCGGCCGAGGCGCCGCCGAAGGCGCGGGTGCCGAGCTTGCCCTCCTCGTTGCGGTGGAAGGTGACGCCGAGGTGCTCGAGGTGGAGGATCTCATCCGGCGCCTCACGACACATGATCTCGACCGCGTCCTGGTCGGCCAGGTAATCGGATCCCTTGATCGTGTCGAAAGCGTGTGACTCCCAGGAGTCACCGGGGTTGAGCGCCGCGTTGATCCCGCCCTGGGCCGCGTTGGAGTGCGAGCGGACCGGGTGGACCTTGCTGACGATGCCGACCGAGACACCCTCCTCGGCGGCTGCCAGTGCTGCTCTCTGTCCGGCTAGGCCGGCTCCGATCACCAGTACGTCATGCGTTGGCACGAAGGCGGACTCTATAGAGCCGAAATCCGAGGCCGCAGTCGGAATTCCCGAGAGCGGTGCAACGCTTTGTCCCCGTACCAGGGGAGCAAAGCGTTGCACTTGTACCAGGGTTAGAGCCAGCGCTCGTCGAGGCGGCGGATCGCGGCCTCGCTGAGGCGGATGCCTTCGGCGACGGTTCCGAACTCGACGTTTGCGGCGACGTCGTTGGGCCAGTGGTAGAAGGCGGGCTGCTTGAGCTCGTTGCAGGCGCAGAGCGCCGCGGTCTCATAGCCCGCCGCCAGCGGCTCGAGCCCGTCGGTGCCATTGTGCAGGCGCAGGTTGGGGTAGAGCCAGATCCCCAGCTCCTCGGCGAGCTCATCCATCAGTGCCAGGGCGCGCGGCGGGTACTCGTGCATTTTGAGGAAGCCCTCGCCGCGCAGGACCAGCAGGTGGGGGGAGCCGAGCGACTCGAGGCAGAGGAAGAAGGTGCTCTCGTGCGGCAGGGCGGGAAAGTGGCGCTCGCCGAAGGCCTTGATCCCCTCGCTGAAGGACTCCTCCGAGCCGGCCGAGAGCAGGATCACCCGGATGTCCGTGGTGGGCTCCTCGACCAGGCGCTTGGCCAGGGCGAGCAGGGCGATGACGCCGGTGCCGTTGTCGTTGGCGCCGGGCACGGTCTCGCGCCGGCCGATGTCGGCCATCGCCGCGACGGTGCCGAGCCCGACCAAGGCGCCGAGCCTAGCCAGCGGGCGCCGGCCCATCAGGGCGCCCAACCCGGCCAGAAGCGGGCCGCCCACCACCGGCGCCATCAGCATCGGACTGGTGTCTTTGCCCTCGATCAGCCCCAGGCGGTCGGCGATCCTGGGGATCTGGGGATGGAAGATCAGGCCCGAGTGGGCAGCGTCGTGGTGGGCGATGAGGACGACGGTGCGCTCGGCCCCGGCCGGCCCCAACTCGCAGACGACGTTGTAGGTGGTGCGCCGGGGCAGCAGCCGGCGCAGCGGCCGCTTGCCGGGCGGAAAGTCGGCCGCGATCCCGGCCGCGCCGCCCAGCCCGAGAAGGGCGCCGAGCAGCCGCCGGCCACGCAGTCCCAGCCAGCCGCCCAAAACGCCGAGGGCGGCGCCAAGCCCCAGCGGCCACCAATAGGTGCCGTGCGCCGTCTCCGCCTCGATCCGCCCCTCGGCACCGAGCTCACCGAAGCGCCCGACGATCCACTCGGCCGCCCGCCGCTCGCCTTCGGAGGCGCTGGGGCGGTGGATCTGCTCCAGCTCCTCGAGCCACTGACGCAGCTTGTCTTGGTCTGCCGACATCGTCGCGAACTTATACGGGGCGGTCCGGGTGGGGGTGGAACGTCTTGCACTTTTTCGTCGAGAGCTTGAGGCGACGGCGCAACCCTCTCCACCGAAAAAGTTAAGCGGAACCCCCACCCGGAGCGCCCCGTACGATTGACCCATGATGGGCGGCAAACCCATAACCCTCTTCCACGTCCGCGGCATCCGCATCACGGTCGATTGGTCGTGGTTCTTCGTCCTCTTCCTGGTGATCTTCTGGCTTTCGCGCTTCTACGGCGACGTGCTCGGCGAGAGCAGCTCGAGCTCGACCCCCTTCGTGCTGGCCGTGGTCAGCGCCCTCGCCTTCTTCGGCTCGATCGTCCTGCACGAGCTCGGCCACGCCTTCGCGGCGCTGCGCAACGGCATCGGCATCTCCAGCATCCAGCTTTGGATCTTCGGTGGCATGGCGCGCATGGACCGGGAATCGCCCAGCCCCGCCGCCGAGTTCAAGGTTGCGATCGCGGGACCGCTGGTGACGCTGGCCATCGTCGTGGTTCTCACCGCCGTCGGCATAGCCTCGGTCGGCGCCGATGAGTTCAAGCGGGCGGTCGAGATCGAATCGGGCTCGGGCGTCTCCGGCGTGATGGCGATGATCGGCTGGCTGGCCACGATCAACCTGCTGGTCCTGATCTTCAACCTGCTGCCCGCCTTCCCGATGGACGGCGGCCGGATCGTCCGCGCGATCGCCTGGTGGCGCACCGGCGACCGCAGCTCGGCTACCCGCTTCGCCGCCAACCTCGGCCGCGTTTTCGGCTACGTCTTCATCGGCGGCGGCCTCGTCCTGATCGGCCTCGGCGATGTCTTCGGCGGCATCTGGCTGGCCTTGATCGGCTTCGTGATCAACAGCTCCGCCAGGGCCGCCTCGATGCAAACCCGGATCACCGGCAAGATCAGCCAACTCCAGGTCTCCGATGTGATGGACCGCCAACCGGTGACGATCCTCGACGAGCTCAGCGTCGAGCAAGCGTTGGACGAATACTTCCTCCGCTACCGCTGGCCCTGGTTCCCGGTCGTCGACGCTGCTCACCACTTCCTCGGCCTGGTCGTCCGCGACAAAGCCGATGAGGTCCCCGAGATCTCGCGCACGACCTCGCACGTCTCGGACTTGCTCGAGCGCGACGACGGCACCTTCCAGATCCGCGACGACGCTCCGCTTGACTCATTGCTTACCAGCCGCGCACTGCGGCGCTTCGGCGCTCTGATGGCGGTTGACGCCGACGGTCGCCTTTCGGGCGTGGTCACAGCTGAGCAGGTGGGACGGGCATTGAGGGATCAGACTTCGTCGTAAGCCGCCGGGGACTCCTCCCCAGGAACTCCCGCGAAGCGGCCTGGGGAGGAGTCCCCGGCGGCTCGGGCCGTAGACCAGGTTTCTCAGGCCCGGGGGCGGTGGCGCTCGATTATTGAGCTGAAGTCCGTGCCTGCCGGAAGGGTTCCGAAGGCGTTGCCCCAGTCGCCGGAGAGGCGGGAGGCGCAGAAGGCGTCGGCGACTGCCGGATCGCCGTAACGGACGAGCAGGGAAGCTTGTAGGGCGACCGCCATGCCCTCGACGATGCGGCGGGCGCGGGACTCGATCGTCTCGACGTCGCCGGGGATTTCGTCCTTCAGGGCCGCGATATAGCTGTCGAGCTTCGGTTCCGCGCCCGAGCCGGCTTCGACTTCGGCGAAGAATGCCTCGACCGAGGCCGGGCTCTTGACCATGGCACGGAGAGCGTCGAGGCACTGGACGTTGCCCGAGCCCTCCCAGATCGAGGCCAGCGGGGCCTCTCTGTAGAGGCGGGGCATGCCCGACTCCTCGATGTAGCCGTTGCCGCCCAGGCACTCGAGGCACTCGACCGCGTGCGAGGGCTGGCGCTTGCACATCCAGTACTTGAGAACGGCATTGGCTAGACGGCGGAAGTTGGCGGCGTCCTCGTCGCCGGCGGCGACCTCGTCGTAGGCGCGGGCGAGGCGCATTGCGGCGATGGTGGCGGCTTCGGACTCGACCGCGAGATCGGCCAGCACGTTTTGCATCAGCGGCTGGTCGATCAGGTCCTTGCCGAAGGCCGCCCGGCCTTCGGTGTGGTTGAGCGCCTGCGCGACGCCGGCGCGGTAGCCGGTGGCGGCGCCGATCACGCAGTCGAGGCGGGTGTGGTTGACCATCTCGATGATCGTCGGCACCCCGCGCCCCTCCTCGCCGACCATGCGCGCCCAGGCGCCACGGAACTCGAGCTCCGAAGAGGCGTTGGAGCGATTTCCGAGCTTGTCCTTGAGTCGCTGGATCTGGAAGGCGTTGCGCTCGCCGTCGGGGGTCCAGCGCGGCATCAAAAAGCAGGAGACGCCGGAGTCGGTCTGAGCGAGGACGAGGAAGGCGTCGCACATTGGCGCCGAGCAGAACCACTTATGGCCGACCAGCTCGTACTCGGCCCCTGGCCCACCGCCGTTCAGCGGCGTCGCCACTGTGGTGTTGGCGCGCACGTCGGAGCCGCCCTGCTTCTCGGTCATCGCCATCCCGCAGAGGGCGCCGCTCTTGCGATCGGCCGGCAGCGAGCGCTCGTCGTAATCGAGCGAGAGGAAGCGTTCCTCCCACTCGGCGGCGAGCTCGGGCTGCTGGCGCAGAGCGGGGATCGCCGAATAGGTCATTGAGAGCGGGCAGCCGACGCCGCTCTCTGCCTGCATCAGCAGCATGAACATCGCCGCGCGGGCGACGTGGGCACCGACGCCCGGTTCGCGCCAGGGCATCGCGTGCAGGCCGTGGCTGGTGCCGATTCGCATCAACTCGTGCCAGGAGCTGTCGAACTCGACCTCGTCGATGCGGTGGCCGAAGCGATCGTGGGTCTTCAGCTGCGGCTTGCGCTCGTTGGCCTCGAAGCCCCAGCGGATCGTTTGGGCCGAGCCGCAGATCGCACCGAGCTCGCGGACCCGGTCCTCGGCCCAGCCAGCGCCCTCGCGAACGAGTGCCTCCCGCAGCGGTCGGTCGGCGTCAAAGGGGTTGTAGTCCTCCAGCGGCGAGGCCTGGTTGAAGACCTCGTGAGTCTGGGAGGCGGTGCGTTCTACTGTCGCCACACCGCCATTCTCGCAGGAGACCGAAATCGCGTCATTTCGCCGCGCTCTCGGGCTTGGGATCGGGCCTGATCACGACCGTGTCGGCGACCTCGAGGATCTCGTCGGCGGGCATGTCGACGCGGGAGGCGTGCCGCCGCACCGCGTCCTCGTCACTCGCCTGGTAGATGCAGACGGTTCCGAGGGTCCCGCCTGACTCGCTGATCACGTAGCTGCGAATCCAGGCGATGTCGTCCGGAAAGTCGCTCTCGGCTACCTGCTTGGAGCGGGCCGCGGTGGTCTCCAGATCCTCCGGCGATTGCCAGGCGCGCTCCCTGCGGATCACATAGGTCTTCATCTGCTCCTCCATTTGAGATTGACCGCATGCCGGCCAGGACTCGTTCAATTACAGACTGAGAGTCGGTAATATAATCCCCGGCGGTGGAGACCGCAAGCGAGAGGCGACGGGGCCGTCCGAGCCAGGGCGCGCGTGACGCTCTGGTTGAGGCGGCCCACGAACTCTTCATGGAGCGCGACTACGAGGAGGTCTCGACCGAGGAGATACTCGAGCGCTCCGGCGTGAGCCGCGGAGCGCTCTATCACCACTTCCCCTCCAAGCTCGACCTCTTCCGCGCCGTTTACACGGCCAGCGAGCAGCGCAACATCCGCTTGATCGCCGCGGGCGCCGCGCGGGCCTCCAGCCCCTTCGACGCGTTGCTCGACGCAGCCCGCCGCTACCTGGAGCTGGCCGAGGGCGACGAGGAGTTCCGCCGCATAGCCCTGACGCAGAGCCGGGCCGTGCTCGGTTGGGAGGGTTGGCGCGCCGTCGCGAGCGAGCTCGGGATCGGCGTTGCGACGGCACTCGTAAGCGCCGCCATCGAGTCCGGCGAGCTGCCGGAGCTCGACCCCGAGACCATGGCACTGGTGCTGCTCGGCGCCCTGATCGAGGCGGCGATGCAGGTCGCCGTCGCCGAGGACCGGGTCGCGGCGCGGCAGCGTTCGGAGACGGTGCTCATCGCGATGCTCGAGGGCCTGCGTCGATAGCATCGCGCAGCCGTGCCGGAGAAGATCCCAGTCAAGCACCCGATCGTCGAGCTCGACGGCGACGAGATGACCAGGATCATCTGGTCCTTCATCAAGGAGCAGCTGATCCTGCCCTACCTCGACCTCGAGTTGATCTATTTCGACCTCGGGATCGAGAGTCGCGACGCGAGCGAAGACCGGATCACGATCGAGGCGGCGGAAGCGATCAAGCGGCACGGCGTCGGCGTCAAGTGCGCGACGATCACCCCCGACGAGGCGCGGGTCGAGGAGTTCGGCCTGAAGGAGATGTACCGCTCCCCGAACGGCACGATCCGCAACATCCTCGGTGGCGTCATCTTCCGCGAGCCGATCGTGATCGCCAACATCCCGCGCCTGGTGCCGGGCTGGACGAAGCCGATCGTGATCGGCCGCCACGCCTTCGGCGATCAGTACCGCGCCACCGACATGGTCGTGCCGGGCGAGGGCACGCTGACGCTTACCTACACCCCCAAGGACGGCTCCGAGCCGATCGAGCTCGACGTCTACGACTTCCCCGGGGGCGGCATCGCGATGGCGATGTACAACCTCGACGATTCGATTCGCGACTTCGCCCGCGCCTCGATGCGCTATGGCCTCGACCGCGGTTATCCGGTGTACCTCTCGACCAAGAACACGATTCTGAAGCGCTATGACGGGCGCTTCAAGGATCTCTTTGCCGAGGTGTACGAGAGCGAGTTCAAAGCCGACTTCGAGGCCGCGGGGATCACCTACGAACACCGCCTGATCGACGACATGGTTGCGGCGTCGCTGAAGTGGGAGGGTGGCTACGTCTGGGCCTGCAAGAACTACGACGGCGACGTTCAGTCCGACACCGTCGCCCAGGGATTCGGCTCGCTTGGCCTGATGACCAGTGTGCTGATGAGCCCCGATGGAAAGACGGTCGAGGCGGAGGCCGCGCATGGAACGGTCACCCGTCACTACCGCCAGCACCAGCAGGGCAAGCCGACCTCGACTAACCCGATCGCTTCGATCTTCGCCTGGACGCGCGGCCTTGCGGCCCGCGGAAGGCTCGACGAGACCCCCGCGGTCTCCGAGTTTGCGGAGACCCTGGAGCGCGTCTGTGTGGAGACGGTGGAAGCCGGGAAGATGACCAAAGACCTCGCCCTGCTCGTCGGCCCCGACCAGGAGTTCCAGACAACGCAGGAGTTCCTCGGCGCAATTGACGAGGGCCTGCAGCGGGCAATGGCCTAGTTCTTCGAAACCACGAATCCAGGAGATAGAGACTCTGTGAGCACGCCCGTGAAAGTCACCGTGACCGGTGCTGCCGGCCAGATCGGCTACGCACTCCTCTTCCGCATCGCCAGCGGCCAGATGCTGGGCCACGACACGCCGGTGGAGCTGAGCCTGTTGGAGATTCCCGATGCGGTCAAGGCCGCCGAGGGAACCGCGATGGAGCTCGACGACTGCGCCTTCCCGCTTCTGCGGCGGATCGACATCTTCGATGACCCCAAGCAGGCGTTTGACGGATGCAACGTCGGCCTGCTCGTCGGTGCCCGTCCGCGCGGCCCCGGCATGGAGCGCTCCGACCTGCTCGAGGCCAACGGCGGGATCTTCAAGCCGCAGGGCGAAGCGATCGCGGCCGGCGCCGCCGACGACGTGCGAATCCTCGTCGTCGGTAACCCCGCCAACACCAACTGCCTGATCGCGATGTCAAACGCCGACGGTGTGCCCAGGGAGCGTTTCACCGCGATGATGCGCCTGGACCACAATCGCGCAATTGCTCAGGTCGCCAACAAGCTGGGCAGGGAAGTGTCCGATATCACCAACATGACGGTTTGGGGCAATCACTCGACGACCCAGTACCCGGACCTCGTCAATGCCAAGGTCAACGGTGAGAGCGCCTGGGATGCGGTCGATGACGAGGCGTGGATTGCCGACGAGTTCATCCCGCGGGTCGCTAAACGCGGCGCCGCGATCATCGAGGCACGCGGAGCATCAAGTGCGGCCTCGGCCGCCAACGCCGCTATCGACCATGTCCACGACTGGGTGCTCGGCACCCCCGACGGAGACTGGGTCTCAATGGGTGTGCCCGCCGACGGCTCCTACGGCGTCGAGGAGGGGATTGTCGCCGGTTTCCCCTGTGTCTGCAGCGGGGGTGAGTGGTCGATTGTCGAGGGCGTTGAGGTTCCGGAGTTCTCACGACCTCGGATTGATGCCAGCGCGGCCGAGTTGCGCGGCGAGCGCGACGCGGTCAGCCAGCTTGGCCTGCTCTAAGTAGGTCACCCAATAAAAAGCCGGCCCCACGTGGGGCCGGCTTTGTTCAGCAAAGCGCGAAGTCTCAGGCGCTATTGACCTGGGTGGTACTCGCGTCCCCTCTTGGTGACGCGGCCCTCTTTCTCCATTTCGCCGAGAACCCTGTACAGGTAATTCGGTTTGATTTTCATCGTTTTGGCGATCTCAGATGCGGAGATGCCGGGGTTCTGCTCGACCAAGGCAACTGCCTGATCGGCGCGGGTGCCACCGCGGCGACGACGACGTCGTTTGCGCGGGGCGGTAGTTGTGCCTGCAGCTGGTGCCGCGGCGGCGTTTTTGCGAGGGCGACCGGGGCCGCGTCCGGAGCCGGGAGGGCGACCGGGACGGCGAGTGACGGTGCCACCAAGCTCAGTCAGAGCACGCTCGAGGCGCTTGCGCTCCTCGTCGAGCTCCGCGAGCCTTCTCTTGACCAGGTCAAGGGCCTCGTCGAGTACGTTGCTGGTGCTGGGCATTTCCTTCCTTTCATCCCGTGAGCTCTGTGCCTCCCGGGTCGTCAGCTACTCCGGAGTGTGGCAGAGTCACAGTGACAGTGACTATTCGCATAGTCAAACGGGCCCCGTCGTCTGGCCATTTGGATGAACCTACCCAGTGAGCTTGGGCCTCAAGCAGTGCGTTGGGCCTGACGCTCCGGTGAGATGCGCACCACATTCCAGGCCAGCCCCACCCGCTCGAGCGTCGCAATTATCAGTGCGGAAGGGTCGACCTCCCAGCGGCGCAGTCCATGCACGGCCGACCGAGGAAAGGCGTGGTGATTGTGGTGCCACGACTCTCCCAGCGAGGGCAGGGCGAGCCAGAAGACATTGGTCGAGCGATCCTCGGTTGCAAAACGCCGTGTACCGAAATAGTGACAAATCGAATTAACGCTCCAAGTCACGTGATGCACAAAGAAAATGCGGACCAATCCTCCCCAGAGCAGCCCAGTCGCCGCGCCGGCGAGGGTGCCGCCGGCGATATAGCCGGCGAGGGCGGGCACCAGGAGGGTGAGCAAGACCAGGGGAACGAACTGACGGGAAATAAATCGCATGCCTCGGTCCTCGTTGAGGTCGGCTGCGTAACGCTTCCAATCGGCGCGTCCCTGGGTTGACATCAGCCAGCCGGCGTGGGCGTGCCAGAGGCCGGCGATGACCCCGCGCAGGCCGACGCTGTGACCCACATGAGGACTGTGGGGGTCACCCTCGCTGTCGGTATGCGCGTGGTGCTTGCGGTGGTCGGCCACCCAGGAGATGACCGGTCCCTGCACGGCCATCGAGCCGAGCACGGCGAAGCTGTATTCGAGTGGCTTGGAGGTCTGAAAGGAGCGGTGAGTGAGAAGGCGGTGGAAGCCGACCGTGATCCCGATCGCGGTCGCCAGGTACATCACCGTCGCAATGACGAGGTCGGCGGAGCTGACAAATCTGTTCCAGAGCAGAACTATCGCCGCCAGCGTGGCTAGGAAGGGGACCACCACAGCGCCAAGGTTGGCGACCTTCTCGGTTCTGTTCATCTCGCGCATTCACGAAACTTACGCGGGTTGCCGAGATAAAAATTGCGTTCAAGGTAACATTTAACGTCTAATTCTTATCAGATAAATGACAAAAAATATCCAATCTGAGCCCTGGCGCAGCCTCCCTGACGCAATCGCCGACCTGATCGAGCCCGAGCTCGAGGCCGTCACCGGGGAGATCCTCACAACGATCGCCGCGGAGGTCCCCGAGTATGCGCGTCCACTCGAGGGGCGCTTCGGTCGGGGGATCCGCACCGGCGTCGGCGAGGCGCTCAAGCAGTTCGTCGCCCTGATTCGCGACCCTGAGGCCGGCCGCGGGCTGGGGCGTGAGGTCTACGTCGCCCTCGGGCGGGGCGAGTTGCGCCAGGGCCGGACGCTGGACTCGCTGCAGGCGGCCTACCGGGTTGGCGCCAGAGTCGCCTGGCGCCACCTCGCCCGGGTCGCTCGCGAGGCCGAACTCGACTCCGAGGTCCTCAGCCTCTTGGCCGAGGCGATCTTCGCCTACATCGACGAGCTCTCCGCCGACTCGGTTGATGGCTACGCGGCCGCCCAGGCGGAGAGCGAGGACCTGCGCCGCCGCCGCCGTCACGAGCTCGTCGTGCTGCTGATGCGCGAACCTGCCGCCGCGCTCGAAGACATTCGCGCGGCGGCGAGGGCAGCGGGTTGGAAGGTGCCGCGGAAACTGGCGGCCCTGGCCTGTGGTGAGGATGATCTCGCCGCGATCTTGCGCCGCCTTCCCGCCGACACGTTGGGCACCAGCTTGGAGGAGTTCGGCTGTGCGCTGGTTTCAGATCCGACCGGCTTTGGCCGGGAAGGGGAAATCGAGCGAGCGGTCGGCAAGCGGGTGGCCGCGCTTGGTCCGGTGACGGACCTCGAGCTGGCCCAGGAATCGTGGCGGCTGGCAAAGGCCGGCCTGGGTGCACTCGAGTCGGGCACCGTGGCGGCGGAGGGTCCGCTCATCTCGGAGGACCATCTCGTCGACTTGCTGCTGCTCGAGGGCGGGGAGCTGGCGAGGAGAATCGCGGCCCGCCGCCTCGCGTCGTTCGAGCCGCTCACCCCCACCGCCCGCGAGCGGATGCGCGAGACGGCACTCGCCTTCATGCGCCGCCGTGGCAACTCGGTCGAGATGGCGGCCGAGCTGCACGTTCACCCGCAGACCGCCCGCTATCGCGTTGCCCGCCTGCGCGAGTTGCTCGGCGACCAGCTCGATGATCCCGACGCCCGGTTCGAGCTCGAGATCGCCCTGCGCGCTACGGCCACCTAGCTTCCGGTGTGCTTTATGCGGGGTATGACCAGATAAAGCCCGCCGGAACGCTTGGGCTAGCGGTTGCGCTTGCGCGGCAGGGTCCGGAAAACCACGTCCCAGAGCGGCGAGGAGACGCCGTAGCCGTAGCGGTGGTCCTGGAAGTGGTGGCGCATGTGCTGCTCTCGCAGCCGCTTGCCGAAGTCGGACTTGGGGACAAAATGGTGCACGTAGTAGTGCGTGTAGTCATAGAAGAGGTAGCCGAGGATGAAGCCACCGAAGAGCGGGTAGGTGGCCGGCGTACCAAAGATCAGCGTAAAGCCGAAGAAGAAGAGCGCCGCCAAAGGGATCGCGACCGCGGGGGGCATGACCAAGCGCAGCTTGTCGTTGGGGTGATCGTGATGGATACCGTGGATGATGAAGTGCATGCGGCGGCCGAAGGCGTTGTCGGGCTCCCAGTGGAAGACCAGCCGGTGCAGCCAGTACTCGGTCAGGGTCCAGATGCCGATCCCGGCGAGGCTGAGCAGGAGCAGCTGCCAGGCGGCGTAGCCGCGGTCGGCGCCGAGCCACTCCATCGCGACGACCACGGGCACGAAGACGATCGCCGGGATCGAGGGGTGCACCCGCGAGAAGAAATTGAGGAATTCGCTCTCGAACAGCTGCGGTGAGGCGGCGAGCTTGTCGGTCCTGCTGGAAGACTCCATCTAGGCCGAATGGTAGCGGCGGCCGTCCCCGGCTCCCGCAAGACGCGGGGAACCTGTGACGAGACTGTGTCAAGAACGTTGCGCTTTGCGGAATTGGGCCTCACGAAAGAGTCACGGCGATGGCAATATCACCGCCGTGCCGCGCAAGCAGAAAAAACCGCGTTGCGAGGACTGCTACTTCCAGAAGAACCTCCTCTGCGCGCTCGAGCTCGGCGAGCCCTGCGCGACCTTCCGGCCCAACCGCCCCGAGGGGCTGGTGCCGCCGAAGCAGCCCGTCTTGCTCATGAGGCCTCCGCGGTGGGCGTCGTCTCAGGCACAAGCTCAGACCGCGTAGCGCGGCGGGTCCTGTCGCCGTTTTGGTGCCACCATCCCTGCGGGGGCGGCTGCGCCGCCTCCTCGAGACGGTCCCCCAAAACCGCGCCACCCGCCGCGAGACGCGCATCTGGCTAATGTTCTGGCGCGATGCCAGAGCGGGACCTGTATGCGTGGGCGCGGACTACCTACGTCTCGCGCAGGAGCAGGGGGTTTACCCCCAACGTGGACGTCTACTACTGCGGGGATCCGCAGCGGGCGGTCGTCAAGGTCGATCTGGCGGGGGTCGAGCTGGACGAGGTCGGGATCGAGGTGGGGACGCGGCAACTGGCGATCGTCGGCGAGCGGCAGGTGCAGGAGACCGAGGGTCGGGTCTACCAGCAGGTCGAGATTCCCTCCGGGCCGTTTCGCCGCGTGGTCGAGCTGCAAGTGGACGTCGACGCGGAGCGGGCCACGGCGACCTACGAAGACGGCGTGCTGCGGATCGAGCTGCCGTTGCGCGATCCGTCCGAGACGACCCGCCGGATCCCGATCGGGAGGGACTAGTGCTGACTCACGAGAGGCGGCACTGATGGAGGGCAGCCCTGTCCTTGAGGTGGTCGACTCACTCGACGCCGAGGACGCGATCCGCGCCTCGGAGCCCCTGCCCGACGCGCTGCCGGTCCTGCCCCTGCGCGACACCGTCACCTTTCCCGAGACGCTGACTCCGCTGGCCGTCGGTCAGGAGCGCTCGATCAAGCTGGTCGACGATGTGCTCGGCGCCAACAGGATGCTGGCGATGGTCGCCTCCCGCGACCCGGAGAACGAGGAGCCGGGGCCGAAAGACCTGCATGAGGTGGGCGTCGTCGGCGTCGTCGCTCGCATGCTCAAGGTCCCGGATGGCACCCTGCGCGTGCTTGTCCAGGGGACCCAGCGGGTGCGGCTCGGTCCCTACGTCGCCGAGCAGCCCTATCTGGTGGCGCGGATCAGCGAGTTGCCCGACGTCAGCGAGGACGGGCCGGAGCTGGAGGCGCTGACACGCAACGTCCAGCGCACCTTCTCGGAGATCATCGAGCAGATTCCCTACCTACCCGAGGAGCTGCAGATGGCGGTGGCCAACCTCGACGATCCCGCGGCGCTCGCCCACCTGATCGCCGGCACCCTGCGCATCTCCACCGAGGAGAAGCAGGAGCTGCTCGAAGAGGTCGAGGTCGTCGCTCGCCTCCGCCGCCTCTCCCAGATCCTCGCCCGCGAGCTCGAGGTGGTTCAGCTGGGCACCCAGATCCAGACCCAGGTGCAGTCGGAGATCGACAAGGGCCAGCGCGAGTTCTTCCTGCGCCAGCAGATGAAAGCGATTCAGGACGAGCTGGGGGAGGGGGACGAGCAGCAGGCCGAAGTCAACGAACTGCGCGAGAAAATCGAGGCGGCGAAACTGCCTGAGCAGGCGCAGAAGGCTGCCGAGCGTGAGCTCTCACGGCTGGAGAAGCTGCCCCCGGCCGCGGCCGAGCACGGCGTCATTCGCACCTACCTGGAGTGGCTGACCGAGCTGCCCTGGTCGCGGGAGACCGAGGACGACCTTGACATCCCCCATGCCCGCAAGGTGCTCGACGCCGACCACTACGACCTGGAGAAAGTCAAGGACCGCATCCTCGAGTACCTGGCCGTGCGCAAGCTCAAACCCGACTCTCCGGGGCCGATCCTCTGTTTCGTCGGTCCACCCGGGGTCGGCAAGACCAGCCTCGGCCGCTCGATCGCCAAGGCGCTGGGGCGCGAGTTCGAGCGCATCTCGGTCGGCGGCGTCCGCGATGAGGCCGAGATCCGCGGCCACCGCCGCACCTACATCGGCGCCCTGCCGGGCGCGATCGTGCGCGCCCTGCGCGACGCCGGCTCGCGCAACCCCGTCTTCATGATTGACGAGATCGACAAGATGGGCGCCGACTTCCGCGGCGACCCCGCCTCGGCGATGCTCGAGGTGCTCGACCCCGCCCAGAACGACTCGTTTCGCGACCACTACCTCGACCTCGAGTTCGACCTATCCGAGGTGATGTTCATCGCCACCGCGAACGTCCTCGACACGGTCCCCGGCCCGCTGCAGGACCGGATGGAGACGATCGAGCTGGCCGGCTACACGCTGGAGGAGAAGAAGCACATCGCTCGCCGCTACCTGGTGCCGCGCCAGATCGATGCCAACGGGCTGAGGCCCGCCCAGATCGAGTTCGCCGATCCCGCTCTGGTGGCGATCATCGAGGAGTACACGCGCGAGGCCGGGGTGCGCAACCTCGAGCGGCAGATCGGCACCGTCTGCCGCAAAGTCGCCCGCGACGTCGCCGAGGGCAAGGGCAAGGGCAAGGCGAGGATCTCGGCCAGGCGCGCCCGCGAGCTGCTCGGCCGCCGCCGCGTCTTCGCCGAGCAGCGGCGGCGGACCAAAGTCCCGGGTGTGTCGACCGGGCTCGCGTGGACGCCGACCGGGGGCGATGTGCTCTTCATCGAGGCGACCTCGATGCCGGGCTCGGGCCAGCTGACGATCACCGGCCAGCTCGGCGACGTGATGCGCGAGTCCGCCCAGGCGGCGCTCTCCTACGTGCGCGGCCACTGGCGCGAGATCGCGCCGAAGCTCGACGAGGACTGGTTCGCCAAACACGACATCCACGTCCACGTGCCGGCCGGGGCGGTGCCCAAGGACGGGCCCTCCGCCGGCGTGGCGATGACGGTGGCGCTCTCGTCCCTGATCAGTGGCCGCCCCGTTCGCAACGATGTGGCAATGACCGGAGAGGTGACGCTGACCGGCCAGGTACTTCCGATCGGCGGCTTGAAGGAGAAGTCGCTGGCGGCACAGCGGGCCGGCATCAAGCGGGTGCTGGTGCCCCAACGCAACGAGGGTGACGTGAAAGAGATTCCCGAGCACGAGCGCAGCGAGTTGGAGTTCGTCTACGTCGACGAGGTCTCCAAGGCGATCGAAGCGGCGCTCGCCTAACAGACGATGGAGGCCGCCGGGGCGCTGCGCAAAGGCAGCATTTCGACCTATCTGGATTCGATTGGGGAGTTGGTGCGAGCGCGTTCGCGCGTCTTTTGGATCGTCGCCGGTCTCACTGTTCTCGCAGGGGTGCTGCGCTTCGGCACGCTCGGTGTGCAGAGCTATCACCACGACGAGATCGTCACGGCCAGCCGCATCCTGCGCGACGGCTTCTGGCACGCGATGGACGCGGTCGGCTTCAGCGAGTCGGCGCCGCCGCTCTACTACGCCGTCGCTTGGCTCTGGACGCAACTGACCGGGACCGGTGAGTTTGGCCTGCGCTCGGTCTCGGCCGTCGCCGGGGTCGCCACTGTGCCGGTCGCCTACCTGCTCGGCGCCGAGTTGAGCAGCCGCCGCGCCGGGATCGTCGCTGCCGCCCTTGTCGCCGTCAACCCGATGTTGCTCTGGTACTCGCAGGAGGCCCGCGCCTACGCCCTCTTCGTCCTGCTCACCGCGCTCTCGCTGCTCTATTTCGTGCGGGCACTCGATCGGGGCCGCCGCCGCGACTCGCTCGCCTGGGGAATCGCCTCGGCGCTGGCCCTCGGCACGCACTACTTCGCCGCCTTCCCAATCGCCGCCGAGGCGCTTTGGCTGCTGCGTCGCCGCGGCAGGGAAGCAGGTGGCGCCTTCCCAGGCATCTGGATCATCGCCATCGTCGGCCTGCTGCTAACACCGCTGCTGCTCCACCAATCGTCCTTCGCCCACGCCGAATGGATCAGCAACTTCAGCCTCTGGCACCGGCTCTGGGAGACCGGCCTGACCTTTGCCCTGGGCGAGACAGGCGACATCATCGCCCAGCCCGAGCACCCGCTGTTGGCGGTCGTGCCGGCCCTGATCACGATCGCGGTCGCTTGGCTGCTCTTCGCTCACGCCGAGCGCGCCGAGCGGCGCGCCGCGGGCGTCCCGCTGGCGCTGGCCGCTGTCACCGTGCTTGCCCCGCTGGTGATCGGATTGCTGGATCCGAGCAAGGACTACGTGTTGGCCCGCAACCTGTTGCCCGCGCTGGTGCCGCTGTTGGTCGCGCTGGCGGTTGGTTTCACCCTGCGGGGTGCCCGTCGCCGCGGCGCCGTGCTCGCCGGCCTGCTGGTCGCCTACTCGCTCGGCTTCTCGATCTGGGCGAGCGTCTCGCCCGCCCTGCAGCGGCCGGATTGGGACGCTGTCGCCGGCGCGATCGGCGAACCGACCGTGCCACGGGCGATGGTCACCTGGACTCTGGGCGAGGCCTCGCTGCGCTATTACCTCTCGACCGGATCGATCCAGGTCCAGCCCTCCGACGGCTTCCGCTGGTGGGTGGGCGAAATCGATTTCATCTCCGACGGCAAGGCGCCGGCGCCCCCGCCGCGCCTCTTTGGGCCCGGCTTCAACGAAGTCGGCTACGAGCGGGTGGGGCGGCTCTACGTGCGGCGCTTCGCCACCCCCGGGCCGGAGTTGAGGCCGTTGCGGCTGCGCACGATTCGCAACGCCCAGCTTGGCTTCCGCACCAATGGGGTATTGCTGGACGGGGTCGGGCCGGGCTGACCTCGGCCGACCGATGCGAGTTATTCTGAGTGCCCCAGGAGAACCCAGCGAGGAGAAGGCATGAGCAAGACGAAGGCGACCCAGGCCGCCGATCTTTATGCGACAGCACGCGAGAACCCCTACGTGGAGCGGCTGATCGAAGACGAAGAGCTGCGCGACAGCCTGAAGAAGGCCTTTGAAGCCGCGAAGGGCGCCTATGGCCGCGCGACCAGCAACGGCAGCGCCGTCAAGGCCGTCACCGGCGATAAGAAGGTTCAGCGCGACCTCAAGGTCGCGGCGGAGAACCTGCGCGACGCCTCTGAGGCGTTCCGGGCGCCGAAGAAGCGCAAGAAGAGCAAGCTTGGCCGCGTCATTCTGCTCGGCTTGGTCGGCGCCGCCGTCGCCCTGATTCTCAGCGAGGACGCGCGCAAGACCGTCCTCGACGCCCTCTTCGGCGCCGAGGAGGAGTTCGAGTACACGAGTACGACGTCTATTAACGGCGGATGAGTACGACGTCTATTAACGGCGGATAGATGGCCGCCGAGCGCCGCGCCCGCGGATGACGCGTCTGGCGCGGCGCTGGGTCACCACCCACCTCCTCGCGAATAGCGCTGCTATTCACTCGTCGGCGTGCGGCGCCCAACTTGGCCAGCCACGCCCCCTCGGGCACCCCGCTCGGCGCGGCCATCTATCCGCCTGGCACGTAAACATCACCCTTGCTACGTAGACTGACTCTATGGAGGCGGCGACCAAGCAGCGCGAGCTCAGCGGTGAGAAGGCGCAGCGCATCGTCGATGCGATGCGGGTCTCGGTTGCCAAGCGCGGAGCCGCGGGCTCGACCTTCGAGCACGTCGCCCGCGAGGCCGGCGTAAGCCGCGGCCTGCTCCACTACTACTTCGGGACCAAGGAGCGGCTGCTGGTTGAGGTCGTGCGCCGCGATGCCGAGATCCGCGTGGCGCGGCTCGACGAGCCGCTGGCCAAAGCGGAGACCGTCGATGACGTGATCGACGTCCTGCTCGCCAGCCTCACCGACCTGATCGAGAACGAACCGACCTTCTTTCTCCTCCTCTATGAGCTCTTCAGCGCCGGCCGGCGCAACCCGGAGATCCAGCACGGGGTCGGCCAGCTCTTCGAGCGCACCCGCTCACACGTCGCCGACGTCCTGCGCGCCAAGGAGCGGGAGGGCGTGCTGAAGCTCCGCCACGAGGCCGAGGAGATCGTCTCCTTCCTCTTCGCGATCGCCGACGGTTTCGCCCTGCAGGCGCTCTCCGACACCGAGCGCGACATCAGCGGCGGGCTCGCCGTTGCCGCCGCCTCGGGCCGTTACCTGCTGGTCTCCGAGTAAGCCGGGGTCGCGCCCATGGTCCCCTTTCTGTGGGGCATCCCCCTGCTTCTCTGCTTCGCCGCATCGGCGGCGCTGGCGGGCGGGATCACCGAAGTGTCGGACGGCAAGTACTTCAACGGCATCGCCCTCCTCGGCGTCTTCCTGCTCTGCTGCTGGGGCGTTTACACGATCTTCAAGCGCCGAGCGCGAGACCGTTCCTCGCGTTGGTAGGTCAGCTTGCCTCCCGTTCGCTTCCAGGGAAGGGATAGGCGTGACCTGACTCACAGACGGGCGCTTGCCGGTCCGAAAAGCTGGCTGTCCAGCCAATGCGTGACTTCATGGTCAGACTCGCGGGATTCCTGGGGCGCCGACGCCGCTGGGTCCTGGCAGTTTGGATCGTGGTTGTTGCCGTCGCGTTGCCGATCGCCGCGCACCAGACCGACCACCTGACCGGGGGCGGCTTCGACGTTCCCGGCACGCAGTCGAAGGCGGTCAGCGACTCGCTCAAGAACGACTTCAGCGACAAGACCGGCGGCATCGCGGTTTTGCTGCAGGCCGAAGAAGGGGCTGGGCGAGCCGCCCGCGCCGCCGCGGTCGCGCGGGCGCGCCACGCCGTCGCCGGCCTCGGCAAGGTGACCCTGCCACCGGCCACGGCGCGCCGGGGCGCGGTCGCGCTGCAGCGAACCGGGACGGCGATGCTTCCCCTGCACAGCGAACTGTCCTCCGACCGTCAGATCGACTCGGCCGCCGAACTGCGCGAAGACCTCGATCCGGGCACCGCCGTCAATGGCGTCACCACCTACATGGCCGGCCAGCCGACGATCTGGGCCGGCATGCAGGAGCTCTCGAAGAAGGACCTCTCGAAAGCGGAGGCGGGCGGCTTCCCGATCGTCGCGATCATCCTGCTCGTCGTCTTCGGCTCGCTCGCCGCCGCGGCGCTGCCGCTGGTGCTTGGCTTCGTCAGCGTGATGGTCACCGGGGCGCTGATCTATTTCATCTCGCTGCAGATCGAGACCTCCGTCTTCGTCACCAACATGGCCTCGATGATTGGGATCGGGGTGGCGATCGACTACTCGCTCTTCATCCTCGCCCGCTACCGCGAAGAGCGCGCTCGTGGCCGTGACCCGGAGATGGCGCGAGCGGAGGCGCTCTCCACCTCGGGCCTTGCCGTGGCCTTCTCCGGTCTCGCCGTGATCGTCTCGTTGGCCGGCCTCTGGATGGTCGACAACCAGGCTCTGCGCTCGATGGCGCTGGGGGCGATGACCGTGGTCGCGGTCTCGATCCTGACCGCGACGACGCTGCTGCCGGCGCTGATCGCGATGCTCGGCGACCGCGTGTTGCCCGGCGGGATCGTCGCCAAGGTGCTCGGCGTCTTCCGCCGCCGCGAGGAGCGGCCCGACCGCGAGGCATTCTGGGTGCGCTGGACGGCGCGGGTGATGGCGCATCCGTGGCGCGCCGTGATCGGTGTCTCGGCCGTGCTGCTGACCCTGGCGATCCCGTTGCTCTCGATCGAAACCGGGACCCAGGCGCTGACCCAGTTCCCCAAGGACAGTGACGTGCGGATCGGCAATGAACTCGCCTCCAAGCAGCTCGGCGGCGGCACCGACCCGGTGCTGATGGTCGCTTCCTTCGACAGTGCCGCCCAGGCGCACGGGGACGGCGGGGCGATCGCCGGATTCGCCCGCACGATCGATTCGACCCCGGGCGTCAGCGTCGTGGCGCCGCCGGTGTTCTCCGGCTCCAGCGTCCTGATCCAGGCCACGCCGAGCGCTCCCAGCGAGTCCGACGCGACGATTGCACTGGTCGAACGGCTGCGCGACCACGTCGTCCCGGCCACCGCGCTAGCGCACGTCGTCACCATCGACGTCGGTGGCGAAACCGCCCGCAGCCAGGATGCGCGGGTCCAGATCAGCGGCTCGATGTGGAAGATCGTCCTCTTCGTTCTCGCGCTCAGCTACCTGGTGTTGATGGTGATGCTGCGCTCGCTGCTCCTGCCGCTGAAGGCAGTGCTGATGAACCTGCTCTCGATCGGGGCGGCATTCGGCGTCCTCGTCGCGATCTTCCAGTGGGGTTGGTTCGGCAGCCTGCTCGGCTTCGAGAACCAGGGTGCGCTCGACACGATCAACGTGCCGCTGATCTTCGCCATCGTCTTCGGCCTCTCGATGGACTACGAGGTCTTCCTGATGTCGCGGATCCGCGAGCACTACCTCGAGCACGGCAACAACGAACGGGCGGTCGCCGAAGGCCTCTCGACCAGCGCCCGCACGATCTCCTCCGCCGCCCTGATCATGACCTGCGTCTTCGCCGTCTTCGTCCTCACCGGGGTTCCCTCGATCAAGGAGCTGGGCCTCGGCTGCGCGGTCGCGATCGCGCTCGACGCGACCCTGGTCCGCCTGATCCTGGTGCCGGCAGCGATGAAGCTGCTCGGCGGCTGGAACTGGTGGATGCCCTCCTGGCTCGACCGCGCCCTGCCCGACCTCAGCTTCGAGAGCGGAGCCGCGAAGCCCGAACCCGCCGAGGCCTGAGCCGCCCCTTGTTCCGGTGCGCCTTTTACACGCCCAGGGTGCATAAAGCGCACCGGAACGGGCGCGGGTAGGCTGGCCGTTATGAGTGACGACTTGGCTTTTGCCGGAGCCGCATGGCAGGCCGAGATGGTGCGCGCCGGCGAGGTCTCGCCGACCGAGCTGGTGCAGCTCTGCCTCGATCGGATCGGGCGGATCAATCCGCAACTGAACTGCTTCCGCAAGGTCTTCGGCGAAAAGGCGCTGCTCGAGGCCGAGCAGGCCGAAGCGCGGCTGAAGGCCGGGGACGAGCGGCCGCTGCTCGGGGTGCCGATCGCGATCAAGGACGAAGTCGACGTGGTCGGCGAGGTCAACATGCACGGCACCGACGCCTTCACCGAACCTGCCACGGCCGATTGCGAGATGGTGCGCCGCCTGCGCGAGGCGGGCGCGATCGTCGTCGGCCTGACGCAACTGCCCGAGCTGGCGATCTGCGGCTTCACCGAGTCGGCCACCTATGGCGTCACCCGCAACCCCTGGAACCCTCAACGCAGCCCGGCCGGGTCGAGCGGTGGCTCGGGCGCGGCGGTTGCCGCCGGGCTGGTGCCAATCGCCTCCGCCGGCGACGGCGGTGGGTCGATCCGGCTGCCCGCCGCCTCCTGTGGCCTCTTCGGGCTGAAGCCCTCGCGCGGCCGGATCTCCCTGGCGCCACTCGAGGACGGCTGGCACGGGCTTGCCGTGCTCGGCTGCCTCAGCCGCAACGTGCTCGACACCGCGCTCTGGCTCGACGTCACCGCCGGTGGCTCCTCGGAGCCCGGCGCGCCCCCGCCCCCCGAGCGCCCCTTCGTCGAGTCGGCGAAGACGCCGCCCGGCAAGCTGCGGGTCGCCTACTCGACCCTGCCCCCGCGCGCCGCCGCGCCGCCCACGGTCTCCGATGAGGTCAAGCAGGCCGTCTTTGATGCCGCCGAGCTGATGCGCTCGCTCGGCCACGAGGTCGCCCAGCGGGATCCCGCCTGGGGCGGGATCGGCAACAACATCACGCCGCGCTTCCTACGGGGCGTCGCCGACACGGTTGCCGAGGTGCCCCATCCCGAGCGGCTGGAACGGCGCACGCGCGGCTTCGGCAGGCTGGGCCGCACGATCCCCGACGCCATCTACGAACGCGCCCTGCGTGCCCGCGAGACCGATGTCGCCCGCGTCAACGCGCTCTTTGACTCCCTCGATGTGCTCGTCACCCCGGTGATGGGCGGCACCGCGCTGCCAATCCGCCGCTGGGAGGGCCAGGGCGCGCTGCGCACCGTGCTTGGCATGAGCCGCTTCTATCCCTACTGCGTGCCCTGGAATCACCTCGGCAACCCGGCGATGTCAGTGCCGACCGGCTTCGCCGACGACGGCATGCCGCTAGCGGTCCAGGTCATCGGCCGCCCCGGCGACGAGTCAACTCTGCTCTCGCTCGCCGCCCAGCTCGAGGCCGAGCGCCCCTGGGCCGACTCCCGCCCCCCGGTTTCCTAGAGAGCCATTCAGGAGCGTGTGGGTCTGAAGTCCGGGGAGGGTCCTCCGGACACTCCCGCTTTTGTCCGGAGGACCCCTCCCCGGACTTCAGGACGCTCCGCCTACCTGAACACCTTGCGTATCCGCGCGATCTCGCGGATCGAGCCGTGCGGCCGGATGCGCCGGGTCAGCACCATCTTCAGGGGGTTGGCACCCGGCTTGCTCATGCCGACGAAATCGGCCCACTTGGCCTCCAGTGTCAGCGTCGGATTCGGCGCTTCGCCCGGTTCCGCCCGGGTCGAGCCGTTGTCGATCACTACGTGCCAGGGATCGGCGTCGGTGAAGCGCCACTGGTAAACGAGGGGGGAGCCGTTGGCGGCCTCGGGGTTGGCGACGCGCTTGACCACGTCGAAGTAGAGGCGCTGCATCTCGGGATTGGCCTGCGGGACCGCCTCAGGCGGTCCGAGGATGCCGGCTTCCATCAGCTTGACCTGGCTCTGGGCTACCTCCTCGGCTGAGGCCTCGGGGTCGAAGGGGAAGACGCCGGGCGGCATCTCCTCGATCGGGTAGCCGATCGTGCGCCAGCGCTGGCGGATCAGTTTGAGGCTGAAGGAGAAGATGTCCTCAAGCGAGAAGCCATAACACTCGGTGTAGGAGCGGTCGAAGTTGGGCGGGTAGAAGACGGCCGGCCCGTAGGGGAGCACCTCGCGCAGCAGCTCGACCACGGCGGCGCGGTTCTCCTCCCAGCCGGGGGCGCCTTCCTTGAGCAGTTCAGAGAGCACCTTGACGCCGAAGCCGATGTGGCGCTGCTCGTCGCGCGAGACGTTGGCGATGCCGGCGCTGAAGCCGGGCATTGTTTCCTCGGAGGCGAAGAAGTCCTCGATGAAGTGCTGGCCGGGCTGGGCGAGGGAGCCCTCGACGATCAGGTGGTAGAGCGTGATCGCCTGCGCGTACTTGGGCAGCGAGCGGTCCTTGGTCAGTTCCTCGGCCATCAGGTCGAGCCGGTCGAAGATGCCGCGGTAGCCCCAGTTGAGCTGGGGGAGGGTGGAGGAGAGCGTCTGCTGGACGGTCTCGCCGCCGACGCCGATCACCTCCTTGAAGAAGCGGTGGAAGAAGATCGAGTGGCGCACCTCGTCGACCTGCTGGGTGGCGAGGAAGTAGGACTGCTCCTCGGACGGGGCGGCGGTGACGTAGGGGGAGAGGGTGTCGGCAACGCGGTCCTCGCCGTAGAAGAACATCGAGTAGATCCACATCGCCGAGCGCCGCTGGATGTCACTGAGGCTCTGCCAGCCGGCTTTGTCCTCGGAGAAGTCGAGGTCATACGCGCTCCAGTTGCCGTGCTCCCAGCGGGTGTAGAGATCCTCGTAGGTGACGTTGTCCATCAGGCTCTGCGATGCGACGCTCATCTCTCTCCTTTGCTGGTCAGCAGGCGACTGCCACGGAGGTTACCGGCCGACTGGCTGCCCAGCCAGTCGGCTCTGTGTGAGTTCGTCACGGACGCCGAGGCCTTCCCCGTTTGATCGATTGACCCACGCATCCGGTGGTCAATCCATCGAACGCAGTCAGGGGGCACGGAGTGCGGCGACGGTCTCGCGGAGGATTCGCTGCACGTAGGAGGGTTCGAAGGCGATCTGCCAATGCGAGAACCGCAGGGGCCGAAGACCCGATGCCGTGTGAGCCTGATCGCGTTGGAGACCTCGCCGCTGCTGGAGCGGGGTCCGGTGATAGCGCAGGCCGTCGGCCTCGACGACGATGCCCAACTCGGGCCAGAAGAAGTCGACCTCGTATCCGTTCACCCTGGCTTTCGTCTCCGGGGCCGGCAGCCCGGCGGCATCGGAGCGCTCCCTCATAGCCTGCTCCAACTCGGAGTCGCTGAGGCGGAAGGTGAGGGGGTCGAGCAGCTCGACCAGCGCTCTTGTCCCTGGTACTCCTCTGTAGCGCGGGAGGGCCGCGTACAGCTCGTCCACCTTTACCCGGTCGAGCTTGTCGGCCTCGTTGACCGCGCGCTCGAGTCGCGGTCGGGTCAGCCGCCCGGCCTCGTCGATCAACGTATGCACGGCCGAGGTGACGGGGATGCCCTCGTGGGTCGTCAGATCTTTCTGGCGCAGTGTGGGACGTCGGTGAACGCGGATCCCCCGACGGCGCCGTGGCGAGGCTCTCAGCACGGTGACCTCGATGGGTCCCCCACGGGCGCTGCCGAAACCCCAGAGCAGAGCGGCGCTGCTGTGGCTGAGCACGGCGGTTGGCCCGCAGGCGAGCGTCGCCGCCATCCAGTTGCCATATCGGTCCAGTTGGGGCCGCCCCACCGCGTAGATCCCTCGCCACACCGGATACAGCCTGCCGGAGGCGATCCGCCTCTCGATCGTCCTTCCGCTGAGGCCCATCTCGAGCAACTGCCAGCGTGCGATCACGCCGTGCTGCCGCCTCACCAGCTTCCAGATCGCGGCATTGAGTGCGCGCTTGTCGCCCGGCGTTTGATCGATTGACCCACGCATCCCGTGGTCAATCCATCGAACGCCGTCTCTCTCCCCTCTGATGCAGGGAGAGCGACTCGTCGCGCGCTGGGCTTTAGACGGAGGCCGGAGTTTCGATCTCGCGCTTGAGGATCTTGCCGGTGGGGCCCTTGGGCAGGTCGTCGAGGAACCAGACAAGGCGCGGGTACTTGTAGGCGGCGATGCGCTCCTTGACGTAGGCGCTGACCTCCTCGGGGGCCAGTTCCTCGCCCTCGTGGAGGACGACCGCGGCGCCGATCTCCTCGCCCCACTCGGGGTGGGGGACACCGACGACGGCCGCTTCGCGGATCTTGGGGTGCTCGAAGAGCACCTCCTCGACCTCGCGCGGGTAGACGTTGTAGCCGCCGCGGATGATCATGTCCTTCTTGCGGTCGACGATGTAGAAGTAGCCGTCCTCGTCGGTGCGGGCCATGTCGCCGCTGTGGAACCAGCCGCCGCGCATCGCTTCCTCGGTGGCCTCGGGGCGTTGCCAGTAGCCCTTCATGATGTTGTGGCCGCGGATCACGATCTCGCCGACCTCTCCCTGGGCGACCGGCTCGTCCTTCTCATCGACGAGCCGCATCTCGACCCCTTCGATCGGGGTTCCGATCGAGCCCGCCTTGCGCTCTTTGTCCGGGTGGTTGGAGCAGGCGACAGGCGATGTCTCCGAGAGCCCGTAGCCCTCGAGCACGACCGCGCCAAAAGCCTCTTCGAAGCCGCGCAGGACCTCGACGGGCATCGAGGCGCCACCGGTGATGCAGGTGCGCAGCTTCGAGGTGTCGTAGCTCTCGCGCTCGGGATGGTGCAGCAGCGCCCCATACATGGTCGGCACGCCGTAGAAGTGGGTGACGCCGTCGCGCTGCATTGTCGCCAACGCCTCGCCCGGGTCGAATTTCGGCACCAGGGTGAGGCAGGCGCCGACCTTGAGCGAGGAGTTCATGCCGACCGTCTGGCCGAAGGAGTGGAAGAGGGGGAGGGCGCCGAGGACGATGTCGCCGCCGGCGATCTCACAGGTGGTGCGGCTGGAGACGTCGGCGTTGCGGAAGAGGTTGAGGTGGGTCAGCTCGGCGCCCTTGGGCTTGCCGGTGGTGCCCGAGGTGTAGAGGATCACCGCGGTGTCCTCCTCGTCGGTGTCGGCGAGGCCCGGGGTCGCCTCGTGCCCTGCCAACAGCTCGGCGAAGCTCGCCGTCTCAACCTCGATCAGCTCGGCCCCGGCGTCGGCTGCGCCCTCGCGCGCCTCGGCGCAGAAGCCGTGCCAGGCGAGCAGCAGCTGCGAGCCCGAGTCCTCCAGGTAGAAGGCGATCTCGCGGCGCTTCAGCAGCACGTTCATCGGCACGACGATGGCGCCGGCGCGCAGCACCCCGTAGTAGACGACGGGGAACTCGGGAACGTTGGGCAGCATCACGCCGACGCGGTCACCCGGACTGACCCCCGTCTCGGCGAGCAGTGCCGCCAGGCGGGCGCTGCGCTCATCGAGCTCGGCATAGCTCAACTCGGCGTCACCGAGCCGGATCGCCGGCAGCTCCGGCGACCGTGAGGCGCTCTCGGTCAGCAGCGATGCGAGGTTCAATCCCATCTCCCGGCTCGCAGTCTAAGAGGGCGGAGCAAATGCGGTTCTGTAGGGTCGGTGGGGTGGAGGATCTAGGCGAGCCAAACTCCTACCTCGCGGTGGCCAAAGGAGTGCCGGTCTATTCGAGCGATGGCGAGAACCTCGGTCGGGTGGTGCGGGTGCTCTCGGCGCCCAACCTCGACATGTTCGACGGGATCATCTTCGACGCCACCGCCGGGCCTGGCGGTCACCGCTTCGTCGACGCGCCCGAGGTGGGGCAGATCTACGCGCGCGGCGTCGTGCTGAAGATAGACGCGGCCGAGGCGGCGAAGCTTGCCGCGCCTGGCGCCAACCCGGGCTCGCTCGCGGTCGATCCGGCCGATCTTGTTGGCGGCCGCCCGGGCTTTTTCCGGCGCGCCTGGAACTCGATGACCGGCAAGCGCTGAGGGTAAGCGCCCGCTGTCGCGACGTTGCGTAGGATCTGCCGCCGTGAAGCGCCTTGCCCTAATCATCTTTGCTTGCGTCGCCCTTGTCGTCGCCGGCTGCGGTAGCGGCGAGGACTCCTCGAGTTCCAGCGAATCGGCCGCGACGAGCGCTGAAACGAGCGCGACGAGCACCGAATCGAGCGAAAAGAGCCCAGCCGAATCGGGTGGGAGCGGAGAAGAGAAGAGCTCCGGCGGCGAAAAGACCAAGCCCAAGGTGACGGTTCCGAGTGGCCCGCCGCCGAAGCAGCTCGAAATCAAGGAAATCGAAAAGGGCACTGGGGCCGAAGCCAAAACCGGCGATGAAGTCACGGTCCAGTACGTCGGCGTCGGCTATGAAAGCAAGGAAGAATTCGACTCTTCCTGGAGCCGTAACGAACCCCTCAGCTTCGCTCTCGGGGCGGGCAAGGTGATTCCCGGCTGGGACAAGGGCGTCGTGGGAATGAAGGTCGGCGGGCGGCGCGAGCTGATCATCCCGTCCAACCTCGCCTATGGTCCGCAGGGCTCGCCGCCGGTGATCGGGCCGAACGAAACGTTGATCTTCGTGATCGACCTACTCGCCGTCAAATAGACGAAAGGCCGCCCGGCGGCATTCTCCGCCGACGTTGCCGATCTCTCCTGATTGGCCGTTATTCGGCTTGGCGCGCGGGTAGCCGTTGCGCATGGACGTCCTTGCGGATGGAACCGCGGAACAGCTGCTGCGGATCGAGCACGAGCTCGCGCGCGGCGACGGCGCCACCTACGAGCGCCATCTGGCCGAGGGCGCGAGGGTTGTCGTTTCTGGCGATGTCCTCGACCGGGCTGCGACGGTCGAGGCGATGAACGCCTCGCCAGGCTGGGACGAAGTCTCGATCGGCGAAGAGGCGGTGTGTGAACTCGGCCCCGACGTGGCCCTGCTCACCTACCTCTTTCGCTGCCGCCGTGGCCAGGACCACTACGCGGCGACGCTCTCGAGCACCTATGTCAGGGATGGCGAGGGCCGCTGGAAGCTCGCCTTCCATCAGCAGACGCCCCGTCCCGAGGGGTCTTAGCCGCACCGTTCCTGCGCGGGCGCGATCATCCCCCCGTGCCCACCGCCTCGATCTTCGCCGAGAGGTTCGCTTCGCAGGGCCTCGCCGGACCGCCGGCGCGTGAGGCCGCCGATGTGGCCGGCCGGCTGCTCGCCGTTCAGGGCCAGGACCCACGCGGCGCCCGGCTGGCGATCAGGGCCCGCAGCGAGGGCCTCGCCGCGGCTGACGTCGACCGGGCCCTGAGCGAGGAGCGCTCGCTGCTGATCACCTGGCTCAACCGTGGCACTCTCCACCTCGTCCGCAGCGAGGACTACCCGTGGCTGCAGATGCTGACGACCCCGCCGCTGTTGACCTCATGCAGTCGCCGCCTCCACCAGGAGGGGGTCACCGCGCAGGAGGGCGAGAAGGCGGTGAAGACGATCGAGCGAAGCTTGGCCGAGGAGGGGCCGCTCACCCGTCACCAACTGCGCAAGCGCCTCGACTCGGCCGGCGTTCCCACCGCAGGGCAGGCGCTGGTCCACCTGCTCTTTCTCGCCGCGGTGCGGGGCGTGGTCGTGCGCGGCCCGATGGCCGGCAGGGACCACGCTTACGTTCTCGTCGCCGATTGGCTCGATCGGGCGAAGCCGGTCGACCGCGATCCGGCGCTCGCCGAGCTCGCCCGTCGCTACCTGGTCGGCCACGCGCCGGCGGACGACCGCGACCTGGCGCGCTGGGCCGGCCTGCCGCTGCGCGACGCCCGTGCCGGGCTCGCCGCGATCGCCTCCGAGCTGGTCGAGCGCGAGGACGGCCTCGTCCACCTCGCCAAATGCCCGCCCGCTGCCGAGGTACCCGGTCCGCGCCTGCTCGGCGCCTTCGACCCGCTGCTGCTCGGCTGGACCTCGCGCAAGCTGATCCTCGGTCCCCACACCCACCTGGTGACGATGAACGGCATCTTCCGCCCTTTCGCGATGGTCAGGGGGCGGGCCGTCGCCACCTGGAAGCTCAACCGAGGCAAGGTCACGCTTGAGCCGCTGGGCCGGATCAGCAAGCAGGCAAGCGCCGCGCTCGCTGCCGACGCGGCGGATGTGGAACGGTTCATGGCAGCGCCTAGGCACAACCAGGAGGAGAAAGATCATGGGACAGCCAGTAGTCCACTTTGAGGTCGTCGGCAAGAACGGGGAGAAGCTGCAGAGCTACTACGCCGATCTATTCGATTGGGACGTCAACGCCGAGAACGAGATGAAATACGGCCTCGTCGACCGCGAGGCCAACAGCAACGCTGAAGGCATCGGCCTCGGCGGCGGCATCGGCCAAGGCCCCGACGGCTACGAGGGCCACGTCACCTTCTACGTCGAAGTCCCCAACGTGGAGGAGGCCCTGAGCAAGGCCGAGGCCCTAGGTGGCACCCGCGTGATGGGCCCCGAGACGATCATGGGCCGCATGGTGCTCGGCCAGTTCAAAGACCCGGAGGGCAATGTGATCGGCCTGATCGAGGGCGGCTCTTAATTTCCGGAAACAGGTACGAGACATTCATTTGATAGGAACTCCTTGCTGCGCGGTCGAAGCGTTCAACAGGAGATGAGTTGTGCATTGCATGGTTGTGTGGGGGAGTGCCATAGCTGGCATCCCGCTGACGCCTCAGGAGCATGCGGAGTTCGAGAAGGTCCTAGCGGGCCATGCATGGGTGCGTGTGTTCCCTGGTGCGTTTGTCATCGCATTGATCTACGAGGGAGAGCGCCTTGAGTTGAGTAAGGAGCTCTCGCGCGTCGCACAGGAGTTGAACGGGGGCGAACCCACTGGATCTCGAGTCCGTGTTCTCATTTCTCCCCCCATCCCTAAAGGCAGCGGCACCTACGCGGGCTGGGCCGCCAAGGAAGTCTGGCCGGAGCTGAACAAGAGGTCCATCGAGTGACCACCGCCGGATCAGAAGATCTTCCCTCGCATGGTCATGAGAGCGAACCGTCCGCTAAGCCAAGTCCTGAAGCAGATGTATCTAGCTCCGAGGCGCAGTTGCCGGCGGCTGGCGCGGCAGGGGAAGGTGGAGAGAGCGCAAGCTCGAATCCGCTTGGGGAAGACCTCGACTTCAGTCTCTCAGTGCCACCGATCGAAGTCCGGATGGTCAATGCCGCTGCGCTGGAGGACTACGAGATCTGGTTTCTCACATCCTCCATTGTTGGATCGGCTGCGATCGGATTCCTTGTTGCGTTCATTCAAAGCTTCCACGAGGACCGCCCAGGAAATAACCATGGCGACGTGACGCTGTTGATCGTTTGCCTGGTTTTTACGGTTCTGCTCGGAATTGCAGCTGGGCGGGCGATCATTCTCCGTCGTCGGATCAAGAGTCAATCCAAGACCTACAGCATGAAGGCATCTGCGTCGTCAGTGCCGAAGCTCGACGAGTGAGCCAAAAGGATGTGCCTAGCCCAGCTTCGGGCTGCGCCAGGGCTGAGCGAGTCGCGCGGCGAGGTCGTCGGCGAGGCCGGCGATCGGTACCCGCGTCTGCTCCAGTGAGTCGCGGTCGCGCAGGGTGACCGTGTCGTCTTCCATCGTCTGGTGGTCGACGGTGATGCCCCAGGGGGTGCCGATCTCGTCCTGGCGGCGGTAGCGCTTGCCGATCGAGCCGCCCTCGTCGAACTCGGCCGGCATGCGGGTACGCAGCTCGCTGAAGATCTCACGGGCCTTCTCCGGCATGCCCTCCTTGGAGACGAGGGGAAGGACGGCCGCCTTGTTGGGGGCGAGGCGGGGGTGGAGGCGCAGCACGGTGCGCTGGCGGCCCTCGACCTCCTCAACCTCGTAAGCATCGACGAGGAAGGCAAGGGTGGCGCGATCGGCGCCGGCGGCGGGCTCGATCACGTGGGGGACGTAGCGCTCTTTTGCCTGCTGGTCGAAGTACTCGAGCTTCTCGCCGCTGAACTTGGCGTGCTGGGTGAGGTCGAAGTCACCGCGATTGGCGATGCCCTCGAGCTCTGACCAGCCGATCGGGAAGAGGTACTCGACGTCGCTGGTTCCCGAGGAGTAGTGCGAGAGCTCGTCGGCATCATGGGGGCGCACGCGGAGGAAGTCGGGGCGGATGCCGAGGTCGGTGTACCAGCGCTCGCGCTCTTCGATCCAGGTCCCGTACCAGCGCTCGGCTTCGGCCGGCGGCACGAAGAACTCCATCTCCATCTGCTCGAACTCGCGGGTGCGAAAGATGAAGTTGCCCGGCGTGATCTCGTTGCGGAAGGACTTGCCGATCTGGGCGATGCCAAACGGTGGCTTCTTGCGGGCGAAGGCCATCACGTTCTTGAAGTTGATGAAGATGCCCTGGGCCGTCTCCGGGCGCAGGTAGACCTCCGAGCCCTCGCCGGCGACCGGGCCGATGTGGGTCTCGAACATCAGGTTGAACTGGCGCGGCTCGGAGAGCTCGCCGCCGCACTCGGGGCAGCGCAGCTCGGCACTGGGGTCGCCGCCTTCGGCTTCGATCGCCTCGCGCAGGTGGTCCTCCCGCCAGCGCTTCTTGCACTTGCCGAGGCACTGGACGAGCGGGTCGGTGAAGCCCTCCAGGTGGCCCGAGGCCTCCCAGACCCGTGGGTGCTGGAGGATCGCCGAGTCGAGGGCGACGATGTCGTCGCGTTCCTGCAGCATCGCCCGCCACCACTCGGCCTTGACGTTGTTCTTCAGCAGCACGCCGTAGTGGCCGTAGTCGTAGGTCGAGCCGAGACCGCCGTAGATCTCAGAGGAGGGAAAGACGAAGCCGCGGCGCTTGCAGAGCGCGACGATCTCCTCCATCGAGACGTCTGTCCGCGGTGCTCCCTGCTCGGCGGTCGACATGGCCAGAACCGTACCGGCTGCGATAATCCCGCAGCCTGTGCCTATCTACGAGTACAAATGCGAGAACGGCCACGTCTTCGACGTGATCCAGAAGATGAGCGACGAGCCGCTGACCGAGTGCCAGGAGTGCGGCGCCCCCGCGGTGCGCGTCCTGCACCCCGTTGCCGTCCACTTCAAGGGCTCCGGCTTCTACAACACCGACTACGGCAAGAAGAAGAAGGGCGCTGCCGCCAACGGTGGTTCCTCCGAGGGCTTGAGCGAGTCGAAGGGATCGGGCGAGAGCGCGGGCGAATCCAAGTCGAGCGACTCGAAGCCGTCGGGCGACGCCAAGCCCAAGGCCTCGACGACCAGCGACTGATTCGCCGTTCGATGCATTGGGCACACCCGGGTGTGCCCAATGCATCGAACGGCGCGAGGTCAGCCGTTGAGCAGGTGATGCACGGCGCGGCGCCGGGTCGCCTCCGGCACGACGACGCTGCCTTCAGGACCGTCGAGTTCGCAGCCCGAGTGGGCGCCGGCGCAGAGCACGTCGGTGGGAGCGCTGCCGCCGATCGCGGCTGAGAGGATCAGCTGCGGCATGGTCAGGAAGCCCATGTCGCTGACGAAGGCCTTGGGCGCGTCCCAGCCGATGATCGGGCCGTGGATGAAGTTGTAAGGGAGGCGCAGCGGGTCGGTGAGGCGGTCCTTGATCCCGTTGATCACCCGCTGCTGGGCCTGGGCGCGGTCGAAGTCGTTGTAGCCGAGCGAGTAGGCGCTCTTGCCGGGGCCGGGGCATTCGCTCGGCTCGCGCACGCGCGAGTAGGCGAGGGCCTTTTCGCCGTCGAGGGTGTTCTCGCCCTTGTGCAGGCGTAGCGAGACGCCGCCCTGGCCTCCGCCGGCGCCGCCGGAGATGTCGGCGCAGAGCTTGTGCGGGACATCGACCTTGACCCCGCCGACGGCGTCGATCAGGTCTTCGAAGCCAGTGAAGTCGACGATCGCGACGTGGTCGATCTGGATATTGAGGAAGCTTTCGACCGCCTCGATCTGTGCCTTGGCGCCGCCGTAGGCGAAGGCTGCGTTGATTTTCTGCGGGCTCTGGCCGGGGATTTCGGCGTAGCTGTCGCGCGGGATCGAGAGTTTGCGGAAGGCACCGCCGCCGACGCGGATCAGCATTAGCGTGTCGGCGCGGTATTCGCCGGCTTCGCAGCCGTCGTGGGGAGCGTCGCCGTGGGCCTGCTGTTCGAAGCACTTCTGCGAGTGAGGGGCGTTTGGCTCCTTGGTGTCGGGCGGCCGCGCGTCGGTACCGAGCACGAGGATCGTCTGGGCGCTTGGCAGCAGAAAGGGGTTGCCGTGCAGGGCGTCCTTGGCTTCGCCGGAGAGCTTGAAGGACTGCAGCTGGGCGGAGACGGCGAAGGCGAGGAAGCTGAGCACGATCCAACCGAGCGCCGCGATCCCGACCCACTTGAGCACCCGCTTGGCGGTCCAGCGCCGCAGCGGCCCGGTGCGCTCGGGCTTCGGCTCCTTATCGCGGCGCCACCAGTTCGGCGCGCGCGGCGTCCGCTCCCTGAGTCCTGAGAGATCTGGGGACCGCAACCCGGACAAGCGGCCCTTCCGGGACCGGTAGACCTTGTACTCGGGCGGCCCGGAGGGCTGCTGCTCGCCATTGTCGGCCATGAAAGACTGCGGAAACTATGCCGATGCCCGCGGTCGCTCGCCTCTACCCTGCCCTGAAGCTCGTATGAGTGCAGGGGAAATCATCGGCGTCGATCTGGGCGGAACGAAGATGCTGCTCGGGGTCCTCGACCCCGATTCGAAGGTGCTCTGGGAGAGCCGCGAGGCCTCCACGGGGCAGACCGAGGACGAGCTGGTCGAGTTGCTGGTGCGCGAGATCGAGGAGGCGCGGGGGAAATGCCCCGGCGCGGCGGCGGTCGGCCTCGGGATTCCGGCGACGATCAACCACGACAGGGGGATCGCGGTCTCCGCCGTCAACCTGCCGCTGGAGAACCTGCCGATCCGCGACCTGATCGGCGAGCGCACCGGGCTGCCGGTCTTCGTCGACAACGATGCCAACGTGGCGGCACTGGCCGAGCACCTCTACGGGGCGGCGCGCGGCGCTGAAAACGCGGTGATGCTGACGATCGGCACCGGGATCGGCGGCGGCCTGATCCTGAACGGCGAGGTCTACCGCGGCGCCACCGGCGCCGGTTCGGAGCTGGGCCACACGGTGATCGCGATGGACGGGCCGCCGTGCCAGGGCAACTGTCCCGGGCACGGCTGCGTCGAGACGCTGGCCTCGGGCACGGCGCTGGGCCGCGAGGGCCGCGCCGCCGCCGAGCGCGAGCCCGACTCGGCGCTGGGAGCGATGCTTGCCGACGGCGAGACGATCGACGGCAGGGCGGTCACCGAGGCGGCGCTCTCGGGTGATGAGACCGCGCGCGGCGTCTTCGACCTGATCGGCTCGCGACTCGGCGTCGCCCTGACCAGCTTCGCCAATATCTTCGAGCCGGAAGTCTTCGTGATCGGCGGTGGGGTGATTGCCGCCGGCGACCTGCTGCTCGAGCCGGCGCGGCGCGAGCTGGAGGCGCGGGCGCTGCCGCCGATGAAGAAGATCCCGGTGCTCGCGGCCGAGCTCGGCTCGGACGCCGGCATGATCGGCGCCGCCGCGATGGCGCGAATCGAGTTGGGCCAGGGGCGGGGCTGATGCCCGGCGAGCTGATCGTCTGCCCGACCCCGATCGGAAATCTCGACGACATCACGATCCGGGTCCGCGAAGCGCTCGTCGCTGCTGACTTCATCGCCTGCGAGGACACCCGGCGTACCGGCAGCCTGCTCGACAAGCTCGGCATCCGCCCGGCGCCGCCGTTGATCTCCAACCACGAGGGCAACGAAGGCCCGCGGGCGACCGAGCTGGCACAGCGGATCGAGCGCGGCGACATCGTCGCCCTCGTCTCCGACGCCGGCATGCCGACCGTCTCGGACCCCGGCTACAAGCTGATCCGCCGCTGCATCGAACGCGACCTCGACATCACCGTGCTGCCGGGGCCCTCTGTGGTGCAGGTGGCGCTGGTCGCCTCCGGCCTGCCCACCGACCGCTGGCGCTTCGAGGGCTTCCTGCCCAAGCGCTCGGGCGAGATGGAGCGCGTGCTGCGCTCGGCCGAGACCGTGATCGCCTTCGAGTCGCCGCGCCGGGTGGGCGAGTCGCTGGCGGCGCTGGCGGCAATCGCCCCCGACCGCCCCGCCGCCGTCTGTCGCGAGATGACCAAGATGCACGAGGAAGTCTCCCGCGGCTCCCTGGCCGAACTGGCCCGCCGCTTCCGCGGCGACGTCAAGGGCGAGATCGTCCTCGTGATCGCCCCCGCCGCCGCCGAGGAGCACGACCGCGACGTCGGTTTCGCCGTCGACGCCCTGCGCCACCTGGTCCAGTCCGGCGCCCGCCCCCGCGCTGCTGCCTCTGTCGTTGCCGCCCTTACCGGCACTCGCGCCAACGATCTCTACCGGGCGCTAACGGGCCGCGAGCCGCGCCGATAGCCCCACCCAATCGCTCCGGTGTTCCTTTGCCCCGCAATAGCGAGGGAAAGGAACACCGGAACAGCTAGCCTGCCCTCCGCGTGAGCTACTACGTCACAACGCCCACAGCGTGATTGTCTGCGCCGACTAGCGCGTCGGTCCTCAGCACCACGCCGTCAAGGACTTGCGGCTCCAGAACGTAGTCGCCGCCGCCGGTCCAGGCCAGCTCTCCAGGGACTCTCAGGCCAGGCTCTACCTGGCGAAGGGCGAACCCCTCAAAGAGTCGCTGGACGGCCGCACGCGCCGCGTCAGCGCCGCTGGCGTCAGCCACTTCACCAGCTACCGAAGCTCGAATCGCGGCCAGCTTCTCGACCACCTCGGCCTCCAGGTCGCGTCCGGCGTCGTGCTGCTCGACCTCCTCCAGACGAGCGGCCAACCGCGCCACCTGTCCCTCGGCTGCCGACAGCTCCTCAGTCAGTCGCTCGCTGAAGCGTTCCCAGTCCGCCGCCTTCAGCTCCCCATCCATGTAGTCGCGCTCGATCCGCGTCAAACGCTCCCTCGCCTTGTCGGCCTCTCCCTCGGCCTCGGTGAGCAGGGCACGGGTTTCGGAGACCTGTCCCTCCTGGGCGGCTGCGAGCTGCGCTCGCGTGGCCTCCACATCGATACCCACGCGCTCGAAGTAGCGGAAGACCTGGGGGTCGATCAGGTCGCGACGGATCGCCGACACGGGGCAAGAGGAGGCGTCCCGGTGGTGCTCGTAGCACTCGTAATGTTCGTACTGCACCTTCTCGCCGCTCTTGAGTGTCCGGGTTGTCGTGCGGGGGACCATCGACCCGTCGCAGACGCAGCGCAGCATTCCCTTTCGGAACAGGTGTCGCCCGGCGGGGTTCCGACCACGCCCGCTGCCCGCCTTGCGTTGGCGTTGGCGCAGTAGGTCCGCGACTTCACCCCAGAGCTTCGGGGTCACGATGGCCTTATGCGCGCCAGGGTGCTCCTCGCCGTCGATCGTGACCACGCCCTTGTAGAGGGGATTGCGGAGAATCTGGGAAATCGTGCCGCCGTGCCAACGGGCGCCCGTGACGGTCTTGATCCCGTCGGCTTCGAGGTCGCGCACGATCTGGAGGCCAGAGACACCGGCCAGCGTCGCCCGGTAGATCCGGTGCTCGACCACCTGGGCCTCGGCCTCCACGACTAGGAGATGGCCCGAACGATCATCGGCCCAGCGGTAGCCGTAGCGGCGCCGACCGCCACCGGTCGCCAGTCCTTTTTCGCGGACACGCCGCCCGATGCCGCCCTGTACGGCCTGGGACTTCCGCTTGGAGTCCTCATGGTTCCGGTGGCCGGTGAGGACGGGATAGATCAGGTCGTCGTGAGCGAACGTGTCGGGGTCGTGCTTAGACAGGATTTTCACTCCGGACTTGATCGCCCAGAGGGCGTACTCGACCAGGTGCGCGGCCTGGATGCCGTCGCCGCGCGCAAGGCGGTCGGAGTGCTGAACGATCAGGGCGCACTCACCGTGCTCGCGCGCCAGCTCCTCGGCTACTTCGCGTGCCTTCGCCAGTTCAGGCCCACGGTCGCCCGTGAACGCTGATTTGTTCTCGTCCTTGAATTCGCCGACAACGGAGCGGCCGTCGGCCTCTGCCAGCTCCCGCCCCTCGCGGAGCTGAGCCGGAATCGAGACGTTGGTGTCCGCCGTTGACTTGGCGGCGTAGAGGATCGCGGGCCGCATGGCCGGGCAGCCTAGCTGTCGGCCTGCCGGCGCACCGCCTCCACGATCACTTCGGTGGCGGTCGCTGAGGTCGGCATTGCGAACTCTCGGCGAAGGGCCTTGACGTGCTCGCCCATCGCTCGGTAGTCGCTGGGAGTTAGCGCCAGCACGACCTCCAGGTGGGTCGCGGTTGACGTGGCCTGTGTGGCGACTGCGAGCGCCGTCACGTCCCGACCTCGCCGTCAGCTTCGCGCTCCTCCAGGCGCTCCTGCGCGATGGCGGCGGGCGCCGTCAGGGGGGTCTCGCGAAGACGCTTTCCGTCGATCTGCCCCTGGCCCGCACGAGAGACGTGCTCCCCTGTGTCGGGGTCACGGCCGTTGCGACCGCGCAGTCGGCGCACGCTTTCGGTCGTCATGCCGTAGATGAAGGCCACAGCGGTGGGGTCCATCCCTACTTCGTCCAGAACGGCGCGGGTCTGCGCCCCGTTGGACACACCCTCTGCGCGCCCCCGGTATGTCTCGGCGACGTTGCGGATCGTGCGCTCCAGCTCCTCGCTGACTGTCAGGTCACGCGCTAGGCGCGGGTTGCCGGACCCAGGCTTGCTGCCACTCACGCGCTCTGAGAGAGACGACACGGCTCCCTCGGCGGACCACCGCGCGCCTCGGCACACGTCGATCAGCTCACGCATGGCGTCGGTCAAGCCCGGAGCAGTTGTCGCCGTCGTCTCCATGCCCGGAATGGAACCGCCCGAGCTAGACGGGAACTGGACATTGGCTTGACACATAAGCGTCAAATACCCGGAGTACACGCCCCGGTATGTCCAGCTTCAGTCTAGGTGTCTAGCTAGTCTGACGACTGTGGGAGCCGAGACCAATGCCTTACAACAAGAAGTACTTGGTGGTACTACCAGTAAGTACAGAAGTACCAGCAACGGGGGAAGATGTACTGACAATCTCAGTTATTAAAGGGGTATACCTCGGATCGCGGCTGAAATGTCTAGTTCCCGTCTAGCGCCCAACTACACTCTTAGGAGTAGGTATCCGAAGTGCGCCTGTAGCCGGTGAATACCCCCGGCAGCGCGAGGCGGCGCCTTCTTCATTTCGTAGATTCATCGGCCCAGTAGGGCCTCGACACTTGGAGGCTTCATGCCCTCGACTGCTTCCCGTGTCCTCACCGTGCGCTTGCCCAACGGCCAGGCCGACCTGGTCGAGGAGGTCGCCGCTGCCAGCGGCCAGCGCGTCAGCGCTGTGATCCGAGACGCCGTGGTCCGCGATATGCGCGCCACCCTCGCGGCTGGGATCGCCCAGCGCGCCCAGGCCGCTTAAGGGCCTCGCCCTGGCGGGGACCCGTTCCCCGCGTTTGACACTGATGCGCCAAGCCGGCCCCGTGCTGGCGAGTGAAGGGAGGGAGCCGTGGACTCCCCCGAGCACCCGATCATTCCCGTCGCCGGCTGGCCGGGCCTCTACGTCCGTCACTCCCTGCCCCGCTTCCTGGCGGCGTGCGTCGGGGAGGAGCCGGCCAAGCTCGCTGACGACCTGGTCCCGCTCGTCCTCGCCTCAGTCGAGGCGCTGGTGGCGGTTGAAGGTGGCGAGCTGGCCGACTTGGGCGAGGCCCTGGGTTGTGACCAGCCGGTCCAGTTCGGCTCCGAGATAGCCGAGCCCTTGGGCCTCCAGTTCGAGGGACACCCGCCTCGCGACGACCGCGAGCGCGTCCTGGCGCTGTTCGGCGGCGCCGACGCCGAGGTGGCCCTCCATCAACACGTACAGGCCCTCGGAGCGAGGGCAGAGGAGTTTCTGAATGCCCGACGATAACGTCGATATTCGCGTCCGCCTCCAGGGCGGCAAGGTCGTTGCCGCCGAGGCCCACGCCGTCGCTGATGGTGTGGACGCGATTGGTGACTCGGCCCAGCGCTCCGGTCGCCGCCTCGGTGGTTTCGAGCGCGTCTCCAAGCGGATCGAACCCGTGCTGGCCGGAATCGGCCGGATCACCAAGACCGCCGGTATCTACCTCGGAGGGTTCGGTGCCGCCGCTGCCGCCTTCGGGACCTACGCCGGCCTGAAGTTCAACGCGACGATGGAACAGAGCACGGTTGCGTTCACACAGTTCCTCGGCAACTCGAAAAAGGCACACCTCTACCTGAAGGAACTGTACGCCGTCGCCGCCCACACGCCCTTTGAATTCGAGGGCCTGGTGAGTGGCGCGCGAAAGTTCCTCGCGTTCGGCTTCGCCGCCAAGGAAGCCAAGAAAATCCTGATGGAGGTCGGTGACACGGCGGCCGGTCTCGGTGGTGGCACTGAAGCCATCGACCGGATGGTCATGGCGATCGGGCAGATGAAGGCCAAGGGTCGGATTCAGACCGAGGAGCTGATGCAGCTCGCCGAACTCGGGGTCCCGGCTGAAAAGTGGCTACGCAAAGGACTCGGCCTCTCAGGGACCCAGCTCCGGTCTCAGCTCCAAAAGGGTGCCATCGGCGCCACGGAGGGCATCAAGGCGATCCGTAAGGGGATGCGCGCTCAGTTCGGCGGTATGTCGAAGGAACAGGCGAAGACCTTCAACGGTCAGCTTTCCACCCTCAAGGACAACGCCGTTCAGATGATGGGCAGCCTGACTAAGCCGGTGTTCGGCTGGCTGAAGCGTGACGTGTTGCCAGCGCTGAACGCGGCCTTGCCTGGAATCCAGAAGTGGATCAAGGGCGCCATCGCGAAGTTGCCTGGAATCTTCGACGCCATCAAGGGCGGGGTGTCGGACTTCATCGACGCCATCAAGCCCGCAAAGCCGATGTGGGACAACGTCCTGTGGCCTCTCCTCAAGGGACTGGCGATGGGCGTCGCGGTCTCCGTGGTCGGCTCGATCAAGGTGGCGGTGCCAGTGCTCAAGGGCCTGATGGTGGTCCTGGGTGCGGTGGGTAAGTTCCTCGCGCCGCTGAAGGGTGCGTTTGAAGTTCTCGGCACGGTGGTCGGATTCATCTTCGCTGGCCCGATCCTCAAGGCGATCGGTGCCCTCGGGAAGTTCGAGGGTGTGATCGGCTTGGTTGGCAAGGTGGCGACTGCCCTGTCGTGGCCGATCCGCGTGGTCGGCAAGGGATTCCTGTATGTCGCCGAGACCGTGGCGAAGCTCTGGCTTCGGTTCAGTCCGGTTGGCATCCTGCTTCGGAAGCTGCCCGGCCTTCTGCGCTCTGCTGGTGGGGCCTTCGGTGCCTTCGCCTCACGGGCCTGGTCGGCCATCAGCGGCGGCATGGCGAAGGTGCTTAGCTTCCTCGACGGCCTCGGTGGCAAGTTCACCTCGATCGGCAAGGCCCTGGTGTCCAAGTTCGTGGGGGGGCTGAAGGGCCTCGGCACGGCCGTCGTCCGGGCCTTCGGTAGCGGCCTGGGGATTGCCGGCGACATTGGCGGCGCTATCGCCAAGTGGATCAACGACAACACCCTGTTTGGTGACCATCTGCATATCGGAATGCCGGGGCCGATACCCGACATTGATTTCGATATGCCTGGTCTCGCTAACGGTGGTGTGGTCAGGTCGGCCGGCTCCGTCCTGGTTGGTGAGCGCGGCCCAGAGGTGCTTTCCCTGAACAGGGGCGCCCGCGTCGACCCCCTGCCCCGCCTTGCGATGGCTGGGAGCGGTGGTGGGGACTTCAACTTCACCATCCCCGTGACGATCGACGGAAAAGAGGTGGGCAGGGCTGTCGAGCGCTACCAGTCCGGCGAAGAAAACCGGAGGTAGGACTGATTAAATCTCGCCTCATGACCCGGATCGGTGCGCTGTTTCTAGTCGTGTTGTCGCTGGCCATTGCTGGTTGCGGCGACAGTGAACAGAACTCTGGGGTGGCGGCAAACAGGTTGCTGGTTGTCTGACTCCCAGTGAAGTCAGCGCCGAAGTGGACGCCATCGCTGAAGGCGCAGAGGGCAGCTCGGAAGAAGTCGAACAAAAGCAGGCGGCTATCGCTGCCGTCAAAGCTGAAGCCTGCTGATCGTCTCGGTTTCGCCGGTCGAGCCTCTAGATTCTCTTGAGTGCTCACTCAGACCCAGGATGAACTCATCGACGCGGCGCACTCCGAAGGCCAGGTTGACCCGGCCACCTTCGCGCGCCTGTTGCTTCACGATCTAGACGACGTTCACGCTGCGATCAGCGACCTGATCGACCAAGGGCTCATGGCTGCCGCCGAGGGCGACACCTACTGCCTGACAGACCAGGGCGAGGCTGTCCACCAACGGCAGGAGGAAGCCCACCGCGACGCCGTCGTCAGTCGAACCCATAGCTGGCAGTCACGCTAACCGCGCTGACCCTTCACTCCGACCAGGGCGACGAGGACCAGCCCGACGATCCCCAGTGCGGCAACGACCCAGAAGTCCCCGAGCTGTCCCGGCAGGTAGTAGGCCAGGCCAAGGAAGGATGCGGCTAGTGACTTTTGCGTCGTCATTACCTCGACGCTACGTAGTCGTCGCGTTGACCCCTTCGAGGTAGCCATCGCCGCCGACTATCGGACGGCGAGAGAAGGAGGAAGAAGGCCCATGCGGATTTGCGCGCACGATGGCTGCCCGGAGCAGATCAGCACCGGCAGCAAATGCCCTGAGCACCGGAGTAGGCGCCGCTCCCCGAGTAGCCGCGTCACCGGCTCCCATGAGTGGAGACGGATGCGGTCGGCGGTGCTCCAGCGCGACAGCTTCACCTGTCAGCACTGCGGAGCCAAGGCCACCTGTGTCGATCACATCGTCCCGGTATCGAAGGGCGGCGATCCTCTCGACCCGGCCAACCTGGTCGCGTCCTGCCACTACTGCAACTCCTCGAAGGGCGCCCGGATTCGGAACGAGTCCCGGTAGCCGACCGGGCCGCTCTACCCGATCGCCTGCGCTAGTGCGATGGCGAGGCCCGCCACGCTTAGCAAGCCACCGACGACAATCTGAGCAACGCGCACCTGGTGGTCACGGCGATCTAGCTTGTTCGCCAGGACGGTCTGCGCCTGGTAGTACTCAAGCGAGTCCGGCGGTGAGTAGAGGCCGTCGATCCAGTCCCGCAACTCACCGATACTCATGCGACGAAAGCCGTACGGATCGTCGTAGTCCGCAAGGTGCATCGGGCCGTCACTGAGTTCATGGAAAGCTGACACCAGGGCAAGCGTAGGAGCTGAGACGGCGGGAGCGGCTGGGGGTGGGGGGCTACCCCTTCGCCTGGGAGCAGAGGCCGTCATGGGGGCAGATTTTTCGGTGTACGGGTTGGGGAGGGGTCCAATCCCGCCCAGTGTCGCTTCGCCAGGAGGCTCCTGGGGCGCGTTCTCCGGTCGCTGGAGGCCGTGACCACACCCCTGCCCCGCTGGCACCTTCACCACTTGCCGGGGTTCCTCTATCGCCTCGGCATTACCCGCCCCTCCTCCCAACCCGCGCAGGGTTTCGGGGCGGGTGTCTTTCAGAGCTTGCCGGTCTCCTGTCCGGCAAGGCGACACGTTGGCGAGTCGCCACCGGCCCGTCGTCGGCTGGCCCGTCCGAGCGCGTGAAGCGTCGGGCGACCATGCGGCGGGTCGGATCAACTTCGGCGCTTTCGAGCGCCACCAGCTTCCCGGTGTCGATAGCCGGGGCAGAGACACCTGGCCGCCAGTGGCGGCCGTGTCGTCTGAACGCGCCCGCAGGGTCGAGGCTCCCTGGCCGACCTCGGCTCCTGCCGGCGCGCACCTTGAGGCCAGGCCAGGAGAGGAACCATGACGAAAGAGCAGAGCGCCGACGATTTGCGGCGCGAGAATGACGAGCTGCGCGAGCAGCTACGGCAGCGGACCCGAGCGGACGCCGCCGAGAAGGCGGGCCTGGACCGTGAGGCCGCCAGGTGGATCAATGGCGATACCCCCGAGGAGGCCGAGGCCGACGCCCGGAAGCTCGCAGGCGAGCTGAGCCCTGCCCCGCATGGTGGGTCTGAGCAATCCGCCGCCCGGGCTAACGCCAAGCAGGAGGAGGCCGACCGGCGCGAGCTGGCGATGGCCTTGAGCGGCAACGGCCAGCCGACGCCCGAGAGTGAGGGACGCGAGTGATTACCCCGCCGAACAAGCCACCACATCTGCCGCTGACCACGCCGGCCACCAGCGCAGGTAAGAGGCTGGTGGAGCTACACACCGATTGGGTCAGGCAGTACGACCGCGCCATTGCCATCGAAGGCGATTACAGGGCCTCCCAGGACGCCCTCCGCGCGGCAGACTCTGACCTCCAGCGAGTCCTCACCGAGGCCGAGCTGAAAGGTGGCAAGAGGACCAAGGCTGTCACCGACGCTGAGGCCACGTACGCGGAGGCGAAGGCCGCCGCCGAGGCTCCCTGGGAGCAGCGAGCGCGGGCCGCCGTCAGCGCGGCCAACGCCCACCGTGGACCGTTCGAGGAGTACCTGAACGACCACCTGGAGGAGGTTGTGTCGGAGCCGGAGCTGGTCGGCGAGGCCGAAGACGCCCGGACGGCCGTTCTCGATTGTGCCCAGGCGCTCGCCGACGCCTTCGAGAGGTATCAGGAGGCCCACGCCGCAAGTGTCGCCATCCTGGGCCGTGCGGAGGGCGTCAGCGGCCAAGACGTTCCCATGATGGGGTCGGCTGCCTCGGCCGCCAACGTGGGCGTAAGGAGTCTCCTGGAGGCCCAGACGGGCGGTCGGCCTGCCGGGGGTCAGATGCTCCCGACGCCCTGCGTGTCAAAGAGCACCCTGGACCGACGCGCTATCGATCGCGGCGAGGCCGAAGTGGTCGAGGTGGACGGCCCGGCCGGCAAGGGCGTTCAGGTCGTCAGCAACACATAGCCCGCCCGGCGCTCTGCGCCACGCTAGCCCCCCGCGCCCACACAGGCCGGGGGGCTTTCTGCGTTGCGTTGGCGACCGCCCCGGCGGAGGGAGAATTGGCCGGGACGGTACGCCTATGCCTTCCGCTTCCTTCGCCTAGATGCCGGGGTTCGGTTGCGGAAGTAGTAGTTCTTCTTTTTCGCGCCCCGGATCTGCACTTCGTCATACAGGCGAAGGATCGAGAGGTCTGTGTCGAGGCTTTTCAGGTGGTAGGAGATAGTGGAGACGTGCCGATGCTTCGGCTTCTTTTCGTACATGTGCAGCACGTCCACCGCCGACAGCGGCTCGTCTATCCAGAGCATCGCTTCGAGAATCTCGATCTTGGTTTCGTGGACGAGCAGGGGGACGAGTGCCACCCAGTCCAAGGGCGCCTCGTCCCCCTTCTTACTCATCGTCCCTCCCGGTGGTCTTGGCTCCGAGAGAAGTCTTGGGGTAAGTGACCGGGCATGAGGACGGTTTGGTGCGTCCCCCCGGACGACCGCCACACTCCTCTAATGGCCGTCCGGGGGCGCTTCCTCGGGATCGGGGTGCTGCCCCCAAACGCAGCCGTGTTCAAGCTGCGGGTTTATCGGCTGCTTTCGTCTGCTCCAACCCCCAGGGAAACGGGCCTGCTGACGACGATGGCCCGTTTCCCTGGAGGCTGGAACAAAGAGGCGAATGCTCCCTATCCGTTGGAGCATTAGACGGTTTCAGATCGGAACGCCCCGGTCCATACCGACTTCTAAAGAGAACTTTTCTCGCTAGTCGGCCTCGGCCTGGGAGTCCACTACATCGGCGTTCCGGCAGCGCGGAAAACCCAACGAGACGACGACGATCGATTCGGCTTCCTCGCCGCTCTCGATGCGGCGCTCGTTCGATTCGTCTTCGATCTTGCGTATGCGCTCCCACGATTTCGCCTGCTCGTCGGATATGTCACCGCGCCCCTGTTGATCGACGTTGAACCAGCGCCACGACAGCCAAACGCGGGGATCGTGGGGCAACTTGCCGGCCCGGAAGCTCGCCATAGATTCGGCCATGACTGCCTCAAGAATCAGCCCGGCGAGGACCTGCCGCTCGGGCGGGGTCATGGCCGCGATTTCCTCATCGTCGTAGAACGGGATTTTCACGGCGCGGTAGAAGTGCTGGTTCGCGTTCCGCACCGGTTTGACGTAGGCCAGCTCGATAGAGCCATCGTCCAATAGCTCGTTGATGTGGTGGGTGATGGTGCTGGTGGGGAGGCCGATGCGCTTCCGCATGTCCTCGGGGCTGGCAACGCCTTCGTTCAGGAAGGCCAGGATTTCGATGCGGATTTTGTGGCCGACTGCGTAGCTGACGGCATCCTCAACGCTCCGTTTCCCCTGCCCCAGCTTGATCATGGTGTCGCCGGTCAAGCGCCTGCCCTCCTTGGTCTACTTGCTTATAGGTAGTCAGAGGGCTTGGAGCATAGGGACTTATTCTGAGGGGTTTTCCTCTCAACTCGGGATTTACCTCTCAAGTCGGCTTTTAGCTGATACTCCGAACGTTCTTACCATTGCTCCTCCGCCCCGGTGACCTCCTCACCGGGGGCTGACGACGGAGGGGAGGTGAGAGGCGATGAAGATCGCTCCAATCGCGCACGTCATTCCGAGCGTGCAAGTGATGAAGCACGCCTAAGAGCGTGCTCAATTGAGAGGCCGGTCCCGGTCTTCTCAAGGGGTCGGGACCGGCCCGTGTCAGCCTTGGTCTCTCAGGTCGCGGAGGCGATGAACGCTTCGACGGCGTCTGCCTGCTCGCCGGTCAATTCGGTGGGCTTCTGGATGCCCAGGTCTGCCAGCTTGGCCCTCAGGGCCGGCGAATAGACGTAGGCGTCTCCCGTGCCGGTCGGCGGGGTTGCCAGGTCGGCTGCAACAGCGGCGTCTGCGATGGCCTTGACGCGGTCGAGGGGAATGCTGGCTTTGTAGCCTTGATCTGTCATCGGGGGTTCCTCCTGATGGCCATGCCCCCGGCTGCTCTAACAGCGCGGGGGCGCTTTTGCGTTACGTGCGCGGCAGCTTAGTCGATCAGGCCGCCATTTACCGCCGCCTCTCCTCGGATAGCGTTGGGAGAGGAATGGCCGCAAACAATTTCTTTATCACCACCCCGATCTACTACGTCAACGCGGAGCCGCACCTCGGGCACGCCTACTCGACGATGGCGGCCGACGTGCTGGCGCGGCACATGCGTCAGAGGGGGGAGGACGTCTTCTTCCTCACCGGCACCGACGAGCATGGGGAGCCGATCGAGACGGCGGCGGAGCGGGAGGGGATTTCGCCGCAGGATCTGGCCGATCGCAACGCGGCGAAGTTCGAGGCGCTGGGCCCGATCATCGGCGCCACCAACGACTTCTTCATCCGCACCTCGGACCCGCGGCACGAGGCAAAGGTGGCCGAGATCATCCAGCGGGTCTACGACAACGGTTGGGTCAGCAAGGGCACCTACGAAGGCTGGTACTGCCCGCGCTGCGCCGACTTCAAGACCGAGCGCGAGCTCGGCCCCGGCAACACCTGCCCGATCCACGAGATCCCGCTGGAGAAGGTGCGCGAGGAGAACTGGTTCTTTCGCCTCTCCGCCTTTCAGGGGCAGCTCGAAGACCTCTATGAGGCGCGCCCTGACTTTGTCGTGCCGGACTTCCGCCGCAACGAGGCGGTTTCCTTCATCAAGGGCGGGCTCGAAGATGTCTCGCTCTCGCGGCCGACGCTGAAATGGGGGCTGCCCCTGCCCTGGGACCCCGAGCAGCGGATGTACGTCTGGTTTGACGCCCTGCTCAACTACGTCACGGCGCTGACCTTCGCCCGTGAGGGCGAGGACCTGAGTGAGCGCTACTGGCCGGCCAGCCTGCACGTCCTGGCCAAGGACATCCTCAAGTTCCACGCGGTGATCTGGCCCGCCCTCTGCCTCGCCGCCGACCTCGAGCCACCGCGGCGGATGACGATCCACGGCTACCTGCTGATGGGCGAGAAAAAGATGTCGAAGAGTCTCGGCAACGTGCTCGACCCCTTCGAGGTGATCGACCGCTTCGGCGCCGACGCGCTGCGCTTCTACCTCTTCCGCGAGGTCAGCTTCGGCCAGGACGGCTCGATCTCCACCGCCGGCTTTGAGTCCCGCTACGAGACCGAGCTCGCCAACGACTACGGCAACCTCGCCAGCCGCGTGCTGGCGATGGTTGAGCGCTACCGCGCCGGCACGGTGCCGGTGGCGGCCGTCGATGCCGTGCTCGCCGAAGACTTTGAGGGGGCAGTGCCGCGCTTCAGCAAGCTGCTCGACCGGGCTGAGCTGACCCAAGCTCTGGAGGTGGTCTGGACGCTGGTGCGGCGGCTCAACCGCTACGTCGAGGAGACCCAGCCCTGGGTACTGGCCAAGGACGAGGCTGACCCCGAGCGCCTTGACGAGGTCCTCTACAACCTGGTCGAGGGGTTGCGGGTGACGACGCTGCTGCTCGTCCCCTACTTGCCGCAGACGAGCGAGACCCTGCTCGCCGCGCTCGCCGAGGACTCGCGTGCCCTCGCCGACCTCGGCTCGCGCCCGGGCGGCCAGAGCGTCGAGCGCGTACCGCCGCTCTTTCCCAAGATCGAGACGCCGGCCTAGTGGCGGCGGTCCTTGCCGCCCGCGCCCTGCGCAAGTCCTACCGCGGCAAGGAGGCACTGGCTGGCATTGACCTCGAGGTCGGGCCGGGGGAGCTGCTCGGTCTGCTCGGGCCCAACGGCGCCGGCAAGTCAACCCTGACCAAGATCGCCTGCGGCTTGGTCAGGCCCAGCGGCGGGGGCGTCGAGGTTTTGGGCCGGCCGGCGGGTTCGCCCCCGGCGCGGGCCGCGATTGGCTATCTCGCCGAGCTCTTCCGCTTCCCCGGCTGGTGCTCAGCCGACGAGCTGCTGGCGCTGCATCAGCGGCTCTGCGGCTCGGCCGGCGGGGCGGGCGAGCGCGCCGAGCTGCTCGAGCTGGTGGAGTTGAGCCGCGCCGCCGGCACCCGGGTGGAGACGATGTCGAAGGGGATGCAGCAGCGGCTCGGCATCGCTCAGGCCCTGGTCGGATCGCCGCGCCTGCTGCTGCTCGATGAGCCGACAAGTGCGCTCGACCCGGTCGGCCGGCGGATCGTCCGCGCCCTGCTCGAGGAGCTGCGCCGCCGCGACGTCACCGTCCTGCTCAACTCGCATCTGCTCAGCGAGGTCGAGCTGGTCTGCGACCGGGTCGCGATCATCGCCGACGGCAGGCTGGTACGGGAGGGGCGCCCGGCCGACCTGGAGCGGCCGCGCGGGGTCGAGGTCGAGACCGAGGGCGGGATCAGGCTCTTCGAGGGCGCAGGCCCCGACGAGGCGCCGGAGATCGTCGCGCGGCTGGTCGCCGAGGGCGAGCGCATTCGCCGGGTCGAGGTACTGAGCAGCACGCTGGAGGATGTCTACCTCGAGGCCGTGCGGGGCCGGACGGGTTGAGCTCGGCGATGCTGCGCTCGGTCTCCACCGTGATCGGCTACGCCGTGCGCGAGGGCCTGCGCCGCCGCGTCTTCCTTGCCGTGCTGCTGCTCTCACTCGGGTTCCTAGCGCTGTACGGAGTTGGCGCCCACTTCGCCTTTCGCGACGCCGGCGGCTTCGCCGGTCCCGAACCGAAGATCCTTGACCCCAAGGCCTTCACCGGCGCGACGATCTTTGGCCTGGCGATGTTCACCACGCTCTTCCTCGGCTCCGTACTCGCCGTCTTCCTCACCCTGGGGATCGTGCGGGGAGACGCCGAGAGCGGCCTGCTGCAGCCGCTGGTCGTGCGACCGATCGGCCGCACGACCCTGCTGCTCTCGCGCTTCCTCGCCGCCGCCGGCCTGGCGGCCGCCTATGTACTCGCGGTCTACGGAGCCGCGCTCGCGATCACCTGGCAGACCGGGCATTGGGCGCCCGACCACCTGCTCGGTCCCGCCCTGGCCCTGGCGCTCGCCGTCGCGATCGTCGCCGCGCTCTCGCTGCTCGCCTCGACCTTTCTCTCGGTGACCGCGCAGGGGATCGTTGTCTTCATGGTCTACGGCGCGGGGCTGACCGCCGGCCTGCTGGCCCAGATCGGCCACGCTATCCACTCCGACACCCTGCACTCGATCGGCCACACCGCCAGTTGGATCCTCCCCTTTGAGGGCCTCTACGCCGCCGCCCTGCACGCCCTGATCTCCAACACCTCCGGCCTGACCGGCGTGGTCCTCCAACTCGGCCCGTTCGGCGGTTCGGAAGCGGCCGGTCCGGGCCTGATCCTCTGGGCTTTCGCTTACACCGCGCTGGTGCTCGCAATCGCTGCGGCGGCCTTCGCCCGGCGCGACCTCTGAGGAGGTGCAACGTCTTGTCCCCCCGTGGGGTGGATAAAACGTTGCACCCGAGTTTTCAGGCCAGCGCGTCCGGGCCTAGCTGCCCCGGCTCCGTATAGCCGCACAGCGCCAGCGTCAGATCCAGCTCCGCGAGGACCATCTTGAGCACGGTTTCGACCCCTTGCTGTCCCTCGAGGGCGAGCCCCCAGATGTAGGGGCGGCCGAGGCAGACCGCGTCGGCGCCGAGGGCGAGGGCCTTGATCGCGTCGCTGCCGCTGCGCACGCCGCTGTCGAAGAGGATCGCCAGATCGTCGCCGGCCTCCTCGGCGATCGCCGGCAATGCGTCGAGCGCACCGATCGCGCCGTCGACCTGACGGCCGCCGTGGTTGGAGACGACGATGCCATCGATGCCCCGCGCCGCCGCTTCGCGCGCGTCGTCGGGGTGCTGGATCCCCTTGATCACGATCGGCAGCTCGGTCTGCTCGCGCAGCCAACCGAGGTCACCCCAGCTCAGCGCCGGGTTTGCCTGGACGCCGAGGAAGTGGCCGGTGGCGGCGCCCACGTCCTCCGCCGGCGTTTTATCGAGCGCCTGGCGGAAGACCGGGTCCTGGAAGTAGTTGGCGACGCCCATGCCGTTGAGGAAGGGCAGCCAAGCCTGCTGCAGGTCACGCGGCTTCCAGCCCGGGATGAAGGTGTCGACGGTGAGCACGATCGCCCCGTAGCCGGCCGCCTCGGCACGGGCGACGAAGCTGGCGGCGATCGCGCGGTCGTTGGGCCAGTAGAGCTGGAACCAGCGCGGCGCGTCACCCCCTGCCTCGGCGATCTCCTCGAGCGTGAAGTGGGAGTTGGTGCTGGCGATCATCGGCAGCCCGAGGGCCGCTGCCGCTCGCGCGGTCGCCAGCTCGCCGTCGGGATGGACGACCTTCTGCACGCCGATCGGCGCCAGCAGCAGCGGCGCCGGCATCGCCGTGCCCAACAGCGTGGTGGCGAGGTCGCGCGAGGAGACGTCGCGCAGCATCCGCGGCACGATCCGCCGGCGCCGGAATGCCTCGCGGTTGGCGTCCATCGTGCCCTCGCTGCCGGCGCCGGCAAAGACGTAGTTGGCGGCGCGCTCGTCCATCGTCTCGGCCGCGAGCTGCTCCAGCTCGGCCACGGAAACCGGGACGCTCGGCGTCTCGCCGCCGAGGCCGAGGGCGTAGATCTGGCGGTAGTAGTCGGCGAAGTCGGCCACGCGACAAGGCTATTCGCTGCGTCCTGGCGACGCCATGATCGTCGCCGTTCCTAGACTGCTCTCGGTGATCGATTCCCACACCCACCTCTTTCTCTGCGAGCGGCCTGAGGGCGAGGTGGTCGCGGCGGCGCTTGAGGCTGGGGTCGGGCGGATGCTCAATGTCGGCCTCGACGCCGAGACGAACCTGATCGCGGTTGCCGCCGCCGGACGCTACGACAGCGTTTTCGCCACCGTCGGCTGCCACCCGACCGAGGCCGGCGGCTTCGACGACGCACGGGCAGTGGAGATCGCCCGCCTGGCCACCGAGAACGAGAAGGTGCGGGCGATCGGCGAGACCGGGATCGACTACTACCGCGAATCCGCGAGCAAAGCGGACCAGCACCGCGCCTTCGAAGCCCAGATCGAGATCGCCCGCGAGCGCGACCTGCCGATCGTGATTCACGCCCGCGATCCCGAGAGTGAGACCGGCGCGGTTGACGACGTCTTCGAGATCCTGGACCGCAGGGGCGAGGGCGTCGCCGTGATCCTCCACTGCTTCCTCGCCCCCTGGCGGGTGCAGGACGCGATCGATCGCGGCTGGCACTGTTCGTTCTCGGGCATCGTTACCTTCCCCAGCGCCGAGGAGCTGCGCGAGGCAGCCGGCAAGTTGCCCGATGAGCTCGTCCTGGTCGAGACCGACGCGCCCTACCTGGCGCCGCAGCCGATGCGCGGCAAGCCGAACGAGCCGGCCTACGTGGTCTCCACTGCCGAGGTGGTGGCGGAGGTTCGCGGCGCCTCCTACGCCGAGCTCGAGCGCACGGTTGAGGCCAACGCCCAGTCGCTCTTCGGCTGGTAACCGGGTGGTCAGGCTCGGCCAGAACTTCCTCTCCGACCCGAACCTGCTCGACGCGATCGTCCGCGACGCCGAGTTGCGCTCCGACGATGTAGTGCTCGAGGTCGGCGCGGGGGAAGGGGTGCTGAGCGAGCGGCTCGCCGATGCCGTCGCCCACCTGCACTCGGTCGAGCTCGACCGGGGCCTGGTCGACGCACTCGAGCCACTGGCGGCGCGTCCCAACGTCAGCCTGCACTGGGAGGATGCGATGCGGACCGATTTCAGCGCCCTCCGTCCTGCGCCAACCGCGGTTGTCGCCAACCTTCCTTACGCGGTGGCGACCCCGGTGATCCTGCGCACGATCGAGGGCCTGCCCTCGCTGCGCTCCTGGACCGTGATGGTGCAGCGCGAGATCGCCGACCGGCTGCGGGCGGCGCCCGGCAGCCGCACCTACGGCTCGCCGAGCGTGCTCACCCAGCTCGCCTGCGAGGTGCGCCTGCTGCGCAAGGTCGACCCGGCCGTCTTCCGGCCGCGGCCGCGGGTCGACTCCGCGATCCTCGGCCTGCGGCGCACCGGTCCAGGCGCGGACCCCGCCGCGCGCGAGCTGGTCCGGGCCGCGTTCGCGCACCGCCGCAAGGCGCTGGCGCGTTCCGTTGAGCACGTGCGGCCGGGATCGCTCGCCGCGGTGAGGGCGGCGCTGGAGGAGCTCGGCCTCCCTGTCGACGCGCGCGCCGAGGCGCTCTCGCCCGACGATTTCGCCGCCCTATCGGCGAAGCTGCGCGGCAGCGACTGAGACTTCAGCCGACGATGCAGATCCACGCCCCCGCCAAGCTCAACCTCTGCCTTTACCTGGGTGCCCGCCGCGGGGACGACCTGCACGAGCTCTGCTCGCTGTTTGAGCCGCTGGCGCTCGCCGATTTGATCGAGGTGAGTGAGGCGGCTGAGGACGAAGTGATCTGCGCCGGGGTCGAGGGCGAGAACCTGGGGCTGCGAGCACTGCGAGCGCTGCGCGAGCACGGATGGGAGAGTCCGCCGCTGCGGATCGAGATCGAGAAGCGGACGCCGGTCGCCGCCGGCCTCGGCGGCGGCAGCGCCGACGCCGCCGCGGTGCTGCGGCTCGCGGCCGGCGAGGTCGCCGACCTCGAGCAGATCGCGGCCGCGCTCGGCGCCGACGTGCCCTCACAGCTGACCCCGTCCCTTTCGCTGGTGCGCGGGGCGGGGGAGAGCGTCGAGCTCCTGCCGGAGCCGCAATCGCACGCGGTCGTCCTGCTGCCAGGCGGCGGCGGGCTCAGCACCGCCGACGTCTTCGCCGAGGCCGACCGCCTCGGCCTCGGTCGCGGCGACGAGGAGCTGACCGACCTGGCGCAGCGCCTGCGCTCGGCAGCCGGCGCGGGTGCCTCGCCGCTCGCCTACCCGGAGCTGCTCGTCAACGACCTCGAACCGGCGGCGCGCTCGCTGCGGCCTGAGATCGGCGACGCCCTCGACGCCCTGCGCGGTGCCGGCGCGCCGCACGCGATGCTCACCGGGTCGGGACCCACCGCCTTCGGACTCTTCGAGAGCCTGGCATCGGCACGCGAGGCCGCAAGTGCACTCAACCGCGACGACGCGATCGTCTGTGAAGCAGGGAGGGTGTCCTGATGAGGAGGCTCCACTGTTCCTCCGCATCGCTATTTGCCGAAAAGGAACAGCGGAGGACTATCTCTTGAAACTGCCGGGCGAGGGGGGTAACAACCGCAAACGCCTGCTGATCGCGATCGCGGCCCTCCTCGTCGCCGGCGGCTACTACCTGATCAGTCGCCAGCTCGGCCACCTCGACCTGCAGAGCCTGCTCGAAGACCTCTCCAACGCGCTCGGCGCCTGGACCTACCTGATCGTCGGCGCCTTCGCCTTCGCCGAGACCGGCGCCTTCGTCGGCCTCGTCGTCCCCGGCGAGACCGTGATGCTGCTCGGCGGCGCCGTCGCCGGCCAGGGCGCGATCGACATCTACCTGCTGATCGCGATCGCCTGGTTCTCGGCCTGGCTAGGCGATACGACCAGCTTCTTCATCGGCCGCCGCCTCGGTCGCGAGTTCGTGCTCAAGAACGGACCGCGCTTCGGGATCGGCCACGAGCGCTTCGAAAAGGTCGAGGACTACTTCTCCCGCCACGGCGGCAAGACGATCTTCATCGGCCGCTTCATCAGCCTCGTGCGCGCCTTCGCTCCCTTCATCGCCGGCAGCTCGGGCATGCGCTATCGCGCCTTCGTCCCCTACAGCATCCTCGGCACCGGGCTCTGGGCCAGCGCCCACATCCTCGTCGGCTACTTCTTCTCGCGCAGTATTGAGAGCGCCGCCAAGTACGCCGGCCGCGGTGCCTTCGTGCTGGCGACGACGATCGTCGTCATCGTCGCTGTCGTCACCGCCGTCCGCTTCCTACGGGTTGAGGAGAACCGGCGCCGGATCGTGGTCTGGATGGAGCGGCACGCGGCAACCAGCTGGTTGGTCGTGCTCACGCGCCGCTTCCGTCCCCAGCTGCAGTTCCTCTGGGAGCGGGTGGCGCCGGGCGGCACCTTCGGGCTCGAGTTCACCTCGCTGATGGCGATCTTCGCCGTCGCCCTCTTCGTCCTCGTCGCCTACACCGTGATCATCAACGGCGAACCAGGCCCGACTCCCGGTGACACGACGGCGATCGAAATCGCCGAAAAGCTGCGGGCGGACTGGCTGACCCACTTCGCCAAGGTGTTCACGCACCTGGGTTCCAGCGCCCTCACCGGCTCGCTCGCCTTCCTCGCCGCGGTGCTGCTGATCGCGCGCCGGCGCTGGGCCGAGTTCGGGGTGCTGCTCGCAGGCGTGGTGCTGATCTTCGCCGGGGTGCACGAGATCAAGGACGTGGTCGGCCGGCCGCGCCCCGGCGACGGGCTGATCGGCGTCTCGGGCTCCTCCTTCCCCAGTGCCCACGCCGCCTACTCGACCTTCTACGTCTGGCTGGCGGTGACGATCGTGATGCGGCTGCGGCCTGGGATGGCGCGCGGTGCCCTGGTCGTGATTGCCGGCATCGTCCTCACCGTGCTGGTCGGTCTCTCGCGGGTCTACCTCAACGTCCACTACCTCAGCGACGTCAGCGCCGGCTGGGCGCTGGGGGCGGCGTCCTTCTCGCTCTGCGCGGCCGTGGCGCTTGTCATCACGACCGTAGGGCAGAATGATCGTCGTGTTGCCGCTGGCGCTGCAGAAGATCGAGAATGAGTACCTGCTGTTCGGCGCCGCCGGGCTGGTCAGCCTGACTGCCTTTGTCGGCCTGATCCTGGTGCCGGCGCTCAGCTCCTACGGCCGCGTCTGGGAGAAGGCAGCCGCCGGGGTGCTCTCCCTCTTCGTCCTCGCCGCCCTCGTCCTGGTTGGTGTCGTGGCCGGCCTGGCGATCGTCTACTACTACAACGACATCGTCCATTTCCTCCACGGCCACTAGGTCGAGTTCTTTCGATCGGCACCACCCCGGGCGCCCGACGCTGGGTCTCTGGTGATAATTGGCCGATGCCAGCCGCCTCCAAAGGGACAAAAATGCCTGCAAGCATGCGGGATGAGGGGACCCTCGACGCCCTTGCCGAGGCGGTCGAATCGGGAGCCGGGCTGCCCGCGGTCGCGCGCGCCGCGGCGAAGGTGCTCGAGGCCAGCGTCGTCCTGATCGACCGCTCCAGCGCCGTGCTGGCGGTGGCCGGCGCTTCGCCCGACCAGGAGCGCAAGCTGCTTGCCGGGGGGGAGGGAGTGACCCGCGTCGAGCTGCGGGTGGCCGATGCCGCCGTCGGCGAGCTGCGCTACCGCGGCGCGAACCCGCCCGAGCCGATGATCGCGCGCATGGTGACGATGCTGCTGGCGCTGGAGCTGGAGCGCTCGCGCTCGCCGGAGTGGGAGAGCGAGGAGGTTGCGGGCGCCTTCGTCGCGGCCGTGCTGGCGCGCAAGGTCACCGACCGCGGCGACATCCTCGCCCGCGCCGCCGAGCTCGGCGCCAACCTCGAGTCCGGCGCCGGGGTGCTGATCCTGCATGCAGCGCCGCGCGCCGCTCAGACCGGCGAGTGGCGCGCCCGCGTCCTGACCCTGGCGCAGCGGGCATTGCGCTCGTTCGCTCCGGGCGCCCTTGCCAGCCCCGACGGCGAGGAGGCAGCTGAGATCGCCGTGATCGTGCCGGGCGAGGACGACAGCCGGATCGAGCGCGCCGCCGCCGGCCTCGCCCGCGAGCTCGAGGACAGCCTCGCCGGCTTTCACCTGACGATCGGCCGCAGCCGCCACGCCGCCGACCCGGTCGACCTCTACCGCGCCGGTAACGAGGCCCGCCTCGCGGTCAACGTCGGCGAGGCCGAGGGGCGCACCGTTCTG
>Ga0207652_10000139_pt1 | contig 76936 bp, 124 predicted proteins | sample KBSC63BmetaG_FD_184334 | JGI IMG/M metagenome (GOLD analysis project Ga0207652, IMG submission 184334) | Corn rhizosphere microbial communities from Kellogg Biological Station, Michigan, USA - KBS C6-3B metaG (SPAdes) (version 2) | ecosystem: Host-associated > Plants > Roots > Rhizosphere ... | reverse complement strand
ATAAACCAAGCGATAGGGAATAAAGTATATCTTACAGGCGAAGGGGATTTAGCTTTTTATCATGAACTTAGGTATTTTATTTATAATAAAACGCCTTTAACACTACTACGGCTTACTAAAGGGGGTAGGGCGATCGTTGAATACAAAGGAAAAGAGTTTAGCGTGCCACCAAATAATGTAAGAGAAGTCGGTAACTAAACCGTTCCACTCATGCTTTCAGGGCTTATCCTTACTTTCTGAACTTTATTTTTCAGGTCAGCATCACCGTAGAGTTTATCATAGTAAGAATCTAATCGGTTATTAATAGCGTCCATATCCTCACTTAGTTTTGATTTGATAGCAATGGCACTCATTAAATCTTTTTCTTTGGCGCCAGCTTCTTCGACAGGTTTCATCATTCTTTTAGAGTATTCAAAGAAGGTTTGCTCATTGGCGCATATCATACTCCATAATCTTATGTGTACAAACTCCTTTAGGAAACGGTCAGTCTTTTCTACTATTTCTTCATTGGTGTAATTGAAAATTTCTTCCAAAAATGCTTCATCTTTTATGAGGTCGAATCCTGCAAGTACGGCACAGGATTTTTTTCTAAGTAAAGGGTCTCTGTTTTCTCTTACTACCGGATTATTAGGGTCATACATTGAGATAATAAATCTTAAAACTTTTTCATCATCCTTGCATTTCGGCAGCAGTACAATCAGTTGAGGATATTTTACCAACAGATTTTTTTCTAAAGGATTAAAAAGACAAGAAGTGAAATCTTGATATTTGTACATAAATTGATTTTTGTAAAGATACAATATGTATCAATTTGCTGCAATAATCTGCCCATTCACATTGTAAGCCATAACATTTCCATCTTGGCCGTAAATAGGCTGTCCTTGTGGTTGGGCAGGTTGCGCCGATACATTTTGTACCGTTTCACGTGGAACGAAAATACCGTCATCAGCCCATGCTTGCGCAGGTATCATACGCCGTTGAACATTATCATACACGCCTTGATAGCTTGAAGGTTTTTTAGTTAGGTAAGCATCATTTTGAAGCACTCCTTTATCGTTGTAGGAATCCATCATTTTTTGTGCAAGTCCTGTACCTCCGTTATACCCTGCCAGCATAAAGAAGTTTTTACTTTTATCGCTTAGTTTATAGCCTCTTTTGGCAGCATAAGCCTCTACTTGGTCTTGTACGTTTTTAAGCATAGCTGCTTTAGCTGCAATAGCATCATCTACCGTTTTAAAGTTAGCGGTGTGAACTCTACCTCCTCTTTCATTGGTCGCTACTTGCGGCGAAAAGTCCATATTGTCAGGTAAGTAACCCTTTTTAACAAGTTCAGGGTAAGCGTCTCCAAAAGTATCAAGTCCGAAATGAGCAAAACCACTTATCGGGTATTTGTCATCACCGGAATATTCGTCTTTAGCAACCATATCTCTTAGTCCTTCTTCGTTAATAGAAGCAAACAGTAGTTCCGGTGGTATTCCGGTCTTTTTGGACGCATCGAGTACTAAATCTTTGTACGGTTTGGTAGCGTCCTGAAAGGTTTGTCCGGCTAACTTTTCATCGGTGTTTCTTCCGGCCATGTACTGTCCGTATTTTTGGACGTAATATTTATTGTCTTTTGGCTGTGGTAAAGAGGAATCTTGCTGCATAACCCAAAGATACAAAATGTATCAATTAAATTTTATTTGCAGATTAAAAATGATTGTATTATGTTTATTGTATCAAATAATGAAATATGAAAAAATTATTAGTACTCGTAATCACTGCTTTTATTTCAGCAAACTTATTTGCGCAATCTTATGTATATGAGCAAGACCCATTTGACAGAAGTAAAACAAACATAAAAGATGATAGAGGAAATTTACTTGGATATTATAAACCGGACGCTTTTAATAGTAACCAAATTGATGTGTACGATTCAAGGGGAAATCTTGTAAATACTATAAAAAAAGACGCATTTAATAACAATAAAACAAATACCTATGACAACCGTGGAAATCAGGAATCCTCACAGCAAAAAGACGCATTCGATAAATCTAAAGAAAATATTTATGACCGGAACGGGAACATTATAGGTTATAAACAAGCAGATCAATTTGATAAAAATAGAATTAATGTCTTTAATTCAAATGGGAGCAAAGTAGGATATTACCAAAGGAATCAGTTCAACGGTAATTGGGAATATTTTCAATCGGGTGAATGATAATAAGGAACAGAAGTTTCTTTTTTAGCAGGTTCGGCAGCTTTGGTGTCTTCATAAGACCGTACACCAGTAGCCCCACTCAAACCTCCAAAAAACAACCCTTTAGTATAAGCATTCCATATTCCATCGTTCGCACCTGCCTCGTGTGCTGCATCGTGGTATATTTCAAACCCTTCTGCTAAAGGTAATGGCGCTTTATGTTCAATATATTCGAGTGCGGTTAATTTCCTTGCGCTCTTATAAAAAGGTCTGTCATTTGAGAAAGGAATTGTATTACCAGTATAATCATGTTTAAGAACCAATTCTCCAATTGTGGTATATCCGGGAGAAAGTTTTCCTAATCCATAACCCAAGACTTTCTTAGCAAGTGCATTTTTTCGGTTGTCCCCCTGATTGTGAGATTTAATATAATCTTCACTGTGAAATGGCATGGAGGCAATCGTAGTTAAAAACCTTAAACTTGTACCCATACCGGAAGTCGGATCAATTACTACACTTCCGAATTTTAATTTAAACCAATCCCCTTTAGATGGGTTGAAGAAATTAATTCTTTTCTTATCATCATCGGGGTACAGGTAGGCGTTAATCGCATTGTTCATAATTAATGCAGAAGTGTAAACACCCGCTATTGTTCCAGCCCTTGTTGCCCAAACTCTTAAAAATACTTTTTCAGCAGGAGTTGCATTTCCTTTGGCTACCTTCGCTAATATATCAGCCGCCTTAGCAGGGTTTTTTATAATTCTTTCCCATCTTGAAATTTCCATACCACCTGCAAAAGTTACCTCTCTCATCCAGTTGGGTACTTTAGCGTTTGTTGCGCCTGTGGCATTATTTATTATCTGAGCTATTTCTTTTAATACTGTCGGGTCTTGTTTTAGGGTTTCCGGTAAAGCGTTATAATGAGAATCGAATAAATTCTGTCTTAGTATTTTGATGGCATTAAACCCTCTTTCTCCTGCTTCTGTAAACCATTTTAAGTGATGGCTGATAATTTCAGTATCTGAGCCAATTCGTTCAGGATTGTTTTGTAGTCCGGCTCGCTGTGCTTTGAGATAGTTAGGCGAATTTTTCAAATCTGCTATCATTAACTCATAATTACCTGTCTTTCCGTAAGCTGCTCTATAAGCATTAAAAAATCCCTTTATTGCATATTTAGCTCTTGGTATGTCAAAGAAAGTAGGCATTGCGTGGGTTCCAATGAAGATGGCACCATGACCAAATACCGCAGCTTCTCTAAACGTATCGATAGCAGTTTTAAATCCTTTGTAAGCCAGATTGCCGCCCTTATTATCAAGCCATCTTTTTACAGACGATCTATTTTTGTAAAGTTCGCTTCTTTGTTTCCACATTTCATCCGAAATACGTTGTGTTTTGGGAGTAATGATAGCTTTACTTACCTGCGTCATCGTGTAACCTAAATCATTAGCTACTCCTGATAACATTTGAAGATAGTCACCGCCTTTATTTAAGTATTGTGTCTTTGCGTAATCCCAAATTGATTTAGCTTCCTGTGGTGTAAACTTGTCTCCCTTTTTGTCAGCGAGCATCTCTTGAAGGCTTTCAAGTGAAGTGCCTTCTGAATCCCTGTGCGCCTTAACGAAAGCGTCCTCTGCTTCTTTCTTTTTATCTTCGGAAAGTCCTTTATACCAATCCGTCCCTTTAATGTATTCAACGCCTTTTTGGATAGCATCTACTAACTGGCCGCCTTTCTCTACCACTTGTGCGGTTGTTTCAACGGCCGCATCCCATACAAGGCTTGCGGGAGTAGCGGCACTGAATACGCCTGGTTTATGAGCTTTCCCTTTTCTGATTACGTCTGCGAGTTTCTTTGCCTTCTCTGAAATAGACAATTTGACTTCTGGTTTACTTTCCCCTGTTAAATCTTTATCGATCGCATTTTTAAGCCTTTCTTCGTACTCATTTACTTTATTTTTTAGATTTGATACCTGTTTTGTAAGGCCATCAATTTTAGCTTTTTCCTCGCTATTTAATTCCCTTCCTAATTTACGCTGCGCAGCCATTGATACATAAACAAAAGAATCAGTGTCTATGTCACGTTGCCCCTGAAAGGATTTCATTACCCTATGAGCGAAAGTACCCATATCTTTTTCTACCTGCATGAACTTAGATAACTGGTCGAAATTTTCTTTAAATGAAGTGCTTTCCTTATCAGTAATTTGTTCTCCTGTTTTGAATAGTTGCTCTATCTTGGCTCGTATTACTGACACTCCATTTTCATCAGTACGTCCATTAGTATAAAAGGTATCTGCTATTTTATTTGGGTCTGCTCCTGCATTGAGTAATTTACGCCCCCTGTCGGCAAGTTCTTTTGGATCATACGATTTGCCTCTCTCAATTTCAGGCAATCCTATTTTTTGAGCAAGGTCATTAAGTGCTTCATGTGAAATACCGAGTGTACCGGATTTTCCTTCCTGTTCATTTTGTTCTTTGGGTTGTTCTTTGAACTTACTATACTCACCTTCTAAGTGAGCAACATATTTTTCATCGAAGTCTTTTTTATCTGTAAGACCTTTATACCAATCTGAATTTTTAATGTGTTCAAGTCCGGCTTGTATAGCATCGGCTAAATCAGCCGTTTTACGGAGTGTTTCTGCTACAACAGTTAATGAACCATCCCAAACAGCATCGAAGCCTGTTGAGGCTCTAAAGCCCCCTAATTTGGAGATTTTTCCTCTCTCTACAATGTCAGCAAAATGACGTAAAGGGTCGCCTATTTTCCCTTTAGGAGTTTCTGGTTTGCCTTTATCTGGTTCTGGCTTATCTTCTGAAGATCCTCGTAGGTCACTTGGTCGTTCGGATTTATCAATCCCCTCTGGCTGAGTGTCCTTTGGAGTGCTACGTGCCTCACCACTTTCTGCCTTACTTCCGGTGTCAGACCGCTTATCATTTGCCGGAACTGTTTCAGTTTCATATTGATTTATTAAGTGTTTAATATACTCTGGGTCTTGCTCGATTTCATCTTGTTCTTTTCCTTTCTCTGTGAGGTAGTTTTCTTCTGCCGCTACTTCTTGTTTATGCAGCCCTTCCCAATATTCGTTTTCTTCTTTTTGATGTTTAGCTTCTATATATTCCTGATCGTACCTGTTTATAAGTTCTGTTGCCGCTGATTCTCTGCTTCCATGAGATTGTAAAACATCGATAATCTTATTTCTGATTTCTTGGTCGTTTGTACCGTCACCAAATGATTCTGAAAGCTGTTTAATAGTCGGATTTGGTTTGCCATTTTCATCAGTAGCCTTTACAAGCGTATTACCTTTTACTTCGGACGGATAAGAACCTTCTTTGTCGCCATACCCCTTTCTTTTCATCCCTACTACTTCCTTGCTGAAACTTTCAGGATGAACTTTACCACCTCCTGCGAAGTAATGTAATATTTTACCATCAATATCAGTGGGTTCGTCTATGTTTTTCACTCTTTCGTAAAGCCTGTTTCTTCCACCTCTACCACCAAAACCTTCTAAATCGGGGGTTGAAGGTACTACTTCCGGTTTATTTGAAGAATTATTTTCTTCTGTATTTGTTGGTTTACTGGAAGAAGATTCTTTTGGTGTTATTTTTTCAAGATAGCTGCGCATCATAAATTCAGCATCATCTTTATCTTTATAATCATTGCCAACTTTTTTTATAACAGCCTTTATCAAATCTTCAGGCGCAATATTCATTTCTTCCGCTTTATTTTTTGCGGCGTTTAATATAGCTAAAGATTCGTCAGAAGGATTATCTTTATTAAAATCACGCAATGCTGATTTTGTAGATGAAGCCAATTCGTCAAGGTTTTCTGAATTTTCAACAAAGTTTACCCTTTGCGCTGTATCTCTTAAATCACTTACATTATCAACATAATCATAATAACCTGCGGCTTCTTTTTCGTCATCTGTTTTACCTTCAAATTCTTTATCCTGTTTTGCGAGAGCCTTTTTAACCTGTTGGGAATAATCGTACAATTCATCACTATTCATTTCTGAAATAGGCTTAGGAGGTTCTACTATATTTTTACCTTTTGAGGAGAAATCTAATTTTACTCTTGGCTCACCTTTCTTTCCATACAAAGCCTCTTCTTCTTTATCAGAAATAACCGGAGAACTTACGGGTTCAACCGGTTTATCTGCTGCTCTTACGGGAGCAGGTTCTTCGTTGCTCGGAGTAGTTATTTCCCTGTATTGCTTATCTGCTTGTTTTGCTGCTTCATCTTGTGGTATTAGTAGTTCAGCCCTATCTTGTCCGAAACGTTGTTTAGCTTCATCTCTGCTGATTATTGTGCCGTCAGATAACTTAAATTGACCTTGACCTTGTCTATCCACTTGTGAAATATCCTGCCCGTCTTGTTTGGCTTTTAATATAGCCTCTGCATGGTTTTCGCCTTCATAAGTTTTACCGTTGATAGTTATTACGGCACTCTGAATGGTCGGCTGTTTATCCTTTAAGAAAGAATTAATATTTTGTTGTACGCCTGAATTTTCTTTACCTGCTTGCTGATCTTCTTTTAATCTGTTTTGAAGTTCATCTTCAAGTTCTTTCGGGAAGTTAGCTTCTGTTTGTAAATCTTCTGGTTTTTCTACTCTCTTTCCTTTAGCGATATTATTTGCTAAATCCTGTACTTGTTGTTGGGCTACATCGTCATAAGTAGGTTGTTGATAAGGTTTGCCTGTTACTTCGTCTATCTCATGTTCAAATGGTTTGCCTGTTCTTTGAATGTCTTGTATTTGTTGGTCTATGGCGTCAATCTTTTCCTTATAGATAGGTTTGAACGAATCGTCTTTTGTTTTGGATTCTTCGATAAGGCTGTTTTTCTTCTGTATTAATCCTGCGACGGATGCGGTGGCTTCGGGGGAAAGTCCATCAACTGTTTTATTAAGAGCGTCATTATAAGAACTTATGTCCTTCATTACCTTTTCGGTAGTACCTTCTGGTACAGTTCCGGCGTTTTCATTAGCTTGAAGTACGTTTCTTATCTGGTCAGGAGGTGTGTCTTTTAAGGAGTATTTAATGGCAGATTCCATTATCTTGGGTACTCCGTGCATCAAAGCTGTAAGCATAGCCCCTGTGGTAGCATTTTCTTTAAAACTGTCCTCTATTGCTTTTAATTTATCGGATGTTGAAGTATGAATACCCTCTGCTTCACCTTCGAGTTGTTGCGCCGCTGTTACTCCCGCTGATACGCCTCCCATGTGAACTGCTGATTTTCCTACTTCCTGCAAAGTCTTCCCTACAACTCCTTTTGCTTCGAGAGAAAGGGGTGTTTTAAGTCCAGTACCCATTAAGGCAGCATTGGTTAAAATTCCACCTATACCTCCTACAAGAGCACCTTTACCCGCCTCCTCCATTGCGTCCACATCGGACATATCTGGATTCTGATTTTTGAGTATCTGGTATCTCCTTATTATTTCTTGTTGCGCTCCCTGATTCGCCATATCGGGTGCAGTAAGGATGAAAGACATGGCCGTTGGTAATCCTGTAAGTGAAGCACCCATACTTTCAGGAGCACCAGCTATTGCAAGAGCGCCTATACCTGCACCTACGGCGGCTTTGCCTAAGAACGGAGCAGCGCCACCCATGAAATGCCCTAAAGAACCCAAAGTAGAAGGTTGTTCTCCTATAAATTGGTCAGGTTGTGGTATATCGTGCGATTTAACATAATCTACTCTTTGTTGAGTAGTCATATTATTAGTGAAGTCATTAGCTTCATCTGCACTCTTAGTTGCCTCGTCCCATCCATTCTTAATGTTCTCTAAGAATCCTGTTACTCTTTTTAGCCCTATTTGTCCGTCAGGATTGATAGCAACGGTAGCTTGCCCACTATTAACTAATTCTTGTGTTTTGGCAAGTTGCTGATTAAATTGAGCAGAACCTACTGGAGCGTTTATTCCTTTATTTTTGAGATATTGAGCTGTAGAATTGATTACCGCTTCTTTATTAATTTCGGCTTTTCGTTTCTGATATTCCGGTTTCTCTAATTGGCTGTCAATAGCAGCCTTAGTTTGTTGAGGCTGTACTGCTAAAGTATTATCTTGTACAGGTTGTTGTATTACGTTCGCCCTTGATTGACGCATGAACGTATTCGGGTCAAAAGGCGGTGGTTTAGTCGGTTGCTGCTGTGGTTGTACTGGCTGCGTTCCTTGTGATGATGATTGGGCTACGGAACCTGATTGACTTTGCGAAGGCGTAGCAACGGCCGAAGAAGGTTGTGAATCTTCTGTATCTTCCGGTGCGGCCACATACTTTGAAGGAGTTGAAGTCGGTAAAGAATTTTTTTTTTGAGCAGTTATACTCTCAAAGTCTTGCTGTGATTTATTAAAACCTTGAACGTTATCTTTTAAAGCTGAATAAACCTTATTTCTGTAGTTGGGGTCGTTCATTGAATCTAAAAAATCGCCGGGAGTTTTATTAAAACCACTAACATTATCTTGTAATGCGCTATAAACTTTACTAATATAATCAAGTCGTGGATCGTTCATACTAATTTAAGCCGTAATCGGCTGCTGTTTTTTTAGTTTTTGCGTCAGGCAACTTTCCTTCTATTTTATTTTTTATGCTGCGTGTCTTATTAAGAAGGTTTACGTTGGCATTTTCTCTATCCCCAACATCAAACCATCCTTTATCAGTTCTTATTGCTTGTATTTGACCGTCACCGCCAATCTTAACTTTTACACGTCCGGTTGGTATTTCTTTGCTCGTTGGATTTCCGTCTTTATCAGTTCCTGGAACAGTTTCTCCGGTAATATCATTATTAGAAATATAAGACTGTGCCGCTTTATAAACTGATGCAGGTAACTTATCTACAGGTATAGTTCCGGTTATTTCCTGTCCTGCTTTATATCCTCCTCCAAATAAAGGAGAAAAAAGACTTTTCTTCGCCGGTTGAAATACGCCATTCTCTATGGTTCCATTTACTTTCCCATCAGAACTTTGGAAGTCTGCGCCATTTATATCTTTGAATGAGGCTGAAATGTCGGGGGTACTACCATCTTTAACTTCTTTACCTTGACCCGGTAGAGAACCTCCTAAATCCAGTCTTATTCGCAATGCTGACCTGTTTTCATCAGTCTTATCACTTATTGCTTTGGCTCCGAAATCTTTCATCATTTGAAAACCCATAATACGCTTCATGTCTTCAAAGTGCTGTGTTCCCGGTGCTGGCTGTGGTTGGTCTGGGTAATTTTGAGCAAGCCACCTTTGGGTTGCTACGTCCATATTCGCTTTTGCTCCCGGAGTTTTTTGTAGGGTATTAAGCGTGCTTTGTGGTATTGCGTCTATCTTCACTTGATTACCATTAGCATCTGTCGTTATTATAGGGTCGGATAGGGTCGAAACCTTAAATGCTCCACTATCATCTTTGGTCAAAGTTTGCAATCCATCATATATGGTAGCTTTGGCATCATGTTTACTTTTTACTCCCGGAGAAGTGTAGTGTGTTCCTGATACGTCAACACTTGAAGGGGTAAATAATTTTTTCATTCCAATCCAATCCACATTGCCTTTGTCCTTCGCCACCCATTCTGGATGATTCTGTAGAATATCAGCTGCGTAATTGTATTGAGGGTCTAATTGCTTTATTTCTTCTTTTGTCTTAGGTATGATATGTCCGGTTGTTGGGTCTTTTTTATAAAACGCCATTAAGTTAGAGTGCAGTTGTAACGCACCCTGATCTATCCCGGGATCACCTTCTAATCCTTTAGCAGAAGTTGCAATATTATTTTTTATCGACGTTCCTATCTGATACATATTTTGCAACTCACTGGTTGCCTGATTAGCGGCACTTTCTACATCTTCATCACTTGCTCCTTTATAAATAAGGTCAGAAATGTCTTTAAGGGATTGACTTGCTGCCGGATTTATAAACTGGTCTAATGGAGTTGATGTTTGGTATTTAGAAGGGTCAAGCTCTGTACCGTAATATTTTTGAAGGGCAAACTGGTGTGCTTTGTCTGCCTCTTTCTGTGCATCAATCTTATCCTGACGTTCCTGCCTCTGTCTGTCTAACAGGTTTACAAGGTTCATCCGGTTAGTTTCCCCTAAGTCACCGTAGGTAACTGCATATCCCGCATTTAAAGCTCCTGATCCTGGTGCGCCCATATTATCTTATAAAAGGGTTAGTATAATTCTGTTGTGGGTTCATCATAAATGGATTTATATAAGAACCACCACTTAATTGACCTGCATAACTACCTACTTGTGGCATACTACCTCCTGAAATCATCGCAGTAGGATTTCCACCACCACCACCACCACTAAAAGCCCCATTTTGCCCCATATTTCCTGCTTGTACTAAAGCATTTTGAAAACTATCTATCATTCCACCTTTATTGTTCCATGCGGCATTTTGAAGGGCATTTTTAGCCTGTAAGTCGTTGTTATAGTTTCTTAACTGGTCTTGATAAACATTCTGGTTTTCCTGTGTCATCCCCTGATTAGCATAATATAGTTGTCCGAGCATATTTTGTTTATTCATGGCTTCCTGTTGGGCGAGTTGACTAAAAGCCTGATTAGCATTCCCGTTTAGTCCCGCCAGCATCGCAAGAGATTGTGCTCCACTGGTAGAGTTTCTATCCACACCTCCCATTGAGTTAGCGAAATTCCCCTGAATGTTTTGTTCTTCTGCTCCTGCTCCCGCCATACGTCCGTTCATCATCTGTTGAACAGTAGATAATTGGTTTTGAGCGTAAGGAGAGACGTGATACACTGCGTTCACCGGATGAATCGCATTAGCCATCTTTTGTTGTTTATGGCCTTGAATACCTTTAAATATTCCTCCTATAAGAGAAGAAACGGCTCCGGCAGCATCAAGCATTGGAAATCCCGGCATAGTACTTTATTTTAGTCAGAACAAAGTTAGAACCGATGATACATAATGTATCGTAATTTTAGGGGAGAAAAATTAATTCAGCCTTCCGTTCTTCATAATATCTTCGGCTACTTCTTTTCTCATTTTAGCAAGACAGGATGCGCAATACGGTTTTGATATGTCTTTACCTTCTTCGACTGAATATTTAGGGAAGAACTGAACGGCTTTTTTACCACATTGACACTTTACGTCTTTCATTTGATATACTCTGTTCTTACATTATTACCTACATCTATGATTCTTAATTGAAGTTTGGAAGTATCAGTTTGAAATTCGTATTCTAACATTATGAGAAGGGCTTTACCAATTAATCTATCGCCTGTTACTTCTTTTTTATTGTAGTCTCCGATAGCATTCGGTGAAAGGCGGTCTCTCAATAATGAAGCCCCTATAACTCCTTCTTTTACTATGAAATCCGTAGTTATAAGGTCTGAACTTTGTGTGTACGGGTCTTCGGTTCTAAAATGTACCCATGAAGGAACTTTGTTGCTTTCAAGTCCGAGAGAGTAAAAAGTATGTATTGCTCCGGGATTTGCCGAGAACATCAGTTGCGATTTAAACGGTACTCCGTAGAATGTAGTGGTATTTTGGTTATGACTGTATAACGCCCCGTCTTTAAACGAGTATAGGTCATTGCCCATTTTTACAAATTGCTCTGCCTGAAAACTCATTGAGCCAAACCACATATCCGTAGGGTTCTTATAGACTAAAGTCTTTCCTTGTCCATCATAAATGTCGTATGGATATACGACATTAAAATCCTCTAAATAACCTTTTGGCGGTGTTTCTGTAGAGGGGATAGTGAATAAGACTTCTTTATGATAAGGGTCGAATCCTCCGATAATAAAAGGATTGCTACCGAGTGCCTCTATTTCTGCCTTAGTAAGTGAAGCGAATTTATTAGAGAACAAATTAGCGGCACGAACTAACTTCTTACTTGAAATTGGGGATAGTCCGTTATCTGCGTACTGTACCGCACAACCGTTTCTGATATCCCACCAAAACACCAGCCCGTTATATTCAAAGACTGATTCAGGATTAGAAGTACCGAGAGAACCTTTGAGGGCTTTATGAGAACCGATTACTCCGGTAGCCTGTGCTACATAAGCGCTCCCTTGTGTATCGAATAACTCTTGTTCGCCGAGATACATTGAGACCGTTTCATCCTGACAGATAGCAAGCATTACAGTACCATCGGATTGTACTTTATTGGAGAGTTGTAGTTTCTGTATAGAACCGTTTTCGGATTCAAGGTCTGTTACGTTCAAAGTTGAGAACGAGGATAACCCGTTTACTTTGGTTCCCTCAATTAGCACATCACTAAAACAAATGTTATCTGGAAGTAATTTTTGTCCGATATTGTCAACCGCATTGGGTCTGCCAGCATCGGTAAACCACGTTAAAGGGTGTTTATCATTAGGGGAGATAGATTCCATATAGTAATCAGTTCCTCCTACGGTTCTCTTAACGATATAGGTATCGCCTCTTACCTGACCTGTAAGGGTACTGAAAACCCTGCCCGAAGTTCCCGCATTCGTAATTGGGTAACACTGTGAAACTTCGTAAAAAACATCGTCACTGCCTTGTGTTTTAGGGGAGCGAATTTCATACACAAAAGGCGCAGGAGTAGTAGCGATGGTTCCAATGTCTTTATAGTTTAGGATCACCCACTTTCCGTCTGTACCGATAACTTCCGTATATATTGCAGGAACGCTATCTCTGTATATTACAGCGAGGTCTTTATCCTGATAAGTGTAGCCGATATTATTATTGAGGAGTTCTGAAAGGTCAACGGCCAGCCCTACGTAATCATCGTCGGGTACAGTGTCGGTATAAGTATACAGTCCGGCATCGTCTTTTTTTACATAAGCGTACTTGGTCGCTACTCCTTCAATAAAAAATAGAATATTCCGGCTTTGGGTTATTACTATCTGATAATGTGTTGCCCACTCCGGTATTTCAATTAAAGCGTTAGAATTACTTAAAGTCCACTTTATATACGTATAGTACGAATCGTAAGTAAACTTCCTTGTTGGAATTGTTATCGTGTTGGTTACATCAACTACCCCGCATTTCCTCTGGAAGCCATCTAAAAACTCAATACTTACCTTATAGGTAGAATCCGTTTTAAAGAATCGTCCGGTAAGCGGAACAATAAGGCCAATATTAGATACGGTAACAGGTGTAGTGGTGTCATTTAAAGAATTGTCCATTACATCAATATCGTAACCAGGATTCAACCTCATTATATCGAATACAAAGTACTGGCTTACTTCATCGAGTGTATTGCCCGCAAAAATCATATCAGAAAAATCAGCAGTAGCGGGCATAGTGTTATCAGCTAATGTGTAATATCCGTTACTTGCGGACGGTAGTTTGACTACATTATAATGGTAGTCAAAATTTATAGCCCCACTGCCCATGTTTTGAGGCGTACCGTGAATACTAATAAAAAAGTCCGTCCAATAAACATTGTCGGTCTCTGAGGTAGTACCCCCTTGCAATATTGAAGTGGTTAGCGAAGTTATTGCGGGTGTATTATATCCTACAAGATTATTAGCGAAGAATTGCCTGTTTTTAGCCAGTTCAAGCGTCTTTGAGAGGAGCGGGATTGATTCATACAGCTTCGTTGAAAATACATCGTCTAAGGCAGCTCCGAAATAATCTCCTTTGAAGATAAATTCAAGTTGTTTTGTTCCTGAATTATGAAGATTAATGGCGCTTAAATCAGAAGTGTTTTCTTTGCTCCATTTTTTAATAATGAAATACTTCGTTGATTCTTTATTTTGAGCCACAAGATATACTTCTGAAACGTCCTGTTGGATTTTCTCTAACAAGGGAATCTTGATGTCTATAACGTCAAAATTCTCTTCATCGAAATTGTAATTAAATAGGAGAGAGCGGGTAGAAGTAACCGAAGTTTCATAATCTCTAAAAACGTAATAATAACAAAATTGAAGTGAAAGATTCTTAATGAAATTCTGCACTACGGTAACACCTAAATCTGCTCCTACTGCTTTGGTGCATTCTAAGGGAAGTTGAGGCGCACGTCTTATAACTGTGATGTTTTCAGGTGCTAAACGTAGAGCATAAGGAGTAACACTTGGGAAAGTGTTGGCGTGGTACGCATTTATCGCAGCTTTCAGGTTAAGTCTGCGTGGTTCGTTTTTGTTGTCAGTCCAATATAGGAGGTCGCCGCTAATCTTACAATTACTATCTATGCGGTAGTATTTGTCAAAATTAAGCCCCCCTACAGCGTCCACATCTAATAATACAGTATAAGGAACACCGTTATAAAGACAGTATATTCCGTGACTTTTATGTACGATTGTTTGTGTGTCACGAATATCGGTTGCCTCCGTATCGTTCCAGTTAAAGAATACAATAAACTTTTGCGAATCATCCGCCACCGCCCCGATACATTTATTCGTTCCCGCAGGAAGCGAGCTAAAGATTAAAGAAGTACCGCCAACATTTTCTACACGACCTGTTGCGCCGCTATCAGTAGTAAATGTGCGGATATTGGAAGCGTTCACCCATTGCCCTTTCGATATTACCGAGAAGTCATCGTCAGCATTTAAGCCCTCATTAAATATTTTGCGGTAGTTATCCAATTATTTAATCTGCTTTTGTAAAGTCCAAATAATACTTCTCACCTTCCTTAAAAGTTCCCAATAAATTTGGATTGGTAACACTCATTGAAAGATTCCCGGATGGTGTCCATCTTGCGAAATCATTATCTTCATTTTCTCCGTTTTCTCCAAATTTGTCTGGACAAACAGCGGAAAAATAAAGGGTTTCTCCTCCTTCATACTTTTCAATAGTTTGAACTGTAAATTTTGCTCTCATTCTTGCCATAATTTTAATTCTGTTGACCTATACACAGAAAGGTTTTGATTTGTTTACTATTTCAGCGCATAACATTTATATGCTTCTTCCGAAAATGGTTGCACATAAAGAGAATCCACGTTATAAATTCTGGTTTTTTCTTCATCAAGTCCAAGTTCTAAATCGTATTTAACCTTACTTTGGTAGAAATGCACTCCTGTAACAGTTCCTGTCATCGGACAAATCCATCCGCCATCTGAGGGTTGCATACCAAATAAAACTTTATCACCATGCTTATGTCTTGAAGGAAGATTACACTCTCCAATCAGTTCAGTCACATAATCGATAGCATCTGTAAACGGGATTGTAACTTCTCCAGAAAAAAGATGTGTCATCATCTCTTTTTCTGAACCATAAGCAAACTTTACATTATCTGCTACTTTCTCTGTAAAAAATCTGATTGCTTTTTCTTTTGTATTCATGTTTATATATGAACCGCTTAGCCGGTTCCTGCTTTAAAGTTTAGTCTGTTTTAATGTCAAATTATTTAACACGCTTTAGTCTCGGATTGGACGAGGTTTTTGCATTTTTTCTACTTGCTGCTGCGAGAATAGCTCCTGCTGCTTTCTTAGATACTCCCTCTTTTCTTGCGATTGAGGATTGTACACTTTTGAATCCCGGATGTTTCATTTTTGTATGTTTTAAGATGATTTAACCTTTAGTAGTTGCTGAATAAGATTTCCTTACTATCCGTTTAATATCCTGTGCAGTAAGTCCGGTTAATCGTGCCCTCAATATTCTTCTTTGGGAACTAAATTCATCCTTCGCTAATTCTCTTTCCTGACTTCCGTAAGCCCGACTATGTTGTTTGAACTGCCATAAGATATAAGCCTCAATAGTTTTTTGGGCGTAAGGATGAACTTTAGTAGCATTATCCGAACATTGTCCGTCACTGATATATTCCAAGTAAATTGAGGTCGCACATAATTGTTGGTCAACCTGTATTTGTCCTCTTTCTCTCAATATTTTGAAGCCGTCCTGAATCCAACCTGCATTAAATCCAAATAGCCTTCCTAAAGGCTCACCATTATCATTTATGTAGTCGCTTTCAAAAAATGGAGGAACGGAAACGGTATCTCCATACGTTACATCAATCGCATTGGAATAAGGTATAGGATTGCCGGAAGTATCTTTGTTTTGAAGCCTGTTGATAGAATCTTTCTGCACAAGTGGACGGACATATTGAGAATACGGAACACCAACTTTTACGAAGTCAACATAATCACAAGGCAGGTCTGCCGAACCGGAATCAGATAAAGTAAGGTTAACTGTATTTACATTTTGTAAAGTGTCGAAAGTTAGTTCACGAAGGCAATCACTTGCACTCTTTAAGGCTTGTAGATACCAATGGAGGCTGTAACCGGCTTGCATTAATGTGCTTCTGCAAATATTATCGAGCGTAGTATATCTCATATATTTTTCTTCCAACAAAGTTAGAAGTTGAGATACATTTTGTATCTAAGAAAAAGGGGAGAAAAATATTTGGTTGGTTTGATACAATTTGTATCTTTATTTAATAAAACTATTCTTAATGAAAGAAGGGGAACCTATTAAGGACAATACAATTTCAAATACAGTCCTTTCTAAATACATTCAATACATACGTGATATTGAAGGCGTAGATTATGTTTTAGATTTAGACCAGAGAGGCATTTCAGAGGTTAAGTTTACAGATGAAGAATGGGCTATACTTACCGAAGCTGCTAAGAATGCTTAATAATAACTCATTTTGGTTGTCTTTCTGCGCTTGGGTCATCTAATTTCGCACCCTGCATCTGCATTGAAAATAATTTAAACACTTCCTGAATGATAGTAGCTTCCATATCAGCGGGTAATGGAAGCGGATCAAAATCTCCATACTTAGAAATATCCATGACTACCAATCCTGCAATTACAGTAACTCCTGTCTCTGTTGTTAGGTCTTTGCTTAAAATACAATCATTCCCAAAAGGAGTATAACTAACCTGTCCTGACATATCGCTGATTAACCTTTCTCCTTTTAGTAAGGCTAATTGCCCGTTTTGCGTAGGGATAAATCCATCATTTATATCGTTTGACCTTGATAAGTGCATAATGCCCATATTTCTCGGCAAAGAAATTGGCGTAACCGGCAATGTAACTTTAGAAACCCCTTTATACTGTACAGGCACAAGCCCATCATAATAGGTAAGCATAACACCTTCGGGAATAGTTTCACCCGATGGCATATTCACTGAAAGTTGTTCCTGCTTGAAGTGTGAATTAATGTACTGCCCTACTGCCTCCATAATATCTTCCAACTCAATAGTGGTGGCAGCTTTTATGTTGCCTCCTTTGAGCATGAGAAGAATTTGTTCGGCTATTTTGTATTTAGTCATTAGTTCACTGATTTACTTTTTGCTTCCGCATATTGAGTTACCAACTGGTCATCTATTGAGATACCTAAGAAACTTAAAGCACGCATGATTAATTCATTGAGTTCACTTTCGCCCCATTCTATTTGTACAGAATTTGCACTATCATAAGTGAACGTTCTACCTGATTGCGTATAAGCGTACTTAGGTGCTTTGGGTCGCCTCAGATAATCAATATCTCCTGCAAATGTTTGCTTAGGATATAGTTGAATCAGAGAGATGCCCGATACTTTCCCTGCCATTACTGCTACCGGACTTGTGATTGTTACCGGACGCAACTGAGAGTTTAATCTATAAGCCAGTTCATCATCTGAAAGGACTTTTAAAGCCTTATAACGAGTATGAGAACCTTCCATGTACACGATTTTACCCCCTGTGAGGTATAAATAATCTGCCGGAGCAGTTATTAGTCCACTTGGAGTATCTAAAAAAGAGTACTTAGTTTTAAAGGGAGAAAGAGATTCCTGTATTTTTTGAGCAAGCGCATAATAACCGTACTGCTCATTAAAATACTGCATCTGTGCCCTGTCAAGAGCCATATCCTTTTCTTCGTGGGTAAAGTAAACCCCTTGCGCTTTATTGGTGAGAAAGTCTATCCAGTTATGTATGTCTTGAATGGTCATAATCCTCTTTGAACAAAATTAGAATGAATGATACATTTTGTATCTTGAAAAAAGGGGAGAAAAATTTGGATAGTTCGATACAATTTGTATCTTTACTATTCAAAACTCATTACCGATGAAAGTCTTTCTAGATGATTACAGAATACCACAAGAAGCAGGTAGATATATGCACAGAAGAATTGGAGCAAAGAATCCAATTTATTATGAGCAATGGGAGTTAGTTAAGAACTATGATGAATTTGTAAAAGTAATTTCAGAAAATATTGACTTAATTACCCATGTTTCTTTTGACCATGATTTAGCTGATGAACATTATAATTCAGAGACATGGGAAAGTCCTATGTACTTAGAAAAGACCGGGCTTGATTGTGCAAAATGGATGAAAGAATTTTACGCACAAATGAAAACGGATTTGCCAGTTATATTCATTCATTCAATGAATCCGGTGGGAACTGAAAATATTAGTAATATTTTTAAATAATATTAATTAACCTAATTTCGCCAGTATTCTTTCTTCGTGCAAAATGTAATACTCCCTTCCAAAGAGTTCATAAGTTTCTATAAACCGCTTGTCAAATAAGATCACTTCACCCTTTTTTAGATTAGCGGAAGCAATGATTCGTGCCTGTCCTAACAACTTCACTTTTTTTAAGTAATCAGGAATGACTAAAGAGGACGTTTGTTCTTCTTCCATTAAATCCACGAGAGCATATTTATTCAGCATTCCTATTTGGTCATTACGAACTCTGAAATACACGAGGTCGGTATTAACCATCCATGATTTTTGCCCGTTGTAAAAAATCATATTTTTATGAACGTCAGTATCGCGGTCTCTTTGTTCTTTATCCTCTACTACCTGATAAGAAAAGTAGATTTCATCGCCTTTTTGAACATCCAAATCATTTTTTAGAGGGGTGCTTGTTACTACACCGTGAGTTTGGGCGTAGTTTTCAGGATGAAACGTAGTATCACGGTATAATTTTATACCGGAAGCTGTTGGCGCTTCATCCATGTAAGGCTTTTCTATGTTGATTATAAACTTAAAAGGAGATTTCATCTTGGAACAAAGTTAGACAGGTAGATACAAATTGTATCGTAAAAAAAGGGGAGAAATTTCTAAAATAAATTTGGTAGATTCGATACATTTTGTATCTTCACTTTTTATTTCATTCCCACTAAATGCTGAAATACTACGGATTACAGGCGGTCATTCTTCCAGACACTCCACCGGATAAAATAAACGGCATCCATATACCGGAAGAAGCAAGAAAACCTACTAACACAGGAATAATTATCTCAATATCACCGGATCACGAATTAAAAGACGGCGATCACGTTTTCTACAACCACCGCACCGGATATATCGCAGAATACGGAGATAAAAAATACTTATCTATTAATCACAACTTCATCTTAGGAACTATAAAAGACAATACTATGATACCACTTCACGCAAGAGTACTTATTGAACCCATTAAAAAAGACGAAACGCTTTCCGAAGGTGGCGTAGTCTTACTCGAAGATAAAACCATAGCCGAAGGAAAGGTTATCGCCACCGGAAGCGGGACACAGTCAGAGCCCATGCTACTGGAAGTCGGAGATGTAGTTATTTACCCTAAGAATTTAGGCGTAAAAGTTAAAGATAATATTATTTTAAACCAAAGTGAAATATACGCTGTTTCTGAAAGTCAGTTGGTAGAAGATTTTGAAGATTAAAAAATGAAGCAATCCAAACTAAGTTTATTAACACTAACTAAAGGAATGAAGAAGTTTGATATAATAAACATCAACGATACAAAACATATCGTATTAAGTGTAAATGATGAAAAGTGTTTAACTTCTGTTACTCTTAGAAGGCTTTCAAAATATAAATTCATTAGGTGTTTCCAAATAACTGCAATCAAAATCAAAAACTTATTTTATGGAATTTGAATGGACGGACGAAAACGTTAAAGAATTTATAGGCAAGTATTTTAATACTTCCGCCCCTGTCATTGGTGGTAAGAATTTAGAAGTGTTGCTTAGTTACTTTAAACACAAAAAATCCAAAGAACCAAAGAGGGAGTATGAGATACTTTCTTACACATTTCAAAAACGAGTTTACAACAAAAATAATTTTGGAGAATTTTGTTGTGGCTTTGATGTGCCTGTACAATCCTTGCTTTTGCATCCAGAATATATGAAAACCATTTATTCGGTTAAACGCCTTTCAGATGGAGAAATTTTTACTGTCGGAGATGATTACGGTAGTAGTAAGATTGAAGGATTTAAAATAGATACTGAGTTCAATGGTGGATTATGTGCTATTTCACATAAAGGGAGTTCCTTAAGTTCATTGTATAGCTTAGAAAAAGTTAAGCAACCCTTATTCACTACCGAAGATGGAGTAGAAATAACAGACGAAAAGCAAACACTGTACGCAGTCCTAACCAAAGCGCAATGGGAAACAAGGGAAGATACCGTAAAACGAATGAAAGAAAGGAGTAGTTTTTCTACGCCATTAAATCCGGCATGGAAATATTTTTCAACTGATGAAGTAAGGCTACATTATATAATCAGAAACAAGCCATCCTTAAGTTGGAATGACGTCTTCAATCTATTCAGGGATAACGGAAGTTCAACATCTAAGTTTTTAGATGCAGTCTTTGAAAAATCAAAATCCAAAATAACCAATCCTTGAAGCTATCAATCCTAATTTGCTCCACTCACACAAGGTCTGCAACCTTCCTGCCGACCTTTATGGTTAGGATATTCGCCCAATATGATAAGTTGGAGCAATCAGAACAGGATGAAATAGAGATTTTAATATTACTGGATAATAAAAAGACAATGCTCGGCACAAAGAGGAATAAGATGCTCGAAATAGCGCAAGGTGAGTATGTAGCCTTTGCCGATGATGACGATGTTTTAGAAAGTGACTACTTGTTGTCACTATTAAAAGCCACCGAAACTAACTGCGATATTATTACGTTTCCGGTGAGGGTAACTTTAAACGGCGAACCTCCGAAAAATTGTTATTACTCGATAGAGTACGAACATGATTTCGATACACCCGCAACTTATTACAGGCTTCCTAACCATATCATGTGTGTAAAGAAAGACCTTGCAATGGCTGTTAAATACCGCCCTATACTTTATGGTGAAGATGCAGACTATTCTAAAAGATTAAAAGCACATTTAAAGACCGAACACAATATAGATAAAGTTCTCTATAATTATGTTTGGAATGTAGAAACAACTGAAACTCAATTTCATTTAAAAAGTATAAAATGAAAACAGAAGATAAGGCTAAAGAACTTGTTGAAAGTTTTGCAGAAACAGTACCTCCTGTATTCTTTGGTGTAGTAATGGAAAGAAATTGGCAAGTCGCAAAACAATGTGCGCTTATTTGTGTTGAGGAAATAATTGATGTTTTAGGAGGAGCTGGCGTTTATTCTTTTGCTGATGAAAAAATTTCAGAATATTGGGAGGAAGTTAAATTAAAAATACAATCATTTTGAACGCCACCGTTATCATAATATCCAACGCTAAGAGCCGACAACTGTACAACATGACACAGGAAGCAGTACTATTTGCCAAAGCAGACGTAATAGTACTGGAGCAAAACCCAGAAGTACCTAATTACATCGGAGGGAAAACAGTCTTTACGGTTGAGCCTTTTAACTACAATTACTTAGCCAACAGAGGAGTAGAAATAGCAGATACTGACTGGATAGTAATATCTAATAACGATGTAGTGTTCTTTGATGGATGGCTTGAAGAACTTCTGAAACCCCAATATCCTATCGTAAGCCCTAAATGTCCTAACGATGAAAGGCAATCTGCAATCACCGTAAACACCACCGGATATGAGACAGGAGTACATCTATCCGGTTGGTGTTTTATGATTCACAGAGATCTTTGGAAGAAAATAGGCGGCTTTGATGAAGATTTTAAGTTTTGGTGTGCTGATAACTCGCTCATGGAGCAATTAATCAAAGTTGAAGTGCCTCCAATGATAGTACCAACGGCCATTGTAGAGCATTTGGAGAGTAAGACTTTAATAACAGTGGATAATCAACATGACCTTACCCATGAACAGGTAAGAAAGTATAATAAAAAATACGGAAGAGAATTATTTGGAATGTTTTAAAACTTAAATATATGAAATACTTGTATGCTCTTTTAGCAATAACCTGCCTTATAGGTGGAATATTCTCAATAATTAAAGGAGACGATAGTGGATTTAAATATTATATGACTTTTACGGTGATTTGTAGTGGTATTGTTTCCATACTTGAAGAAATAAAAGGAAGTAATGAAGAAACAATAGTTCGTGACCCTAAAACCGGAAGATTTAAAAAAAAATGAACATAATCCATAACCAGTACAGACCAGACAGATGGGATAACTTGATGCACGAATTAAACCGTCAGGGAATAACCGAATACAGGATATGGCCATCGGTATTCGATAGTCCTATTTGTAAGGGAGTATCAAGAGCGCACAAACAAATAGTGCAGTTTGCCCAAGATGTTGGCCTCCCCGAAGTAATTATAGCCGAAGATGATATTAAATTTCCTGCCGAAGATGGATTTAAGTATTTCCTTAAAAGGAAACCGGAAGATTTCGACCTGTATTTAGGAGGAATATATAGAGGAGAAATAAAAGACGGCAAGACGGATGATTTTTCAGGGCTTCATCTATATATTATCAAACAAAAGTTCTACGACACCTTCTTAAGCATCAACGAGGAGAAGCATTTAGACACCGAACTCAAAGGTAAAGGCGATTACCATGTATGTTACCCCTTCGCAGCTATTCAATACAGCGGATATAGTGATGTAGAGCGGGCAAAGACAAATTTTGAAGGATTATTAACGGATAAATTAATATACCAATGAAAACAATTTCATATATAGTATCATATGTTGTTTTTGCCTTTGCGCTAATTTGTGCAACTATAAGACCTGAAAGAACAAATTTAAGCATAATTGTAGTTTTAATCTCCATACTTGGATTAGTTTGTTGTTCTATAGGCATTGACATTTCAAATAAAAAATAAAAATAAAACCATGAAATACGAACCAATGGATTTATACGACTTCATAGAAACGGAAGCCTCTATTCAATGCACAAATTGTGGCAAAGGAGATATTACTATGGGAGAAGGCAGCGAAGAAGATTTCTTTGAAAAAGGTTGGAGAGCAACAAAGAAAGGAAACGTTTATTGTCCAGAATGTGCATTTAAAAAATTAAAAGAACAATAAAACCATGAGCACACAAGTGAGAAAATTTAAGGTGATTCAAAAAGGTGGAATAATCACGAAATATTTTTGGCAAAAAACATTTTTATTTTTTGGTATATGGATCCCTTATCACAATGTAGCAAGTAGCATTGATAGTGCTAATAATTTTATAAACGAAATAGATGAATTTATAAAAGCAATTAAAAAATAAAACCATGCAATACGAATTAACCGGAAGATTAGTCTTTAAAACAGAAACCCAACAACGTACAGAGAAATTTAAAGTACGTGAGTTTGTAGTGGAAGTAACAGAAGAAGTAAGGGATAAAACCTACTCTCAATTAGTCAAACTACAGGCTTCCAATGAAAGGACAAGCGTACTGGACGATATTAATATCGGAGATGAAGTAAAGGTACACTTCAATTTAAGAGGCTCTAAGTGGGAGAAAGATGGTAAAACGTCCTACTTTACTAACCTTGATGCTTGGAAGATTGAAAAACTGTCAGCTAAAAAAGAAGAATTTATATCCGAAGCAGAAGTGGTAGATGAAAACGTGGATAATTTACCGTTCTAAAATTTAATAATATGCTTAACGATATTTGGGCTGAAAAGTATGAGATACATATAGGTCAAGTGTTCAATCCAGAAACACAAACTAATGAACCTAAACAGAAAATTATTATCACAAGAGATCAGTTTGAGGTAATCCAATATTTCGCAGATACAGAAGTGGATGAAGAATTACACAGGGTTTATACACTTAATAAGTTCAAGTTTAAAGTAGTGCCTTATTTCGACCAATATTTACCTGTAACCAATTAATCATTATAAAAACAAAAAAATGAAAAAATTATTTTATCTATTAGTAATTATTCCAATGCTAATAATCCTTTCAAGTTGCTCTGAAAACTATTCCAACGGTGAACGAATAGGTTTGGTTACACAGTTTTCAAGAACAGGTATTATTTGGAAGTCATGGGAAGGAGAATTGCATGTTACCCAAACAGGAATGAACAGCACTATGAAAGACTTTGAATTTTCTATTGACAATGACCATGAAGATACTTCAATAATTAATCAGATTGATAGCGCGGCACAACATGGATGGAAAATTAAACTTACATACCATGAAACCGCAGGTAAAAATTGGTTTAAAAACAGGGGCGAGACAAACCACTTTATCACAAAAGTTGAGGTATTAGATAAAAATATGTCAATGAAATCCCAATTAGGAAGCGATACTCAAAGACAAGGAAAGGTAATTGACACCATCTATGTAGTTATTGATAAATCAAAATAATCTTATTCGCTGCCGGTGTTTTACTAATTTAATTTTAACCAGTTTATAATTATTTTTTGAGACGCGGGAACTGGCAGCGATATTATTGCACGAATAAGCAGACCATGTAGCATTATGTGTCACACAGAAGCTACAATGAGCATTGTCATCCAGATAAATTTTATTGGGGTGCTGCGAAATAAGGCAATTTTTTAAAATTAAGAATATGGCAAAGAAGAAAAATAATTGGGATGATAAAAAAAGTTTTCACGTTGAAGTACCTCTTTTTAAGGTGGATATTCTATTCCTGTGCGATTTGTCAGAGAGTGAAATACCTATTCATATAAAAAGATTCTCAGGAGAAGAAAATTTTAAAGAATTTGACCAGAGGGCAATTAAAGGATGGGATCACATCACTAATGAAGGAAGGAAAATAGATTTTCTTGGCGGCTTTATTATACTGGTAAAAAACAAGAATGGTAACTTCAGGGAGTTCGTAAGCATATTAGTACACGAGATAACCCATGTTACTCATTATCTGTTAAGAGACCGAAGAATTCCGTTAACCGTACATACCGAAGAATTATACTGTTACCTTACTGAATATCTGACAGAACAGGCATTAATTAAACTGTATGATTAACTCTTCAGCTTCAATCTGCTCCCATTAAACACATAATTAATATTCACAAAGAACTCTATACTACTTCCCTTCTTTCGGGCTATTATGTTCTTTTCGAGTAAGGTGATTAAAGCCCTTCTGAATGTACTCTCACTCATTTTACAAGCATCATATAGCAACTCAGGGTAAAGCATTATACGGTCTGTATGAATGCCAAGATTATCAACAATATAGTAGAACAGTAAGAACTCTTTCAACCCAAACTCATAAAACACATCTGAATTGCCTTTGTAAACTTTGGTATAATTGGACGTGTCAACTATTGCGTTGCTAACTCTTGTTACCTTTTGGAAGAAACTTACCTCACCAGTCTTTACATCAGCCATCTCAAAAGGAGCGCCTTTACTTTCCTTAAAGACCTCTTTTATCTTCCCTTCGATAACCTTAAAAGGGCTTTCAGAATACTCCATATTTTACTTTTAGTGCCATATTTGTCCATCTGACAGTCAGAACTGACTGCACCTACCTTTGATAATCAATTAATTACGAACATTCCTTTCTTAATATTATTAGACCTCATCCAGTGGGTAGTAAATCTGTCTGAAAATAAATCACACAAATCTAAACATTTTAGATACAAATTGTATCGTTATTCAAGGGAAGTTATTATATTTGTGGTGCGACGTGGTGTAAGTACGGGAACACGCCTGTTTTTACAGCTAATGCAGGTTCGAATCCTGTCCGCCGCTACTAAGTTCTTAACTTGAAGATGCGTGGGTTGTCGAATAGGGTCGGTCTGACAACATCTTGCCCCACTTTTTTAACGCCTGATGAGAGAGTAACGCCTCGAAATCTAAATGATAGCGTGGAGTGTCCCATGTGGGGGAATAACTGGACACCACCGACCCTTTTTTAGTTCTTTTTTATAACATTAAACTCTATCCTGAACCTCAAAATTTAAGGAATTAATTTAGCAAGTAACAACAAGGGTTTTTAGAAGTAACAATAAATGATATGTGGGGTGATGTATGTGGTAACATTATTAAAAATAAATAAAATATTTACCTGTGTGAGCCCCCAGAAATGGACTATAGCTAAACAGTTTAAAAGCTGGCACAGGTAATTTTTTAATTCATAATCAATGATTTACTGTGTAGTTAAATAGGTGGGGTAGACGCATAAAAGCGAGGGGGCAAATCCAGATGGGAAACGGATTTTCGGCGACCGGGTGGGGTCGGGTTTTTAAATTTTGAACGTTGGAAAATACTTCGCTAAGAAGTAACAACAACGATGTCCTTTGTTTTGAACAAACTAAAATCCAGTTTGAGATGATTAAAAAAGTAAATGTGATGATGGGAAAACCGTTTCGTTTATTTCGTTTATTGGAAACGTTTGAGTGCGGAAATGTGGTGCAACCAATTCAACCAACTAACATAATAATTTAAGGTTACATTTTTCTACTTAACATAATATACATTGAAACTCTCCTATCTTAGTAGATCATTCCTATTCGATAAGGTAGTAAGAAAGAGCAAGATAAAAGCTCATTACATTCATTTAATGTATGCTATTTATTTAATCCAGCCTTGTTCCTGGTTTGCACTTCATAAGCAATTAAAGAAAGTAAATAGGACATGGGGAGCTAATTATTATAATGATAGAATAAATTATCTTTTAGATGCTGGTTATATCATTCGCGATAGTAACCGGCTTTATTCTCTTACTGATTCAGGATTATCTTTATTAAAATACATCGAAAATAGGCTAAGAAAAGAGAGGCATGATAAATGATTTTTGCCTTAATTTAATTACATGCCAAATATTTACCGTTACATTATTCCACATAATGTGTAAAATATTACCATCGTTCCCCATATTGTAGAATTATTTCCTCATTTATTTATTATTTCTCTATAACTTCAACGTTATAACTTTGGCACGCTATTTGAATTATAGTATAACAGGAAGCGCACCAATAAAACAAGCGCAATAAATGATAACAGCAATAATATCAACTTTCCTTTTCTCCTTGATTGCTCTTGTAAGCATAGCACACAAACAACATTTAAATAATAATAAAGATCAATTTCATTTTTAAAAAATAAAGTCATGAAAACAAAATTAAAATTAACAACAGTCGCCTTAGAAGGCAATCAATACCTTTCACCTATTTACTATCCGTCAATCGTAGAAACATATTGTGAAGGATATACAGATAATAAGAGGGATAAAACGTTGGATGGGTATTATTTCACCAACGAACTAACAGTTAAGCCACCAAAAATAGAAAATTTACCAACTGATTCTAATTTGTTTATCAAATAATTCATAAATCAAAAGTTCATGCGCAGAACACAACAGGCGCAACAACAAACATGAAAAAGATAATCAACACAGCCAAACAAAACCCTTTCGATGTAATTATTCCGGCTATTTTAGCAGTAGCAATAATTACTATGATCTTATGTTTTACAGTATTTTCTAACGGAGTTTATATTGCTCACTTTTAAATATTATTGCCATGACAAAAAATATATTAAATATAGCATTGCAGAACCCGCACAGATATTTTAAAACAATAGAATACGCTTACCCGACTTCCAACAATTCAGAAAAATTTGGCTTTGTGAAAACAGGTTGCTATTGTGTTGAGGTTGAGGACAGGCTACAAAATAAACAAACAGCTATTTGCGCATTTCTGAATAAGGATGATGCAAAAGTATACGCTGATAGCATTAATTTAAAATATTCACCATTGTATTTAAAATATAATTAACTCCCCCCGCTGCAATCGGTGAAAATTACGCCGTTAATCGAATTAAATTGCAGCACTAACTAAAAAAATGCTACTGGAATAAAAGCATTTAAAACACCAGGTTAAAAATGACAACAGCAAACAGCAAAGTAAAAGCAAAAATCAATCAGTACATTTTAAATGCTATTGATGGCGAAGGCTACGAACGCACACCTGAAACAGAACAACAAAAACTGTTATTCCTTGCTACAACCTTTAAAAGTGAATATTGCTACACAGCTAATTTTAAAAGATTCGGCAGCGTTCAAAATGTATTAACAGAATGGATTAGCGGTTTACCTTCATGTTTTAATATTGCCTTTAACTATTGCGATATTTTAGAGGCTGCTAAATCCTTCGGTAACTTACCGGAAACAATGAGCGCAAAGGAAGAAGATAAAATTCTTTCTAATTGGTTCCCGTTCATTGCTTCTAAAACTTTGCAGCTAATGAACAAAAATGGCATACCTACATCTTTTTTTACTCAAAATCTTAAAAACTAATTTCAGGTTCGCCGTTCTCTTAACAGTGGGTTAAATATGAACGGTTTTTCTAATCGCACCGTTGAGGAATTATTTAACAATCTAAAAATTATTAAAATGAAAGCAATTGAATTAGTAAACAGCGGTGTAATTTCTGAACAAGAATTATTTGATTTTGTGGATGGGAATCTTCAAACTTGGGAAAGTGCTCAAAAGATTTTAAACGAAGCGACAGGATTTAAGAAGGCTGTTCTTGACCTCAATACTGATGAAGATTTCACAAATAACGATATTCTTAATGCGGAAATAATAGATGCACTATAAAAACTTATTAATCGCACCAACGCCGGGCAACCGGCAAAGGAATTTATCCACTAAAAGAAGGATTGTAAAATTATTATTCAAATCAAAAAATTATTAAAATGAAAAAAGTACAAGAATTAAGAGAAGAATTAAAAAATGAACTGGCTAATTGCAACCATGTAAATGATGGTAGTTTAGCCGCCCAGGCAGACGAAAATATCCGTTGGGCATGGGATAATTGGGATGCAAAAGTAATAGCCACTTACCACGAGGGCAAAGAAAAGCCTGAAAATTACACTCCTGAATTTCGTGATAACTGGATTGACAATGAGCCGTTTGATGCGGAACTTGAACAAATGAATTCTTAATATTTTCTAATCAATCGAACCAACGCCGGGCAACCGGCAAATCACAACGGAGGAAAGCCGAATAAAAACCGGCAATCTTCCAACGATTCGGCAGCAATATAAACATTTTTTTTAATTAACCAGGGAGGCGCACCCAAAAATCGCAATAAATGAAAACAACACAACCACCGGAACAATTAACATTTAATGAATGGGCAATTTACATCTTCAAATTAATTCACAATCTAAAAAAGTAATTATGAGAAAAATGTCAATAGCAAGAGAAATAAAAATTCAACGCTTGCAAAATAAATCCAGAATGACAGGGCAAACATTTAATCCAGGAGGCCACACCTCAGAAAGTTTAAAAGAAAGAGAAATTAAATTGGTATCAGAAGTAAAAGCAATGCCAGAAGAAAAGCAATTAGAACTATACCGATCATACAAAGCAGTAGATAAAATGAAGAACGAGAATAATATTTATTGTTCTAATTCATTTGAACATAATGCTTTTATGAGAAATTTTGGGCATAAATTCATGTATGAAGAAAACGAGGCCTCATGAAACTTATTCACATTAAATGGACTGAAAAGCCGCCGCAAACCGAACAAGTTTACAAACCTCAGTTCAGATCCATGACAGATGAAGAAATAATAAAAGAGATTGAGCGCACCCATAAAAACTATACTAAACTCCTTTATTCTAAAAACTTAGCAACAGTATTTATTAAATCTTAAAAATAAAAATCATGACAACTCAAAAAACCAAAAACGGAAAAACAGAAAAACATATTACCCAAGTTTTAGAACATGATATTTCATGGTGGGTATATGACAATAAAGTCAAAGAACTGGATGATTCAACTATTGAGCATCTTGAATCTTATATCGCAAAGGGATTTACAAGTGGAGAACTTTGTATTTCTTACGGTAAAAACAATGAAAAAGAAATGTATGGATGGTGGACTTTGGTTGATTGGAAAGATATTGCCTTAGCTCTTTATAATGCTATCAGGAATAAAACAAAAGAGGATGAGGCAATAAAACTGTTTGATGAAACTTGGGAGCAATTTTAATCATTTAACCCCTGCAAGCCTAAGCAGCCCAACCAATGGCAAATACTATGATAAGAATAATTAACGGAAGAAAGAGGTATTTTAAAAACACTTACAGCAACATTGAAATAATTTCCGCAATAGTAACTGTAATAACTTTTTTACTAATTGGTATAATCTTCTCAAACTAAAAAACTAAAATCATGAACAACGAAAAAAAGTACAAAATTCAAGACAAAGAAGCAGGAAATGTTATTGAAAATAACCTAACTCTTGAAGACGCTATCAGAATTTTAAAAGAATATGAAGAAACAGATAGGAAAGAGGGTAATTATTCGCCGGACTTCTATGAGATAGTAGAAGATTTGGGTTCAGAATATTTAAACTTTAGAAATAGCTCCGTTTCTTATTACCTTTTACAAATGACTGGATTTAGAATTTATTAAACTAAAAGCCATGTTTTACTCAACCAGTACCGCAAACATTCCAACCGTTCAACCGACAGTTAAACAGGGAACCGAATTTGTACCGCTATTTAAAGCTATTAAGGAACAAATAGAGGGCGGCAAGGTACTTACACCGGATGGGAACAAATACAGCCCTAATACGTCTAAAAATTACGCCACAGATATTAAAATCTTAAAACTGTTTGAGCAAGAAACTGAAACGATATTCTTAGAAGATATTAGCATCAAATGGGCGACAGATTTTAATATTTGGATGATGGATAAAGAGTATTCTAAAAACACTATTGCGGGAACTTTACAACGCATAAAAGCAGTATTGCGCCGGTTAAAAAATGAAGGGAAAACTAACTTTGATGGTTCAGGCATCCGCGCAGCAACGGAAGAAACCACAGCAGTATTTAACACCATTGAAGAAATTAAAATCTTGTTAGAAGCTGACTTTGCAGACACACCAGGCTATGACAGAGTGAGGGATATTTACGTCTTACATTGCTTTTTAGGACTTAGGTACAGCGATTTGGCTTTAATACTTGCAGAACCTAAAAACTACCTCAGAGAAATGGGCGGCAAACTTTATTTTGAGATCAAAACACAAAAGACAGGTGAAATAGTTTTCATCCCCATTTCACGAACAGTTAAACAGGTTTGTGAGCGTTACCAGTGGAACTTCGGGGAGATCTTCTCTTACCAGTACTACAACGAAGCGATAAAAGAAATTGCCAGACGCGCCGGAATAACTGAAAAAATAGTCTTTACAAGAACTGAAGGAGGAAAGCGAATAGACACACTAATTCCAAAATGTGATTTAATGAGCAGCCACACAGCCAGGAGAACATTTGCGACTAATGCGCATTTATCGGGATTATCAGAAAGGGATATAATGATGATAACAGGCCACAAAACAACAACATCCTTTTATCGGTATATCAGGTCTAATTCAATGCAATCAGCAATTAAGATAGCAAACCACGACTTCTTTAATATTGATATGCCGGTAACTATCTCATTACCGCAGGAAGTAAAACAAGAATTGAAATTATTATTTTAAACTATAAATTAGAAACAATGAAAGATTTATCAACAGAAATCAAAAAGTTAAACCCTGAACAGCTAAAAGTTTTCATAAGTTTAGTAAAACTTGGAGATTCCGAAGAATTAGCACTTAAAACAGCATCAGAAATACACACGTCCGATGACAGTATGTACAAGTTCGCATACCTCGATTTAATAAATTAACCGTTAATTTAAACAATAAAATATAAAATAAAATGAGAATTTATCAATTAAAAACAGCAAAAGAATTTTACAATTCAATTAAAGAGAATATGACTACCGAAGAATTAATGCAAATGTATGCAGCAGATGTTGCAAAAAGATTTGCTGCCGAATGTGTGAACGAAGCACTTGGAAATAAGATGGAAGTTTCAAACGCTTTACACAGCAAAATCGAAAGCAAGTACAAATCAATAGTTTGGGGCAATGGCATTGCACAGTAAACAAACAAATACCACACATTTTTAATACCTTTACGTTATGATTTTTGATAAAGAGCCGTTTATTTTTGTAGAAGCCACAGAAAGTATTCCCGGAGCCGGTTTTATACTTAGCACTTCACCACCGTTTTATATCGGCAGAGTGATAAAAATGGAGGCTGAACAATATAATAATCTTTCTATCCGTGAAAAAAGTGAATTATCGAATTGCGAAGGGTACAGCGTGGTAATATTAAGAGCCGGAAGCCTGTTAAATGAAAGGGTAGAGGATGAAAGAATTATGTTAAATAGGATGGCTAACTATTATTTAAAATTTAAAATTGAAAAATATGAACCGAGATTCAGGAGGTACAGGATTTAAAATGACAACTATCAAAACTTCACACACATTCCGGTTATGTGTAGGTAATGTGCTTTCAATAAAGCGAGCTGATAAACTGGAAGAAGAATTTTTTGTTGTTACAGACTTTTATGGAAGTAAAAAAGATTTAGACGAAGGGAAAGGAACGATAAGACTACGTTCAGTAACAGCATCTTCCGCAGACATTTATATTAATAATACCAATGAAACTCCCTAAATTCTCTTTCGTTCAATCTGATACCGACTTGCCAGGTTGCGGTTATATCCTTCACGGTGAAGAAAGACCTTACCACTTTGCGAGAATAGTAAAGTTCGGCAATCAAATGGATTTAGTGAGTGCGCTCAACAACGATAAGAAGTTATGGATAGTTAAACAGGTAAGCGGATATTCAATTTTAATTATCTTAGCGGGCAGCATGGAAGGTAAAATTTACATATCAGCAGAAGGAACCGGAAATTTAGTTAAGATGGTACAAGAAATGGCAGAATGGTACTATGAACGACACATAAAACCTAATCAAAGTAAATTTAAAAAATATGAACTCAGTATTTGACGATCCCGAAAAACAAGAGGACGACCTCGAAACAAAAGAAGCTATTAAACACTTCACGGAAGCCCTTAAACAACAACGTGCTGAAAAGAAACTTTCGCAGCTTGGACTTGTAAAGAAAGCCGGAGTGAGCCAGAAAGTAATTAGCGAAATTGAGACCGGAGGAAACTTTAAGATGGGTACTTATATCAAAGTGTGTAGAGCTATGGGTATTGTTCCGAAAGTTAAATTCTTGAAGTACCGGCCTAATAAGCCATCTCTAAAAAGTCAACATAATGCTTCTTAGAGTAGAGATTAAGGAAGTTTTTAGTTAACTGAGACTTGTTATATACAAAAAAGGAAGTAAAATCGCCTTCTTTAAAAATTCCTTTCTTCACCAGTTCCCGAAATTCTCTCTTGGAACTTAAAATGTGGCTCAATATAAGACCACATTTGTATTTTTCTCCCATATAATCTGTGTTGTGTTTCTCCCAAAACGCCTCACTAAAGTCTTTGTACATCTTTGACCTTACGCCGTAGCTTTCAAAAAGTTCTTTAACCCTATCCATATGGGCGTAAAACTCCCGAATATAATTATCATATACTCGTGGCTTAATGTCGTAAAATTCAATTATTTTCTTTCGGGGATCTGTCACGTAGATACTGGCTAACCCACAAATAATTACGAGTATATTTTCCGGTGAAAAATCTTTTGTAACCTGTCCCGCAGGTGGTAAGTGTTGTTTTCTAAACGGCAACTGTCTCAGCACCGCTTTTTCGATCTCTTGAATAGTCATTGATAAAATCTTGGATTAAGTTAGTTTTTAAGGCTTGAAAAAATATTGCATCCCAATCGTAGGTATTCACATATTGTCCTGTAAGGTTTATTTCTCTTTTCTTGAAACTGATGCCGTTAATGACCGTTACAGAATCCTCAACCGTTACACCAGGACGAAAAAAAGTTCCTATAAAATAAGTAGAGCAGATTTTTTTAGCGTGGTGCAGGAGGTATTCCCGGAGGTCATCAAGGTTAAATGTTTCATCTTTCGTAATTAGCAGCCCACGCCCGTAATCAAATCTCATGGAGAGCAATTGTGAAAGTAAAGATACATAATGTATCGTTATAAACAAATTATTTTCCTTCTATAATATAATCATAAGATTTTCCGAATACTTTTTTAATTCGTTTGATTGTTTCTATTTTGGGCGCATACCTAAAATTCTCAATAGCATTTACAGATACACGAGTGATCTTTAATTTCTTCGCGTATTGAGGCTGAGTTAATCCAGCCTCTAATCTTATCTCTTTAAATCGCTTGCAAACGGCTTTCATATTTGTGTTTTAAAAAGTACTTCCCACTTTTTTTATCTTATCATCTTTTCTTTGTTTGTTTTTCGTGTCGTAAATTTTTACGATCATCGCCTCTGTTGTATGGGCCGTTAATTTCATCGCTTCTTTGGTATCATCCAGAATTTCCATTATTTCGGTAGTATTCAGATATTTGAGAGCATACAGATCAACATTTATTCCTAATTCTTTTTTTACGTGCCGTTTCCAGCGTTTAGATAATGCTTCGGTACTTAATTTATTCGCTCCTGGTGTCAGGTCATACGAAAATAAATAATCTTCATCTTCGCCTTTCAATTCTTCCCACAAGTACAAAACAGCGTCACTTATTGGCCTGGTTACTTCGTGCGCCTCTTTGCCTTTTAAGACCAAGTATTTGCATTGCTGATTTTTCAGATCAATATCTTTTATTTTCACGTTCATTAATTCAGTTTCCCGGGAACCGGAAGCAAAAAATATTTGTATTGCCCTCCAAAAATTATAAAAGTTCTCTTTTAAGTATTTACTGATTTGCTCCCTTTGTTCATCGGTGGGCATCACTCTTTTTTTCTTTACTATTTTTTCTTTCCGGATAAAGACTAAAGGATTCACCTCTACCGCCTCCATTTCTATTAATTCATCGTAAAGTTTTTTGAGCCATTTACGGTAAACGTTTTGCCGGTTATCTGAAAACTTCGGGTTATCCTGTTTACATTGTTTAAAAATCATTTTAAAATATTTCCGTGAGACATTTTTAACCGGCAATTGATCAATTCCTAATTTTTCGGCCGCCTCAGCAGTCCCTTTGATGACACTTTGAATATCTACCAGAGTACCTTTTACACCTTTAATTTTCTTAAAGGCAATTTGCAACGCCTGAATAAAAGGAGTGTCGGGGATTACATCCGCGTCAGCAGGCACAATAAGTTTTCTCTTAAATGGATTGAACCCTTCCGTTAATTCAGCCATTTCGTGCTTCATTAATTCCTCTGCCGCTTCTTTGCGAACCTTAAAGTTCTTAAAACGATTTATCCCACCTCTGATTTGCCGGCGAAAACCGTTTGGATATTCCGGATCATAAAAAGTATAATAAACAAACCACTTTTTATCCATTGAAAGATCCGCAGGAGCGATTTTAAAACCGTCAATTGAACAATTATTAGGAAGTTTTTCGTTTGAACTTTTGTTTGAGTTTGATATTTTTTTCATTTTTTAATTTCTTTTATTTTCCTAAAATCCTTGCTGGTATTGAGTTTAAAAAGAGCGGAAGACGGGACTCGAACCCGCTACCTACAGCTTGGGAAGCTGCAGGTAGTGCATTTTATTTATCTAACTTATTGATAATCAATATCACGATTTTTTATTTTCTTCATTTTTGCGTGTTTTTTGGGCCATTTTGTTTGAACTTTTGTTTGAACTTTTGGAGTTTCTTTTTTTGATAGTTATACATGACTGCAAAAAATATATTTTTAGATTGTTTTATTGATAAAAATCTTTTTCTACTTTGCAAATGCGTTGAACTTTTAGGCCAAAGAAAACTCGAAAATTTAATCAATCTAAAAGAGTAATGCGCTCACGTTTTAAAGGCGTGGGCTTTTTACTATGTTGGATTGCAGGTATTCGAGTACCTCTTTGGCCTCATATAAAATTGTCTCACGTCTTTTTTTATTTTGTATTTACTAATACAATTAGTAATTTGCTAACTATTTAACAACAACCTTTTTATGAGAAAAAAAAATATTAAAAAACCTGCTAAGAAAGTTCCTGTTCCTTTAACTCTCTCTTTAAATTCTCGAATTCTTCATCTATCGCACGAACAAGCCCTTTGTAAACTTGAGAAAATTCTTTCCCTTGAACCTTTGCCGAAATATCAACAAAAGCAGGCATCATAATATTATACATTGCCTGAAATTTCAGGTCTTGTATTATTAGCTTTCCAATTTCCTCGCCAGCATAGGCGTTCTTATTTATAGTTTCAGACGAAACATTTTTTGTTTTAAGCAAGTCCCTGGCTTTTTGTATGATATCATTCGGTATTTCCTTCATATTCTTAAATAGGTGAGACCTACTCTTTCCTACAGCCTTTGCAAACTCTGCTTGATTAAGCACGATTCTTTGCTTTTTAGCTTCCTCGAAAAGCTCAAGTAAAATTTCTTTATTCTTATCCATTTTTAATATTTTATAAAACATGTATTGTTTTAAATTTTACAATAAAATGACAAAACAAATCAAAAAATGTTTTGTAAAACAAAAAATGTATTATACATTTGTGATGTAATTAAGACGCAAATATATAATAAAATGGCACTCAACGAAACGCAAATAAGACTATTAGAAATGATACAGGCGGGATTACGTCATGGAGATATTGGAATAATAGCAGGAAAAACAAGTTTTTCACGGGAGCATGTTGGAAGAGTACTAAGTCTATCCAACGATGATTTTAATGAGGATATTGTTAAAGAAGCCGTGGAAATAATCTCAATCAGAGAACAAAGTACAAAAAAACTTCTAAACAAACTAACTGCTACACATTAATGATTGACGAAGAAAAAATATCAGAATACTTAGACAATATGGAAGCACTGGCAAAGACCATATTAAATGAAGCAGCGAAGGGTAGGAGGATGATGAAAATAGTAAAAAAAGAAAAAGTTTCTCCGGTCGCAATCATGATCCAAAAGAGAAAAATAAATTTCTATAAGAACCTAAATAAAAAGAGCCTTGCTATGAACAAGGCCGGTAAAATCTAAAAACTAAGAATCATGAGCAGCAAAGATAAACAATTTCAAATAGATGAATACAACGAATACGATTCTGAAATAGAAGTATTCACTTTAAAGAACGGCGAAGAGAAAACTATTTTTATTGACCGTGACAAGTTTGAAAAATGGCTCGAAAAAGACGGTCGTTTAGAATGGATTTCTGATTATGCCGATTATTCAGGTGAGGCAGTTCAAGAAACCGGAACCCTGCCAGTAGAAGATTACTTCATAGAAAATTCAAGCTATAAAATCAAAGAAGATTTATACGACTACATCATAGAGAAGAATCTCTACGACAGGATGGGTAAAATATTTCAAAACGCATTTTCACACATTTAATCATGGAAAAGATAACAGGAAACGAGCCGGCAATGCCAATTATTGAGGACTACAATCGCGACGGAATACCAGTGGCAGAAATGTCCCAACCAGGCCTAACTATTCGCCAACAGTTTGCAGCAATGGCAATGCAGGGATTATTAGCTAAATATGGAAATCCTGATGGATGGGAAGAAAAAGAGGACTTATTGCCTCGGATTCAGGGTTTGGTAGTGTCCTCCGTTGTACACGCAGATGCTTTAATTAACGAATTAAACAAATAACCCAAATGATAAATTATACCGAAGCCACAATAGGCACAGCAGTTTTCACAGTTAAGTTTGAAACACTGTCTGAAAACAGGACCAGGATTCTTTCAATTGAATTTCAGGGATTGCCGATCGACATCGCAGAACTTGAAAAGATGCCAGTTTATTACAGACCAATAAGAAACGCAGCAGATCAGGCCGCACAGGGTTATTGGAACTCTATAAAAATTGCAAACGAAACCCTTGCAGAAATACCCACATTAGCTTATCAGAAAGTATTGAAAAACCAGATGGATATGATTACTAAGGCACTCTTCGTAGTAGTAATCATGCTTACCTATGTTACCACTTTTTCACAGGCTTTTGTTGACTTTGGCGGCGGTGTCGCTAAAGTCACAAAGGCCGCAAAAGTTCCGAATTGTGTAGTGCCTGTTATGAAGATCTCTGCAGGTTATCAGCTCGGAAATGTAGTAGCAGAAGGGATTTTGCAGCCTACCATCACCAGAGAAACTAATGCACCGGCTTATCTCGGAGCCAAATTAGGCTATAATCTACACGGCTTTATTCCATCAATCGGAGCACTGTATAATTACCGTAATGCAGATGATGTAAGCATGAATAGATGGGAAGTAGGGTATGCTCTTAAATACCAATTGCGGATTACAGATAACGGCGGATTATTCGCAGAAGCACTTTATACTAATAGTTCATATTCTTTAACAGGTGGGTTTAATATACAATTTTAAATCATGAAAAGAGAAATAAAATTCAGAACATGGGACGACGGTGTAATGCTTTATTCCGATGCTTATGTTAATGAAATGAATTATTCAGAATGGGATTATCTGCGATTCTTTTTTCAAAATATTCGTACAGACGCGATTGTAATGCAATACACAGGCTTAAGAGATAAGAACGGCAAAGGAAAAGAAATTTACGAAGCCGACATTTTCAATAATACTAATAAAACAGCAATTGGAGTTGTAAGTTGGTTTGAAGATAAATGGGTAATAAAATTTCCTACTTACCAATATTCTCTTTACCAGTTTTTAGAAAATGACGAAAGAAGAAAAGTAATTGGAAACATTCACGACAACCCTGAATTATTAAGCTGATGCACGTAATCACACCATCCGACTTATTAAAATTTCAGATAGAACATTATACTGAAATGCTTGAAAAACCGCGCTCTTTTGAACACAAAATATTTTTAAGAAAGCAATTAAAACAACTGCAAAATGGGAACTGCAATGAACATATTCGCTGGTATTCTGATAATAATGGGAATATTTTCTTTCACATGGTTATGTCTGAAAGATATAAGAACATTAAAGAAGGACTGGAAAGAATCGAAGCGCAAAATTGATTACGAAGAAGAAATAAGAAATTTTAAAAATTAACTCTTATGATATACTTAGCTGGTTTTTATTTTTCCTTCATGGGTGTACTTGGAACAATAGTGTACTTGCAAGGTAGAAAGGACAGGAAAGCGGCAGAGATCGAACAAAGACGCAAAGATTTAAAGGTAGCCCGATTCCAAAAGAAAATTGATAGCTGGAATTACGCAAATGAGATTTTAAGCAAAATAGAAATTGAATCAGAATGAACACACATCTTATTTTACTCTTAAACAAGAAAGCCGGATTTGACCGGATGATCACCGGGAAGTTCACATCAAGAACAAAGTGGAACAAGAAAGAAAAAAGAGAGAAGATTGACTATGAAAAATTGATTCAACAATAAAACTTAAAAATATGCCTAAAAACATCTACGACGTAAAGGTCAGAATCACAGACAAGGGGCACGAATATTTTTCTAATCGTGAGGTTATTGCAACAAATCAAATGTACATACCTGAAGAACTGAATGCTTATTATCGGAAGAACCGGCATTCAATGAATCTCTCAACAAAATTTCAATTAGAAATTATCAGTCACGAGCATATTGGATGGAAATAACGCTGCGCAAACAGCAATTAAAAAACACTTAAAACAAAAAGTTATGGAAAAAAGTAATTCAATTAAAGAAATAGCGAAAGCGTTAATTCTTTTTCATACGAAAGTTGAAATAGTAAAAAAGGATGCGACAAATCCATTTTTTAAAAGTAAATACGCATCACTATCAAACATTCTCGATGCAATACAGATTCCTTTAGAAGAAAGCGGGTTGGCATTTACGCAATTTCCAACAGGCGAAAATGGATTGACCACAATTCTCATGCACGGTGAAAGCGGTGAGTACATTCAAAGCGATTACACAATGCAGCCTGTAAAGAATGATCCACAGGGCAAAGGATCAGTGATAACCTACCAAAGACGCTATGCGCTTTCTTCTATACTGGGGTTAAACATTGATGAAGATGATGACGCAAACACGGCTACTCATGGCGGCAAATCTCCACAGGCTGCCGAAGAAAACAACAAACCCTGGTTAAATAAAGGAACGAAAGAATTTGATGGAGCCGTTAAAAAAATTGTTGCCGGCCAAACCACTATCCCGAAAATAAGAGAAGTAATGAAAGTGAGTAAAGAAGTTGAAACCCTATTAAATAACGCAGTAAAAGAAATGAATCATGCAAACGCAAACTGAACAAATGGAAGTCATTGAATCCTTTGAAAAAGGACTTACAAAATCTGATATAAAAAACCTGTCAGAAGAATTTGTTGAAAAAGTATTAGCTGAGGGCAATCCCTTGAAAGCTGCCGAAGGACTATCGGCAATGGAAAGTTTCATTAAAGAAGTAAAAGACAACTCACAATTCAAAGATTATGTGAGAGAGGAAGCCGCTAAATATCCAAAAGGATTTGTTTCAAATTCCGGTGCTAAAATAGAGTGCTGCGAGACGGGAACAAAATACAATTATGAAAATTGCGGAGATCCTATTTACGGAATGTATTCTCAAAAATTACTAAGCGCCCAAAACTCATTAAAAGAAAGAGAAGCGTTTCTAAAAACAATCCCATCTGAAGGTTTGGAAATTAGGTTTGATGATGAGCTGATACCCGTTTTCCCTCCTTCAAAATCTTCAACAAGTTCTTACAAAATTACTTTACAGAAATGAGCAAGCTAAAAGAAATATTATCTCATGCACCTGTAAAGTTTAAGGAGCCGGTAAAGACCGAAACGGTTATCCCTGTAAGAATTTACGGCATTGAAAAAACTTCTACCGGTGATGTACTGATACAGATCAATGACGGCACTTTTCACAAGTTGCAAGAAAAAGACATGAATTATGATTTAGTGGCAGATGCAATTTTAAACCGATTAAATGAACCTCTACAATCATAACGTATTAGGAACCGAGAGAAAGCCTCTTATCCCGAACCTGAAATTTAAACTTTTACACGAAAGTTTATTGAGAGGCGAAAAAGAAAAGAGCGAAGAAATATTAAGCAAGTACACTTTAGAATCTTATCAGAAACATATTGTTGAACCACTAATAAGAAAATTAAAATGAAAAATAAAATGAAAGAAGTAAAGGCATTTTTTAAGTATTACCTACCGGCAATTTTAAGAGTAAAAAGTTTATTACATCATTACGATTCAACTAAAGGTTTGTGGTGTACCGATATTGAACCTAAAGACAAAACCAATTTTTGGCAGCTTTGAAAACTCAAATTTTTGTTCATATCACCCACAATCAAATCACTAATAAGCAAGTGATAAGGAAAGCATTTGAGGCATTAAAGGACGGTTCTTATTTGATTTCGATTGAGAATAGCAAGAAAAGGACAAGTCCACAGAATAAATATTATTGGTCAGGCGTAATTCCTTTGGTTAAAGACGGATTAATAGATGTTGGTTACAGAGAAATAACTTCCAATGAGCAAGTACACGACCTAATGAAATTCATGTTTTTAAAAAAACAAATAGCCAATGAAGAAACCGGCGAAGTGATAGAAACAATTGGCAGCACGACCAAATTAACAACAACCGAATTTAATGATTACATAGACAGGATAGCTCAATTCGCAGCAGAAATGTTAGGAGTAGTAATACCGCCACCGAATACACAAGTACCAATGTTTCAAAATTAAATACAATGACAATTAAAACAAGTTACGATTACCCGCCTATTCCGATTAGAACTTTTGATTGGAGCGCATGGGATGAAACATTAGACGAAGATTCTATAATCGGTCACGGCGAAACAGAAATAGAAGCAATAAAAGATTTGCTGGAAAAACTAAATGAAGCGGAATGACTGATAAATACCTACTCGAACGCCAGAAGCAAAAATTAGGACTTGGAGTAAAGGAAGAAAAAAAGGTGTATCAAATACCAAAGCGCTCAAAAAGTTTGGCTGCTGAAATGAGAAAATACATTCCTGAAATGAAAGCCTTTTTAGCGAAACCGGGAAATGAATTTTGTAAAATAAGGATGGGAGGTTGTACAAATAAAGCGGTTTGCATTCATCATCCGGCAGGTAGAATAGGAAGCAAATTAAGAGATCAATCAGAATGGGTTCCCTCTTGCGGTTCTTGCAATTTACAAGTAGAAATAAAAGATTTAGAGGCAAGAGAAAAAGGTTTTAAAAAATCACGATTAAAAAAAGAAATATGATAAGTCAAAGAGAAGTCGAAAGACGATACAACAAATTGATGCACGATGTTGCAAACGATGAATTTTACAAAGTTGATTTAACTAATCGGGTTAATTGTTATAAGTGCGACTGTGGCCACATCACTAAAACAAAAGACATTGATTCAGGTGTAACACCGTTCTTTTTTAGTTGTGAAAAATGTGGCAGAATGGCTAAAAGTACATTCTATATTGACGCTGCACCAAACCAAACACCGACCATTGAATGGTATCGTCCAACATTAAAAGAGTTGATGAAAAAGCGAAAGAACGTTGCCTTATTGGAACATATTTTAAATGGAGGTTTGGAATATAGAAAAATTTTAATTAAAAATCTTTAACCATGTTACAGCAATTAACAATAGACTGGAACCAGGTAACGCACACCCGCGAAAACAATAGCCATAGTGAGCAAATTTTGTTCGACCAGTACGACCGCTTAAATCATAACTGTAAACTGATTTACGATGCCATGAAACGGGGTGAAAGATTAACAGGCCGGGACATAATGAGAAGGTTCGATATGTGCGAATACAGGAAACGAATTTCAGATTTAAGAGATGCCGGAATTGAGATTAAGGAAACAACATTAAAAGGCGGTGCAAAACAATGGTGGATAGAAAATTAATTATATAAACAAATGCGAATAGAATTAAACGATCATCAAAAGAACTTCATCCGAATGAACTACCTGAAATTAACAGAGCCGGAGATTGCCAATATAATCGGTACGGGGAGATTTCATGTCCAGAAATTTAAAAGAGAAGAGGGACTGGCAAAATATCCGCACAACAGGAATAAAAAAGTAACACAGGTAGAAGATAAAAGTATTTTTAACATCGATGCCATGAAAGATTGGTACGCAGCGTGAAAATTATGATATACAGAGACCACTTTCAAAATTTCAAAAAATATGCAATACCGAGAGCGCAACTTATAATAGCGGACATACCGTATAACCTTTCCGATAAGGCTTACGCTTCAAATCCTGCGTGGTACAAGGACGGCGATAATAAAAACGGAGAAAGTGAATTAGCTGGAAAGAATTTTTTTGATACTGATGAAGATTTTAGACCTGCAGAATTTATGCACTTCTGCAGCACCATGCTAAAATCTGAAACTAAAAAAGTAAAAGTAGAAGGTGAGGCAAGACAGAAAGGCGATGCGCCATGTATGATTATTTTTTGCGCCTTTGATCAACAAATGTATTTAATTGAACTCGCTAAAAGATACGGTTTGAACAATTATATAAATCTCGTTTTCAGAAAGAATTTTTCTGCTCAAGTATTAAAGGCGAATATGAAAATTGTAGGCAACTGTGAATATGGTTTAGTTCTTTACCGTGAGCGGCTCCCAAAATTCAGGAATGATGGTAAAATGATTTTTAATTGCATGGATTGGCCACGCGATAATGATAGTGAAAAAATACACCCAACTCAAAAACCTGTGGAACTTTTAAAAACATTGATAGGAATATTTACAGATCCTGGAGATGTAGTTATTGATCCGGTTGCCGGTAGCGGTTCTACTTTAATCGCTGCCGAAAGATTAAACAGAAAAGCGTATGGCTTTGAAATTAAGAAGGATTTTTTTACAAAGGCCAATAACTGGCTATCGGAGGAAAAATTAATGAGGGAGGAGATTAAAGAACTCGGATTTGCGAAAACAAAAATTTCAAAAATAGCACCGGTTTTGTTTTAAATACCCCAAAGGAACTACTGATTTAAAAGAGAAATAAAAACACTGATTTATGGCTGAAAATAAAAATTCGTTCATCTTGTACGCAGATTTAATACACACCGTAAAAAAGATGCCAAGAGAAAAAGCTGGGGAATTGTTTATGGTTATCCTTTCTTATGTGAATGACGAAAACCCCGTAATAGATGATATGGTAGTTGATTTGGTATTTGAGCCGGTTAAACAGCAATTAAAAAGAGACCTTAAAAAATTTGAGACAAAAAAGAAAAAATTATCTAATTCAGGAATAAAAGGAATGGAAAAACGATGGGGTAAAGGAGAAGAACCTATAACCACGTTACAAGATGTTATAACGGATGATAAGGTGGTTATAAGTCCGATAACAAATATAACTGATAATGTAAATGATAATGTTACTGTTAATGTAAATGATAATGATATTATTATTAATGATTGCGTAAAAATTCCTTTAAAAGATTCTACGTTTCCTTCCATGCCCCACGCGGAAGATTTGGCCGCCGCGCCGAAAACTACAATTCAATCAGCAAAGGAAATGGTTAAGATTACATGTCAGGTGGACCTGGAAGAAGACGAAGTAAAAACCATGTGGAATATTTTTAAAAACCAAAATTTAACTGGGAAAAGGTATTACCCAGACAAGGAAGCCGTGTACTCACATTTTATAAACTGGATTATAAAAAAAGATTTTAAAAAGCAAAAAAATGCAACTAATAAAAAACATACTTCCGTTGGAGAAACAATCGAATTTGACCAATTATGAAATGATCATTACCGAAAAAGAGTGCGAGGAGGCTATTAGGAACGCAATAGAGGCGAAAAAAAAGCATCTTGCTTGGAAGTTATGGAGCAAAGGGGAATCAGCCGCTAATATCGAATTAAAAGTATTATCTGTCGAATGGGAAAAAGAAATTAATACAGAAGCTATCCTGAGAACCGCCAATGAAAATAAACACGCTGAAATTGAAATAAAATCGGAATTAAAAAGACAAGCTGAGCAGGAAAGTATCGAGTATGAAAAATTAAAAAAACAATGTGATGCATATTATTTTTTTAAAGTTATGGCAGAAGGAAGTTTAAGGCAGGGTAAAAAGTTAATTCAAAACGAATATAATAAACCTCTTATAAAAGCTATTTGTTTTTTTCTTTCAGAAGATCCACGCTTTGGAGGTTCTTTAGGAAAAGGGTTATTGATTAGAGGAATTTCAGGACTTGGAAAAACATATCTGTTTACTTGTGTAAAAGATAACCGCATAAAACCTATTTCTATTCATTCAATGATTGATGTGGCGGAGGAAGTGAGAGAATACGGCGGATGCCAGGTAAAAGGGAAAGTGATCTATCTGGATGATGTTGGAAGTGAAGAAACCATAAATCATTATGGCTCAAAGATTAACTGGTTCAAAGAGTTTTTAGAATCTTATTATTTAAACAGTAACGATTATTCCAGACTAATCATTTCTACAAATTTAAACTTTGACCAAATCCAGGAAAAATACGGATTCAGAGTAAGAAGCAGGATGAAAGAAATGTTCAATGTTATTGATGTTACCGGAAAAGATTTAAGAAGATGATTGAAATAGAAATATCAGCCAGGTTTTCTGAAATGTACCAAAGAGAGAAAAGCATGTTAGATTTTTTGATTACAAGTGCAGTCCCTAAAAGAGTTCTATTAAGAAGGTACCAGTTATTTTTAAACGAAGGAATGAAAAAGATTGAAGATTTACCAGAAGAACTAAAAACAGAATTAGTAAGAGAGTGCCGGGCCACCGGGTTAAGATTTACGAACGAGACATTAAGAGAGGCGGCAAGGATATTACACACTTTAAAATTTATAATAAGATAACGGACGGGTATTGCTGATGTGTGGGAAATCGAAGCACGTCAGCCGAATAACTTACTAAAGATAATAAAATGAACAAAAGCTCAATTACTTCCGTCAGCCCACATAGCAGCAATACCAATGTTATGGGCAGGCGGGCAATCGGAGTAGCTGCTTTGGATGGCAAGATACCCAACCTTGCAATAATGAAAATTTGCGGCTACCATGAGGCTTTAGGTGATGAAGTTCGCTGGTACGATGGATTGATGTTTGCCGAAACTTACGATAAGATTTACATGAGCAAAATCTTTGCCTTTACCCCAATGCCGCAAATGCCGCCAAACGCTGTGATCGGTGGTACTGGTATTGATTTCTTTAACCGCTTGCCTGAAGAAATAGAAGGGGCAACGCCTTCTTATTCTCTTTATCCTAACTGCAATTATCATTTAGGGTTTAGTATGAAGGGTTGCCGCTTTGCCTGCAAATTCTGTTGTGTGCCAAAAAAAGAAGGTAGACCAAAGAATTATAACACGATTGATGAAATACTTATCAACCCTAACGGTGGCAATAGATTAATGCTTTTAGATAACGACTTCTTTGGCGGCACCGATTGGAAAGTGAACCTTGAAAGGATAATTGAATTGAAATTGAAAGTTTGCTTTGTGCAAGGGCTGAATATTCGAATTATAACTGATGAACAGGCAGAACTATTGGCAAAATGTAATTTTCAAAATTCAAAGTTCAATCAGAAGTATCTAACGTTTGCCTGGGATAAATATAAAGACGGCAAGATTGTTAAATCTGGAATTGAACGCTGCGTAAAGGCTGGCATACCAACGAAACACATGCAGTTTTTTGTACTGATTGGATTTGATACAACGCCTGATCAGGACATGGAGCGGGTAATGACACTTAGAGAAATGGGAGCAATGCCGTTTGTCATGCCTTACAAAAGAGACGATGGCTACCAAAAAGCATTTACGCGGTGGGTAAATCATAGGGCAACATTCAAAAGTTGTAGTTGGTCGGATTACGAATACAATCCCGAACGGAGACGACTGGTAGCTTGCCCATAACGTTGAAGCATTGCAGCAGGTGGGATATTCAGCGCTCCGTCTGCCCAGCACAAGAACTAAAGCTGAACAACGAACAACAGATTATTAACTTCCGTCTGCCCCACTTGCTGCAATGCAATGTAAGGCGCAGGGTCGGGCAAATTAAAATAAATTATGAGTAAAATTTTTATTGAGTTGGAAGCACAAGCACTCATTCCAACACTTGATGTTTACAGGGAATATTTTGATGCGAAATATCCTTGTACAAACGAAGGTAACGATGGCTCGGATATGTCATTAGAAGATGAAATAAAGTTTGCGACTTACAATCATCTTTTGAATGCTTATGAAAAGTCAAAAGAGATTTATCGGTCAGAATACAATAAACTAAAAGAAAAGGTCGCAGCACTTGTTGTGTCGTAGCCTTGCGCCTTACGTCCAGGCATTGGCGATGCTTGGGAAATAGAGAACATTTCGCCGGAACAAAAGTACAGTAAACAAACAAAAACTAAATATTATGAATCTAAAGTTGATTGGAGTAGGTAAGCCCGAACGGGAGCCGATTAAAGTACCGGAAGCTGATGTTATTCCGCCTGCCCAAGTAGCCGCCAATGCACTTGTTATCGGAAGTGCAATCTGCGTTGTATGTGGCAAAGATACAGGACTGTCTCAAATAGATTTAGAAAACTGTGACCCTGTTTGTAGTGAAGATTGCTCAAATAAAAGGGTTAAATATTTCCGATAACGTTGAGGCGGTTGGCGATGTGCCACTTCAACGGACTAAATTTCAATACACGCACTATCCTGTGGCATATTGCCAACCGCTTGTTATAGGATAGTTTTATTTTTTGTGGGTTGGCTTTAATAACGAAAATATGAACTTAATAACAGCTTTAGAAATTGCAAGTAACTACCCAAATGGAGACATTTTGATAACGGCAGTTCAACACAAAGAAACAAGTAAATGGACATCACTAATGTATCTTTTGCGTGATGGAGATATTCACAAACTAATGCTATCATTTGATATAAATGAAAATTTTACAGGTTGGGACACCGAAAAAGAAGCAAAAGATAAAATGGAAGAAGTTGCTAAAATGGCTATTAACCACATTGCCGAGCGTGGGAAAAAATAAAATTTCCTATAACGGTCAGCCCGCTTTGCGCAGGGCTGGATTAAAAGAACGTTTCGCCGGAACGTCTGCACAGTAAACGAATAAAAACTTTAAAAATATATTCTAATGCAAAATAATGAACTAAAAGCCGGAACAAAAGCAGATAAACGAACTGCTGCTGAATCCTGCACTTCTGCCAGCCTTGTGCAAAACGGCATGTTGCCCGCTGTTCTTCATCTTACGCTGACTAAGAAATGGTTTGATATGATTAAATCTGGCGAAAAGAAAGAAGAGTACAGGCAGGATAAAATGTACTGGAAAGATAGATTTGTAAAAAAGGGTTACTGGCATTCGCAAACCTGTAAGGACTTTGATATTGTCCGTTTTAAAAATGGTTATGCTAAAGGCGCTCCAAAGATGGATGTTGAATGTAAAGGCATTCGTCTTGCTGATTTGTGCGATGTCAACCCTAAATGGTTTGGCTCTTTCCAGGATTACGAAGGTTGTCGAATATTCATTATATCGCTTGGACGTGTGCTGTCTGTCACTGAATAGCGGGCAACGTATCGGGGCTTGGCGATGCTTGGGAAATCAAGGCTCGTCAGGCCGTAACAAATGTAAAATTAAAAAACCAAAGTTGAATGAAAGCACATAGCTCAATAGTTAATGTCAAGCCGGAACAAAAGCCTAATAGCACTACAAATGATGAGGTTTATTCCGTCTGCCCAAGTATTGCCAAACCCCTTGTTATACGCCGTTTAATCTGCTTTTTTAAGTTATGGGGTACAAGCAACTACTATGAAGGGATTGATAAACCTACTGCTTGGCAATGGTTATACAGTTGGCGGTTGAGTGCTAAAACTGCATGGAAAGTATCAGGCATTATCTGGTCGTCAAATGGCGCCTAACGTCCGGAGGCTTTCTGATGCGGGGAATCAGGGAACGTCAGCCGATGAAAGCACTACTGATGAATATAGGAAAAAATGTTCAGAATTTATTCGTCAGCCCCCGTATCAGAAAACCGATTGTTGCACGCTGCAATTTCAGACTTTGAATTATAAACTTTTAAATAAACACAAAATGTCAAACGAAGAATTATTAAAAAAAAGGTGGGAAGTAATTGCCGCTTTCCCTAATAACAGAAACTATGAAGTAGGTTCAATTTTGGATAGAGATTGGTGTAGGTATGTTAATGATGAAGATGAAAGCGAAGGTATTGTTTGGAAAATATCTGACTTCCCACATCTGTTTAAAGAACTGGGGTGGTGGGAAAAAAGGAAAGTAGAAGATATGCCAGCGTATGTAAAGCAAACAGACATGGTAGATGGTGCCGACAATCCATTGCCAGATGTTTACCTAAAAGTGAAAAAGCATTTTAGTGCTGGAAATGGTGAATGGCGCGATGATTCAGCACATATTTTTTGCGCTGATAGTTATATTTCACCATTACAAAATTGCAGTTATTCATATTCTGGATGGCTCCCTGCAACAGAGCAAGAATATTTGTCAACCCTATCGAATAGGTAGCGTGCAACGTTTTCCGCTTTGCGCACGGCAGGAATTAAAAGTACTTCTGCCCAGCAAAGCACGAAAGCAAAATAGCGAGATGAAGTTGATTTTAGCAGGTCTGCCCTGCTTGCGCAAAACGGGCTGTTATCGGAAGGGCGGCAAAATTTTAGAAACTTTAAAAACAAAAAATATGATACAGAAATTCAAAAAAAAGCCAGTTGTTATTGAAGCTATTCAATACACAGGTCACAACGGACATGAGATAAAACAGTTCTCAAATGATTTAATAATAGAAAGTCCTGTTCTTGAACCGTCAGAAGATAATCCCACTGGCGCATATCTTCAAATAAAAACACTTGAAGGGATAATGATAGGTAAAGTTAATGATTGGATTATCAAAGGTATAAACTGTGAGTTCTACCCTTGCAAGCCAGATATTTTTGAAAAGACTTATGAAGCTGCGGAATAGCTTCCCCTTTCCGATAACGGCCAGGTATTGCCGATGGCAGGGCAATTGAAAAACTTCTGCCTGAACTAAAGTACAGTAAATAAACAAATAGTTGAGATTATGATTTTAAGCAAAATAGAGAACGTCAAGCCGGAACAGAAGCCGAATAATGATTCTGCTGCTGATAATTCGCACGTCAGCCCTGCTTGTGCAAAACGGCATGTTATCGGCGGTTTTGTGATGGTACAACCTTCTAAAAGTAGAAAATACCGGCCAACTAAAAATCAATGGAAAAAGATATTTTATGAAACAGAAATTGATACTGGCTGCTCATATTCTCAAATCGAACTAATAAATTTTGAAACATCTAAAATACATTTAAAAGGTGGTGCAAGGTTGTCTTTTGATTGCCTTTCAGAAGCGCAATATATACACGTTCTTAATGGTGGTTTTTATGAAGATGCGGCTCCGATTAATGACGAAGCTCGTGTCTAATCGCCGATAACGTTGAAGCATTGCAGCAGGTGGGATATTCAGCGCTCCGTCTGCCCAGCACAAGAACTAAAGCTGAACAACGAACAACAGATTATTAACTTCCGTCTGCCCCACTTGCTGCAATGCAATGTTATAGGGCGTTTATTTACAACACGATGAACAAAATTAAATTACTACATATCGGAACTTTAAAAGATGGAACTAAAAGATTTCAGTCTCAACTATGGGTTGGTGGTGATGCCGCAGATTTTATTATGGGAACTGATGGGATAATGAAGGCTATAGGTTATGGTGATAAAGGTGAAAATTTCTACCCCTTTAACGGGAAGTATGAAATAGTTAAAAATAAATCCGATATGGTTACGCAGGCTCTTTAAATGCCCCTATAACGTTGAAGCATTGCCGAAGTTGGGGATTTTGAAAACCAAATGTTCAATTTAGCAATGAAGTTTAATAGTAGTACAAAAGTTTAAATTAACCACGTCTGCCCCAATTTTGGCAATGCAATGTTAGCAGTAGCCTTTTTTCGGTCAGCGTAAAAAAAACAAATATAAAAATGGAAAAAGTAATTAGAGATGGAAAAGTTGCCGTGCTTATCTCACACGGGTTTGGTGCAGGTTGGTATTCTTGGAATAGCAATGAGCAATTATTATTTAGCCCTAAAATTGTCGAAATGGTAGAGAAAGGAAAAGCTGACCAAATTGATGAAGATTGGATAAAAGAAAATTTAGGAATTGAAGATGTTTATTGTGGGGGTGCTTCTGATTTGCGAATTCATTGGCTACCTATTGGCACGGCATTTCAAGTTGAAGAATACGATGGTGCTGAAGGTTTGCGAACTATGGATGATTTGTACATTGTCGCATAAGGTTACTGCTAACGACCACGTATTTGCGTTTGGGCTGGATAAAAGAACTTTTCGCCCGAACGTCAGCTAAATTAAAAAACAAAACTTCAAAATATGAATAATAGTAACATCAACGAACTTTCAGCCGAAACCGAAGCTGATAGCAATTCAACTGCTCAAAATCAGCAGGTCAGCCAGCCTAACGCAAATACGAATGTTGTAGGCAGCCTGTTTCAGAGCCGTGAAATTAAATTCAAATATATTTTCCAACATGAAGAAACAGGAAGAATGTGTTCAATCGTGTTTGATTACTCGCAAATATTCAATGGCGAATGTAAAACACAATGTGAAAGGCTCACAGGATATTCAATAGTTGCAAAATGCCAATTCTCTAATCAAAAATACAATGGCATTGAATTATATGAAGATGATATTGTAGAAATTGAATATCACGAAGAAATGATTAGAGACCACCCTTTAAATGGGTTTAATCCGTTCGGCGAAGATAAACAGAAGCCAATCATCAGACTAATATGCGATTATGGATGTGATAGCAGCTTCCACTTAAAAAGAATTGACGATAAGAGCCACGCTTGTTATTCTGTTCAGTTTGGCGGTTCAGCAGTAAAATCAAAAAAGATAATTGGAAACCGATTCTTAAACCCTGAACTATTACAGAGCGTTGCGTAGGTTGCCTACAACGTTTGTATTGCTGCCGTCTAACTTCTAAACAACTAATTAAAAATGAACCGAAAATTTAGATTAAAGGCCGTTGAAATAAACGGGTATTACTTCACGAATATAGAAGGTCTTTTCTGGCACTCTGGGAAGTTTTGGTTTAATGAAAAAGAAGTAAAAGAGGTTTATAATAATGGGAGTAAATCAATTTTACTCTACGGAAGTAGTAAGAAAAGTGTCAAGCAACTAAGAAAATTTGCAAGGCCCTGTAAAATAAAATTATTCACCGAAGCACTACCCTTTTGAGATTAGAATTATACATAAGAGGCCACCTGTTGGATGAAGAGGAGTTTATATTGCCTCCTTTCGAAAGATGTTTAAGTTTTGAAGAAAACGTAAAGCATAGGGAATTATGTGTAAATAGAATGAAAGAATTATTGAAGAAAAATAACGAAAGAATTATTGAAGAAAAAGAGTGGGAAATAAGATTAATAGCAGAAAGTAAAATATGTGAAATCGAAGAAGAAATTTTTAAACCTGAATTAAATTAAAAAATATGTCAACAATAAAAGCAAGATGTTACGCACTATATAAAATGGGAAAAACAAAAGAAGTTCCTGAAGAACAACAAATGGAGCTCGGCAAAGAAATCCTTAAAAAATTTATGGAGCAAACGGGCGGTAAATGGCCGGGCCATAAACAAACGGATAAATATAAGGTAAGATTTTATCCGGCATTTTTCACGCCTGGAATAGATAAAGAAATTTTATTACTAAACCAATAAAACTTTAAAATGATAAAATCAATATTACAAAGACACGGGTTTTTAGACCATGAAACGAACGACCATTATTTATCGGTATTAGAAACTTTTCCGCAAGACGAATGGTTTGCGCCAACGGATGAAAAGAATGATGAATTTACTATCTGTTTTTGGTTTGCCTCTCGTGGGTTAATTTGTAAAAAAGAAATTCCACAATTTAAAAATGGAAGTTATTTAGGGATGAAAAAATATTACCTGTGGAATGAAAATTTAAATTATAAAAACCCTTAAAATAAAAACCAATGAGTAAAATAACAGAACAAGAAATTGACAAATTAGCAGATAAGATTATAAAATCTATCCCGGGCAATACAAGAGACAGCATCAAAGGAAGTATTGTAAACGGCATAAATCATTTATTGAATAAAGCCGCCCTTCAAAACAAAGTAAGTGATGTAAGTGCAGAAAATGGTTATTCTACTGATGAGTATGGTAATAAATTTTGTAATAAATGCAAAAAAATTGATTTGGAATGTTCATGTGAATACGCCTCTATCGTAAATGAAAGGAAAGACGCAGTTATAACTGTTGGTCAAATTCTAAAACAAGCTATTGAGTTACACGAATTAAATCCTGAAACTATTGATAAAGAATTGGGGTTACAAGGCTCATTAATTCAATTAATAAATGACGAATGCTATACAAATAGCATCCCGATAAAATTATTCAAAAATCTTATAGTGTCATTGCATATCCCTTTTACGACAATAGAAAAAGCAATGTTACCTACCTATAGATTAATTGCATCCAAAGAGACAAAAGAATCATTGAATAAAAAACCGTCTGGGTATATGCTTTGGGAAAATGAAGAAGCAATTATTAAATATACTGAACGTATAAAAGAACTGATGTATGAAAGGAAAGATAATGTAGGTGTTAGTGATGCTATTGCTTTTGCGGAATGGATTAGTGGCTACATGAATAAAGATAGCTGGTTTAGATACCATGCAAAATTTAGAAAATGGTATGTTCCAGGGAAAGGGCATTTTACAACGGTAGGCCTTTATCAAGAATTTAAGGATTCACAACCACAGAAAAAAGAAGTTTAATCACTCATAAATAAAAACAAAATGAAGCAAGTTATTTCTGTAAGATCAAACCCTTACTTTACCCAAAAAGAAAATGAAAAAACATTTCAACTCCAATCTTCTTTGGACGGGAAAAAATATAAACTCGGTAAGAGTGATTTTATTTCGGAAACAAATTTTAATGAATCCAGATTTATTGTAACCCCTGAATTACTTTCCGCTTTAATAACTGACTTACAATTACATCAAAAGAAGTTGGAAGTATTTAGGCAAAATGCTGACCAAATAAACGGTTTAATTAATCACTTATCCGAAACGCCGGAAAAGTAACCCGTGAATTTCTCCATTGACGATATTAAAAAATCAGCCTGTTTTTCACGGAATCAGCACCTTTTCGTTGAACCGGTAAAAAAGAAAGTGAAAAAAGCACGCAATGATTGTAAAGAAGTTTCCTGGATTCATTGGCAATTAAAGTATTGGTGCATTGAAAAAGGAATAAGACTTGAAAAAGAGTTCAAATTCGCAAAAGGAAGGCGATACAGGGCAGATTTTGCTTTGCCTGAATTTAAAATAGCAATAGAATATGATGGATTGAACAGTGAGAAGTCGGGCCATACAACCCTTTTAGGCTTTACTAAGGACACGGATAAAATAAACCTGGCAATTAGCTTAGGATGGAAAGTTTTACGGTTCACTTGCATTAATTATAAACAAGTTTTACAAGAAGTTGAAAAAAATATTAAATGCGAAAACTAAAATTAATCATTATTAACATTCTTTTATTCCTTGTTGATTTAGGAATTTATCTCACCATTGGCGGCCACTGGGAAACAATGAGAAGGTACAGCAAGAATAAGGTAAAAGAAGCGTGGATGAAGTCTAAATACAATATTGAAATAATAGGAAAATGAGTCACCCAAAATAATATCTCAACTCTAAAATAAACCCCGAATAAGATTCGTAAAATCTTGTCAGAACTTTTCGCTCATCTCTTTCAATTATTTCAACCTGTAATTTTTTCTTATTGGAGAGGTATATGATGAGGTACTTTTTCATCTTCCATAAAATATGAATAAAACATCGCGTTACACATGATGTGCCCTATATGCGGTAATCCACTTTCTTTGTCGTAAAGTTCGCCGTCCATTAAAGCAGCCAGATGGCGCTGTAAGCATTCTAAAATTTCAATCTTATCAAGTCCTTTCTTCCAGTTATGATCTCCGCTGGCTTCTTGTGTTGTGTATTTTTCTGCGCCGTACATTAGTACTCTTATCATTGGCTCCAATGCTTTATAATCTACGAGAGACCACCTTAATTTACCTTTATTGTATCGAAGTCCTTTTAATTCTGGCATAGTGTTTATCTTTTCAAAATGTGCTTTAAATTCCATAATAATCTATAATTTTAACAGGTTTACGCAATTTATTGGCGTACTCAATTTCCTCTACCACTCCTTTGGATTCAGCAATTAATTCCGATCCGTTCTCTCCGATGCACACTGCATGTACTTCATCACACCAATCTATCATGGGAAGGTCTTGCTCCATCCACCATTTAGAATCAGTCCGTAGGTTATCAGGTAAGTGGTCAGCGATATTATGTGAGTGACTTATTGGACTAAATACCACATTGCCTTCACTCATTAATTTTGCAGCCACTTTATTGGCTATCCTGAAAGAGTAAGCAGGATTAAAGCTGTAAGGGATTGCGAGATAGATTTTCATTTTATTTGATTTTAATTATTCTTCATCTTCTTCAAATAATTCATCGTACATTTCAGAAATAAGGCTATCAATGATCTTTACTGATTTTCTGATTATCCTTCTTTTTCTTTTGGCATCTTCATTCGTCATATCATTCACACAATCTACCGCCGCAATTGCATTGTAGCATGAAGCAATATATTCCGATCGGGAAGTAAATTCTACTTCAATTTCTTCTTCTATGGGTTTTTCTTCTGTCATTGCGCCCAAATTGTATAATCGGCTAAAAGTTTTTTAGTCAACTTCTCCGTTCTTCCTTCTTCCATGACTGCGTAAACAGCTCCAAGTGGTTTTGGTGGCCTCCCTCTTTCAATATGAAAGCCGCCGTCCGAATCAACAAATTCCTCTTTATAACAAGCGGTTCTGATATTCCAGATAATGCGTTCTTTTTCGCAAAAAGCGTTTGCGTTGTTATCAAAGTAAACGGTCTTTCCGGCTTGCACATAGGATTCGTGAACGTGCCCCATTATTATTGCGTCTGCGCCTTCAATGTGCATATTCATACGTGAGTGCTGTAAGATACCTTTTGTCATTTCACCGCCTCCGCCGTAGCCGTGATGATAATAGACTTTATGAGTAACATTTTCATCTTTGCTGACTTCTTTTCTAATTATGATCCAGCCACGATACCCGCCTTTTAATACTTGTGTTTTATTGCGTTCGTTGAACTTATTCACGAATCTTTCCAGTGTGTCCGTTTCTAAATTTTTCAAGATGGCTGTTTCGTGGTTTCCATCTGATACGAAAACGATAATATCAGCATAAGGACTTAACAGGTTCACCGTGTCATCAATCACAGCATCTATGTAGTTGTTCTTGTTGTGTTCTTCTCTGATGTCACCCTTTGACCTGCGTGGGTCATATTTGCCTTGCATGAAGCAAAACAGATCACCAATTATAAATGCTTTCCCACCTTTCTTCCTGATCCTTTCCAAGTGTTTAAAGAAAAGTTCTCTTTTGCATTTGGGATTATCGAAGTGAATATCCGAGGCAAATAGAATTTCAACTTTTTCGTCTTTACTAAAAGAAAACTCATAACACAGTTTGTTCAGCTTATTGCTTGTCATTGATTGATAATTATATTCCTCGTTACAGCATCGTAAAGAGGTAAATTAAATTCAGAGCAAAGAAGATTATAATAGTGAACCCGGGGAACCCAGTCATTTGGTAAACCATCTTTATTTTTCCCGTTTATTCTTACAGAGATTGTATAGAAAAATTGTTTATCGGCTTGTTCATTTAATCCCCGATCTTTCCAATACCACAAGGCCGAAAGCATCGCATATTGCGGTGTTGAAAGTAAATCTGGATTCGTTAATAAAGTTTGATCTCCAAATAGAGCTTTAGAACAAGCTGCGTAATTATTTCTTCCTGTGATTTGGATATAGCCTCTTCCTTTGAACTTTTTGCCATCGCCTTTAAAGACGTTCCCTAAATCCTTCCGCCCCTCATAAGCACTACCTGAATCAAACTCTCTCGTAGCAGTAAAGGAGGCGCTTTCAACGATTGTTTGAGCAAGAAAAGCGGCTATTCTTTTTTGGTTGTTTACTTCGTACTGGCCAGAGAATTTATTAAACCAATCAGGCACAATTTCAGCCACCCTTTTTGAGTTGGGCGCTATTTTGAGGAGTAGGTCTGATGTAATCATAACGTTGATGAAGTGGTTTTCCAAATTGTGAATCTGAAATAGCTTACATTTTTTCTTAATTCTGCCTTTCTCATTACAAGCCGGATTTTAGATACTTTTTCTTTTTTCATGCGTAATAAAAATTATAAACATCCCCAAGTTTCATCTTGCGTCTCTTTTTATTAATCATCCTTTTGATTTTCTTGCGGGCCTTGTGGCGTTTATTCTTCACGCCTTTACATTGCTCACAAGTACAGATTATTGCTTTCATTGTGCTGCTAACCAGTCTTGATAAAATCCTTCCACGAGTGCAGCGGCTTCACCAAATGTTACTTTTTGTCCGTTCTGATGTTCTTGTAGGAAAATGTAAAGCTCGGCTGCAATAGAAGTGTATATTTTACCTTTCTTTTCATCCTTGATAAGTCCGAAGCTGTCTAAAAGTTTTTGTGCTAAGGCTTGTGCGTCTTCCTGTGTTGCAGGAGTGCCGGCTGACTGCAAAAGGAGTTCATCGGCAAGTAAAATAGGTATCTGTTTTCGAAGGATGACTACGATCTCATTATCAACTGTCCCGGGAATGACGCCGGTTAAAATATCCACTAATTGTGAATTTAGAGCAACTTTTACAGTGTTGGTAACATCTATTACCGCTTGTAAAAAGGGTTTATTAGCCGACTTGAATAGCTTTCCTATCCATACAAATTTGAAGGCGAAAAGTTTTTGAAAAAATGTTTGTTTCATAATTGTTTTTTTAAAAGGAAGGCTCACTTTTGAGCCCTCCTGAATTAATTAAAGGGTAATGCCGTTTTTAGTTGCTGATGCCGCCAGAAGAGATTTGGCCGCGGCAATTGTTTGATCGTCCAAAGTTGTTGCGCTTTTTGTAGCAGCTTCGGCAGCTTTTTTAAGTCCGTAATTAGCAAGGAAAATGATTGCTTTGTATTCATCCGCATCCTTCTCGTAAAAAGATTGAAGGAAAGCAATAACAGCGTCCTGTTCTCCGGCTACGAGAGCCGAAATTAAAATAGCACCGATTGAATCTACATTGAATTTCATGTTTGTATGTTTTATTGTTATGAATTTTTTTTTGTGTCCATTTCGCCTACCTGTTCGATAGGCACTTCGGTATCAGTAGTCTCTACCCCGAAAAACGGTTTAATGCCGTTGGCTATCCCTACGAGCAATCCGAGAATACTCTGTATCATTCCAGCTGTTTGAACCGGAATAAAATTCGCCGTACCTACCCATCCGATTATTATTCCCCCAATCACAGTAAAGACCTGAATACCGTTACTTAAATTAGTGGGAGTAGGATTCTTTAATTGCGCTGCATTAAACTTTATCATTGTTCATTTAATTTTTTATTAAGAGAATGAATTTCTTTTTTCAGGCTTTCGTTTTCACCTTGCAATTGTGAAATCTGTTTGCTCAATTGGGTACATTTTTGAGAAAGGTTTTCCAACTGAGATTTTAATTCGGTATGTACCCTTTCGTAAATCTCAATAGTGGATTCAAGGTTCTCTAAACGCTTACCTTCCAATTCTGCTTCATTTTTTTTGCGACCCGATAGCCAGCCAAGAGCGTAAGTAATTACCCCTCCTGAAACAAGTGCGCCTATTAATGTCTCAATCGTCATCTCATGTTTATTATCACGTAAAAATCGCTGCTACCGCCGCAAGCATTATCAGGTAAAAAATTATTTTTAGTTTCATCGTATAACTTTTATAGCTGTGTCGCTCCTTCCTAAATTATCTGTCACTATTAATTCTACTGTTGCAATTCGTTTAATATTTAACGAAGTGCTTTTTGAGTTATCGTACTGCAAGCCGTTTACTTTCCATTCATACTTCACGATATTTCCCTGTGACTGACTACCGTCTAAAACGAACGACTTCGTTGAGTTACACCCAAATAGTAATATGACTACAAGCCACCTCATTTTTGTGGAGGTAACTTTATTACCCCGATCACTTTAATTTTTGCTACAGGTTTCATATCACCGCTTATAACCGGAAATTCCATCACCTGCGTATCGGTTAAGCCCGCTTTATTCGTTACTGTTAATTGGAAATCATAAATCCCTGGCTGCGATAATATGATTGTATTTGTAACCGCTGAAGGGGTAGGGATTGATACTGTCGGACCAGCCGTTTGCGACCATTGATATTTAACAATACCCCCGTTTTGATTAAAGGAATCATTGGAGCCGGTACCATCCAATATTACGGTGTTGGTTACGGTTGTGTCTGTTTGAGCAAACGCTCCAAAGGACATAAGAAGAAAAATAATTACTAATAGATGTTTCATTTGTTTATAAATTTTGTAGGTAATCTTAATTTAATGTAAGCATTTGGTGGGCTTGGTGGAACAGGGATATTAACCGTTATAGTTACATCTCCATAAGCAGTTTGTCCATCACTTTGAGTAACTGTACACCTTAGAACATAAACTCCTGTTGTAAGTCCAGTAACTGTAGTAGAGGCTGAATTTGGAGTTCCAAAGGTTACAGCTGCGCCACTTACTTTTGACCAAGTGTAACCTGTGATTGTTTGTCCACTTGCAGGAGTTCCTACTGCGCTAACAGAAGTATTTGAAACGGTAATAGTTTGATTTCCAGAAACTGAAATTGTAGGTGGTGGAATAGTTACTGTGTACTGTAGTGCTCCAATATCACTGCCGTATCCGTAGTTAAACCCTGCACCTATATTAGGTGAAGTTGCTTGCAGATGCAAGTCTGTTAATGACACAAATAATGGATCAGTATTTATGTTGGCTGTATTGGTGTAATTAGTTACCGGATTTCCTGTGGAATTGATTGCGTTATTATTTGGATTATTAAACAGGTCGTTGTTTCTAACTGTAAGCGCATTAAAGGTACTCCCTGTGTTATCTACGCTCATCCAATACCCGTTTTTTGCATTCATAAAAATGTTACTCCCAATTTCTACTCCATTTACATTCGCGCCGTTATTGGCAACTATTGAGATTGCAGTTGAATTGGTAGTGGCATTCGGCTTTACAGTGTTGTTAATTATTTTAAGTCCTGTAAGTACGCTATTTGCATTTATTTTTTGAATTTCAATCAAGTCCTCGTAAGTTCCTGAAATACCAGAGCCCGTGTGGTTTGCAACGTTCCGGCTAAACACAATATTCGAATCAACTACCGGGGTTCCTGATGGTGCGCCGTCAGTTACAGAAAATATATGATCTATATAATCAAATGTATTATTATCAACAAGTACGTTTACCACTTTGGCACCTTCTACTGTGTACCCATATCTGCCGTGAGAGCCTGAATATTGGGTTCCTAAAGAATCCTGCGCATAGTTGTCATGCACATAGAACATGTGAGTATAACTGTAATCAATGGGAGCGTTTCCGCCCATATCTACGAGGCAATCACCGCCGTTAAACGTTACGTGGTCTATTTCTGTGCCTCCACTACCCCAAGGGATTTCAAAGTGAAAGTTCCAATGGTCATTATTTGAAGAAGGTTTGGTTGAAATTCCGTTGTGTATATGAAGTCCTTTGCCGAACCTGTTGTTTATAATATTATCACCATTTCTACCAGCAGGCCTATCTGTATTAGATAAATTAAAATTGTAGATTTCTAAATCTTTTTGGCCGGCTATATTTATATTCCCACCGCCAACCCATGTTGCATCAGAATCTGAACAGTTTCTAATTGTTATATTGAAAATTTTATTCCCTGTTGAATATGTTGTTGGTTGAGTTTCACTATTAACAGAACTGCCCGTAAGAAATATTCCATTAATATAAAAATCTTTAATGGTCATATCATGTATAAATACATTACTTCTGCATCTAACAACAATTGCTGAATTCCCAGTTAAATTATTACCATCTAATGTTAAGTTTGATATTGATTGGTTTCCGTTTGTTCCCTCTGCATTACTTGAAAATGTAATAGGTGCATATAAAGGGTCATTAAAATTCCAGTCGTTTTTATAGTTTGACAAAAGAATTGTTCCTGTAATACTTTGACCTTTTACGCTGACACCGGGAGCAATTAAAGATGCTTGTGTCAAAGTGTACGTGCCATTCAATATCTGAATCGTATCTCCTGCTGTGGTAACCTGTGTTGCTGCATGAGCAAGTGTCAGCCACGGACTCCCTATTGTTCCAGTGTTAGCATCGCTTCCGGTAGTGCTTACATAGTAAGTTGTCTGCCCAAACGAATTTTGCAGCACAAAGAGAAGTAATATGGTTAAGAGGGTTCTCATTAGTTTACCATTTTAAAGGCAAGCCAATTTGCCCCGTTACTAATGAGTTTATAACTTGTAAATTGAGCAACGGTTAAAGTTGTTGGTGTTCCGGATACATTTACAAACGTTTGTGATGATGTCGTTGCTATTGTCACTGTTCCGGTTCCTGAATTTGTGATTAAATATTCACGTCCTGTTATACCTACAGCCGTTGGGAGCGTTTGAGTTGTCGCTAAAGATGTTGTAACCTCAATGGTATGATCTGATCCGGTTAAAGTATAGCTTGTGGATTTAGCAGCGTAAGATGTTGCGAACGCTGTTGTAGTAAGTGCGGTAGTGGGTGAATAAGTATTAATACCTACTAAGCCATTTTTTATGGCCATTGAAGCATTGGTGTACCCTACGCCAAATAGTATCTGACCTGATATACTTCTAAGAATTACATCTCCTGCTGCGGAGTTCGCGAGTAGTTTTCCTGTTGCTGGTGCTGCCCCTAATAGTCCATATAGAGACCCACCAACTTGTAACTGTAATGCCGGACTTATCGAAGATGAACCGTTTATAGCAATACCATCTCCATCTGCCGCAGATGTTACTGAAAAATTATTTCCTGTGTTTGTCGAACTTCCAAATAAGAACTTACCTCCATTGGGCTGCATAAATATTGTTCCACCAGAAGGTGTTACTGATGACATTAATGTTAACTTATTATTGAGGGTGCTACCAAATAAAGTATCCATTCTTGCACCATTTAAAACCTGTAATCTATGGAAACCGTCATCCGTACCGCCTAAAATTAATCTTGTTGGTGTAAGCGAAAGATTCGCAAGTGTGTCAAGATGGATTAGTCCGTTTTGCCCATTAGCTTCAAAATATTCTGGATAAGAACCATAATATCTTCTTTCTGTATTGACCGTTCCCGGAAGGAACACGCAAGACGCTTGCCCATTTACGCCTGTCCTTGCGATATTTAAAAATGAAGAATTTTTAATAGGATATTGCACACTAATCCATGCTTTGCCGGTATTATTGACCTGTATGTTGTACATATCATTAATACCCTGTTGTGTGGTGCGGTAATATGCTGAATAGCCAACAATAATTTGTTGGTAACCTGTAATATTCTTAATTGAAACATCGTGAATCTTCAGGCTGTCTTGAGTAAGTAGCAATATGCCACTTTTTTGATAAGGGTCTGATAAAACTCCAACAGAATCTCGTTGAATATTATCTACGTTTACTTCGTAAATATCAAGGTCTGTTTTATACGGTTCATATATTGTGCTATCTAAAATATTTATAGTCGGCCCCACTTTTACGTTTGTTAAGGCAACAATATCATCAGCTGCATACCCTTTTATATTATTAATATTAATCCTATTGGAACCGCGCCTAACGTCTATCCCATCCATATTAATAACCTGTCCGTTTTGAGAAACAGTCAAGCCAGTCACGATCCCTATTCTGGATTGCTCCATACACATTGCCCAGCTATTTGTATTCCTTAATGTAACCCCAGAAACCGTGAAGTTTTGCACATTTGCGAGAAGAATTCCAATAGAGCGCCATCTTTGAGTTCCTACACCTGTTGGATTATCTGTTCCCCATCCATCTTCTGTCCCATTAAATACCCCTGTACCTGTTATTAATATATTCCTGTTGCCTCTTGGAAATCTTCTGTTATATACCGCTTCATTTCTGATAATGTTATCCTTCGCTCCCCTTGCTAACTGTATTTTGCCGTAGTTAATTAATTTAGTGCCGCTGCTCACCATTAAGGCTGAATCAATAAAGTAAGTACCGTAACAAATAACTGGACTTGTAAAAAACCTTTGGAAGTTAAGTGCTTGTTGTATTTTCTGCCTGTCGGTTCCTGTGTAATTTTCAGGCATTATAGGCACAGTATAACTAAAACTATTTGTGCTTTTTATAGAAATTTGTTTTGAGTAATCCACGCCGCCATATCTTACATAAATACATAAATACCTCGCATTAGATGGAGCGGTAAACGTATAGGTGTTTAAGGTTGTTCCTATTAATGAATTACTTCTTATTTCTGATATTCCGGTGAAAGTTGAATCGTAAGTCCACCCGTACATTGTTACCGATGAAGTGCTGTCAACAACGGTAATACTTTCACCACCGGTTATAGGTAGCAAATCAGATACTCCTTTTGTAGAATCTATTGAAAAAGCACCTGTGGATGTGTTTATTGCCTGATATAAGTACAGTTCATTGTGATAATAGTTTTTTTGCTCTGTTACCGTTGTCGTAGTACCACCTCCGCCGCTTATTGTCAAGTCACCACCGCCTAAAATTGAATTACCGTTAATTGTTTTAATATCCGTCCCGCTGACTGCCGCTGTAATATGAGAGCCGTCACCCTTGAGAATGCCAGTTTGATTGGTTGAATCTATTACTCCGCCTCCTCCCGCATGATTATCTACATACGCTTTTACTGCTTTTGTTGTCGGAAGTGTAGTGTCACTGTTATCATTAAGAGTAGAATCAGTTTCCGTATAAACATGAATACTTGTATCGCTTGCTACCCCGTATAAAGGTTTATATAGGTTAATGTGATTATTTATTGCAGCCAATTGTGTTGGTGTAACGTAAGCTGTTGTACTGTCTGCTTTTGCTACTGCTCCGATCGTATTGGAACTTACAGTTCGTGCAACCGAACCGTTAAAAGTTGTTCCGCTGGCATCTCCTGTGCCGGAATTATTGAAGGTTACAGAGTTGGTAGTTGTGCCGCCACTACCTCCTGAATATTGAGGAATGTTTAGCGTGTTGCCTGATAAAGTAGCTGCCCCACTTGTGCCTGTTGTAGTGAGGGTTATCTTTCCCTGATATGTAGCATTATTATAAGCAGAAGAATGAATTACCGAAGTATCAACTGAAACTACCTGTCCTGTTTTTGATAGCCCAAATCCTACACTGTTAAGATAGTGAGCGAGCATACTTGAAGTGTCTGCTATATTTAATTTCAGGCTGTTTTTATAGATCGTCGTATAAAGGGTAGAATCGTAAGTGTGTAGCGTATTGGCTGTGTCTATACTTGTGATATACCCCATTCCATTAGTCAACTGATTGTTATTAGTTGGAATAGTAGGTTTGTGTTTGATATAGTCTAATTTGGTAGTATCTGTTTGGGTATAGTCTGATTGTATTTGTGCCGCAGGGATAGTAGGTTTGCCTGTGATTTCACTCCACGAAGGAACGTAAGTAATCGGTTTATAAAGAGCGTCTGCCTGTGACTTCGTAAAGGCATCCACCTTTCTTAAATAAGGGTTAAGCATTGCCGCTGTATCGGTATAATTTACCTTGCCTGAAATTGTATTAACTAATACTTTATCCCCCGCAGTCATTAAACCCGCTGTTGATATGCTGGCTGACGGTAATACTACCCCTGTTCCTGCCGAGTTATTAATAGCTTGAGAAGTAGAAGTTACTGCTCCGAGACTTAAATTAGCTGCACTTATTTTTGATGCGAGTAAAGAATCAGTGATATGCTTAGTATAGAAGAACGAATTATAATCGGTAGAATCAGAAGTTACTGAACCGTTTCTTCCGTTGAAAGAGATGACACCACCACCCGCAGCGGAAACAATCTCACTTCTTAACTGTGCTGTGATAGAATCTGTCTGAGACCTTTGGTAAGCATTGAATCCTGAGTAATTGGGAATACCATTAGCGTACCAAAAGAGAGAATCGTTTCTGTTTTTAACGGAATCAACTTTATTTGAGTAATCTGTCGCAGGGGGGATAACGGGTGTACCTCCTTCGAGAGAAATGTAATCCAAGTAATAAGTTCCGGCTGTTTGATTTCCTTTGCCTGTCATCGTGATAACCAACTTATCGAAACTGGTTCCTGACCATATGAAAGCGGACAAAGGAATTGAGACGTTCTGATATGAATTGTAAAGGGTAGGGCTGAATCCAAAACCATTTAAAGTAAGCAGATTAGAAACGGCAGTAGTGCCGTTGAAGAATTGAAACTGAAATGAGTAATTCGCATTATTAAGCCTGATGAACGTTCTTAATGTTTGTCCGTTTACTGTTTGAGTGGTTCCGGTAAAAGTTAAGGTAGAGTTTTTAGCGTAAGCCGAAATAAAGGCATCCTTAGTTCCGTGATAAGGGTTGGTAGTGTTATTATAATTTACCGTAGCTGTTCCACCTGTTGTCCACTCTACATTCTCGTCATAGATTAAAGTCGAAGAAACGCCTGTGGGAGTTGTTGCATTGGGCGGAAGTGTAATCCCTGTCGTTAAAGCAAGTTGAGAAGCGGGGTTAATCTGTGGGGTTAAAGGAACAGAAGCCGCCGTTCCAGTAATTTTAATGGCTTCGCTTAACGTGTCCACCGCAAACAAATCTATTCGTGGGTTGGTAGCATCCGCAGCCGCTAAAGTAATTGTAGCTTGTGGGGAGTAATAAACCGTTCCTCCTATCATATAAATACAAACAGAAACGTAATAAGTAAGCCCTGTTCCTGAATAAGTGACTACACCTCCTGATATGATGTGATTTGATTCATTGGTAACTCCGTTGACTGTGTTAATAGAATCAATCTGTGTTTGAGTGTAGTAGTTTTGAAGTGTTACGGTAAATATTGAATCTATCTGTGTTTTATTGTAGAATTGACTTCCGATATACCCTCCGACTATGGCGTTGCCATTTACATAATAATAAAGTGTGTCAAGACTAACTCCGTTATGGATAATAACTGAATCAACATAAGGTTTTGCAAAAACGGTTGGAGATGTATAAACGGTATCACAACCTCCTGTGCCACATACTTGTATTGTAGTATCTGAAAGTACTGTCCAATTGCTAATTAAAACAGTGGTATGAAATGTATCAGAACCACTTAAATTGGATATTATTAAAGTTGAATCATTGAGAATAGAAATATTTGAAGTGCCCTTCTCACTTACAAGCCACTTGGTAGCGGTACTGTCTCTTATATAAATTAAATTATTAACGAAGATTTGAGAACCAGGATAATGACTTATTCTCTCCCTATTAGCCGCAGTGGTATCGGGGTAAGCCCAGTTAATTATACGACCCTGTAAAGCTCCCTTAGATTTAACTACCGTACTATCACTGCCAATAGCTTGTATGGCAGGATATTGAGCAAATGCCTGAACCGAAAATAAGGTCAGTATGATTATTAATAATTTTTTCATATCGTATAAATGGAGATAGCTTCACCGTCCGCTATCGGTGCAGAAAAAGTTATAGTTGTATCTAAATATGATTTCGTGTAGAACATTCCACCGTCAAGGGGGTCTCCGTTTTGTTGTTTATTACCACCCCTGAACACCAATACGTATTTGCTGGCAAGTTGAGTATTCGTAAAAGTCGTAGCACCAACGAGAACACCTGCTGCGATAGCAGCGGATTGTCCTGCAACCACATCAAGAGCAAAAGGAACAGTAGGGGTAGGGGAACTACCACAGTCATACACATAAGCCGAAATAGGGGTATTCGTATGAGTGAGAACAGGCTTTACGTTATTATTTATAATAGCCGTAATCTCATTCAAATAAGTATATACGCCTGTCTTGTCTCCTGCGCAAATCCGTTTCATCGCATGAGTGTAGAGAATATAAGCATACTCATAATCTGCTTTTGCTGTGTCGTATTTTTGGCAACTGTTTATTAAGGAATCGAGCTTTGTTTTTAATGCCGTCAGCCCTGTTAAAAGTTGAGCCGAAGATTCGGGCGCATAAACATCAAATGAATCAGTTTTAGAAAAACTGTCTCTTATTGAGAGAAACGAGTAAACCGTAGATTGAAAATCCGCAATAGAAGAAAAGTTAACCGTATAAGCCGCATCGTAATAATAAGCCCCGTATTTGAGGTCAAAACTTGCCGAATTAGTTCCGGTTAAATTAAATGTTCCTATTACCGCACTCCATGAACGGGTGACGGTATTGGTATATCCTGTTTCGCTGTAAACAGTGTTGTCCTCAACTTCTACCGAAGGAGTAAATACGTCAATATTATTCGTTAAATTAACGGTCGGCTTAGTATAAGATACCGTGAACGACCTTGAAAGAATAGTCGGGTCGTAACCTGTAGCATGAACTTCATATTTAATCGTGTATTCGCCTTGTTGGAGTAGATTATTACAGTCCAATCGAAGGTTAATACTCTTTGAAGTATTGGAGGCTACAATGTCCGGTGAAGTAAACGTGCCTGTTCTAACCAATCCGTCCGGTTGTGTAATTGTGAAAACACCTGTAGGAACAACCTCCGCAGGATAAACAGAATTGTCTGTCAGTACGAATATCGGAGAGGATATATCGGTAATATCTGCCTTAACTAAAAATGAAATATATGAGCTTAAATCCATACTTTTTCGTTACGACAAAATTAGACAGTACGATACATAATGTATCTTAAAAAAGGGGGAGAAAAATTTGGTAGATATGATATAAAATGTATCTTTATGAAAATAAAATAAAAAATTATGGATTGGATAAACGTTCAAGAAAAACTTCCTGAATTACCGGAAGCAACTGAAAACTGTAAACCATTAAATACCATAGTATTAGTATTCAATGGTAGAACAGTCTTTGACTGTATGTACAGCCCAAAACACGGATTTTATAGTGGTGCGTGGGAGCAGGTAGAAGGGGTTACACATTGGATGGAATTACCTGAACCACCAATAGAAGTTCCAAAAATATATGACATGCCTTTTAAAAGCCGTGAACCATAACAGCCCATAATAAAAATACCGCCTTTCAAATAAACGTAGATACGAATACAATCAGGCGGCAACCCTAATCATCCCAAACTAAACTCAGTTACTCGGAAGATTTGAGCAATTTTTTTATATTGTTTAATACTGCTTTACCCGCTGTATTAGTTTTAAGCCATTCTAAGAATTGGTCTTTAGGTTCTACTGATTCACTCCTTGTTAAAGTACAGATCACTTCATTAGTCTTTGTGAAGGTGTACTTATTTTCCAATGGTGCATAAGTAATAATATTTTCTGTGATTGCATCGTGGATAATCGCTCTCATGGAGAGGTCAATCTTATTGCCTACGATTTTAGAGAAGCCTTCGGGGTCTTTCATTACAATCTCATTAAGCCTTGTTGTAATTACATCATCATCCGAATTTCTGTCCCATCCGTAAGCGGAGGCAATTTCTTGTCTTTCAGATTTAGAAAGACCGTCAACCAATACAAGCATTTCCCTTAGTGTGTTTTGAACGCGCTTTTTCTCTTTACTTTCCTTTACAGCGTCAATAACTTTGAACCTGGCTTGTACGTTTTTATTTCTATAAGGATTGCTTTCGTTGTAATTGCTGGCTAACAAAAATTCGTACCATTTTTCCAAGTCCGTATTACCTCCTACAATGGTTAAATAGCCGTTGCTGTCTTTAAGATTTACTGTTAGCTTGTCGGGTATGACTTTACCATTATTATCTATTTCTTTTACTACTACAATATCCACAAGTTTACCGGAATAAGGGTCTTTGATGGTTTCCTTACCTCTGATGTAATCTGATTGTCGCCAGATAAATTCTTTCGTACGTCTTTCTTCGGGGTCTGGATTGAGTTTTGGGTCTAAGAATAAGAACTGTACCGATTGCCCTACTTCAAGTCTTTTCCCGTCCAGTTCTTCCTGATACTTTTCTGAAATTTTATTAATGTTCAGATTGTCAAATGTTTCCATCTTTTTTTGTTTAGTTATGAAATAAATAAGGCGGGAGTAATTCCCGCCTTATTAGGGATTAGAAATTAATTGCCTGTTTAGCGCATTGGTTAGCCGCTAATACTTCAAGCCCTTGATGTGTAAGCCAATGAGTTGACCAGTTTGCAATAGTACCATTTGGTACAGGAGCAAGCATACCAGAATGTGCTTCACCGATCATATTGTCATTTCCATTAGCCATGCCATGATCCATGTAGCGAATCTGAATACGAGGCTCCATTCCACCACCTTCAACGTTTACTTTTCCTTTAGGAATCCAGTAAATTGAGTTCTTGATAGAACTTGAAATAACCTTAGGATGGTCGAAAATCTTCACGGGTACTAATTCGTAAGTACGAGTACCGAAAGTGTATTTGTCAACTGTTAAGTCAACTTCTTTACCATCCAGTTTCATACGTCCGGAAGTAATGCCAGAACTACCGATACCCTTAAAGAAGGTGTCGTAAACGATTTTAGAACTGTCAGAAGTGTAACCCATAAACTCCATAGGCGCTTTAGCTGCGTTTAACTGTGATGCAAAATCTTTCAGGTCATCGAAAGTTAAAGTACCAGTAGTGGTGAGAGAATCATTCACGCCATAAGTGGTTACATATTGGTCAAGACCCATAGTAAACTGCAATGGTTTACCGTTTGCATCAGTCAAAGCCGGTGAAGCATCTCCGTACTGTGTTACAGACTGCCTGCCCTGTATCATCGCAATATCAATAGCTGATCTCAATGCTTGCAATTTTCTTGCGTGCTGATATACACCGTACAAATTCTGTCCATTATAATTGAACTCCACTGTTGATACTTTCTGAATATCAGTAATAACGTCAATTTCGCGGAAAGTCTGAATCAGGTTATAGTACCTTGCGGTGTCATAACGTCTGTTTTCTACTGCGTCACTTTCTTCACCAACTCCATATCCGGAAAAACTCAAAGAGTTTCCTGAAACAAGAGTAAGGTTGCTTCCGTCTGTAGATTTGATAACCAGAGTGTCCACGCCACTTGTAGTTGTTTTTGAATACACGACACCTTGTTTCCCGTCAGGAAAAGTAACAGTATCAGACACCCTTAAAAATCCATTACCGGCAGTTAATGCAGTGGTTACGGTTGCGCTGCCAGAGCCAGAAGTTGTTCCTACTGTGATAGTAGCGTACATTTCACTATTTACGTGATGGCTGTATGAAGGCTGTGATGTTTTCTTTGTACGTCCGAATATTTGCATGGTTTTTAAAAACCCGGTATCGTTTGCCGCATCAATAAGTGCGGGGTTAATTTCTCTTGTGTCTATCCAGTCTTGGGCGGACACGTAGGATTTGTTAGTTGTTCCTCTTGAAACTCCCATTTTATTTAAGAATTAAAATTTTAATAATGTTGTTTAATAATTTGGCGACTTGAATTTTCCATACTTCGCAAGAGCCTGTCCGGGTGTCAAATTTTCGGTTGTAACAGCCGGTGCAGCTTCTTTCTTGGAAGGATTTTCCAGTTTCTCAAATTGTTCTTTTGCGCCTAAAGTTTTCCCATGTTCTATGAGCATCTTTTCTATTTGCTCCATGTTGGCTATATAGGCTTTAGCCTTGTATACTTTTGCGAGGTCAGCGTTTCCGTTCTTGTCCACGAGGTCGTTAAATAAAAGTTGTGGATTAAGGGCAGTCTCTACTAAACTTTTCGGTTCAACTGCGTAGTTGAAGGCCGTTTCTCCATTACCGTAAACAAGTCTCTTGTCTGTAAGCAATGTTTTAGTTGCGGGATTGTCATTAACATAACTCTTGTATTCTTCGAACTTCTTTTCCTGTTCCTGCTTTTGACGTTGCGCGGTATCATCAACAGGTTTTTCGGGTGCTTTGAACTTCTTCTGTGCCTCAATTTCTCTTTGTCGAATTTTATCGGCTTCAAACTTTAGTAACTCTCTGCCCAGTTCTGCGGCGGCCTCTCCGTGAACTTCCGCATCAAGGTTAAACTGTTCGTTTACTTTCTTTTCGTAGAGTAGTTCAAACGCTTTGTCTGACATACCCTTGTACTGTTTGCGCAGATCATGTCTCATAATCTGCTCGTCAGTGAATTTGGAGTAATCAACAGTCTTTGCTTCCAGATAGGGAGTTACATCTCCTGTTTCAGCCTTATATTTTAAAAGATCAATTTCAAAATCATCTAAACCCAACTTTTTAAGAGCTTCCCACTTGTCGATTTTTTTCAGTTCTTCGTCCAAGTTGAAAACAGGCGCTTCTTTTACTACCTCCGGCGCTTGCTCCTCTACTTTTTCTTCAACTTTTTCAGGTTCTTTTTCCTTAGTCTTTTCCTCTACCTTTTCTTCAACTTTTTCGGGTGTTTTTTCTTCTACTTTCTCAACAACTTTTTCTTCCGGTGTTTCCACTTCTTCTACTTCTTCCGGTGCATCGGGGTCAATAATTTTAATATCACCTGCTTTTGCTCCCTCAAAAGGATTGTAGGCTATACCGCCTCCTTCACTTGTAGCTTCGTAAAATTTTCTTAAAAACATATATTTTGTTTAGTTGGATATTCTTCAAAAACAAAATTATAATGAACGATACAAAATGTATCTCAAAAAAAGGGGAGAAAAATTTGGTGGGAATAGATACAATTTGTATCTTGTTGGTTCAAAAGTTTAGTTATGAAGGTTGAAAAAGTTTATTTAGTTGGTGTTCACAGATATTGTTTTCGTGCTGGCGAACGCTGTGAAGTTGTTGCATTGGAAAACGTACAACCTGATGAAGAACATGATTGGCGTTTAGCCTACAAGGTAAAATATGACGATGGTAAAACTGATTGGGTTGCCCTGTCTGATATTGAGGCCGGGAATTGGGAATTTGTTTCTCAATTAAACGCTGACTTAGGAATGCTGCCGGAAATAAGTAGGTAGCTTTCGCCCAATAGTCAACTCATTGGCGCAGGCGGGGAAATCGAAGTACGTCCGCCGAGCCTTGCACTAATGCTAAATAGAAGTACTTCCGTTGAGCACATATCGTTCAGCCCCGATTAAGCCAATGAAATGTTGGGCGCAGTTTAAATTTGTTATGAATAAAAAAATTTTAAAACGAATTGAAGAAATATTTGCTGAGAAACTACAAGCAAAAACTGGCTGGGGTAGAAATGAGATAATGCAAGCATACCGAGAATCTGTCAACGAAGCACTAATGGAACTGTTGGACACTTAATTGCGCCCAACTATTTATTGGCGCCATAATGTAGGGCATTTTAGGCAACAGCGGATATAGCCGTGGGCCGTAACCACCCCTAATGTGAAATACGGCTATCTGATAACGGCATATTATTGCGCCATTGCTGGCTGTCCTTGTGGCATTCCTTGTTGTTGTTGCGGCATTCCCTGTGATGGTTGTGCTGCGGTATCTCCGCTCATATTATCTGTAATCACTTTTGCCGCAACTCCGAGTGCCGCTGCTGTCTCCGTTGTCTTATTCTTTAATTCCTGAACGGCTAAATTTCCTTCGATGATTAATTTCTGCAACTGCATTTCAAACTCGTGATTAATAGCTGCTGTCTGCTGTTTCATTTGCTCTGCTGCCTGTGCTGACTGCATCTGTATTTGGCCGTTTTGCTGCTGTTGCTGCATAGCGTTATCCTGCATCTGCTGTTTATTTTTCTTCACCTTGTAAGCGAGTAATTGATACGCTTTTCGGGTAGAGTACATATCCAGTATAATCAACACGTCTGACAAGTCTAAAAATCCGGCAGCTATATTCGGCTGCATTTCCTGAATGATTAACTGCTTCATTTCGTCCGTAGGTCTCACTTCACATATAATCGCAAATTCATGCAAGGCAAGGTCAGGAGAGACTTTAATTAGTTTTACCGAGTTACCACCTATCGCGTTAATATATCCTCCGTAGTCTCCCGATTTAATGGCTATTTGAAGTCTCTTAAAACAAGAGGTTGCGAGTTTTTCAAGCAAACATTTTTCAGCATCAATGATTCCAAAGAGGGCATTGTTGGCACTTTCGGCATTAGCTTCTATTAATCCGTTGGGCATCCTGTCTTGTCCTGCGGTAGAGCCATCTACCAACTCATTTAATCCGCTTATATCCCTGATTTGGGCGATAATAGAAGCCATGTGATTATATAAGGCTACCATTTCCTGCGCAAAGGAAGTCTGTATAACTTCGATTGGTTTGTAGTTGACATTCTGCCTGTCTAAATCTTTTTTTCTATAAGTTAAGATTTGACTTTGGAAGAACATATCCAGTACTTCGGAAGGTTTTAATTTTGCTCCCCCTGCTCCGAGTGCCACATCTTCAATCGCATCCAAATCAATAGCCCATCCAAAGGGCATCATACGGTTATTGAGGTTCTGAACTTTATAAACGAGCAATTGGTATTCGTCTGCCATTGGGATAAGTTGCTCCATAATAGATAGGGTACGCATTTCATGGAAGTCCGGTGCGTAAAAGGAGTAACTTAATTCAGTACGTGCAGCTTTGGTAGCGGAACGTGGCTGGTCTTTTGCAAGTCCGAAATCATAAACAAAGTCAGAGCCAATAATCCATTTACACTTATAGACTACCTCTACTGTTTTACCAATGTATTTGGGTTTCTGTACTCCGTTGATAGTGGTTTTTTCATCTGATTTTAAATTTTTGAATTTGGATTCCTTAAATACGATATTCCCTTCTTCATTTTGGGATTGACGTTTTACAATCGTGTTGTAGGTTTTCCATTCACAATCGAGAACCTTTACTTTGGATTCATCATGAGCATAAGTTGTAAAGGTATTCCCACCGATAGGACGTTGTGGTTGCGTTTGGGCAATGCCTTTGATTTTCTCCATATCCTCTGCGTTAAACTCTTTAGAGAGTTCCGTTAAGGGAACGTCAATAATTTCGCCCACATAAGCGAGGTCTGAAAAATCCCTTTTTCTACAATAGTTAGTCAGGATATTTCTCATATCTGCGCACCTGAAACGTACCCTTCCGTTGTCATCTATCCATACCTTATGACCACTAACATCATAGTCGAAAAGGTTCTCAAAAGTCAGTTTGCGGTGTTCGTAAATATTATTGTCAGTGTCCTGTAATACCACTCCTACACCTTCTTCTGCTTCAATAGATAGATTAGTCTTGCTCCCGTAATCTATCTGCATTTGCAATTCTTCCAAATCTTCGGGGTCGCCGAATTTCTTCTTAAAAGCAGGTAATTGAGCAAGTTCCGGCTGTTGTTGAAGAAGTTTTTCACGAAGGATAATCTTTGCTTTAATCTCGCTATAATACTTGGAGACTTCATCACGAGCCAAAGGGTCAATAGGATGAAAATTAATATTATAGTCGGCCTTTTGGAGTTTCCCTATGGCTATCCTTCTAAACTTAGAAACGATAGGACGAATTGACCAGTCTATATTTAACCACGAAGTATCATCTTCTTCATCTACTCCCATTCCTTTACGGTATTTAGAAGTATTCTGATAACCGAGAGCATACGATTTTATCCGTTCATACTTGTCAGCAGCATGAGCAAACATTGTCTTAGGAACTACATGAAGCCAGTTATCATAGATAGCTTCTGCCCACTTTTTACAGTAGTCTTGTCCTTTTTTTTGCGGGTCTATATCATCAGCGGGGAACGTATTCATGCAGTTTTAAATTTTTTGATGTAATCGGATATTGGGCGCAGTTTGGCGGGGTCTCTTTTATAGACTTTGTTTCGGTCTCCAACCAAACACCACATAGCGGCCATGCTTAAATCGAATATTTGAGTATTGTTTATGTCGAATTTTAACCACTCTTCAAGAAGGTCAGAATAATAAACTTTGTCCAAGTCGTTGTTAATGAGTTCTTCGGTAAGGTCAACTCCAAAGCGTTTATTATCCTCTGTTGAGGGAATGCCTGGTTCTTTATAATCGGGAAGGTGAACAAGAAATGAAAGGCAACCTCTCTCTTCAAAGTATTTCTGTATGCCGTTTTTTTGGTTCTCAAATAAAATAGGAGTGCCGAAATAAAAGCAAGTCTTTAGAATGTCATCATACATTAAAGGCGCTGTATCTTGCCTGTATTTGTATTTAACTATAAACGCTTTATTATAGGGGTCGCCTTCTTTAAAAGGGTTGTGTTTTTTTCTAATCAGGCAAGCAGCATTGGAACGTCTGCTATCTTCGGTTCTGGAATGGTCGTAAGGGTCAAGTCCACCTATAAATTTAGTTACATTGCCCGGTTCAAAACTATTTCCTCTTCTGATTACGTTGTTACATTCGCTTTCATCGTCAAACTTGAATCCGGTACAGATATGCCAGCGTCCATTAGGAGAAGGTGTAAGTAAGACTTTTGAACATTGCACCCCGTTTTCCCAAGTAAGATTCACTCTTGTGATTAGATTGGTAGCAAAGGAAATTTCATCTATACGGTCATTAATTTTAATCGAATTGTAGTGACAGAAATCAGTAGAAATTCTAAAAGCCTCCTGAATGCTCAAAGGCTCTTTGCGCATCATCTTTATTAACTTGTCAGGGTTGTTTTTTTCGAGTTCCCTGTCAGCTTTGATTGCTATGAGCGTTTCTTTTTGGCGAGGATAACCGTACTTGTCGTAATCTCCTGCTCTGTCTGCGGGCATAAAGAAACAATACAGTTCACCGCTTCTTTTTTGGTCGGTTGCCATTCTGTGTAGTTGGTCGTTCTCTGACCATAACTTGTCGAACTTAAATCGTACACCTATTTCTTCCACCGTAGAAGTAATCAGCATTTTACCGATAACATTTCTTCTGTGGTCAAGACAACAGTGTTTCAGGATAAGGTGGCGGTCAACCACATTAGTAGGTACTTTACCACTCTCGTCCAGTATCAGTCTTTTGGTTTTTTCACCGTCATAAGCATTCGGTTTGGAGTTTCTAAAATCAATCATTGACTTTAACTCCGCACCTTTTTTTATGGTAGCTTGCTTTCCCTTAACAGAGGGATGCTGAAATAACAATTTCCCTTTAGGAGTATTACCCGATGAAGTGTCCCACACCGGAACAAAGAAAGAAGGCAGTTCCCTAAATTGATTTACGATTGCCTTAGCGAAGAAAGAAGCAGCATCATTATCCGTTTTACTTTGAATACCGCCAAGAGCTTTTTTAGTTCGGGAAATACACTCAAATAACATACACCCCGCAAAGAGCGACTTACCGTCACGCCTCTTTCTCACTTCTATCATTCCGATACATTTCGGATCTTCCACCACGACTTGCCATAAATAGGCTTTCTCCAAGTCTATAATACGGAAGTCAGGCAGTCCGGTATCAAGCGGCCAGTAGTTAAGGTAGAAATAGTGAAGTCCTGTTAAGTAGGTAGGGGTGCCGTTAATCCACACCCAGCAACCGTACAATCTACGATGCCATTCCCTGCTTCGGATAGCTTCGAGGGCTGGGTCGATGTAATCTTTGTCGCTTTCCTGTCTTTTTAGTTCTACTAAGACTTCTTCCTCAAAATCGTCCGGCAAAGATTGATGTTCCCAATACTGTTCTTCTTTCTTATTACTACGTTTAATTGTGTCCACAGGCTGTAATTCAGCCGTTTCGGAGTGCGTGCCATAACCATAAGGAGGCACGTAACACTTTACGCCTTCTATCGTAATTTCAGAACCATTTTCTATTGGTGAAAACATAAATATACTTCTCCAACAAAATTAGAACGACAGATACATTATGTATCGTGAAAAAGGGGGAGAAAGTTTTGGTATAAATAGATACATATTATATCTTTATCAAAATATAAAAACATGAAAACCCTTGATTTTATAAACCAAGCGATAGGGAATAAAGTATATCTTACAGGCGAAGGGGATTTAGCTTTTTATCATGAACTTAGGTATTTTATTTATAATAAAACGCCTTTAACACTACTACGGCTTACTAAAGGGGGTGGGGCGATCGTTGAATACAA
>Ga0207652_10000138_pt1 | contig 77564 bp, 67 predicted proteins | sample KBSC63BmetaG_FD_184334 | JGI IMG/M metagenome (GOLD analysis project Ga0207652, IMG submission 184334) | Corn rhizosphere microbial communities from Kellogg Biological Station, Michigan, USA - KBS C6-3B metaG (SPAdes) (version 2) | ecosystem: Host-associated > Plants > Roots > Rhizosphere ... | reverse complement strand
GCCGCCGCCGTCACAGCCGATCTTCAGCCTCGGATCAGGTGAACTTCGAGGGTTCGAAGCGGCAGTACTTGAATTCGAAGGGAATGACCTGGTTGTTGGCCTGGTTGGCATTGTGGTTGAGCTTGACCACGACCTTCTGCAGGCCGACCTTGTCGTTGGCCCTCAGCTTCTTGGCGCCCGCGAGGAAGAGCTTTTCCTCTTCGCCGACGTACTTGAGCCACTTGGCCAGCCTCGCTTCATCGGCTGGTGGTTGCTGGACCCTCTTGAGCTGGAGGATTGCCTTGTGCAGCGCCTTGCCGGCTTTTTCGAACTGCGGGGCCGCCTGCTTCAGCTTGCCGGCCTTGACCTTCTGACGGACGCCCTTGAGGATCTTTTCGTTGGCTTCCGTATTGGTCTTGCAGATCGGCTCAACCGCTTCTTTGTAGCTTTCGCGCGTCACTTCGGCCGCCTCGGCGAAGGGCGCGGCCAGCATCGCGAGGGTCAATACGACGGTGCTCAGCGCGGCAAAGATCTTCTTCCCCACCAGATACCTTTCTCTCGTTCCCAATTTCCCAGGCTTCTCAGTTTTCCAAACACATGTCGGTGCCCAGGGATTCGGCAGCTTAGGGGATCGTTAAGCGGGGCACGCCCCCTACTGCCCCACCGCCGCGAACCCCACCGTCCCGAGCGCTTCCCCCGGCGCGAATACGGCCTTGCCTTCCGCGAAGGCTTCGTTGAACCTCTGCGCGGTCTGGGCATCGAGGGTCAGGGTCGCGCCCGAGACCGAGATCGTGCGGCTCTTGGGGTCCGAGACGACCGCGGCGCCGCTCATGCCGATCGCGTAGGTGCCGATGCGCCCCAGCTTGCCGGGGAAAGCGGGGGTGGGCTCGACGTCGACTTCCGAGCTCGTGTCCTCGCCGCCCAGGTCGAGCCAGTATTCCTTCTGGAAGACCTGCCCCGCTCCCAGCTGCAGCGCTTCGATCGCGCCGCCCAAGCGCAGGGTGCCGCTCGAGGCATCGGGTGCGATCTGGCTCCCCCCGACGATCGGGAAGTGGAACACCGGCCCGGGGGCGAGTTCGGCCGGGCTGATCGGGTTGAGCGAGACGAAGAGCGATTTGAACTTGGCGAGGATCGCCGGGTCCGGAGCCAGCGTGGCCTGCCCCTGGGGCAGGATCGTCACCCGTTCGGGCAGGGCCTGGCTCTCGACCTTGCCGATCATCTGGTCTTCCTCGAAGAGGTCCTTGGTGCGCAGCTTCTTGTTGAGGCGGGTGGCGACCTTCTGGGTCAGCTCGAGGCCCGTGGCGTTGAAGGCGGTGGCGAAGCCGGCCCTCGCCACCTTGGTCGTCTTCGAGCTGGCCACCTTGAGCTGGGAGCCGCCGACCTTGGCGAAGAGCGGGGTGCGCTTGGCCTTCATCTCGAGCTTGCGCAGGGGAACCTTGCGCTTGCCGGCCTGGAAGACGATCGTGCCCTCCTGCTCGATTTCGGCCTTCTCGATCGTGGGGTCGGACTTGCCGCCCGCCACCGGCAAGATCAGGGTCCGCCCCACCCGCTTGGCCTGGGACTTGGCGCTGATCCTCACCCCCGCCTTGCGCAGCGAGGCGAGGAAGCCCTTGTCGAGCACGAGCCTGGTCGTCCCCGAGGCGATCGGGTCATAGGCGGCGTGAGCGGCGGCGGGGGCAAAGAGCAAGACCAGGGCCGCAAACACAACCGTTGCCTTGAGCTGCTTCATCTCATCCTCCTCGTCTCTGTCATTCCTTGACCGCGCAGGCCTTTTCAACCTTGGCCGAGATCGAGAGCCCCTCGCCGAAGGCGAAGGAGGCGAGGGCCAGGGGGAAGACGGTGCGCTTCGTCCCCGTCGGCGCCGGGCAGCCGGCGTTGAAATAGGAGAGCTGTCGTCCCCTGTAGGTGTATTTGCGCCTCAAGGTGAGCTTGATCCGATCGACGTAGCCCCAGTCGCCCAGGGCCTGGGGAAGCGAAGCGGTGAGCTTTGTCCCATAGGCGCCGTTTGCCCTCTTCTGGATCGCGAAGGGGATGACAAAGGAGCTGAAGAAGGGGTTGGCGGTGAAGATGTGGGCGAAGATCACCGGCCTTCCCCGCTGGCGGCCGTTGAAGATCAAAAGCCGCCCGTGGGTCGGGTAGGCGCCCTGGTCGGGCAAGACGATGTGGGCCCAGAACCGGCCCGAGCCGATCAGGGCATCGCCGCAGGCCGCGAGCGCCCGCTGCGTCGAGGCGGGCTGGATCCGCGCCAGCGGGCAGGTGGGCAGGCCCTCTGATCGCAGCAGGCCGTGGCGGTTGACTTCCACGGTCATCTCCCGCAGCTGCGGGGGGATGCCGCCGTGGGGTTCGGCGAGGTGGCCGGAGACGAAGACGGCGATCGGGGCCACTCCCTCGCGGGGGAGCTTGTAGGGGAGGATCTGGGAGAGGACGGTGATGCGGACGTTGTCCTCCTGGACCACGGCGGCATGGGCCAGGCAGGCGCAGGTGAGCGCCGCCACCAGGGTGGCGAGGGCTGCCGCTCTCCTTTTCACCGCTTAGCGCGCCCTGTGCGCGGAGCGCTTGCGCTTTCGGGCCTTTGTCTTGCAGGCGGTGGGCTTGAGGACCGGGCGCTTGTCCCAGATCTTGCCGTTTTGCCCGGTGAAGTTGGCTTCCGCCCTATGGGTTCCCCGGCAGAGGTTGGTGCTGTTTTCAAACAGGCCCTTCTTGCCGCCCCGCATCCGCAAGACGAAGGAGGAGACCGGGGCGTCGGGGGCGGCTTCGAAGGTGTTCCTGAGCCGTCCTTTGACCGAGTCGACATGGCCGACCAGGTCGAAGTCGATCTGGGAGTTGTGCAGGGCGACGACCAGGTCTGGCAGCTGGTGTTCTGAGGAGCGCAGGAAGACCGGGCCGGTCAGCGGTTCGGAAAGCAGCGGCGTGATCGCCTCGGCCTCGCCGTAGATCGAGCGAGGCGGGCACTGGGCACCGTTGCCCGCTCCGGCCTTGAACTGCACTTTGGTGCAGATCGTCTGGAAGTGGGCGTTGGCGATGAACTCCGAGGAGGGCAGGATCACTTCCGCCCTGGCGATGCCCGATTCGCCGATGCCGTTCATCTTGGCGGTGGCGGTGAGCGCCGGGAAGGCGCCTCGCCTGGTCCCTCCCTTGAGCTTCAGGCCGAGGCGCGGCTTGAAGGGAAGCGCGGCGCAGTCTGCCGCTTGATAGGGGGTGGAGACGGTCACCGGGCGATCGTCGGCTTCGGAGGAGAAGTCGAGGCCCGAGCCCAGGAGAGTCGAGGCGGTCGAGGTCCTGGTGCAGTCGGTCGGGTTGAGGGTGAAGCCCGATCTGTCGACGTAGGCGCGGATGTCGCGGGCGTGCACCGCCACTCCCCTGATGATGTGGGGGATCGGGTCTGAGCCGGTGGCGTCGATGAAGGCTTCAGCGGTCTCGGGGTCGATCTTCAGGGCGTAGCGGATCACCACGTCGCCGAGGTCGAAGGGACCGACCTTGGCCGCGGTGATCGCGACGATCGAGAGGTTGGAGCCGTGATAGGGGCCGGCGAGGTAGATCTTGCCGGGGGCGTAGGCCAGGGCCTGCCCCACGCCCGCCCCGGCCAGGGAGTGGCCGATTTCAGAAGCGGCAGGGCAGGAGGGGCGTTCGAGCTCTTCCTGAGCGCCGTGGATTCCGGTCCTCGACTTGGCCAGGGCGACGCCTGAGTCCGGGCAGTAGGGGACGCCGGCGAGCTTCGCCGTGATCCCCGGCGGCAGCTTGATCGAGAAGCGGGTGAACTCCTGTTCATCATCGCTTCTGAACAGCCTGACGTTGAAGGGGGAGAAGTGACCGGCGGCGTTGTTGATCGAGCCGGCGATCAGGCCCGGCTTGAAGGGGGGCAGGCCTCCACTTGGGCAGGGGCCGCCGCCTGGGCCGGTTTCGATCTGAAAGGAGCCGGTTCGCTGGATCGCTTCGCCGGAGGAGAACGGAGTGAGCTGGGCGGTGGTGACGTATTCACCACAGGACTGCGGGGTCGCCAATGGTGCTCTCGCGCCTTCGCGGAAGTGCAATTCGAAGGTCGAGAAGGGCAGCGGCGGCAGGTCTTCGAAGGTGGTGGTGAGCTGGCCGGTCGATTCGTTCAGCTCGATCTTGCCGGCCTGCTTGACGAAGATGCCGCGTTCGGGGGCGCGGGCGACCATGTAGAGGGCGGCGAGGGTGCCGAACTGGTTTTCGTATGGGGTGGCCAGGTAGAGAGATCCTTCGGCGGGTTCTTGCAGCAGCGGGGTGTGGACGATCACGCTGCCGAGCTTGGAAGCTTCCGGGCAGCCTTCGCCCGGCTTGGATTCGAGCTTCTCCTGCGCGTACTGGGCAGGCGAGCAGACGCCGATGCCTTCCGCCAGGGAGGGGTTGACCGTCACCCCTTCGGGCAAGGTCACGACCACCTTCTTGGGCTCGGTTTCGGCCGTCGCCCCCGGCGATTCCAGGCCCTGGTCGGGGAGCTTCAAGGTGAAGTCCAGCCCGCTTGGGCTCGAGGCCGCCTTGGAGGTCGCCTGCGAGGCGATTTCGGGCTTGAAGGGGACGGCATCACAGCCGGTGAGCGGAGTCGGGTTGCCGCCGGCGTCGAGGGATTCGCTGGTTTGACTCAGGTAGTTGCCCGGGTTGAGCTTGGAGTCGACCGCCACCGTCGTCTTCAGCGGTGCGTCGCAATTGGCCGGCATCGTCAGGTAGGGCTTCAGCGGAACCGAGGAGGTGCAACCGTAGACTTCGCCTTCGCCGCAGTAGCGTTCAGGGTCGTGGGCTGGATCGGGAGGCACGCCCCAGATCGTCTCTGCCGCTTCCGTGACTTCGAGCGGGACGTCGATCGAGGAGACGCGCAGGATGTAGCCGTCTTCGCTTTGCACCGAGGCGAGCTGGAAGATGTTGTTGCTGGCAAGGCTGAAGCCGAACATCGCCGGAACGCCGGGTGGAGGTGTGACGTTGTAGATGGGCAGGCGGAAACGGCCGAGAGCCGGGATGAATGCGTTCAGGATGCCGATCTGGGTATCGGGCGAGCAGTACGGCTGGAAGCCCTCGAAGTCCTGGCGCGAGCAAGTCGGCATCGTGCTTGGGTTGCCGACCAGGCCCGCCGGAGGATCGACCAGCGCGTCTCGCATTTCCCCGCCTTCGGATTTGCCCGAGGATTCGGTGTTGAGTTCGAAGTGGACGGTGAAGGCGGCCGGATGAGAGCCCGCCTGTTCGTCGATCGTGCCGTTGCTGTTGGTCGCCACGCCGGAGACTGAGCTCGGAACAAGGCCGAAGTCCGCCTGCGCGGTGGCAGGCACAACGAAGGCGACGCAGAGGCCCGCAAGGGCGATCAGCTTCTTGGCGGGACTCACTTGGCACCTCCGTGGTTGCGCTTGGCGGTTCGGGCCTTCTTTGCCTTCTTGTGCTTTCTGACGTGCTTCTTCTTGGCATGCCTCTTGTGCTTCTTGGCGTGCTTGTGCTTCTTCGCCGCCGATGGTTCCTTGACATTGCCCGCTCCTTCGAAGGTCGAGGAGGCCGGCGTCGGGTCATTCGGTGGCGAAACCGGTGCCTGGCAGTTTTCGCCCTGGCATTCGGCCCTGGCGATTTCCGATTCGCCCCCGATCCCGCCGCCTTCCCTGGCGTCGTAGACATCGAGCAGCTCGTCTTTGTCCTTCAGCGCCAGTTTGTCTCTGGTGTCGAAGAAGACGTTCTTCCCTGTTTCATCGACCGCGATCAGGTTGGAGTCGACGGATTCGGTCCCCGCCGAGATCAGGCGGATGCAGCCAGCTTCTCGTTCGCAGGTGCCTTCGGCCCCTGTTCCCTGCGGCGAGTACTCATAGACGTCTTCGACCCCTTCGTTGGTGTCGCGGGCACTGAGCGAGTCCTGGGTGTCGAAGTAGAGGCGGCCTTCGTCGGTCAGGTAGCGGGGCTGGGGGAATTCTTCGTGTGTTCCGATGATTCGCCGCAGCGTGGTCTTGCCAAGCGGGGCTTCCCCGGTCGGGTTGCAGGAAGCGCAGGTGAGCTTGCCGGTGGCCGAGTCATAGAGGAAGGCCTCTCTGATTCCGACGTTGTCATAGCCGGTCAGGCTCGCCACCGAGCCGAAGGCGAGGAAGCGCCCGTTGGGGCTTGCCTCCGCGGTGCGAGCGGCGGGGCTCGCAGTCCAGTCCGTTGTGTCGGTAATCCCACCTGGGGCTTGGGTGACCAACTGGGCAACAAACGAGGTTGTGCCTTCGCTCCAAGAGTAGAGGTTGCTTTTTCCTACTTCAGCAAACTGAGGATTGCCTTCGGAATCAAGCCCCGCGCCTTCGTTTTCGGCCAGCACGGCGCTGTCGATGAAGTAGAAGCGGGAGAGATCCTTGCTCTGACCCACCAAGCCGAGGAAGCCGCCCTTGCCTTCGGTCAGGTCGTCGCAGGATTCACTTTCCAGCGAGTAGAGGCAGCCATCGTCAAGCAGCACTTCGGAGCCATCGGGTGTAGCGCTGAGGAAGTGGCCTGCGTCGTTGATCTGTCTTGTGACTTCTCCTCCTTCGCGAACGTAGAGGTTGTCGCCTTCGTCTTTCCAGAAGACCCTGTTACCGCTTTCGGAAACGGCTTGGGTATCGGGGCTGATCGAGACGAACTTGGCCCCCGTCGCCACCATTTCGTTGCCCGGCAGAACATTGAGGAGGGTCAGCTGCCCTTCGTGCCATTCGTAGAGGTCGTTCTCGGATGCGCCGGGATCTGGCGGTTCGGGGGCGAAGGGCGTCGCTTCAGTCAGCGAGTCGTTGGCGGCGAAGAGGATTCGCGAGAAGTTGGCCGAGTGGCCGCCGTAACCAACCTTGAAAGCATTCGGGCCAGCCCCTTCGCGGTTTGGCGGCACGTCGGTTACGAGCGGCGTCCTCACACCCGGTTCCGCAGTCGACTGCAGTTCGAGCTGAGAGCCCGAGGGTGCGAGCAGGCCACTGGCCAGCTTCGTGTCGAAGGCGAGCTGTGTGGGGGTCCCCGGCGGCAAGGCGGGGATCAGCGCCGTGCTCTGCCAGCCTGATGCGGTACGCCGCGCGACGTAGGAGTCGTAGTTCACCGCGCCTTCAAGGGGGGTGAAGGGTTGACCCTCGTAGGCCAGGGCTTCGCCGTCCGGCGTGCTCTGCATGGGGAAAATGTGGCTGAGGGCCGCACCTGGAGGCTTGCATTCCCTGCAGCTGCCGATGTTGCCCTCGGCGGGGATCACCTCACCGCCGTGCTTTTGCGCCGGGGAGACCATCTCGTAGACGCGGTGGTCGGGCAAACCCGGTGGGAAGAGCGGATATGTGGAGAAGGAAAGCGCTTCGCCTTCGCTCGTGCACGGTTCACCCCCTCCTCCGTTGCATTCGCTGGTCGCGATCACGCGGAAGCGATAGGCAGTACCCGGCGTAAGGCCTGAGACCCCAACGCCAACCTCGCCGATCGAACCGCCGCCGATTTCCCCGCCACCAACGGGCGCCTCGATCGCTCCGACGAAGCGTTCGCCGGATGGGTTGGCCTCATACTGGGCCTCGCTCTCATACTGGAAGACGTAGCGGGTGGCAAAGCCGTTGGGGTCGATTTCCGCGCGCAACACGATCGAGGCGGTGCGGGTGCTCGAGACCGACTCCGCGAGAACCGCCGGCGAGCGCACTTCGGCGGGGGCGAGGATGTAGCCGAGACCCTTGTAGGCGGGCGTTTCATAGCGGTGCCACGCCGAGTCAGCGCCATAGAGGACACCGGGTGGGCGGTTGGGGGCCCAGGAGAGAATAGGATTGAATGCCAGTGCTTTTATTACTTCGATCGGTGGCGAGCCCTTTATCGGCGCCTGCGCCGCTTCGAATTTGCCCTTAGCCGGGTTGCAGGGATTGAGGCGGCTGATCTTTTGATTGTTCAAGTTGTAGTAGAAGACTTCGCCGTTCAGCGGATTGGCGGTCATTGAAGACGCCTGGCCGTGGGTTTCGTAAGTGCAAAGGGGTGGAGCCGTAGGTTCGGCCAGGGAGAGCTCCTGGAAGATCTGTTCGCTGCCCACGTAGAGGTGCCCGGCGTCGTCGAGAGCAAGCTGGTTGGCTCCAGCTAGGCTCACCGGGATGTCCTGGGGGCGGCCGCAGTAGGCGTAATGTTCGTAATCCCCTGGGCTTTCGGGCCGAAAACACATCACCCGCTGTTCACTTCTTTCACTTCCGGTATCGATGAGGTAGACCTTGCCGCTTTCATCGACAACGATTCTGCGGGGAAAAGAGTGCAGCTTCGCGGGGCTAGTATCGAAGCTTTCTTTTTCGGTCCCGGGGTCGCCGAAACGGGCTATGACCTGCGAGCCGTTCGCATTGAAGACTTCGATCAGGTTGTGTTCGCGGGTTGCGGGGCCGTTAACAACAAAAGGTCCATTGAGTACGTAGACATAGCCGGTGCTCTGGTTGACGGCGATACCAGCGAGTTCCGTGAACTGGCCGACTCCTTCTCCTGTGGGAGCGTTTCGTTCCTGCGACACGCAGATATCCCCATTTTCGACCCGGCAGCGTTGAAAGCCCGGGGTGGAGGCAGAGACGACGGTGGCGATCGCGACCGAGGATGAGGGGACCCCGCCGGCCAGGGTAGAACCTGTGGAGCTCAGTTCAACCGGACTGCCGGCGTAGGAGCCTTCGAAGGCGAGTTCGTAGTTACCCGGAGTGCCCGTGACCGAGATGTCGCCGGGTTCAAAGGTCGGCAGGGCGACGAGGGCTTCCTTCACTTCGAGCGCGGAAGCGTCGTAGGGGATCGGAACAGTGGTCTCTTGGGCGGAGAGTTCCGTTCGAAGGATTTCGCTGGAGTCGCTGGTAGCCGCTGCTGAAAGTTCGATCGTGTCGGCCCCGACCGCGGTGATCGTGGTCCCGGGGGGAAGACCGAAGAAGGCCGAGACCAAGTCCCCGACCTGATAGGCCCCAACTTCGGTCTTCACGTCGGTGGCGACCTTTGAGCCCTGGGTGAAATTGGCCAAGCCGCTGGCGGTTTTCGCGCGGAGCTCGTACGTGCCCGAAGTGGCGTTGATTTCGATTGTGTTGACCTGGTTCGGCAGGTCGGGACCGGAGGCGATCGCGCCCCAGCCCCAGACTTCTTTGATTTCACCTTTGGCGTTGTAGCGGGAGACGCGGTGCCGAGCGCGGCCGGCGGTGTAGATGCTGCCGGCTTCCACCCCACCGGCGCCGGTGTAGTTGACGGCGATGCCGGTGGTTTCTTGGAGCTGTTCCCCATTGCCACTTTGCCCGAAAAGTCCGACCTGTTCGTAGTCGGCCTGCGCCGTCGCGGCAAAGGCCAGAACGCCCAACACAGCCAGGGCGAGGGCGAGGAAGCGGAAACGAGTAGCCCCGCTCATCGGGCGCCTCCTCGATCGTGATCGCTATGTGCGATCACGATCGAGGTGCTTATGCCTCCCGCGTACAGCGTGTAGCGACCCGCACGCAGGTTGGAGAAGTCGAGACGCAGGGCCCCCTTGGTGGTGCCGTGGGAGAGCGCGTGACCGCCTCGGGTCAGCTTCCAGTGAAGGCTCTGGGTACTCGACTTCGCGTACTTGACCTTGCAGGTCACCTTCTTGCCCTTGACCTTGCAGCTCACCTTGCCCTTAGGACCCGCGGGACCTTGTGGGCCGGTCGCACCTATGTCTCCCTTGGCTCCCTGAACTCCAGCTGAGCCAGTCGCCCCTTGAGCCCCCTGGGCGCCTGTAGCTCCGGTGGCCCCCGCTGGACCTGTTTTGCCCTGGGTGCCCTGGGGCCCCTGAGGGCCTATGGGCCCGACGACGCCGTTCTTGAGGAAGACCGCGGTGACTTCGCTTTCCCCGTCGATCGTCGTTTCGCAGGTGCTTGCGCCGGAGTGCCTGCAGCCGATCCAGCCGGCGAAGACGGCGCCTGAGTCTGGGTGGGCTTCGAGCGTGACGACTGTGCCGTCGCCATAAGGCGCAGAGCAGCTAGCGCCGCAGTTGATCGCGGCATCGGGCGAGGTGCTGGTAACGCTGCCTTCGGCTGAGCCACCGAGAAAGACGTTGAGGCCCGGCGCGATGAACTTGATGCTTACCGAGCTTGCTTCTTCAAGCGTGAATTCGCAGCGGCCGGTCGTGGAGCTTTCGCTTGAGCAGTTGCCCGCAGCCGAGCCACCGGCGTTGATCGGCCCGAGTTCCGAGCCCGGGTCAGCGCTGGCGCTGAGCTTGACTTCGGTGCCCTTGGGGTGGGAGCCAGCACAGCTGGCAGGGGTACCGTCGAATTCGCATTCGACGGTACCGGTGCCGGCGCCGCTCTGGTTGATGCTCAGAACCGGCTCAAGGGCGAATTCGGCGGTTACTTCCCATTCGTCGTTTTCGCCTTCTTCTTCGTTGTAGAGGACGCACGTCGTCAGCCCAAAGTTGGACGGGTCACTCGGGCATTCTCCCGGATCTCCTTTTTCGACCGTCCAGCCGACGAGTTCGGAGCCGCTAGCGGCGAAGGCCTTGAGCTGCTCGCCGTAATAGCCTTCCGCTTCTTCAATCAGACCGGGGACGTTTTCGCACGTACCGCCCATAGTCGTCCCGTCGTAGGAGCATTCGATGGGTGGGGTGCCCGGTCCAACGTAAGTTCCGAATGCTTCGCTCTTGACTTCGCCGCTGCCGGTTCCGGCGATGTTGAGCTTGAGATGCCCTTCTTCGGCGAACGCCTGCGCGGCCGGTACGAGGAGGAGCACTGCCGCACTGAGCAGGAAGGCGGCAAAGCCTCCACGGAATGAGCGGCCCATGCCGCCGCCGTGGCGCTGGGTCGATGCAGTAGACGATGCCTTCGCGTGGCGTCTCACGTAGCTCTCTCCTTGTCCCGTGAGCCCCTCTGCCCGCCGCTTCCCTTAGCGGCTTCCTCGAGGCTCGGTTATGTCCCTGTGGCGTCGCTGCTCAAACGAGCTGGTTCCCAGTTCTGACACTCGGGTTCCTAAACGACGTCGCAAAGATAAACAGACGAGTTTGGCTTTGTCAAGGAACGAGAGTGGTATGACGGGTTCGGGGGAAGAATTTGGACGGCTCGCGTCTTGTCCAGAGAACGGGCGAGACGGAGCACTGGCCCGTCTACGTCGCCCAGTGCGGGCTTGCGCTCTTCGGCATTGGCCTGCTTTTCACGATCTGGCGAGCGTTATCCTGAGATTGCGATGAATGCTCGCGATCGGAAGATCTACTCGCTGCGTCACTTCCTCTTCTACATGGGCGTTGGGTGCATCGCTTCGACGCTCGTCTGGGCGGCGCCGAAACTACTGGCGTGGAGCCACAACCTCTCGGTCGCAGTCCTGTTCGTCGCCGGCGTAGTCGTCTGCCTACGGGCCCTGCGCGAGAGCCTCTTCGCCCCCGCGCAAAAGCCGGAGCAGCAGCGCGGTCGGCACGTTTAACGGCACCGGGACGAAAGCGGAGGGGGTGGGATTCGAACCCACGAGCGCCTTGCGACGCCAACAGTTTTCGAGACTGCCCCGTTCAACCACTCCGGCACCCCTCCGGGGCACTGCAGGCCGAATCCTAGCTAGGCAATCTGGAGGGAACGAACCCGATTTGAAATTCCCTGGCTGGTCGGACCTGGTGGTTTCGATCGAGCTCGTCCCCGCGAAACATTTACACACACGCAATGTGTAAATCCTCCCCCGCTTGGAGCGGGAGAAACCGATCAGCCGTGCGAGGTCGGTTGCTCGCGCAGCAGAGCGACCGCGTGTGGAAGGGCATCGGCGATCGCCGCGCCGGCCTGCTCGACCCCGGCCGGGCTGCCGGGGAAGTTGACGATCAAGGTCGAGCCGCGGATCCCGGCCGCGGCGCGGGAGAGCATCCAGTTCGGCGTGTGCTCGCGCGAGGCGACGCGCATCGCCTCCCCGAGGCCCGGAGCCTCGCGCTCCAGCACCGCCCGGGTCGCCTCGGGGGTCACGTCGGAGGGGGAGAAGCCGGTGCCGCCTGTGGTCAGCACCAACTCGCAGCCCTCCTCGTCGGCCCAGTGGCAAAGCCGCTCTTCGACCTTCGCGCGGTCGTCGGGGATCAGGTCGCGGCCGGCGATCTCGGCGCCGAGGCCCCGCGCCAGATCGGCCAGGCGCGAGCCGCTCTCGTCCTCGCCCTCGCCGGCTGCCCTCGAGGTGCTGACGGTGATGATCGCCGCCCTCACGGCCGCGGCGCTCCGTCGCCTTCCTCCAGCCGCCAGTCCGAGCGCCCGCCGCTCTTCTCGAGCAACACCACCTGCTCGACTTCGACGCCGCGCTCGAGGCCCTTGACCATGTCATAGACGGTCAGCGCCGCCACCGAGCAGGCGCTCATCGCCTCCATCTCGACCCCGGTCTGGGCCGTGGTGCGGGCCTCAGCGATCAGCTCGACCCGGCCCTTCTCCTCATCGACGGAGGCGCTGACGTCGACGAAGCTGAGCGCGATCGGGTGGGCCAGGGGGATCAGCCCAGCGGTCTGCTTGGCCGCCTGGATGCCGGCAAAGCGCGCTACGCCCAGCACCTCGCCCTTCGGCCCCTCCCCCGCCGCGACCGCAGCCGCGGTCCGCGGCGACATCCGCAGCCGTGCCCGGGCCCGGGCACGGCGCTCAGTCGCGGGCTTGGCACCGACGTCGACCATCCGCGCCCGGCCATCGGTACCCAGGTGGGTGAGGCGCTCCTCGCTCACGGCGCCTCGCTCTCGGCTGGAGCGCCGTCGAGCGGCGGCTGGGTACCCTCGACCCAACGCGCGCCGCCCTCGCCGTCGACCTCGCGCTTCCAGATCGGCGCCTCAGCCTTGATCAGGTCGATCGCCTCCCGCGCGCCGGCGAAGGCTTCGTCGCGGTGAGCGGCGGAGACGGCGACGATCACCGCCGGCTCGCCGAGGGCGACCGGGCCGACCCGGTGCTCGGCGGCGGCGGCGAGCAGGCCGTGGCGGGTAATGCACTCGGCGAGGATCGCGGCGATCCGCTCCTCGGCCATCTCGCGGTAGGCCTCGTAGTCGAGGCGCTCGACCTCGCGGGTGACGCCCTGGAAGCAAACGATGGCGCCCGCTGCTGAGTCCGCCACGACCGCGGTCAGCTCGGCGAGCGAGAGCGGCTCCTCGGTGACCCGCGCATGGGGCCCGGCGCCGCCGCTGATCGGCGGCACCAGGGCCAGCTCGTCCCCGGCCCGCAGAACCGTCTCCGGCTGCGCGTATGTGCGATTGACCGCGAGGAGCAACGGCATCCGCGCGAAGAGCTCGGCCAGCGGCTCGTTGGCCGAGAGGCGCTCGATCGCGTCAGCGACCGTGGCCCCCTCGCCCAGCTCGATCTCAAGCGAGTCGCAACCCACTCGTTCCCGCAGGATTGCGAAGAGGCGCACGTGCACGGTCATCGTCATGCTATCCGCGCCCGATCAGCTCAACCCCGACCCGCGTGTCGGCAGGCAGCAGCTCGGCCCCGGCGGTCGCGGCGCACAGCACCAGTTCCCCCGCGACGATGTCCTCGGCGAGCACCATGCCGAGCGCCGCGCGCAGCGGCAGCCGCCGAGCCGCCAGCGCCGCCGCCTCCATCAAGACCACGCTGCGCGCCTGCTCGAGCTCGATTAGCCGCCGCCGGCCCAAGCCCTCACCCCTCTTCCCGAGGCGTGTGCTGAGCCGGCCGGCGTCAAGATCGCCATCGCCCCATTTTGATCAAGTTGGGCGGCGTTCCCTACGTCCCCTCGCTGCCAGACTGCAGGAGTGCGAGGCGCGCGCGGACGAGCCGGTCATGACGGGAAGGCGGTCGGGGCCGTGATCGCCGGCGGGCACGGCAGCCGGATCGGCGGCGCAAAGGCGACGGTCGAGCTTGGCGGACGACCGCTGATCGCCCACTCCCTCGCGGCGATCGAGGGGGCCGGGCTGCAGCCCCTTGTCATCGCCAAGCTCGACACCCAGCTCCCGCCGCTGCGCTGCGCGGTGGTTCGCGAGGACCGCGAGCCTCGCCACCCGCTCTGCGGGGTGCTCGCCGCCCTGCGGTCCTCCGAGCCGAACCCCCTGGTGGTCCTCAGCTGCGACATGCCGTTCGTGCCCGCGGCTCTGCTCGCCTGGCTCGCCGCGCAGCCAGAGCCCCTGGTCGCCCCCGCCCTCGACGGTCGCATCCTGCCCTTCCCGGCCCGCTATCAAGGCTCGCTGCGAGCGGGCCTCGAGGATGCGCTCGCGCAGGGGCGCTCGATGAGCAGCGCCCTTTCCCGGCTCTCGCCGCGGCTGCTGAGCGCCGAGGAGTTGGCGGGGTTCGGCGACCCCGCGCGGATCTGCCTCAACGTCAACACGGTTTCCGACCTCGCCCGCGCCGAGGCGCTCCTGAGCCAAGCCGCCGGCAAGGCTCGCGGCTAGCTCGATTCCAGGCGCTCGGCCAGATCGGCCGAGCTCGGCGATCGGCCTGCCGGTCTTGCCTCCGGGATTCGGTCGCGGCTGTTTTTACGGCCGGGCCGGCTTCGAGGGCCTGAGGGCGGGCACTCGGGACTCAAGAACCGGCGGGTTTGCGTCGATGCAGCCGCGTGGAAAGCACCGGGCAGACCCGACTTGGGAACTTCTTCGACCGCCACCCGCTGCTGCTGCGCGCGCTGGCGATCGTCGCCCTGCTCTGGGGGGTCGGCTACCTGATCTGGCGGATTGGCTGGAGCAGCCAGGGGGCCAGCCCGGTCGCCTACGGGATGCTGCTGCTGACCGAGATCTACGGGCTTTGGGCGCTCGGCACGCTGGCGTGGTTCTCCTGGTCGCGACCGGCGGCGGTGCGCCCATCGGCGACGCCCGGGCGCTCGGTCGACGTCTACGTCTGCACCTATGGCGAGCCGCAGGAGGTGATCGCCGCCACTTTGGCCGGCTGTCGCGCCCTCACCTACCCCCACACCACCTATCTGCTCGACGACGGCAAACGGCCAGAGATGGCCGAGCTCGCCCGGCTCGCCGGGGCCGAGTACCTGACCCGTCCCGACAACTCGCACGCCAAGGCGGGAAACATCAACGCGGCCCTCGGCCGCACCGAGGGCGAGCTGGTGCTGATGCTCGACGCCGACCACGTGCCGATGCCCGACGCGCTCGACGCGATGGTCGGCTACTTCGACGACGAGCGCATGGGCCTGGTGCAGAGCCCGCACGATTTCTTCAACCACGACTCGGTCCAGCACTACGTCGTCGGCCGCCACGAGCAGTCGCTCTTTTACCACGTCGTCTGCCCAGGAAAGGACCTCCACGGCGCCGCCTACTGGTGCGGCTCGGCGGCGCTGATCCGCCGCCAGGCCCTGCTTGAGATCGGCGGCGTCGCCACCGAGACGATCGCCGAGGACTTCCATACGACGATCCGCATGCAGCGCCACGGCTGGAAGAGCCGCTACCACAATGAAGTCCTGGTCCAGGGCCTTGCCCCGCACGACCTCGACGGCTACCTGCTGCAGCGCGACCGCTGGGCGCGCGGCAACCTCGCCGTGTTCACCCTGCCCGAGTCCCCCCTGCGCGCCTCCGAGCTGGCGCCGCTGCAGCGGCTCTCCTACTTCGCCAGCCTCTTCGCTTACCTGGCGCCACCGATGCGGCTGCTGCTGATGGCGACGCTGGGCCTGGTGATGTGGACCGGAGAGCTGCCGATGAAGATCAGCGTGGTTGCTCTGGCAGCGCTCTGGCTGCCCTATCTGACGCTCAACCTCGGCGCCGGCTCGGCCCTCGCCCGCGGCTACATGAGGATCGGCGAGACCGCTCACTACGAGTTGCTGACGATGGAGATCTACACCCGCGCCCTGCGCTGCGTCTTCCGCCCCGGCCACACCGCCTTCGAGGTGACGCCAAAGCAGGGCACCGGCGGCGGCGGGCTCAAGTCAGTGCGCAAACTGCGCCTGGTGATTCTCTGCGCTGTCGTGCTCGGCGCCGGCACCGTGCTGCGCCTGCTCGACCTCGCCGGGGTCGGACCCCTGCCCGATCTGCCCGGGATCGCCGCCGTGATCGTGCCGCTGCTCGGCCTGGTCGAGATGCGCCGCATTCTGCGCACCCTCTTCGCCGTCGGCCGCCGCCAGCAGCGCCGCCTCGTCTACCGCTTCGAGGGCGACGCCGAGGCACAGTGCTACTCCGAGGAAGGGCACGTCAGCGGCCGCCTGATCGATGCCAGCGCCGCTGGGGTCGGCCTCGTCCTCGACGCGCCCCTGACGGTCGGCGCCAAGCCGGCGATCCTGCTGCAGCTCGAAGACGCCACCGGCGCCTCGCACGAGGTGGCGGCACAGGTCGAGGTGCGCTCCTGCCGCGAGGCGGACGGGCACCACCTGGTCGGCGCGACGATCACCAAAATCGACTCGGCATCGCGGATGCGGCTGATGGAGTGGTGCTACGTCGTCTGCAACCACGAGCGCCTGCGCGGCCACCGGCCGGCCTTGCGGGCGGGCGAGGGCGAGTCGATCGTGCTCGAGCTGCCGGCGCCGCAGGCGGTTCCCCAGACCGCCGTCGCCTCATCACCGGTGTAACGCGTTGCGGCCCTGGGAGGGGCGGAAAACGTTGCACCTCCGGAACGGAGAGGGTGGGATTCGAACCCACGAGGCGGGTTAACCCCGCCCACGCGATTTCCAGTCGCGCTCCTTAAGCCACTCGGACACCTCTCCGGGTAGATCGAAGGGTATTGGCTCAGCGCCGCGCCGCGAAGAAGCCGCGCAGCAGGGCGGCGCACTCGGCCTCGAGCACGCCCCCGCTCACCTCGGGCCGGTGGTTCAGCGCCGGCTCACCGAGCACGTCGAGGACGCTGCCGGCAGCGCCGGCCTTGGGGTCGAGGGCACCGAAGACGATGCTGGGAATGCGGGCGAGGACGATGGCGCCGGCGCACATCGCACAGGGCTCGAGGGTCACGTAAAGGGTCGTGCCAGGGAGGCGCCAGCCGCCGAGGGCCTCCGCCGCGGCGCGGATGGCGAGGATCTCGGCGTGGGCGGTGGGATCGGCGCGCAACTCGCGCTCGTTGCCGGCCGCGGCGAGGACCTCCTCTCCGCGCGCGATTACGGCGCCGATCGGCACGTCGCCGTGGCGCTCGGCCTCGCGCCCCCGCTCGATCGCCAGCCCCATCATCTGCTCGGCAAGCGGCTTTGCAACGTCGTCCGGCATACATGGGGGAGTATGTGGGACTACAACTTCATCGGCGGGCTGGTGTTAGGGAGGGGCCCACTCGATCGCAGGGATTCAGGGGCCAACGCAGAGATGAATAGACGCTTCCCGATCGCCGCCGCCGCCCTGCTCGCGGCCCTGACGCTCGCGCCGGCGTCGGGCCGGGCCACGGTCGGCGTCTCGCAGGCGCACGGCTTCGTCCCCCACAGGCTGATCGTCAAGCTGGCCGGATCCGAGCGGCCTCAAACCATCACCCTGCCCCGGCGAACCAGCGTCGGTGAGGCGGCGGCGGCGCTGCGCTCCAACCCCAACGTCGCCTACGCCGCGCCCGATTACATCGCTACCGCTTCGGCAAATGAAGAGGAACCAATGACCCCCAATGATCCCGGGCCACTCAGCGGACCGCCCGGCCCGCCCGGCGGCTGGGTCTCGAAGCAGTGGAACTTCCTCCCCTGGGAGGGCCTGCCGACTCCGTTGGTGCCGCTCTCTCCAGGGGGTATCGACGCGGTCGGCGCCTGGGAAAACCTGAAGGCAGCGGGTCATCCTGGTGCTGCCGGTGTAACCGTCGCCGTGCTCGACACCGGGATCGCCTACCGCTCCCTCGGCAGGCGCTTTCGACGCAGCCCCGACTTCGCCGCCGGGCAGTTCGTCAAAGGCCACGACTTCGTCGACGGCGATCGCCTGCCGCTCGACGAAAACGGCCACGGCACCCACGTCGCCGGCACGATCGCCGAGAAGACCAACAACGGCATCGGCCTCACCGGCCTCGCCTATCGGGCGAAGCTGATGCCGGTGCGGGTGCTCGATGCCCAGGGCCGGGGACAGGCGGATCAGATCGCCAAGGGCATCCGCTTCGCTGTTGCCAACGGCGCCGACGTGATCAACATGAGCTTCAACTTCGGCTGCGGCCGCGAAGTGCCCGGGGTCGACGAAGCGCTGCAGCAGGCCTATCGCCACGGTGTAATCACGGTGGCTTCCGTGGGCAACCTCGGCTCGGAGGCCTGTGTCGCCCCGCCGGCGACCGCCCCGCACACGATCGGCGTCGGCGGCAGCACCGAGGGCGGCTGCCTGGGCTCCTACTCGCTGGCCGGGCGCGACGTCGACGTCGTCGCCCCCGGCGGAGGCCCACCGCTCAGCGGCTGTCCCTCGACCTCCTCCGGCTCGATCTACCAGGTGACCCTGAAGGCCGACAGCACGCGCCGCTTCGGCGAGCCCGCCAGCTACGTCGGCACCTCAATGGCAGCCGCGCACGTCTCCGGCGTCGCGGCGATGGTGCTTGCCAGCGACACGGTCGAACACAAGCGCGCGCCCAGCCGAGTGGCGGCCGTGACGAAGCGCCTGCGCCGCACCGCACGCAGCCTCGGGCAGCCGGCGACCCGCCAGGGCGCCGGCCTGATCGACGCCGCCCTGGCGACCGAACCGCGCGGACAGGCACACGCCACCCGCAGCCGCTGACGGCAGCCGGGCAAGCAGATCAAGGACGCAGGAGCGCGGCGTGCTCCGCACGCAAGCGACCGAGGACGCCGATCTGCGCCGCCCGGTGCCGTCAGGTGGTGCGGACGATGATCACGCTGCAGGGCGCGTGATGGGAGACGTTGTTGGGGACGCTGCCGAGCAGGAAACGCCGCGCCCCGGTCATGCCCTTGTTGCCGACCACGATCAGGTCGGCCTTGGTCTCTTCGGCGACGTTGAGGATGCCCTCGGCGGGATCGCCCTCGACCGGGTGGGTCTGCACCTCGATCCCCTCCTTGCGGGCCGCCGCCGCAGCGGCGTCGAGGACAAGGTTGACGTCCTCGCGCGGGCCGATCTCGTACTGGACGTCCGCCGGGGCGCCTTCCTTCTCGCCCTCGACCCGTCGTTTCGAGACCGGCGCGTAGGCGCTGACGACGCTGAGCTGGGCGCCGGCAAGCTTGGCGAGGTCGACGGCCTGGCGGACCGCCTCGGCGGCCGTCTCCGACCCATCGGTGCCAACCACAATGCGAGTGAACACGCCGCCTCCTCTGCTCGGTCGCTGAACGGGGCCGATACTAACGGGAGCCGTGGGCGCGGACCGGCAGGCCGTGAAAGCGATCGCCGAGAATTTCGCTCGGCGTCGTCGCCAGGCGGTAGATCGCGATCCCCATCGAGGCGAGCAAGCAGATCAGCAGCACCGCCATTGCGGCTTTCCATAGAACTGGCATTAGGCTGATCTCATCATGGAGAAGGTCGCCAACGGGGTCTGGCTGCTGCGCGGGGATACGCGCAAGGCGATGAACATCTACTTCCTCGAGGATGGGGACGGGGTCGTGCAGTTCGACGCCGGCACCAAGGCGATGGTGAAGCAGGCCCGGGCGGCGGCGCAACAACTGGGCGGAGTGAAGCGCATCGTGCTTGGCCACGCCCATGCTGACCATCGCGGCACCGCCCCCTCGATCGGCGTCCCCGTCTCCTGCCATCCCGACGAGGTCGCCGATGCCGAGAGCGACGCGGCGATCGCCCCCTACATGGATATCTCGGCGTTGCCGGCGCCGGCGCGCTGGATCTACCCGATGCTGCTGCGCCGCTGGGACGGCGGTGGCGTCAAGATCGCCGACACTGTCTCCGAGGGGGATGAGGTGGCGGGCTTTCGAGTCATCCACTTCCCCGGCCATGCCCCCGGCCTGATCGGCCTCTGGCGCGAGAGCGACCGGCTGGCGGTCGTCAGCGACGTCGTCTACCTGATCGACTCGACCAAGATGGGTAAGCCGCTGCCGGCCGGCGAGGCAAGCGTGCCGCACCCTGCCTGGGCCTGGGACCACGCCCAGGCAAAAGAGTCGGTGCGCAAGCTGGCGGCGCTTGAACCGACGCTGGTCTGCACGGGCCATGACCAGCCGCTGCGGGGCGACAACCTGCGCCCCGCACTGGAACGGGCGGCCGAGAAGTACTGAGCGAGGCGGCGCCGGCGGCCCTCGCTGCCATAGTTTCCGCCCCTGATGATCGGGACCTACGCCTCGGCGGCGCTGATCTGCGCCGCCTCGCTGCTGGTTGGACACGCGATCCTCGGCCTTGCCGGCGGGGGCGAGTCGCGGCGCTGGTTGGCGCCCACGGTCGGCTTCGGTGCCGTGCTGACGGTGACCGGCTTCCTCGCCCGAGCCCCCGGGCACGCGACCAGCGCGACGATCGGGCTCCTCCTCCTTGTCATCGCCGCGGCCGCCCTGCTCTGGTGGCGACCGCGCGCGGCCAGTGGCGCCACGCTGCTGCGCGAGGGCTGGCCGGTGGCGCTCATCGTCGCCCTTGCCTTCTCGATCCCATTCGCGGTCAGCGGCCGCTGGGGGATCATCGGCGTCGGCTTCAACAACGACCTCGGCCTGCACTTGGCCTGGGCCGAGTGGCTGCGCAGCGGCCTCGGCCCGGCGCCGGAAGCCGGCTACCCGCTGGGACCGCACGCGCTGGCCGCGAGCCTCGCCGCGCTGCCGGGTATCGGCCTCGGCCAGGCCTTCCTCGGCGAGATCTTCGCGATCGGCATCCTCACAGCGCTCGTCGCCCTGACCGCGCTCGACGATCTCGGCCCGGCCCGCCGGGTGCTCGCCGCGGCCCTCGTCGCGATCCCCTATCTCGGCGCCTCCTACTTCGCCCAGGGGGCTTTCAAGGAGACCGGCGAGGCGCTCTTCGTCCTCGCCTTCGCCCTGCTCCTGCACCGTCTCGAGCGTGAGCACGAGTTGGCCGAGGCCGGCCCCCCCGCCCTCGGCACGGCGGTCCTCGGCCTCGTCATGGCGACCGGGATCTTCTTCTCCTACAGCTTCGCCGGGCTCGCCTGGCCGGTTGTGATCTTTGCCATCTGGGCACTCACCTTCGCCCCACTGCGCCGAGCGCTGGCGCCGCGAGCCTGGCTGAGCACCCTGCGCCAGCCGGCGACGTTGCTGGTCATCGCCGTGCTCGGCGTCCTCGCGGTGCTGACCGTCGTCGGTCCCTTTGCCTTCATCCACGGCTTCAACCGGGTCGCCGGCACCAACACCTACGGACCGGTCTCGCCGGTCGAGGCGCTCGGCGTCTGGCCGGCGTCCAACTACCGCCTCAACGCCGCCGGCGGCCCCCAGCTGACCGGCCTGGCAACGCTGATCGCCGCCGCCGCGATCCTGCTCGGCGGCACCTGGTGGCTGCGCCGGCGCAACTTCGCCGTGCCTGTGTCACTCGCCGGTTGCACGCTGCTCTACCTCGCCGCGGTCGCGAGCAGCGGCGAGTACTCCCAGGCCAAGGCCCTGATGATCGCCGCGCCGCCGGCGATGCTGATCGCAATCCGCCCGCTGCTCTTCGAGGCCGGCCCCGATCGAGTTCCTGTTTCTTCGCGAATACCGCGAAGAAACAGGAACTCAGCGAAGAGGGTTGCTTGGGTCGTGGTGGCGGTGGCGTTTGTGGCCGGCGCGGCTTACTCGAGCTTGCTGGTCTTGCGCGACGCGCCGATCGGGCCGCCCGGCCACGGTTCCGAGCTGCAGGCGTTCATCCCGATCGTGCGCGGCGAACCGGTCCTCTACGCCGGCCAGGACCGCTATGCCGCCTATGAGCTGATGGGCGCCGACACCCACGTGCCCCTGGTCGAGTTCCCCGACGCCGACGTCTCCCCCAACCCGGAAAAGCCGTTCGATACCGGCAACGCCTACAGCCCGATCGACTTCGACTCCTTCTCGCACGGCACCCTCGAGCGCTTCCCCTACGTGATCACCGGCCGCGCCGCCTGGAACAGCGAAGCGCCAGCGGGCTTCAGGCGGGTCGCCTCCACCGCCTCCTACATCCTCTGGAAGCGCACCGGCACGCCGCCCGAGAACCGCCACGTGCTGCTCGAGGGAACCGAACCGGCGGCCCATGCCGACTGCGCCTCGCCGGAGATCCGCATCCTCCTCGCCGGCGGCGGCCGCGCCTCGCTCTTCCCCGGCGCTGTGATCGGCGGCAAGGGTCGCTGGAGTCCCGCCGCGGAGCTCGAAGCCGGCCAGAGCACCACCCAGACGCTGCGCCTGCCGAGCGGCCGCTGGCGGCTCTCGATCCAGTACTTCTCCCCCTTTGACCTGACCCTGAACGCGCCCGGCTTCGAAGAAGCGCTGCCCGCCGCGCTCGACGGCCAGCGGCCGAACACGATCAGCCTCGCCAACGAGGGCCAGTTTTGGCCGGCCGGCGAGATCCGCAGCGACGGCCGGCCGACCCACTTCACGATCCACGCCGCCGACCCAAGCACGCTGCAGCGGCTGACGGGATACTCGGGCAAGGCGACCCTGGGAGAGTTGGTTGCCGTACCGGCCAAGCCTCACCGCATCGTGCCGTTGAGCAAAGCCTGCGGCGGCTGGATCGACTGGTACGACTCGGGCGAAGTGCCCTAGGAAGCGGCCTTGGCGGCCATCCGCTCCTGGGACACCCGGACGACGTCCCAGACCAGGCCCACCTTCTCCAGCGCGTCGATCACGATCGCCGACGGGTCGAACTGCCAGCGACCGAGGCCGTGGGTGGCGGAGGTGGGGAAGGCGTGGTGGTTGTTGTGCCAGGCCTCGCCGAAGGTCGGGATCGCGATCAGCGCCAGGTTGCGCGACTCGTCGGTGGTCTCGAAGTCGCGCCTGCCGAAGACGTGGCAGAGCGAGTTGATGCTGTAGGTGAAGTGGTGCAGGACGAAGACGCGCACCAGGCCCCCCCAGAGCAGGCCGGTGAGCGCGGCGAAGAGGGTGCCGCCGATGATCCAGCCGAGCGCGAAGGGCATAAGCAGGCCGCCGATCGCCCAGTAGAGGAAGGTGCGATCGACCCAGTTGATCACCGGGTCCTTGATCAGGTCCGGCGCGAAGCGCTCCTTGTTGCCGCGCTGGGTGTGGATGAAGAGCCAGCCCATGTGGGCGTGGAAGAGGCCGCGCATCGCCCCCGACCAGCCGTGGCCGTGGTCGACGTGGGGGCTGTGCGGGTCCCCCTCTTCGTCGGAGAAGGCGTGGTGCTTGCGGTGGTCGGCGACCCAGGAGATCACCGGCCCCTCGATCGCGGCCGAGCCGAGGATCGCCAGCAGGCCGTGCAGCCAGGTCTTTGCCTTGAAGCTGCGATGCGTCAGGTGGCGGTGGAAGCCGACGGTGATCCCCATCCCGGTCAAGAAGTACATGCCGCAGAAGAGGAAGACGTCGCTCCAGTGCAGCGCCTTGCCCCAGACCTGCCAGCCCGCCAGGCCGATCGCGACGAAGGGGATCAGAGTCACCAGACCGGTGATGATCCGGTCGCGCGTCTCGTTGGCGACCGGCTGAATATCTGAGGGGAGTACGCCGCTGCTTTCCATTCGGAGCGGCGATCATACGGACTCGGGCCCAGGGAAAGGTAAAGTCGCGCCCGCCCTCCCAACCTTCCCGCCGAAAGGAGCGCGGTTTGGCTTTCTCCAGCACCGCACCACTGCGTCGCGAGATCGAAGCGCGCATCCCCGATCGACCCTTCACGGTCGAGTTCTGGGACGGCACGCAACTGCCATCCACTGACGGCGACGGGCCCACCTTCCACATCCGCTCGCCGCGCGCCGCCGCCCACGTCCTGCGCGCTCCCGGTCAGCTCGGGCTCGGCCGCGCCTACGTCAGCGGCGAGATCGAGGTCGACGATATGGACGCGGTGATCGCCCTGCTCGACAGCTGGGATCCCCCCAGCCTCGAGGGCGCCGACAAGCGTGCCCTGCTGCTGGGCGCGGTGCGCGCCGCCGGCATCGTCAAGCCGCCACCACGGCCCCAAGCCGAGTTGCGGCCCAGCGGCAAGCGCCACAGCAAGGAGCGCGACGCCCGCGCCGTGCGCCATCACTACGACGTCTCCAACGAGTTCTTCGAGCTCTTCCTCGGCGAGACGATGGTCTACAGCTGCGCGATCTTCTCGCGCGGAGCGAGCACCCTGAAGGAGGCCCAGGAGGAGAAGCTGGAGACGGTCGCGCGCAAGCTGGCGCTGAAAGAGGGCGACCGGGTGCTCGACGTTGGCTGTGGGTGGGGCGGCTTCCCGCTCTGGGCCGCGACCAAGCACGGCGCCAGCGTCGTCGGCATCACCCTCTCCGCTCCGCAGGCCGAAAAGGCTCGCGAACGGGCCGAGGCGGCGGGCGTCTCCGACCGGGTCGAGATCCGCGTGATGGACTACCGCGACCTCGCCGGCAGCGGCGAGCGCTTCGACGCGATCGCCTCGATCGGCATGGTCGAGCACGTCGGCGCCTCCCAGATCGACGTCTACGCCCAGACCCTCGCCGGCCTGCTGGAGCCGGGCGGGCGCCTGCTCAACCACGGCATCACCCGCCTGCGCCACACCGACGCCGAGGCCGGCGCCTTCTCGGAGCGCTACGTGTTCCCCGACGCCGCTCCGCTGCACCTCTCGCGCAACCTGATGGCGCTCGAACGGGCCGGCTTCGTCACCCACCACGTCGAGGACTTCGCCCCCGACTACGCCGAGACGCTGCGCCACTGGGCCAAGAACCTCGACGACAACCTCGAGGAGGCGATCCGCCTTGCCGGTCCCGAACGGGTGCGCGTCTGGCGTCTTTACCTGCGGGCCGCGCGCAACGGCTTCCTCTCGGGCTTCACCTCGATCTATCAGGCGCGCTGCTCGCTGGCCTGATCCGGACCCGGGCGAGAACCCTCGCCCGGCAGTAGGCGGTCAAGCCAGGCCGGCATCCACCAGCACCACTTGCCGAGGCGGGTCATGATCGCCGGCACCACTATCAGCCGCACGATGAATGCATCGATGCCGACCGCGACTGCCTGCGCCACGCCGAAGTTGCGGATCGTGACGAACTCCGAGACGGAGAAGGCGAGAAAGACCGAGATCATGATCACCGCCGCCCCGGTGACGACGTGGGCGGTGCGATCGAGGCCGCCGGAGACCGCGGCCCTGGTCGAGCCGGTGCGTACGTATTCCTCGCGGATCCGGGCGAAGACAAAGACCTCGTAGTCGATCGCCAGCCCGAACATCACCATCATCGTCGCCGGGATCACGGTGGCGTCGACGTAACCCGGGCCGCCGAGGAGGGAGCCGTCGAAGACCAGGGCGAGGACGCCGAAGCTGGCGCTGACCGTGAGCAGGTTGATCAGGGCGGCGAGGATCGGGATCGTCAGCGAGCGCAGGACCGGGATCAGCACGATGATCGTGACCAGCGAGAGCGCCAAGCGCATCAGCGGCGACTGCTCGCGGACCGCTTCGTTGACTTCTATCTCCCCGGGGGCGACGCCGCCGACGACGACTTCCGTGCCCGTCTTGCCGGCGAGGTCGGCGGCATCGCCTTCGAGCCGGTCAAGGGTCTGTCGCGCGGCGGCGGTGGTCGGAGCGTCGCGGGGAATGACCAGCATGCGGGCGTAGGCGCCACCGCGATCGATGTTGATCAGGGAGCCGAGTTCCTCTCGGCGTTGCGGGCTGCTCCCATCGAGGCCGGCGAGAATGAAATAGGGGGAATGAAACAGGCCCGGCGAGCGCCGCTTGAGCTGGGTCAGCCCCGATTTGCCGTTCTGGTCTTTCAGGCCGGATTCGATCCGACCGAGGCCGCTGCGGAGCAGCGTCGACTTCTGCGCGCCCTGGCTGAGGCCGCCGGCCAGCTGACCGGCCCCGTTTTCGAGCAGCGAAAGGCCACCGGAGAGGTGTTCGGCCCCCTCCCCCAGCCGCTGCAGCGCCGGCGGCAGCTTTTCGCCGCCGCGACTGAGCGCCCCCACGCCCTGCGACAACTGCCTGCTGCCGCTCGCCAGTTTCCGCAAGCCATGATCGAGCTTGCTCGAGGCATCGGCGAGCTTTTCGATCCCCTTGCTGGCCTGCTTGCCCTGCTTGCCCAGGCGCGAGGCGAGGTAGAGGCCGACGCCGAACTGCCCTTCCGCCCTTTCGACCCCGGCGCCAATGCCTTCGTATGGCGGGGCGTCGGATTCGCCCGTGCCGATGTTTTTGCCGGTCAGCTGCTCGCTCGCTTCTTCAACGGCGGCCAGGGCGGTGGCATATTCGGGATCGTTGCGCCCGCTCGACATCCGCTGCAGCGCCTGGAAAGCGGCGACGAGCCGCGCTTCGGCCCCCTGCAGCGGCGCATGCAGTTCGTCCAGCCGATCGTCGCCCGAGTGCATCGCGTTTTCGATCAGGCGAGCACTGCCGGAGAGTTCCCCGGTCTGTTCTCCCGCCTTGCTCAGCGCGTCGGCGAGGCGGCCGGCGCCGTCACTGGCCTTCGACGTGCCCGCGGCGACCTTGCCGCTCCCCTCGTCCACCCGGCCGAGTCCGCTGCTGAGCCGCCGCGATCCCTGGCCGACCTTTTGCAGGGCGCCGGCCAAGGTGCCGGCACCGCCGTGAGCGGCTCCGAGGCCGGCTTCGATCTGGCCGGAACCCACCGCCGCCTCGCGCAGTCCGGCGGTGTTGCGCGAAGCCCCCTGGTGCGCCTTGCCTATCCCCACCGCGAGGCGATGGAGACCCCGTTCCTGCTTGGCAAGTTCGGATTCGATTCCGCCGGCCTGTTCGGCCCCGCGGGCGAGCGGCCGGAAGCCGGCCATCGTCTGCACACCCGGGTCCTGTTCGACGTGGTGTTGGAAGCTCGCCAGCGCGCGCAAGCGCTGGGTCGAAGTGACCGGGTGGCCGCGACCATTGACGACGACTTCCATCGGCGCCGCCCAGCCCGGGCCGAGTTGGTCTTCGACTTCTTCCTGCTGCTTGCGGCCAGAGTCCCCCGGCGGCAGGAAGGCAACGCTGGCCGCTCCCGAGTCGAGGGTGAAGGCCCAGCCCGAGAGCAGGACGAGCACCGCGACGATCGCCACGACCGCCCCCGGCCGCTTGCCGACGCGACGAAACCAGCGCAGCGGTGCGACCTGTCCTGACCGGCGCATCGGCAGGGCCCAGCGATCGAGGTTGTCGCCGAGAATCATCAGCAGGGCCGGGACCACGCAAATCGCCGAGATCATGCTGAGCAGGGTCGCCAGGCTGACCGCGATCGAGACCGAGCGGGCGACCGCTCCCGGCAAGATCATCGCGGCGATGAGCATCGCGAAGATCAGGCCGCAACCGGCAGGGACCACCGAGCGGGCGGTTGCCGAGACAGTTGTCCGCACCGCCGCGCCAAGATCGCCGTCGCCTTTTCGTCGCTCCTCGCGAAAGCGCGAGACGACCAGGAGCGAGTAGTCCACTCCCAGGGCAAGCCCCATCATCCCGACCACCCCGATCGCGAAGAGATCAAGCTGGACGAAGCAGTGGACGATCACGAGCAGGCCCCGGGTCGCCGCCACCACGGCGCCGCCGACGACGACCGGCAGCAGGGCGGCGATCGCCGACCTGAAGACGAGCAGCAGGACGAGCAGCAGGACCGGTACGGCGATCAGCTCGCCGAGCTTGGTCGCGCGTTCGCTGGAAACGCGCAGCGAGTCGATCACGAGCGGGAGCCCGGCGAGGCTGACGTGAACCGGGCCGTGCACCCGGGCGTGGACGAGGCGGCGCACCGGCGGCAGGACGCTGGTCACCCCCTTGGCCTCATCTGCCTTGATCCGAACGATCAGGGCGGCTGTGTCCGGCGAAGGGCTGAGCCCCTCGATCGTGCCGCCGGAGACCCACGGGGTGATCACGAGCGTGTGCGGCATCGCCTCCAGGCCGGCGGCCAGGCGCCGCCCCTGGCTTTCGACCTGGGCGTGCGGTCCCTGCAGCATCACCGCGACCGAGTAGTTGCTGCCGAACTCGTGCAGGGAGATTTCGTGGGCGCGCTGGGTGCCGCTGCCGGAAAGGGTGGGCGGGTGGATGCCGAGTTCGTGGTCGAGGTTGCGACCGAGGAAGGCCAGCGCACAGACCAGAGTGATCCAGATGCCGGCAACGAGCCGCGAGCGCCGCGTCGTGAAGCCGGCGATGCCGATCAGCGCCCGCGAGCGCCAGGACCGGCTCGGCCGCGCGCTCATCCGGAGTGACCCGTTCGGCAGCGTGCCCCGGTGGCGATCGCGACCTTCGAGTTGCGCCGGGCACCGTTCTGGCCACTGAGGAGCACTTTGGCGTCGAGCCGGCGCGGCCGATCGCCGACGCAGGGCTTTGCCCGCAGCGAGAGCAGGCCGTCCCCCGCCGCGCCCAACCGCATCATGAAGCTGGACAGCGGCATATCGGGCAACCCGGCCAAGCGTGTGCCGAAACGCCCATGCTTGTTAACGCTCGTGCCCCGAATGGAAAGCTCGACCCCACCGCCGCTGAGGGCGACCCAGAGGTCGGGGTCGCCGTCGTCGCGAGGCTGCACGACGTAGACGGAGCCGAGGAGTGGACGATCGAGAAGCGGCGTTCGCGCACGGGAGGTCCCGACCTTCGAGCCGGGCGGGCAGAGACCGCGGCGGGCGTCCGGGCGCGAGCAGATTTCCTTCAGCCCACCGACTCTAAGCTTCAGCGCCGGAGGCAACGAGAGGGTCAGCGAGCGCATGGAGGTGTCGCCCCGGCGAAAACGAGCTGAGACCCGAAGACCCACCTCAGCCTGCTTGTGAAGCCGGCTATGACTGAGCAGGGCAGCGTGCAGGCGCGGGGAGAAGCCGAGGCGGCCGCAGCCGCCGACTCCGTAGGGGTCGCTCAGCGTCGCTGTCCCACCTTCTTGAGATTCGATCTCGGCGTCGACCGAGTGCGGGTCGCAGGACGTCGGGTTGTGGGTCAGGCCACCGCGATCAAGCGAGAGCGCGATCGTCTGGAAGCGAATTGGCACCCCGGCGACGACGCTCGGCAGGCGGTCGGTCGCGACTTCCACCCGGCCGGTCCGCCCGTTGATCTGGGCGGTCGCCCGAAATGCCACGGTGCCGAGGTCGAAGGGGCCGATATCGGCGCTGAAGGCCATCACCAAGCTGAAGGGCGCGTGGTGATATGGCCCAGCAGCGTAGGCGGCTCCGGTGAGCACCGCCGGAATGGGCCCGGAGCCAACCTCGGCGCGCACCGATCCAACCTGGCTGGCGGCGGGGCAGGCAGCGCCGGCGGCAAGTGACTCCGGACAGGCCTCAATCGCCCCCAGCGATGCACTGATGCCCGCCGGCAGCGACAGCATGAACCGGCGAGGAAGCGCTTCGCCCGCGCGGCGGTGGATGGTCGCGGTAACGGTGGTGGCACGAGCGGCCCTGTGACTGGATGCCGCAACGAACAGCTGCGGCGAGAAAGGCAACGGCCCGGGACAGGCCGACCCCGCCAGGACGCCGGCGATGTTCACGGTGGCCGTCGAGTTGACGGTCGGACCGCCTCCGTAGGGAACGAAGCGGGCCTCTCCCCGCGCCGGCCCGCAGCCAAGTGGCGAGGCGAGCAGGCTCCGGGAGCCGCCGCCCAAGCTCATTGCGATCTGGCCGATCGCCACTGGCGGCAGGTCGTGCAGCGTGGCGATCAGGCGACCGCTGGCCGGATCCGGCTGCAGGCTGGTAACGAGCTTGACCACGATCCCGGGTCCAGGCGCGACGATGAAGAGTCGGAACTGTTCGCTCCCGTGCTGCTCACCCAGGTAGACAGCACCGGTCAATGGTTCGGGCAGGATCGTCGAGCTGAGTTCGACCGTGCCGACTCGGGCAGCGGCCGGGCAGGCCGCCTCGGTCTCGCTGCCCAGCCCGAGCTCGGCATCGGTGCAGAGGACAACCCCCGTGGCGCCGGCGGGGGAGACGGTGAGGCCGGCAGGAAGTTCGATCGTCGCGTCCTTCATCTGGGCGCCGGCCAGTTCGCCCCCTTCTTCTTCCGCGGGCATGCTCAGCACCATGCGCACGCCGGTCGGGGAGTCGGCGGCTGGGTTGCTCAACCGCAGATCGAACTGGGGGGCGAAACGAAGGTCCTCACAGCCGCTGAGCGGCCCGACTTCGGTGCTTTCGCTCAGCCAGGGGGCGTCTTCTTCGCGGGAGCGCACTTTCAGGGTGAAGGTGATCGGCCCACAGACCGACGGGGCGGTGAGGAAGGCGCGGGGCGCCGCCGCCGGAGCTGCTTGGTGTTCAGCCGGAATACCCCAGAGCTCGATGTGGCCTTCGCTCGGGGCGCCTTCCGCGAGGTCTTCAGCTGCGAAGGTGATGCCAAAGTCGTCGGGGCGCAACTGCAGCTGAAAGGGGATTGGGAATCCGACTTTCGAGGTGAAGGACGCGACCTGCCCTGGCTCTGGTTCGAGCAGGAAGATCGGCGCCGAAGGGCCCGAGGAGCCGAAGCTGACGATGCCGACCTGGCTGTCCGAGGGGCATTCTTCACCTTCTTCGTGGGCCTGGCGTGGGCAGGCAGGAACGGCGGATAGATCGCCGCCGAGACCCGGAGGCATTTCGACCGCCAGGTCCTTGGCCGAGGTTCCCGTGCCTTCGGTTTCGAGCGCGAAATTGATTTGCAAGCGGTCCGGGTGGGAGCCGGAGCGATTCTCTGGATTGCCTTCGGCATCGAGCATCCGCACCGAGAAACCGCCCGGGGCGATTCCGAATTCGGCCGCCGAGGCAACGGAGATCGGGCCCCGGACGAGGAGCAGCCCCAAGATGAACAACGTTGGTCCCAGTGCCCTGCGGGCGTGAAGAGCCAAACCTTCCCCTGCGTCAGGTCGACGACGGCTTACTTCAACTGCTTGGGACCGCCGCTCAGCCTACTAGAGAGGGAAACCACTGACGACCGAGGAGAGCGCGTAGTCGGCGCCCGCCTCGCTCAGCTGCTCGACGCTGTAGCTGCCGGTGGCGACGCCGACGACGGCGATCCCGGCGCCGTGACCGGCGGTGACGTCGCGGGGGGTGTCGCCGACCGCGATGCAGGAGCCGTCGGCGAGCGTGCCGCCGGAAACGAGGCCGCCGCGGGAGACGGCCGCTTCCGTCACCTTGGTGCGATCGGCCGAGTCCGAGCCGTAGCCGCCGAAGCTGAAGAAGCGATTGAGGCGGGCGCGGGCGAGCTTGATGTGGGCGGCGGCCTCGATGTTGCCGGTGACCAGGCCGAGCAGAATGCCGGCCTCGATCAGGCGCGGCAGTAGCTGCTCGATCCCCGGCATCACCCGGTACCCGGGCGAGGCGGCGACGGCGTCGGGGAGGTGCTTGAGGTAGCAGCCGATCGCTTTCGCGCGCTCTTCCTGGCTTCCCTCGCGGCCGATCACCTCGCGGAAGATGATCGCCGCGATCTCGGGGTCGGTCATGCCGGCGTCAGTGTGTTCGGCGACGTTTGCCTCAACCTCGTGCAGCTCCTCGAAGGCGCGCTGCCAGGCGACCCCGCCGGCGCCGCCGGTGACGAGAAGCGTGCCGTCGATGTCGAAGAGAACCGCGTGGATGGCACTGCGCATATCCGCGTCCTCGGTCGCTGGCGTGCGGAGCACGCCACGCTCCCTGCGTCCCTGATCTGCTTTGCCATCCACGCGGTTACTACTCCCCCAACAATTCCTTTTGCGAAAGCCAGTAGAGAAAGCCCAAGGCCGGAAGCACCAAGATCGCAGCGACGATGAAGACGATGATCACGCTAGCCAGGGTGTCAGGTGGCGCCGCTGCCTCGGTGATCTTCAGCGAGGTCGGCAGCAGGTAGGGAAACTGGGCGACGCCCCAGCCCCAGATCACCGCGATAACGGCGCCGCCGGCAAGCGGGCGCAGGTATTGCGAGCGGTCGGCGCTGCGCCCCCGCGCCGCAACGAGGAGCAGGGCGACGACGCCGACGCCGCAGAGGGCGGAGAGGATCACCAGCGGCAGGCCCTGGTCGGTGAGGCGGTCGAAGATGTAGCGCGCTTCGGCATGCAGCTCGAGCAGGCCGAATGCGGCCGCGATCCCGGCGACCGCGGCGGCGGCGAGAGCGCGTCGGGCGAAGTAACCGGCGAGCTCCTCGTCGCCCGAGCGACGGGCGTCGCCGATCAGGAAGACGGCGGCGAGGTAGGCACCGCTGGCGACGAACATCGCCCCGGTCAGGAGCGGCAGCGGCTCGAGCCAGCTCGAGAAGGCCGCGCCGTTGCCCTCGGCGGGGACGTTGCCGGAGGCGACCGCGCCCACCGTCGCGCCCATGAAGAACGGGGTGAGCAGCGAGGAGATCGCGAAGGTGGCGCCGGCGGCGCGGCGCCCGGCGAGCCCGGCGATCGACTTGCGGAAGGCAAAGCCGGAGCCGCGCAGGACGATGCCGACCGCGGCCAGCGCGATCGGCACGTAAAGCGTCGTCATCACGGCGCTGAAAGCCGGCGGGAAGGCGGTCCACAGCACGACGAGGATGAAGATCAACCAGACGTGATTGGCCTCCCAGACCGGGGTCAGCGAGCGCTGGATCAGCGCCCGCGGGCGCTCGCCACGCTCCGCTCCGCCGGCCACCAGGTCCCAAAAGCCGGCGCCGAAGTCGGCGCCGCCGAAGAGCGCGTAGAAAGTCGCGCCGACCCAGAGAATTCCGGCGCAAACGTCGGCGCGGGTCAAGCCCCACTCCTCCCCTGTTCCTTTGCCCCGCCATGCGAGGCAAAGGAACACCGGAACCGGTAGCTCCGCCTCATGCACCGACCTCCGCCGGCGGCCCGTAGGGGGTGTCGGCCTCCGGCTCGGCACCGCCCTCGCGCCAACGCCGCGACATGCCCCGCAGCACTTTGATCGCGATCGTCCCGATCGCCGCGTAGAGCGCCAGCACGAGGGCGAAGCTGAACCAGATCCCCTTGGCGTCGGTGACCGCTTCGGAGGTGCGCATGTAGCCCTGCACGATCCAGGGCTGGCGGCCGACCTCGGTGACGACCCAGCCCATCCAAAGGGCGAGGATCGCGCCGGCCCCGGAGATCGCCACGGCGCGCAGGAACCAGGGCGTCTGCGGGATCTCGCGGCGGCGCCACCAGGCGAACGCGAGCCAGGCGCCGAGCAGAAGCAGCGCGCTGCCGATCCCGACCATGCCGTCGAAGGCGAGGTGCAGCAGCGTGTTGGCGGGCGGGCGTTCGTCGACCGAGATGTTCTGCAGGCCGACGACCTTGGTGTCGGCGTGGAAGCCGACCAGGAAGGAGTCGAGGTCGGGGATCGGGATCGCTCCCTTGACCCCGTCGCTGGTGCAGATGCCGCCGACGTACTCGGTCTGGTGGGTGCCGGTCTTCTGGATGCACTCCATGCCGGCGAACTTGGCCGGCTGGTGGTCGGCGACTTCGCGCGCAGCGGTATCGCCGACGAAGAGCTGGACCGGCGTGGCGATACAGGCGATCGTCAGCGGGATCAGCAGGCCGAGCCGGTGCAGGCGATCGCGCCGGCCCTTGAGCATCCCGGCGGCGTAGATCGAGGCAAGGAGGAAGCCGACCACCATGTAGGCGGCGAGGATCATGTGCGGGACCTCGTAGCCGGTGGCCGGGTTGAAGAGGATCTGGCCGGGGTTGGTGTCGACGACCTTGCCGGCGGCGTCGAGGGTGAAGCCCTGCGGCTGGTTCATCCAGGCGTTGGCGGCGACCACGGAGAAGGCGCCGCCGATGCCGGTGATCACCATCGGCACGCCAGACCACCAGTGGGCCCAGCCGCTGAGCCGCTTCCAGCCGTAGATGTAGATCGCCAGGAAGATCGCCTCGGTGAAGAAGAAGAGCCCCTCGATCGCGAAGGCGATGCCGAAGGCGGAGCCGAAGCGGTCCATGAAGTGCGGCCAGAGCAGGCCGAACTCGAAGCTCAGCACGGTACCGGTGACGGCGCCGACGGCGAAGGTGACCGCCATCGCCTTCGACCAGCGCCGGGCCAGCTCCATCGCCGCCTCCTCGCCGCGTTTGAGCCCGAGGTAGTTGGCGATCAGGATCATCGCCGGCAGGGCCACGCCGAGGCAGGAGAGGACTATGTGGAAGGCGAGGGTGAAGGCCATCTGCTCGCGGGCGGCGAGCAGATTCGATGCCGACGCCGCCAGGGGGAGCGGGTCGAGCGAGGGCATGTAGGCGACCCTACTCCCCGCGACGGGCGCTTCGGTAACGGCGGATCAGCGCGTTGGTCGAGCTGTCGTGGTGGAGCTTCGGCTTCCCCTCTGCCTGCAGCTCGGGGATGATCGCGACCGCCAGTGCCTTGCCCAACTCGACCCCCCACTGGTCGAAGGAGTCGATGCCCCAGATCGTCCCCTGGGTGAAGACGCTGTGCTCATAGAGGGCGACCAGGGTGCCGAGCGTGTGCGGGTCGAGGCGCTCGGCGAGGATCGTGTTGGAGGGGCGGTTGCCCTCCATCACCCGGTGCGGCACGACCGACTCGGCGGTGCCCTCTTCGCGCACCTGCTCGGGGGTCTTGCCGAAGGCGAGCGCCTCGCTCTGGGCGAAGACGTTGGACATCAGCAGGTCGTGGTGGTTGCCCAGCGGATTATTCGAATGGAAGAAGCCGATGAAATCGCACGGGATCAGGCGCGTGCCCTGGTGGATCAGCTGGTAGAAGGAATGCTGGCCGTTGGTCCCTGGCTCGCCCCAGAAGATCGCCCCGGTGTCGTAGTCGACCCGGGCTCCATCGCGGGTGACGTGCTTGCCGTTGGACTCCATCGTCAGCTGCTGCAGGTAGGCGGGGAAGCGGTTCAGGTACTGGTCGTAGGGGAAGACGCCGCAGGTCTGGGCGCCGAAGAAGTCGCTGTACCAGACGCTGAGCAGCCCCATCAGAGCGGGCAGATTTTCGGCCGGCGGCGCCTGGCGGAAGTGCTCGTCCATCGCATGAAAGCCGGCCAGCATCTCCTCGAAGCGGGCCGGGCCGATCGCCAGCATGGTCGAGAGGCCGATCGCCGAATCCATCGAGTAGCGACCGCCGACCCACTCCCAGAAGCCGAACATGTTGTCGACGTCGATGCCGAATTTCGTCACCTCCTCGGCGTTGGTCGAGACGGCGACGAAGTGCTTGGCGACGGCCGACTCGTCGCCCCCCAGTCCAGCCAGAGACCATTCACGCGCGGTTCTTGCGTTGGTCATCGTCTCCAGCGTGGTGAAGGTCTTCGAGGAGATCACGAAGAGGGTCTCCTCGGGGTCGAGGTCGCGGGTCGACTCGGCGAAATCGGTGCCGTCGACGTTGGAGACGAAGCGGAAGGTCATCTCGCGCCGCGAGTAGTGGCGCAGCGCCTCGTAGGCCATCACCGGGCCGAGGTCGGAGCCGCCGATGCCGACGTTGACGACGTTGCGGATCGGCCTGCCCGTGTGGCCGGTCCACTCACCCGAATGGACGCGCTCGACGAAGGCGGCCATGCGGTCGAGCGTCTCGTGCACCTGCTTGACCACGTCGACCCCGTCGACGATCAGCGAGCGCCCGCGTGGCATGCGCAGCGCCACGTGCAGGACGGCGCGGTCCTCGGAGACATTGATGTGCTCGCCGGCGAACATCGCTTCGCGGCGCTCCTTCACCCCGCACTCCACCGCCAGCTGGCCGAGCAACAGCAGGGTCTCGTCGGTGATCCGGTTCTTGGAGAAGTCGAGGTGGAGGCCGGCGCCGTCGGCGGTCAGCCGCTCACCGCGCTGCGGGTCGGCGGCGAAGAGGTCACGCAGGTGCCGGCCCTCGATCGCGGCGAAGTGCCGCTCGAGCGCAGCCCAAGCCGGCCGCTGCCTGAGACTCATCACCCCACCTTCCGGTGCGCTTTATGTACCCCCGGGGTGCAAAAGGCGCACCGGAACGGAAGAGGTGGGTCGCTCACGCGCGGGCCTCGGCCTGCGACTCGATCGTCTTCAGCATCTCGTCCCACGATTTGGCAAAGGCATCCTTGCCCTCCTCCTGCAGCCGCTTGGCGAGAGCGTTGACGTCGATGCCCGCCTCGCCGAATTCCGCCAGCACCCGATCGCAGTCGCCGCCGTCAGCCGGCACCAGGTCGCCGAGCTTGCCGTGATCGGCGAAGGCGTGCAGGGTCGGCTCGGGCATCGTGTTGACCGTGAAGGGCGAAGCGAAGCCCTCGATGTAGAGGGTGTCGGAAGCGTCGGGGTCCTTGGTGCCGGTGCTCGCCCAGAGCAGGCGCTGGGGCCGGGCGCCCTCGTTCATCAGCCGCTGCACGCGTGGTGAGTCGAGCAGCTCGCGGTAGGCGCGGTAGGCATGGAAGCCGACCGCCAGGCCGAGGCGGTTGTGCAGCTCGTCCGGCACCTCGCCGGAGACGGCGACGTCCCAGCGGCTCATGAAGATCGAGGCGACCGAGGCGACGTCGGCGCTGAGCCCGGCCTCTATCCGCCGCTCGATGCCCTTCATGTAGGCGTTGGCCGCGGCGAGATATTGCTCGGCGGCGAACAGCAGGGTGACGTTGATCGGGATGCCGGCGAAGATCGACTCCTCGATCGCCGTCAGGCCGGCCTCGGTGCCCGGGATCTTGATGTAGAGGTTGTCGCGCTCGCCCTTGGCGTGCAGGGCCGCTGCCTCCTCGATCGTCGCCTCGGCGTCGTCGGCGATCAGCGGCGAGACCTCCAGCGAGCAGAAGCCGTCGAGGCCGCTGGTGCGCTCGTGGACACCCTTGAAGAGATCGGTCGCGTCGCGCAGGTCAGCGAGGGCCAACTCGAAGAAGATCCGCTCGGCGGGGGTCGCGCCGATTCCCTCCTCGGTCACGGAGCTGGCGCTGAGCTCGGCGATCTGCTCGTCGTAGGCGTCTCCTCCCGAGATCGCCTTGTCGAAGATCGTCGGGTTGGAGGTCAGGCCGGTGACCGAGAGCTCGTCGATGTAGCCCCGCAAGGTCCCATCGGCCAGCATCGTGCGGGTGATGTTGTCGAGCCAGAGGCTCTGGCCGGCATCGTGCAGTGCGGCGGTCGGCTTCATGAGAGCAACTCCTTTGCGGCTTCGGCCACCCGGTCGGGGGTGAAGCCGAACTTGGTTTGGACGTCTTTCAACGGCGCCGAGGTACCGAAGGTGTGCATCCCGATCTTGACGCCATCGAACCCAACGTAGCGATCCCAGCCCAGGGTCGAGGCCTCCTCGATCGAGACCCGCGCGGTGACCGCCGGCGGCAGCACCTGGTCTCGGTACTCCCGGTCCTGGCGATCGAAGAGCTCACAGCAGGGCATGCTCACAACACGCGCGCGAACGCCATCGCTCTTCAGCTCCTCAAATGCGGCCAGAGCCAGCGCCACCTCGCTGCCGGTGGCGATCAGGATCACCTCGGGCGCACCATCACCGACTCCGTCGGTGATGGGAGCGGAATCCGCGAGCACGTAGGCGCCGCGGCGCAGGCCCTCGGCCGGGGCGTACTTGGAGCGGTCGAAGACGGGCACGTCCTGCCGGGTGAGGACCAGCGCCACCGGCTGGTGGCGGCGGTCGATCGCCGCCCGCCAGGCCTCGGCGACCTCGTTGGCGTCGGCGGGCCGGATCACGTCGAGGCCGGGTATCGCGCGCAGCGAGGCGAGCTGCTCGACCGGCTGGTGAGTCGGGCCGTCCTCGCCGAGGCCGATCGAGTCGTGGGTGAAGAGGTGGATCACCGGCAGCTCCATCAGCGCCGAGAGGCGGATAGCCGGCCGCGCGTAGTCAGAGAAGGTGAGGTAGGTCGACCAGAGCGGGCGCAGCTTGGCGAGCGAGAGCCCATTTGAGATCGCCGCCGACTCGTGCTCGCGGATGCCGAGGTGGAGCTGGCGGCCGTCATAGGCCCCGGCCTCGAAGTCCTCGGCGCCATCGAAGCTGAGCCGCACCGAGGTCGAGTCGGTGAGGTCGGCCGAACCGGCCAGCAGCCAGGGCAGGCGGGCGGCGATTGCGTTCTCGACCTGCTGCGAGGCCTTGCGGGTGGCGATCCCCTTCGCGTCGGCGTCGAAGGTCGGGATCTCGGCGTCCCAGCCGGCGGGCAGCTCGCGCTTCTGCTGGGCTTCAAGCTCGGCGGCAAGGTCGCCGTTCTCCTTCGCGTAGGAGCCGAGCAGCTCTTTCCAAGCGGCACTGAGCTCGGCGCCGCGCCTGCCGATCCCGGCGGCGAAGTGCTCGCGCACGCCGTCGGGGACGAGGAACTGGGCGTCCTCGGGCCAGCCGTAGGCGCGCTTGGTCTCGCGCACCTCCTCCTCGCCGAGCGGCTCGCCGTGGGCGGCGGAGGTGTCGACCTTGTGCGGAGAGCCGTAGCCGATGTGGCTATCGACGATGATCAGCGTCGGCCGGCCCCGCTCGCCCTTGAACTCCTCGAAGGCGGTGGCGATCAGCTCGGTGTCGTTGGCGTCGCCGACGCGGGTGACGTTCCAGCCGTAACCCATGAAGCGAGCGGCCACATCGTCGTCGTAGGCGAGGTGGGTTTTGCCGTCGATCGTGATCTGGTTGTTGTCATAGATCCAGCAGAGGTTGTCGAGCTTGAGGTGGCCCGCGATCGAGGCGGCCTCGCTGGAGACCCCCTCCATGAAGCAGCCGTCGCCGGCGATCGCGTAGACGTCGAAGTTGAAGAGCTCGAAGCCGGGCCGGTTGTAGCGGGCGGCCTGCCACTTGCCCGCGATCGCCATCCCAACCGAGGTGGCGATGCCCTGGCCGAGCGGGCCGGTGGTCGTCTCGACCCCCGAGGTCCAGCGATACTCGGGGTGGCCGGGCGCACGCGAGTCGAGTTGGCGGAATGTCTCGATGTCTTTGAGCGAGACGGCAGGATGGCCGACGATCTCGTAATCAGGATCAACCGCCTTGACCTGGGCCAGATACAGCAGCGAGTAGAGCAGCATCGAGGCGTGCCCGGCGGAGAGCACGAAGCGGTCGCGACCGGGCCAGATCGGGTCGGCCGGGTCGAAGCGCAGGAAGCGCTGCCAGAGCGTGTAGGCGACCGGGGCGAGTGCCATCGGCGTGCCCGGGTGGCCCGAGTTGGCTTTCTGGATCGCGTCGATCGAGAGGGTGCGGATCGTGTTGATCGCCAACTGGTCGAGGTCGCGGCTCACGTGTCGATCCTATGAGACGGCAGTGACGGGCAGAGGCATCCGGGGAGGGTCTGCGGGCCGGCCTTCGGCCGGGAGTTCCCGCAGACCCTCCCCGGATGCCTCCCTCCGGCCCCATCGACGGAGCGATACGTCAAAAGCGTTCTGACGCGCAGCGGGTCGACCCGAGTGCCGGGGGGAGCTTTCAGGGTTCGATGCGGGTGACCGTGCCGTCGCCGTTGTTGGCTACCCAGACGGCTTTGGGACCAACTACTACGGCGCCGGGTTTAGGGCCCACGTCGATCGGGCTGCCGATCGGGTCGCCGCTCTCCAGGTCGAGGCGAGTTACGGAGTTCTCGGCGGAGTTGGCGACCCAGACGGCTTCGGTGCCTGCGTCTATGCCGCCGGGCTGTATGCCGACGGGGATCGGAGCGCCGATCACGGTGTGGAGGGATGGGTCGACTCGACTCACTGTGCCGCCGCGGCTATTGGCGACCCAGACCAGGCCGTGGCCGACGGTGACGCCGGCGGGGCCGCGGCCGGCGAGGATCGGCGGGCCGACGGCCAGGGTGCCGAGGTCGATCCGGCGCACCGTTCCGGTGCCGGCACTGCTGACCCAGAGGCCGCCGGCGCCGACGGCAAGGCGCAGCGGCGCCGTGTGGGGCGCCAGCCGCCGCTTGATCACTTGGGCGCTCTTCGCATCGATCGCGGTGATGCCGGCGCCGTCCTCGTCGGCGACCCAGATCCGGCCGCCGCCGGAAACGATCGCGCCAGGGCTCCCCCCGAGGTGGAGGCGCGCGGTCACCCTGCCAGCCGTGTCGAGTCGCAGAACCGTGCCGGCACGAGGGTTGGTCACCCAGACCAAGCCGGCGCCGATGGCGACGCCGGTGACGCCCTTGCCAACCCGGCGCTTGGAGACCACCTCGCGGGTATGAGGATCGATCCCGGTGAGAGTCCCGTCGACGGCACTCGTCACCCAGACAGTCCTTGGGCCGACGGCGAGGCGCAGCGGCGGCTTGGCAACCGCGATCGGGCCGGAAACCGAGACGCCGTCGCCGTTGAAGAAGATCACGACCAGCGCCACGGCCGCAACGAGGACGCCCAGACCTCCCAAGAGCCAGAAGAGGTAGGCACCGGCGATCTGGCGGCGCCGGCGACCGAGCCCTGCGCCTTCCTCAACCTCTTCGGGCGAGCCGGCGAGCCGCGCGGTCGGCTGCTCCGGTCGCTCGTCCAGCACCAGCGTCGGCGCCGGGGTGTCGGCCTGGCTGTGGCGAGCGGCGGCGATCAACTCGCCGGCGCTGGCGTATCGCTCGCTCGGGACCTTGGAAACCGCCCGTTCGATCACCGCCTCGATCCCCTTTGGGATCTCCGGTTCGGTATCGGCCTGCTTGCGCGCGTAGGGGACGATTCCGGTCAGCGCCTCGTAGAGCACGCAGCCGAGCGCGTAGACGTCCGCCGCCGGCCCGACCCGCTCGCCGCGCCACTGCTCCGGCGCCATGTACTCGACCGTGCCGACAATCGAGGCGCCACTGCCCGGGCCGGTCTCGGCGTAGGCCTTGGCCAGGCCGAAGTCAGAGAGGTAGGCCCGCTCTCCCTCGATCAGGATGTTGTGCGGCTTGACGTCGCGGTGGACGATGCCGGCGGCGTGGGCGGCGTCGAGCGCATCGGCGATCTGGCCGAGCAGGTGGACGGCGCGCTCGGGCCACAGCGGCCCCTCGCGGTCGATCAGCTTGCGCAGGTCACCGCCCTCGACCAAGCGCATCGCGACGATCAGCTCGCCATCGTCCTCGCGGGCGTCGTAGACCGGCACCACGGCCGGATGCTCGAGGCGGGCGGCGAGCCGCGACTCGCTGAGGAAGCGGCGGCGGAACTTCTGGTCGTCGGCGAGCTGACGGGCGATCACCTTGAGCGCCACCGGCCGCTCCAGCGCCAGCTGGGTGGCCCGGTAGACGACGCCCATGCCGCCGCGGGCGATCAGCGACTCGATCCGGTAGCCGCCGATGGTCGAGCCGATGGAGGGTTCTCCCACCCGGCGGTTATATCGCCGACCCCAGCCGAACAACTGCTCCGCTGTTCCTTCGCCGGGAATAGCCGGGCAAAGGAACAGCGGAGGCTGGGAGCCAGGAGGACCTAGCGGGGCACTGGCTGCCAGGTGATGACCGGGCCGATGCTCGAGGCCACCGAGCCGCTTTCCAGCGTGAAGCCTTCGGCGAGCTCGTCGCTGCGGCGGCTGCTGACGTCGATCGCCGAGAGCGTCTCGCCTTCTTCGGCGGCGATGAAGGCGGCGACCCTGCGACCGTCCGAGGAGAAGACCGAGTTGGTCTTCGAATTGTCGGCGACCTCGCTCAGCTTGTGAGCGCGACCCGGGCCAATCTTCTTCACCCAGAGGCCCTGGTCACGGCGGAAGAGCAGCAGCTGGGCGCCGGGCGCGACGTCTTCGACGAAGGACGAGCCGGCGCCGGCGACCTGCACTTTGACCTTGCTGCCGTTGCGCCGCATCGTGAAGATGTCGGCGTACGCGCCCGGGCCTTCGCCGCTCTGGCCGCGGCTGAAGACGATGCCGCCCTGGAAGTAGCGGGGCGAGAACTCATCGATGTGACCGGTCTTGCTCAGGCGCGCCAGGCCGGCTCCCGAAGGCCGTACCGAGTAGATGTCATCGGCGAAGCCACCGCCGCCTTCCGGGATGCCGCGGACGAAGACGATCGCCTTGCCGTCCGGGGAGAACGAAGCTTCGTGCTCGTCTGAGGCACTGGAGACCAACGGGCGGGCGCTGCCCCCGAGATCGACCCGGTAAAGGTCGCGGAGGCTGCCTGCGACCTGGGCTCGTCGCTCGAAGACGACGTAGTGGCCTTTGGGGTCGAACTGCGGGCGACTGTCGACCTCGGGCCCGGAGGTCAGCTTGTGCTGGCCGGTGCCGTCGGCGCGCATCGCCCAGATGTCGCTTTCGCGGACGAAGGTGATCTTGCGCCCATCGGCGGAGAAGTCCGGTTCGCTGTCGGCCGGGTTTTCGGTCAGCTGGTTGAGGTGGCCCTCCTTGGCGGCGAAGAGGCCGCCTTTGAGCACGCCGCCTTCTTTCGCCGAACCCCCACCTTCGCTCTTCACCTGCGAGAAGACCACCGCCCCGGTTCGCGAGGAGGCGGCGGAGGCCATCGCCGGGATCGCCAAGGCAAGGAGGACGAGGAGTGCTGCGTAAATCGAGCGGTTGAGCATCTGATTCCCCTTTCGGGTCGGTTGCGATTGCACAACCGATGCTCCGCTCGCGAGGCGTGCGCGAAAACGACACCTGCGTCACCGACCGGGACACGTTTGGCCCGGTATGGGTCACAGGGGCGATCAGGGACGATCGAGACCCAGTTCGAGGATGCGGGCGGCGATCTGGCGCGGCCGATCGCGTCCCGCTTCCCCCGGGACGGCGAGCTTGGTGGCCAGCGCGTCGAGGCGGCGCTGGGCGGTGCGCTCGCTGATGTGGAGGGCTTCGGCAAGCTCGGCCCGGGTCGCCGGACGCCCGGCGAAAGCTCCCTCCTCTCTATACGGGGCAACGAGAGCCATCGCGGTTGCACGCTCGTCTTCGTTGAGGGTGACGGTGCCGCCTGTGGCGGCAACCGTGCCCCCGGCCCGACCGCGGACCGGGTCGGAGACTTCGAGCCGGTGGCCGCCGACGATCAAGGTGTCGCCATCGCGCAGGCGGCGCGGCCGGTCGAGCGGCTCGCCGTTGAGCGCGGTGCCGTTGCGGCTGTCGAGGTCGGTCGCCATCAGCACGCCACCGCGGTTCTCGATCTCGAGGTGGTTCCAGGAGACCGCCTCGTCGTCGATCCGGATCTGGGCCTCGGGGTTGCGCCCGACAACGGTGCGCTCACCCGAGAGCGCCACCGAGCGCGGCTCGGTACCGCTGCCGCTGATCCAAATCCGTGCGCCCATGCCGCGAGCATAGATCTCAACGCTGACTTCCCTTTTTTTCGCGTATAGCGCGAAGAACCAGGAAGTCAGCGGGAAGCGAGGGGGATAGAGTGCGGCGCCGTGTCCGCCGACGCCGAGAAGCGCATCGCCGCCGAAGCGGCGGCCGAGCTGATCGAGGACGGGATGACGGTGGGGCTCGGCACGGGCTCGACGGTCGCCCACCTGCTGCCGGCGATCGCGGCCCGCGGCGTGGGCGGCATCCGCTGCGTCGCCACCTCGGTCGCCACCGAGGAACAGGCACGCCAGCTTGGCATCCCGGTCGAGGAGTTCAGCCAGCTGGGGCAGCTCGACATCGCGATCGACGGCACCGACCAGGTGACCCCCGATGGCTGGCTGATCAAGGGCGGCGGCGGCGCCCACCTGCGCGAGAAGATCGTCGCCGCGGCCGCCGAACGCTTCATCGTCATCGCCGACTCGAGCAAGCCGGTCGAGGCGCTGAGCGCGCCGGTGCCACTGGAGCTCTTCGCCTTCGGCATCGCCTCGACCCTCGAGCGGCTTGGCTCCGCGGTCGCCCTGCGCGACGTCCCCCGCAGCCCCGACGACGGCCTGATCGCCGATTACGGCGGGGGGATCGGCGACCCGGCGGAGCTCGCCGCCCGCCTCGAGGGCGACCCTGGCGTCGCCGCTCACGGTCTCTTTCCGCCGGATATGGTGAGCGCGGTGCTGGTGGGGGCCGAAGGCACCGTCAAGAGCTTGTCCCTGGGCTAAATCCGAGGAGACCAGATGAGTGATTTCACCGGGCTGGCGATCGCCGGCCACGTCGCAACCCCGAGCGATTCCGACTGGGACGAGGCACGCCAGGCCTGGAATTTGGCCGCCGACCAGCGACCCGAGGCGGTTGCCTTCGTCGAGAGCCCCGAGGACGTCGCCAAGACGATCCGCTTCGCAGCGGAAAACGAGCTGAAGGTGGCCGGCCAGGGGACCGGGCACGGGGCCTTTGCCTTGGCGGGCTCGCTCGAGGGCACGATCCTGATCAAGACCGAGCGCATGCGCGGGATTGAGGTCGATCCCGAGGCGCAGACGGCCCGGGTCGAGGCCGGCGTCCTCGTCGCCGAGCTGAGCGGCGCCGCCCAAGAGCACGGCCTCTGTTCGATGCCGGGCTCCTCGCCCGACGTCGGCGTCACCGGCTTCACCCTCGGGGGCGGCCTCAGCTGGCTCGGCCGCCGCTATGGCTTCGCCTGCAACCGCGTGCAGGCGATCGAGTTGATCGCCGCCGACGGCGAGCCGCGCACGGTTGACGCCGAAAACGAGCCGGACCTGTTCTGGGCTCTGCGCGGCGGCGGCGGGGGCTACGCGATCGTCACCGCGCTGCAGGTTCGCCTGATCCCGATCGCCGAGATCTACGCCGGCGCCCTCGTCTTCCCGGCCGAGCTCGGCGCCGAGGCGGTCCGCGCTTACCGCGACTGGGCCGCCGGTGTCTCCGACGACGTCACCTCGGTGGTCCGCTTCATAACCCCGCCGCCGATCCCCGATGTGCCCGAGCCGATCCGCGGCCGGCCGCTGCTGACGATCGACGGCGCCTGCATCGGCGAGCAGGCGGCGGGCGAGGAGATCATCGCGCCGCTGCGCGAGCTCGGCGAGACGATCATGGACACCTGGGCCTGGATGCCGGCCGAGGGCCTTTGCCGAATCCACATGGACCCCGAGCACCCCGTACCGGGACTCGGCGAGGGAATGACGATCCGCGAGCTCCCCGACGAGGCGATCGACGCCTTCGCCGAGTGGGCCGGCCCGGGCTCCGGCTCGCCGCTGTTGCTCAGCGAGTTGCGCAGCCTCGGCGGCGCGCTCGGACGCCCGGACCCCAACGGTGGCGCCCTCACCCACCTCGAGGCCGACTTCGTCATGTACAGCGTCGGCATGCCGATGACGCCCGAGCTGGGCGAGGCGATCCCCGCCCACCTGAACAAGATTGAGCAGGCGATGCAGCCATGGGCCGGCAAGGGCTCCTACTACAACTTCACCGAGCGTCCCTGCGACGCCGACGCGATCCTGCCGGCCGACGTCTGCGCCCGCCTCGCCGAGGTCAAGCGCAAGTGGGACCCGGACAGCATGATCGTCGCCAACCACTCGGTCTCGCTGGAAACGGCCTAGGAGTGGGGTTTAGCCATAGTGGTACAGTTGTACCACTATGGCTTACGTCGTCTCCAGCCGCAAGGGCAGCTACGAGATACGGGAATCGAGCAATACCGACAAGGGCCCGCGTAGCCGGACCCTCGTCTCATTTCGAGAGCTGACTGACGAGGTAATCGAGAAGGCGCGGGAAAGGGCCGTCAAGCCTGCCGGCGCCGAGGAATTGCGCCGCGCCGCCAGGCGCGCGGGCGCACCCGTCGCACGGGAGCCAGTCGAGCAGGCGGCCCGAGAGTTGATTGCGGAGATGGCTAGAGGAAACCGACCGGACCCGACCTTGCGCCAGATCCTGCTCGAGATGCTGCAAAGGGGATACCGCGAGGATGCCGCCGCCTCTCCCACCGGCGAGGCGGCGAGGGCCGTAGCCCTATGGATGGCAGCAACACCGGCCGACCGGGGCCGCGCCCTCTTCGACCTGCTCTTGCTTGCCGACGCGCTGCCCTCGGGAGGCCGCCGCGATAAGCCCCTGACGTTCCCCCGACTCGACTCGACAGGCGAAAGCGACAGGTGACCGACACCCAACACATAAACCAACTCGAGGAGCAGCCGAGCCTCCCCGAGAAGGTGATCGCCATACACGAATCGCTTGCGGACAACAAGTTTCCGCACGCCCTGGGGGGAGCCCTGGCGCTCGCCTACTACGCCGACCCCCGCGCGACGATCGACATCGACATCAACGTCTTCGTTCCGACCGAGCGCTGGCGGGATGTGGTCGAGGCGCTCACCGAGATCGGGGTGAGCGCTGATCGCCTCGATCCGTCGACCCTCGAACGAGACGGGCAATGCCGACTCTGGTGGGGAGACAATGCCGTCGATCTCTTCTTCGCCTACGACCCGATACACGACGAGATGCGCGGAGAATCCCGCCGGGTGCCCTTCGGCGAGGTCACCATCCCAATTCTCAGCCCAGAGCACCTCGCGGTCTGCAAGGCGATGTTCGACCGTCAAAAGGACTGGATCGACATCGAACAGATGCTGATCGCCGGGGATGATCTCGATCTGGACACAATCGAAAAATGGCTCGTTCGAATGGTCGGCGATTCTGACCACCGAGTGAAACGACTAAGGGCCCTCAGAACCGCCCCGGACGAGTAGCGACGAGCTGTCGTGCCTACGGTGCGGCGGCCGCGTCGGCGACCACGGTCATCCGCGCGTTCTCGACCCGGCCGGCCGGAATCGAGGTGTCGCCGGCCATCAGCTTGGCCAGGGCATCGGCCTTGTCGGGGCCGGTGATAAGCCAGACGATCTGGCGGGCCTCGTTGAGGGCCGGGTAGGTGAGGGTCATCCGGTGGTGGCCCTGATAGGCGGTCTCGGTCAGGGCGACGCGGCGGTCGCTGACCTCGAGCACAGGGTCGCCGGGGACGAGTGAGGCGGTATGGCCGTCGGGCCCGAGCCCGAGGTGGACGCAGTCGAGCGGCGCCGGCAGGGTGTTTTCGTAGTCGTGGGCGGCGCCCTCGAGGTCGCGCTGGGTGACCGGCATCGGCCGCAGCGTCGCCTGGTGGTCCATCGAGAGGCCGAGCACCATGTGGGTGAGGTTGCGGTCCTCGCTGCCCGGCGAGGCGATCCGCTCGTCAACCTGGAACAGCTCGGCCTTGCCCCAGGGCATCTGCGTTTCCTCGCCGAGGATTGCCAGCATCGCCCAGGGGCTGCGGCCACCGCTCATCGCCAGCGAGAAGATGTTGCGCTCCGCGACCGCGGCGGCACCGATTGCCGCGATCACCTCAGCAGCACGACGCGCGGCCGCCTTTTCATCGGCGCAGACCTCTAGATCGATTGCCACGTTTCCGCCTAGGAAGACTTCTCGTCGTGGCCACCGAACTGCTTGCGCATCGCCGAGAGAACCTTGTCGGCGAAGTCGTCGAGGCCACGCGAGGCGAAGCGCTCGTAAAGAGCAGTGGTCAGGACCGGCGCCGGCACGCCCTCGTCGATCGCGGCGATCGAGGTCCAGCGACCCTCGCCGGAGTCGGAGACGCGGCCCCCGAACTCGGAGAGGTCGGCCGATTCCTGCATCGAGGCGGCGGTCAGGTCGAGCAGCCAGGAGCCGATCACGCTGCCGCGGCGCCAGACCTCGGTCACCTCGGGCAGGTCGAGGTCGTACTGGTAGTACTCGGGCTGCTCCATCGGTGCCGTCTCGGCGTCGGCCTCGCGCTGGACCTTGCCGGCGTTGGCGTTCTTGAGGATGTTGAGGCCCTCCGCGTAGGCGGCCATGACGCCGTACTCGATCCCGTTGTGGACCATCTTCACGAAGTGCCCGGCGCCGTTGGGGCCGCAGTGCAGGTAACCGTTCTCGGCCGGTCCCGGTTCGCCGCTGCGCCCCGGGGTCCGCTCGGCCGACTCGATGCCCGGCGCCAGCGAGGCAAAGACCGGGTCGAGCCGCTGTACGGCCCCGTCCGGCCCGCCGATCATCAGGCAGTAGCCGCGATCGAGGCCGAAGACGCCGCCGCTGGTGCCGCAGTCGACGAAGTCGATCTGCTTTTCGCGCAGGATCCCGGCGCGGCGAATGTCGTCGCGGTAGTAGGAGTTGCCGCCGTCGATGATCGCGTCTCCGGCGTCGAGAACGGCGGCGACATCGGAGATCGTCTTCTCGGTTATCTCGCCCGCCGGCACCATCACCCAGACCGAGCGCGGGGCGCTCAGCTTGGAGGCCAGATCCTCGAGCGAGGAGGCGCCATCGGCGCCCTCCCGTGCCAGTTCGGTGACCGCGTCGGGGTTGACGTCGAAGACGACGAGGCGATGCCCGTCGCGCATCAGCCGCCGCGCCATGTTGGCGCCCATGCGGCCAAGTCCAACCATTCCCAACTCCATCCCCTAACCCTATGCGAGCCGGACCCTGGGGTGTGGCCGCGCTATCAACGGGTAGCCTGGGCGAGCCCATGCCCAGGACCGACGCCAACGCCGACGTGCTGACGATATTCGGAATCAGCGGCGACCTGGCGAAGAAGATGACCTTCCGGGCGCTCTACCGGCTCGAGGCGCGCGGCAAGCTCGACTGCCCGATCGTCGGCGTCGCGATCGACGACTGGGACGACGAGAAGCTGCGCGAGCACGCACGCGAATCGATCACGGCGACCGTCGAGGGTCCCGACGGTGACGTCTTTGCCCGCCTCGCCAAGCGCCTCTCCTACGTGCAGGGGGACTACGCCGATGCCGCCACCTTCAAGCGAGTCGCGGCGGCGATCGGTGACGCCAAGCGCCCCGTCTTCTACCTCGAGATCCCCCCCTCGCTCTTTGCCACCGTGGTCAACGGCCTCGGCGACGCCGGTCTCACCGAGAACGCCCACGTCGTGATCGAGAAGCCCTTCGGCCACGACCTCGAATCGGCGCGGGCGCTCAACGCCGAGCTCTGCGAAGCGCTCGACGAGCGCCAGATCCTGCGCATCGACCATTACCTCGGCAAGGAGCCGGTGATGGACATCACCTACCTGCGCTTTGCCAACGCCACGCTGGAGCCGATCTGGAATCGCCAACACGTCTCGCACGTGCAGATGACGATCGCCGAGGACTTCGGCGTCGATGACCGCGGCCGCTTCTACGACGCGGTCGGGGCGATGCGCGACGTGATCCAGAACCACGCCTTGCAGGTGCTGGCCCTGGTCGGCATGGGCCCGCCGACCGGCAACCACCACGACTCGGTCCGTGACAAGAAGCTCGAATTCTTCAAGGCGACCAGAACCGCCGACCCCAAGCGCTACGTGCGCGGTCAATACAAGGGCTTCCTCGACGTCAAGGACGTCGCCCCCGATTCCACCACCGAGACCTTCGCCGCGCTCGAGCTGGCGGTGGACAACTGGCGCTGGAGCGGCGTGCCCTTCTTCATCCGCGCCGGCAAGTGCATGCCTGCGAAGTCGAGCGAGGTCACCGTCGTCTTCAAGCGTCCGCCGCCGCTTGGCGTCGGTCCCGGCAAACGGCCCGAACCGAATCAGATGACGGTGCGGATCGAGCCCACGCCCGGCGCCCGCATGCGCCTCTTCGCCAAGAAAGCGGGAGAGGAGGCCTTCGAGCCGGCCAACATGGAGGTTCTCTTCGAAAAGGTCCCCGGCGAGGAGCCCGAGCCCTACGAGCGCCTGCTCGGCGACGCGATCGCCGGCAACCACCATCTCTTCACACGCCAGGACACGGTCGAAGAGACCTGGCGGATCGTGCAGCCCCTGCTCGACGAACCGGGGCCGGTGCACCAGTACGAACCGGGCACCTGGGGACCGCCCGAGGCGGAGAATCTGACCCGCGGCATCGCCCAGTGGCACGACCCCTGGCTGCCGAGTTAGCACGCCGCCAGGACGCAATCCCGGCCGCCGTGCTAGGTTTGGGATCCCTAATTAGGGGCGCCTAACCAAGCACGCCCCACCCGTCTGACCACATGATCCCCACTTTCGTCATCACTCTGCGAGAGGGCGTCGAGGCCTCGCTGATCGTCGGCATCATCGCCGCCTTCCTGGTCAAGGAGGGCCGCGGCGACGCGATCCGCCAGATGTGGATCGGGGTCGGCATCGCGATCCTCCTCTGCGCCGCCGTCGCCGTCGCCCTCGACGTCGTCGGCCAGCAACTCCCTCAGCGCGAGCAGGAGGGGCTGGAGACGGTGATCGGCCTGATCGCGGTCTCGACGATCTCCTACATGATCATCTGGATGCGCCGCCACGCGCGCGAGATCAAGGCCACGCTCGAGGGCGATGCGGCCTCGGCGCTCGCTGTCGGCTCGACCATGGCACTGGTCGGCATGGCCTTTCTCGCCGTCCTGCGCGAGGGCTTCGAGACCTCGGTCTTCCTGCTCGCCGCCTTCCAGGACTCGACCGACACGACCGCGGCCGGCGCCGGCGCGATCCTGGGCCTGACTGCCGCTGTCGCGATCGGCCTCGGCCTCTACCGCGGTGGCGTGCGGATCAACCTGACCCGCTTCTTCCGCGTCACCGGGCTGGTCCTGGTTTTCGTCGCCGCCGGACTGCTGGCGACGGCCATGCACACGGCCCACGAGGCCGGTTGGATCAACGGGCTGCAGGGGCAGGCCCTGGACCTGACCTGGCTGGTGCAGCCCGGGACCGTCTCCGGCTCGCTGCTGACCGGGATGCTGGGCCTGCAGCCGACCCCGACCGTGATCGAGGTTCTGGCCTACGGGCTATACGCGGTGCCGATGGGGCTCTACGTGATCTGGCCAGACCGCTTCCGCCCGGGCCGGCGCAGCCGGGTCGATGGGCGCCAGGGCGCACCGGCCGAGAGCCCGGCATGAAGCCGCGCCCCGCTTTGCGATGACCGAGCTGACAAGGCGGCGACTGCTGGCGGCGGCCGGCGTCGGCGCCGCGGGAGTCGCCCTCGGCGGCGCCGCCGGATACCTGGTCGGCAGCGACGATGCCCAGGCCGGCGACGGCACCGGCTCGGTCCCCTTCTACGGGGAACACCAGGCCGGGATCGACACCCCGGCTCAGGACCGCCTCCACTTCGCCGCCTTCGACCTGGTCGACCCAAGCCGCTCGGCGCTGCGCGAGTTGATGCGGGAATGGTCGCGGGCGGCCGCCGAAATGACCGCCGGGCAGATGATCGGCGACGTCAATGGAATCGAGCTTGCACCGCCCGACGACACCGGCGAGACGGTCGGCCTCTTGCCCTCGCGGCTGACCGTCACCTTCGGCTTCGGGCCAAGCATCTTCGAACGCCGCGAGCTGGGGCTGGAGGGCTCGCGACCCGCCGCACTGGCGCCGATCCCGCCGCTGCCCGCCGACGAGCTGAACGAGCTCGAAAGCGGCGGTGACATCTGCGTCCAGGCCTGCTCCGACGATCCCCAGGTCGCCTTCCACGCGATCCGCAACCTGGCCCGGATCGGGCGGGGCACCGTGGTCATGCGCTGGTCGCAGCTCGGCTTCGGCCGCACCGCCAGCACCAGCCGCGGCCAGGAGACTCCGCGCAACCTGATGGGCTTCAAGGACGGCACCGCCAACATCAAGGCCGAGGACACGGCGGCGATGGACCGCTACGTCTGGGTCGGCGACGAAGGGCCGGCCTGGATGCGCGGCGGCAGCTACGTGGTCACCCGCCGCATCCGCATGCTGCTCGAGGTCTGGGACCGCTCGGCGCTGGAAGACCAGGAGCGGACGATCGGTCGCGACAAGTACCGCGGCGCTCCGCTCGGCGCCGGCGACGAGTTCGACCCGCTCGACCTCGAGGCCGAAAAGGACGGCGAACCGGTGATCCCGGCCAAAGCTCATGTCCGCCTCGCCTCCGCCTCGGCAAACGACGGCGAGCGGATCCTGCGCCGCGGCTACTCCTTCACCGACGGCGTCGACGAGAGCCTCGGCGAGCTCGAAGCGGGCCTCTTCTTCATCTGCTTCCAGCGCGACCCGCGTGCCCAGTTCGTCCCGATTCAGCGCCGGCTCGGCCTGAACGACGCGCTCAACGAGTACATCAAGCACGTCGGCAGCGCCCTCTTCGCGGTTCCGCCCGGGGCCCGCAGGGGCGGCTACGTCGGCGAAACGCTGCTCGGGTGAATTCCGATGCGCTTTATCCCCAAATAACGGGGCAAAGGAACAGCGGAGCGGTATTCCCGACTGAATGTGTCGGTCTTTGTTAGGGTGCCCTAACCTTTCGTCAATTCCAAACAGGAGCCTCCCACCGATGAACCGATCCCCCGTCCGTCTCTCGCTGGCCGCCCTGGCCATCGGCCTGGTCGCGCTGCTCGCCGCCGGCTGCGGCTCCAGCGACGATGGGCCCGCCGGCGCCAAGAAGATGTCCTTCAAGCTGACCGACGCCGGCTGCGACCCCCACAACGCGAAGGCGCCAGCGGGGCCGATCAGCTTCGAGGTGGAAAACACCGGCTCCGCCGGCGTCACCGAGCTCGAGGTGCTCGACGGCGAAACGATCCTGGGCGAGGTGGAGAACCTCTCCGACGGCCTCTCTGGCAGCTTCTCGCTGAAACTGGAGAGGGGTGAATACACGCTGCGCTGCAACGGCGGCGAAAACGAAGACGGCACGCTGACCGTGACCGGAGGCGCTCAGGCGCAGGCCAATCCCCAGACCGAAGCGGCCGTCACCGGCTACCGCAAATACCTCGAGCAGAACACGGACGAGCTGGTCGCGAAGACCGCGCCCTTCGTCGCCGCGGTCGAAGCGGGCGAAGTCGAAAAGGCGAAGGCGCTGTACCCCGCGGCCCGCATCCCCTACGAGCGAATCGAGCCGGTGGCCGAGTCCTTCGGCGAGCTCGACCCGCGCATCGACGCGCGCGAAAACGACGTGCCCGCCAGCCAGTTCGGCGGCTTCCACCGGATCGAGAAGGCGCTCTGGGAAGAAGAATCCGCCAAGGGCATGGCACCGGTGGCCGAAGAGCTGCTCGCCGACGTGGAAGAGCTGCGGCAGAAGGTGAAGCACGTCGAACTGCAGGCGGTGCAGATCGCCAACGGCGCCAACGAGTTGCTCAGCGAGGTCTCGGCCTCGAAGATCACCGGCGAGGAGGAGCGCTACTCGCACCTCGACCTGGTCGACTTTGAGGCCAACGTCGAAGGTTCCCAGGCGGCCTTCGAAGCGGTCGAGCCGCTGCTCTCCAAGCAGGACCCGAAGCTGGCGAAGGAGATCGAAGCGAGCTTCGACGACGTCTATGCCTCGCTGAAGCCCTACCGGCGCGGCGACGGCTTCGTCTCCTACACGGAGCTGACCAAGGCGGACACGCGCAAGTTGGCACAGGAAATTGACGCTCTCGCCGAACTGCTGTCACAGGTACCGGCGAAGATCGTGGGCGGGCAGAACAGTTAGGCAGATGCTCTTGGCCAGTGGGTCCTGTCGTCTGGGGAGGGGGCCTGCGGGCAGTCCACGGGCTGTCCTCGACCCCCTCACCAGACGCCACCCGCCGGAGAAGCGCATAGCCTGACTCGCCGATGACCGCACACGCAGAAACCAAAGCCAGCGACGTGGGGGGTCGCGCCGACGCAATGCTCCAAGGGCTTGGGTTCTCCGAGTGGCGGCCCGGACAGCGGGAGGCGGTCGAGGCGGGGCTCGAGGGGCGGGACTCGCTGATCGTGATGCCGACCGGCGGCGGCAAGAGCCTCTGCTACCAGCTGCCGGGCCTGGCGACGGAAGACCTGACGATCGTCGTCAGCCCGCTGATCGCGCTGATGCAGGACCAGTGGCGGCGGCTGACCGCGGCCGGGCATCCGGTGGCGATGATCTCCTCGGCGATGAGCCCGGAGGGCGCCCGCAACGCCCTCGACCAAGTGCGCGACGGCAGCGCCCGAATCGTCTACTGCTCGCCGGAGCGCTTCGCCTCTACCGTCTTCCTCGACGCCCTGGCGCAGCGGCGGATCGACCTGCTGGCGGTCGACGAGGCGCACTGCGTCTCCGAATGGGGGCACGACTTCCGCCCCGACTACTTGCGCCTGCCCGAGATCGCCGAGCGGCTCGGGCGACCGCCGGTGATGGCCTGCACGGCGACGGCGACCAAGGCCGTCGCGGCTGAGATCGTCTCCCGTTTCGGCCTCAAGCAGCCGCTGCAAGTGCGCTCCGGCTTCGACCGGCCCAACCTCTCCTTCGACGTCGTGCGGCTCGAGGGCAAGGGCTCGAAGGCGCGCCGGCTGGGCCTGCTCGAAAGCGGGCTCGCCGACCCCGCGAACCGGCCGGCGATCGTCTATTGCGGCACCCGCCGCGACACCGACGAGGTCGCCCAGGCGCTGCGCGAGTCCGGCCTGCGGGCGCTCGCCTACCACGCCGGGATGGAGTCCGAGGACCGCACCTCGACCCAGCGCCGCTTCATGGAAGGCGAGGCGGAAGTGATCGTCGCCACCAACGCCTTCGGCATGGGGGTCGACAAGGCCGACGTGCGCTCGGTCTGGCACATGGCGATCCCGACCAGCCTCGAGGCCTACTACCAGGAGGCCGGGCGCGGCGGCCGCGACGGCCTGCCCGCGAAGGCCGTGCTGCTGGCGATGAAGGCCGACCTCGGCCGACTCGTGCGCTTCATCGAGCAGCGCGACCCCGAGTTGACGATCGCCCGCGAGCGCGGCTGGCGCGACTACCGCACGATCAAGGCCTTCATTTACGGTGAGCGCTGCCGCCGCCGCAGCATCCTCGACCACTTCGGCGATCGCGAGGCCGGCCGGCCGCTGGGCCGCTGCTGCGACGTCTGCGAGGGCGCCGGCTGGCTGCCCGACCCCGAGACGATCGTCGTCCGTCGCGCGACCAAGCCGAAGGCCCCGCCGGCCGAGCTGGCCGAAGCCGACGCGCCGCTCTTCGAGCAGCTGAAGGCCTGGCGGCTGAAGGCCGCCGCCGGCAAGCCCGCCTACACCGTCGCCCACAACAAGACGCTGGCGGCGATCGCCGCCAGCCGCCCTTCAGACGAGGCCGGCCTGGCCGAGATCAGCGGTGTGGGGCCGAGCTTCGTCGCCAAGTACGCCGACGAAGTGCTGCAACTCATCGCCCAGTAGCCAGGGCAACCCGACGCTCGCGGCGGTGTTGGCGCAAGGTGGTCGGCCAACCCGGATCGAAGCCTGCCTCGATGAATTACCGCCTCTCGACACGCGTCCTCGCGCTGGCGCTCCTTGCCGCCCTCTGCGCCGCCCTGCCCGCCGCGGCGCAGGCCGGCACGCTGCTGCCCAGGGGCAAGAAGATCTTTTTCGGCGTCAGCGACACCGGCAACCCGGCCGACTTCGGCCACTTCTCCGCCGACCTGCACAAGCACCCGGCGCTGATCGAGAGCTTCCGCAGCTGGGGCGCCGAATTCCCCGACTCGATCGAACGCTGGCAGGCGGCCCGGGCGCGGCCGGTCCTGCACCTGACCACCGCCGACTCCGGCGACGGGCACGAGCTGATCAGCCCGCGCTCGATCGCCCAGGGCTACGGCGATGAATACCTGGTCCGGCTCAACCGGCTCTTCTGGGAGAAGAAGATGCCCGCCTACATCAGGCCGCTGGGCGAGCCCAACCGCTGCCTCAACGCCTACTCGGCCTATGACTGCGCCGGCAAGCTGCGCGACGCCGCCCACAAGCCGCGCTGGTACCGCCTCGCCTTTCGCCGCATCTTCATCATCGTCCACGGCGGTGGCAGCCGCGCCAAGATCAACGCCCGCCTCGGTGAAACCGGCCTGCCGCCACTGCGCGCCGGCGGTCGCGGCCTGCCGCGCGCGCCCGTGGCGGTGCTCTGGAGCACCCTGCCCGCCGGCTCTCCCACGGTCCCCCAGAACCGGCCCAAATACTTCTACCCGGGCGACAAATACGTCGACTGGGTCGGCACCGACTTCTACTCCGACAACCAGGACTGGAAAGCACTCACCGGTCTCTACAACCGCTTCTCGAGCAAGCCCTTCGCGATCCCCGAGTTCGGCATCTCAACCGCGTCTGACGACCCCGCCTACGTGGACCGCCTGCTGGGCTGGGTACGCGGCCACAAGCGCTGCAAGATGCTCATCTACTACCAGGACTTCGGCTCGACCAGCTCCTATCGGATCCAGAACTACCCTTCCAGCCTTGCCGCCCTCAGCGCTGCCCTGCACCACCCGGTCTTCCCCGCTTTCGCGCCGAACCCGCCGCTCGCGCCGCCGCCCCCTCCCGGTGGCGTCGCCCCCCGCGGCTAACCGACCCCATCAAATTTCTACCTACCAGGGTGAGAATTTGATCCGGTTCGCCCGGGCTTGACCTTCGAGGCAACCACGGCTGGCCCCACCTCGGTCTTGTACTTGTACGGCTGAAGGGCGGTGATGCTCGAGTAGCCGGTCAGGTAGATGCGGCGGCCGTCGGAGATCACCGGCGAGTAGGTGCCGCGGGGGTAGCTGAAGACCTTGCGGCCGCTCTTCATCATGAAGCCGCTGGTGGTGTTGTTGGTGAACTCGGCGAGGTAGACGATGTCGCCTATGGCGGAGAGCGAGCCGACCACTTGCCCCCCGGCCGAGCGACTCCAGCGCACGCTGCCGTCCCTGGCGTCGAGCGCGTAGACGTTGCCGTCGAAGGAACCGATGTAGACGGTCGGCGGGCTGTGGCGGGTGGTCGAGACGGTCGGGCCCGAGTAAGCGTAGCCACCGGTCGAGTAGCTCCAGGCCAGCGTGCCGTCCTTGAGGTCGAAGCTGTAGACGCGGTCGTCGTTGTTGCCGGCGTAGACGCGACCGAAAGCGACCGCGGGGGTCGAGTAGAACTGGCCCGAGGTGCCGAAGCCCTGTCCCAGCGAGGACGTCTGCCACTTCAGCTTGCCGGTCTTGGCGTCGACCGCGTTCATGTAGCCGCCGTAATCGCCGACGTAGAGGGTCCCACCGTAGTAGGCCGGGGCGGACTTGACCGGGCCACCGAGCTGGGTCGCCCAGCGCACGTTGCCGCTGACCGTGCTGAGCGCGTAGAGGTTGCCGTCCTCGCAGCCGAAGTAGACGGTACGCCCGATCACCACCGGCGAGGACTCGGCCCGGCCCGGCAGCGAGTGCTTCCAGATGATCTTGCCGGTCTTGGCGTCGAGCTTGACGATGTGGCCGGGGACGAGGTTGACGATGTAGAGGCGGTGGCGCGAGTAGGCCGGCGAGGAGGCGTTGAGGCGGCCGATGCTGCGTTCCCAGAGAACCTTGCCGTTATCGGCGTCGAGCGCGTAGGCGGTGCCGTTGTTGTTGACGAAGTAGAGCTTGCCGCCGACGTAGATCGGCGGGAACTCGAGCAGCGGCCGCTCGGTGTAGCGCCAGAGCTTGCGGAAGGGAGGCTTGATCCCGGTCGCCGGCAGGTAGCGGGTACGCGCCGGGTTGAGCCCGTACATCGGCCAGTTGACCGTCTTTGCCTTCGGCTCCGGCTTGGGCGGCTTCTGCGGGACGAAGGTGGCGTTTTCGTTGTGCACGTCGGCTGGGCGCTTGACCAGCTCGTAGGCGAGCGCGCCCGCGCCGAAGACGACGATCACCGCGCCGACGATCAGTCCAACCGCGATGCGCCGGTGCTGCTTCCAGAGGTGCTCCGCCTGCGCCCACAGACCGGCGAGGAGTGTTTTGGCGGCGCCGCTCAACCCCCCGCCGCGGCGCGTCGCTCGGACTCCTTGACGACGCCGTCGACCAGTCCCTTGACCGCCTGCTTGACCACGGCGACGACGACCTGTCCGGCCACGGGCACAGTCGGATGGGTGCGGACGGCGTAGACCATCCTGGTGCCGTCGCCGGCGGGGGTCAACTCAACGGTCCCGAGGTGATCGCGCACCGGCAGGCCGGAGAGCAGCTTGTAGGAGAAGCGCTCGTCTGGCTCATAGGCGATAACTTCCTCGCGCAACGGCGGGCCGACGGCGGTCAGCTTGCGAATCGCACCGAGCCCGTTGGGCGCGGGCTCGCCCTCACGCTCCAGCTCCGACCTGCGCAGGGGGGTCAGCTCCGCGTAGCGGCGATGATCCGTGAGCACTTCGAACACCGTCTCGGCCGGCGCCGCGATCTCGCGGGTAAATGTGAAGCTGGCCACGGCGAGGAAGGCTATAGGGAGCGCCGGGTACCCGGCGCTCGCTGCAGCTTCCATCTCTGAGGATCGCTTCCCTCGACCTTCGCGACTTCGCCCTCGATCACCATGTGGTCGAGGCAGGAGAGGACGATCTGCAGGACCCAGGCGCTAACCGGGGTGTTGACGTTGTCGGCGCCGACGATCTCGGCGACGACCTCAAACGCGGTCCTCTCCCCCTCGCCGAGCGCTTCGCGGGTCTTCTCGAGCAGCTCGGCGACCTGGCGGCGGGCCTCGGCGATCTTGGCTTTGGGATCGCGGAAGGGCCGCCCGTGGCCGGGCAGGCAGAGTTCGACCTCCAGCGGCTCGACCCGCTCGAGGCTGCCGAGGAACTCGCCGATCGGGTCGGGGCTATGGCCGTGATCGAAGAAGAGGACCGTGCGGCCGAGCAGGTGATCGCCGGAGATCATCAGCTTGCGCTCGGGCTGGTGCAGGACGACGTGGGAGGGCGCGTGGCCGGGGGTCTCGTAGACCTGCCAGGTGCCGAGGTCGGTCTCCACCTCGACCCCGGGCAGGAGGTCGCGGTCGGGCTCGACGATCGCGTCGATGCCATTGTCGTCATCGGCTTTGCGGGACTCGCGGTAGCGTTCGAGCCCGGCGACCGGGACGCCGCTCTGACGCGCCACCTCGAGCCGCTGCTCCAACGCCGCCGCCGGGTCGTCGGCGAGCAGGCGCACGTGCTCCCAGGCCGGGTGCATCCAGAGCTCACAGCCGGCGCCCTCGACGATCGGCGCCGCCAGCCCGTAGTGGTCGGTGTGCGAATGCGTACAGACCAGCAGCTTCACGTCCTCGAGGCCGAAGCCGACCTGGGCGAGCGCGAGGTCGAACTGGCGCAACCGCCCCTTGCCGCCAATGCCGGTGTCGAAGAGGACAATGCCGCCGTCAGCCGCGACCGCCCAGACGTTGCCGTGAGGAACCCCCGGCCAGGGCAGGGCGAGGCGCAGCCGCCAGACGCCGGGCAGGACCTTTTCGCCGCGCGGCGCCTCGGGCCGTTTGCGCTCCTCAGCCATCGGGCTCATCCTCTCAGGCGGCGTCGAGCCGCCGCGTGACCGCCGTCATGCTGGGATAGGTTGCCAGCGCAGATGGAGTCGAGCAGCCCCAAGCGCGCCGGCCTCGTCCTCGGCGCGCTGATCCTGGTCGCGGCGGTGGCCAACCTCAACCTCGCCGTCGCCAACGTCGCCCTGCCCGACATCGGCAAGGACTTCAACGCCGGTCAGACGACGCTCAACCTGGTCGCGGTCGGCTACTCGCTCGGCCTGGCGACCTCGGTGCTCTACCTGGGCGCGCTCGGCGACCGCTACGGGCGCAAGATGATGCTGCTGCTCGGCATGGGCATCTCGATCCCGGCCTCGCTGCTGGCCGGCTTCGCACCCTCGATCGGCGTCCTCTTCGTCGCCCGCGTCGTCGGCGGCATCGCCGCCGGCATGGCCTTCCCGACCACCCTGGCGCTGATCACGGCGCTCTGGTCGGGCAACGAGCGCACCCGCTCGATTGCGCTCTGGTCGGCGATCGGCGGCGCGATCGCCTCGCTCGGCCCACTGCTCTCCGGCGCCCTGCTCGAGCATTTCGACTGGGGCTCGGTCTTCCTCGTCACCCTGCCCCTCGCCACCCTGGCGCTCTACCTCGCCTGGCGCTACGTCCCCGCCCACGTCAACGAGACGACAGAGCCGGTCGACAACCTCGGCGGTGTCCTCTCGATCCTGCTGGTTGCGGCCCTGGTCCTCGGCATCAACCTGGCTCCCGTCCCCGGCAAGGGCGCGCTGGCGATCGGCCTCGGCCTGATCGCGTTCGCGGCGACGGCGGCGTTCGCGATCCGCCAGCGCCGCGCCCGCTCGCCGCTGTATGACCTCGAGGTGGCGAAGCGGCGGATCTTCTGGGTCGCCGCCTGCGCCGGGATCATCGTCTTCGGCTCGCTGATGGGGGCGATGTTCATCGGCCAGCAGTTCCTGCAGAACGTGCTCGACTACTCCACCCTCGACTCCGGCCTGGCGATCCTGCCGGCGGCGATCCTGATGGTGATCGTCGCTCCGCGCTCGGCGAAGCTGGTCGAGGCGCGCGGCGCCCGCTTCACCCTGCTGGTCGGCTACGTCTTCTGTGTGCTCGGCTTCCTCACCATGCTGCTGCTCTGGAAAGAGGACATCGAATACTGGAAGGTCGGCCTCGGCTACGCCTTCATCGGCATCGGCGTCGGTTTTGCCGGTACCCCGGCCTCGCACGCGCTGACCGGTTCGGTGCCGGTCAAACGCGCCGGCATGGCCTCCGGCACGGCGGACCTGCAGCGCGACCTCGGCGGCGCGATCATGCAGTCGATCTTCGGCGCTCTGCTCACCGCCGGCTACGCCGCCGCCGCCAGCGCCGCGATCACCTCCTCGGGGGAATCGGCCAAGATCAGCGAGAACATCGAAGGCGAGTTGACCAAGTCCTTCTCCAGTGCCGCCGACCTCGCCTCCCACTACCCGCGCCACAGCGAACAGATCATCGCCGCGGCGAAGGCTTCTTTCCTGCACGGCGACGCCTGGGCCTACAGCGCCGGCATCGTCGCGATCCTGCTCGGCGGCGCCCTCGTCTTCTTCGCCTTCCCCAAGCGCGACGAGGAGCAGCGCCTGCTCGCCCAATACACCGCCGAAGACACCTAGGGGGCCCCCGGGTTCCGGTGCGCCTTATGCACCTCAGGCGTGCACAAGGCGCACCGGAACGAGGATGGTGACTCGTGGGGATTGCGAAGATGCGGCAATGGCGACGCTGGCGGAATCACGGCAATCGAGGTTCGGCGCGACGTTGCGCGAAGGCGAGCGGGTGACGCCGCTCGAGCTCTTCTTCGACCTCGTCTTCGTGCTGGCGATCACCCAGTGCACGGCGTTGATGGCGCATCACCCGACCTGGTCGGGACTCGTCCAGGGGCTGCTGGTGCTGGGCATGCTTTGGTGGGCCTGGACCGGCTACTCCTGGCTGACCAGCGTGATCGACCCCGAGGAGGGGGCGGTGCGGCTGATCATGTTCGGCGCGATGGCGGCGCTGCTGCTGGTCTCTCTCTGCGTGCCGGAGGCCTTCGGCAGCCTCGCCCTCGCCTTCGCCCTGATTTTCGGCGTCGTCCGCGTCGCCCACATCGGCCTCTTCATGCTGGCCAGCCCCGATGATGACGGTCTGCGCCACTCGGTCCTCGGCCTCGCGGCCAGCACCCTGATCGCGGTGACGTTGCTGGCCACCGCCTCGCTCTTCGACGGCCTCGCCCAGGGCGCGCTCTGGGCGCTCGCCCTCTTCCTCGACATGGGCGGGCCCTATTTCTTCGGCTCTGAGGGCTGGAAACTGGTGCCGGGACACTTCGCCGAGCGCCACGGACTGATCATCATCATCGCCCTCGGCGAGTCGATCGTCGCGATCGGCGTCGGCGCCTCGCACGAGCTCAGCCTCGGCATCGGCACCGCCGCCGTTCTCGGCGTCGCCCTGACGGCAGCGATGTGGTGGATCTACTTCGACGTCGTCGCGATCATCTCGGCTCGCCGGCTCGGCGAAGCCGAGCCGGGCAAAGTCCAGAACGAGATGGCGCGTGACTCCTACTCCTACCTGCACCTGATCCTGGTCGCCGGCATCGTCCTCGCCGCGCTCGGCCTGAAGCTGACGATCGGCCATTTTGGCGGTCACCTCCACACCGTCCCCGCCTTCGCCCTGCTCGGCGGCGTCGCCGTCTACCTGTTCGGCCTCGTCGCCTTTCGCTACCGCCACGTCCACTCGATCAACCGCCACCGCCTCGGCCTGGCGATCGTGCTGCTGATCCTCGTCCCCGTGGCCACGGAGGTGCCGGCGCTGATCGCCCTGGCGGTAGCCAACGTCCTGATCTGGGCGATGATCGCCTACGAGACCCGCATGTACGGGGAGGGACGGCAGGAGCTTCGACGTCCCCAGACCGCAGGCACCTGAGCGAGCTGCATCAACTCCTCCGCCCGCTGGATAGACAAGTCGATGCAGTTCATAGGGTGCGGCGACGGCGCGGGCCGAGCGGGTGCTCGAACTCCTGCATCAGGCCGGCGATCGCGAAACAGAGAGCGCCGGCCAGGGTGCCCCAGTTGGCGATGCCGGTCGCCAGCGTGTCGCCCGATGAGGGACGCACGAAAGAGGCAACGGCAGAGATCATGAAGAGGACCGAGCCGATCTGGTTGACGGCGATGATCCACCAGCCGAGGTCGCGGCGGTGCCAGACGCGCCAGAAGCCACCGGCGATCCCGGCCATCGCCAGATGACCGGAGATGAGGAAGAGCGCGCAGCCGATCATGTCGGGTGACCAGACGAGGCGATCGAACGCAGCCGGGGTGAGTTCCTGGATGAACGAGTCGATGAGGTTGATCGCGAAGACGAGCGTGCCGGCGAAGAGGACGACGGCGCTCAGCCACTGCAGGCGGTGCGGCTCGTGCGACCACCAGCGCCAGCGGACCGGTGCCTCGTCCGGCGAGCTCGGCTCGTTGACGACCTGCAGTACCGAGGCGTAGCCACCGGTGCTGAAGAAGACGCCGCCGAGGAGGTAGATCGTCGCGCAGGCGGTCGGGTCGACGCCGGCCTGCGCCAAGGCCGCGCCGAGCGTGAAGAACAGTCCGCCGATCAGGAACGCGGTCGCGGCGACCGCGTTGACGAGAACGCTACGGCGAGATGAAAGTCCCCGGGTCTGGACCGATGCGCTCACCGCGGTCGAGTCTCTCGAATTCGCCCATCTCGGCGTCGCTCAACTCGAAGTCGAAGAGCTCGATGTTCTCGCGGATCCGCTCCGGCGTCACCGACTTGGGGAAGACCACGTTGCCCAGATGCAGGTGCCATCGCAGGATCGTCTGCGCTGGCGTCTTGCCGTGCCGTTCGGCGATCGCCGAGATCGTCTCGTCGTCGAGCAGCTCGCCCTGGGCAAGCGGACTCCAGGCCTCGGTGACGACCCCGTGATCGGTGTGCCAGGCGCGCAGCTCGGCCTGCTGCAGGCGCGGGTGGAGCTCGATCTGGTTCACCGTCGGTCGCACCTCGGTCTCCGCCTCCAACCGTTCGAGGTCTTCAAGGCGGAAGTTGGAGACCCCAATCGTGCGCGCCTGTCCCTCCTCATGAATTCGTTCGAAGGCGCGCCAGGTATCGACGAAGCGGTCCTCGCTCGGGACGGGCCAGTGGATCAGGTAGAGGTCGACGTACTCCAAGCCAAGCCGGTCGAGGCTCGCCTCGGCAGCCGCCAGGGTCGTCTCGAAGCCGTGCGCGGAATTCCACAGCTTGGTGGTGACGAAGAGATCCTTGCGGGCTAGCCCCGAGGCGGCGATCGCCGCGCCTACGCCTTTCTCGTTGCGGTAGGCGGCGGCGGTGTCGATGTGGCGGTAGCCGACGTCGAGCGCCTGCTCGACGACCTCTTGGGTGTCCCCGGGCGGGACCTGGAAGACCCCGAAGCCGAGTTGGGGGATTTCGACGCCATCGTGGAGGGTGAGGCTGGGAATCGTCGACTCGACCATCTGCTCGGCTTCCTTTGCTGTCGCGGGCGTACAGCCGCTCAACTACCCGCTGAGGCGGCGCCTACGCGAGCGTTCAGAGCTAGCTGGTGGCGAGACCGATGGCGAGCAGCGGGAAGGCCAGCATGATGCCGAGGTAGACGCCCATCGCGGCGCCTGTGGCGACGCTGGTCGTGCGCGAGCGCATCGACGAGACGACGCTGATCAGGAAGATCGCGCCAGCGAGAACGACTCCAATCCAAAATACGTCCGGCATCGGCGCCGCGAGACTATCGAACGGGGAGGATTTGGCGGCCTCGCAGCAAAGCGGGCGGGCATGGAGACCGGCGGCGATACCAACAAGAACCTGATTCTGGCGGCGATGATCTTCGCCGTCGCGATGACCTTCATCGACATGACGATCGTCGCGATCGCCGTGCCGAGCCTGCAGGACGACCTCTCGCTCTCCTCGACCGGGGTGCAGTGGATCGTCAACGGCTACCTGCTCTCGCTCTCGGCGCTCTTTGCCTTCGGCGGCCGCCTCGCCGACATCGCCGGTCACCGCAGCATGGTCGTGCTCGGGGTGATCGTCTTCGCCGGCGCCTCGGCGCTCTGTGGCGCCACCCCGACGGGCAGCCTCGACGAGGCCTGGATCATCACCTTCCGCGTGATCCAGGGTGCCGGCGCGGCGATCATGTTCCCGGCGGCGCTGGCAATCGTCCTCGGCGCCTTCCCGATGCACGAGCGCGGCCGCGCCCTGGCGATCTTCTTCGCGATCACCGGCGGCCTGACCTCGATCGGCCCGCTCGCCGGTGGCTACCTGGTCGAAATCAGCTGGCGGACGATCTTCTGGGTCAACATCCCGGTCGCGATCATCGCCCTCGTCCTCACCGCGATCGCCAAGCCGGAGAACACCAAGCATCCCGCCCCGCTCGACTACCGTGGCGCGGCGCTGGTCTCCGGTGGCATGGGGCTTGCCGTGCTCGGCCTACAGCAATCGAGCGTCTGGGGCTGGGGCAACCCGATTACCTGGATCTGCATCGTCGCCGGCGTCGCCGTCCTCGCTGCCTTCGTCCTCTACGAGCTGCGAATCGAGAACCCACTGATCCAGGTGCGGATCTTCGCCGACCGAGCCTTCGCGGCCGACAACGCGATCCTCTTCCTGCTGATGATCCCCTTCATCCCGCTCTTCTTCTTCGCCAGCATGTACGCGCAGATCTCACTCGGCGAAAGCGCCTCGGAAACCGGCCTCTATCTACTGATCTTCTTCGCCGGCTTCGCCACGGCCTCGCAGTGGGGCGGGCGGGTGCTCGACAAAGTCGGGGCGAGACCGTCGGTGGTGCTGGGCTGCGCCGTGGCCACCGTTGGCTTCGCGCTCTGGGCACACTCGCTGCCCGACCTCTCGGTCAGCTCGCAGTGGTACTACATCGTCATCGCCGGGGCCGGGGTCGGCCTGGTGCTCAGCCCGGCCAACACCGACGCGCTCAACCGGGTGCCGGCCAGCCGCTACGGCGAGGCGACGGGGATCACCCAGACCGTGCGCAACTTCGGCTCCAGCCTCGGCATGGCGGTGCTCGGCACGATCCTGATCCTGCGGAACAAGGCGAACCTCGAGTCGACCCTGGGGGCCCAGGGCGTTCCCAAGGCGAGGGCCGACGCGATCGCCGACTCGATCAGCCAGGGCAGCGCCAGCGGCAGCGAAGGATTCGCCGAATCTGCGGGCGCCCACGCGCAGCACCTCTTCGCCGCGGTCCAGCACGACTTCGCCCTCGCCTCGCGCACCGTCTTCTACGTGATGGCGGGGGTGATGGCTCTCGCCTTTGTTGTCGCCGTGGCGACGATGCCGGCGGGCAAGGTCGAGGACCAGATCGAGGACTCAACTCCATAGTCCACGCTGACTTCGTTGCTAGTGCTCCGTATGCACGAATAAAGGCGAAGTCAGCCCTACACGAAGTCAGCCCTTATATATGGAGGCTGTGATGGCCGGCGGCGATGGGCGAGGCCTGAGCCGTCAGAGCTGGGTTGCGATCACCCCGATCAGGGCGGCGACAATGCCCGCCGCGGCCAAAAAGAGAGTCCGCTGCATGGCGTCGAAACGAGCATCGATCTTGTCGAACCCAGTCTTCATTTCGACGCGCAGCTCGCGAAGGTCCATTTCGACGCGATCAAAGCGATGGTCCACCTGTTTGAAGCGCTCGTCCACCTGCTTGAAGCGCTCGTCCACCTGCTTGAAGCGCTGGTCCACATGGTCGAAGCGTTTCTCAACATGGTCGAAGCGTTCGTCGATGCGGTCGAAGCGCTCGCCCAGCCGGTCGTCTGTCCAGTTCACCCGCATCGCCTCCATGCCTCCAGTGTGCCTCGGTCGACCGCAACCGTTGCGCGCTGAATGTCATAGATCTGAAACTTTTCGTCTGCAGACGATGGTACAGACGCAGACGCCACCGAGCGACGCCAGCTAAGTTTTGCCGCGTGAAGCTGCTCGCCTTCAGCGACCTGCACCGCGACCTCGACCGGGCGGCCGAGCTGGTCGCGATGTCGGCCGAAGCCGACGTCGTGGTCGGCGCCGGTGACTTCGCCTCGGTGCACGAGGGCCTGGTCGAGACGATCGACGCCCTGGCGTCGATCGAGACGCCGACCGTGCTGGTCCCTGGCAACAACGAGACCGAGCAGGCGCTACGCGAGTCCGCCGCTGGCTGGAGCGCCGCCACCGTCCTGCACGGCGGCGGCACGACGATCGACGGTGTCGAGTTCTACGGCCTGGGTGCGGGGATTCCGGTCACCCCTTGGGAGTGGAGCTTCGACCTCGACGACGCTGCCGCCGGCTCGATGCTGGAGCCGTGCCCCCAAGGCGCGGTGCTCGTTCTCCACTCGCCGCCCCAGGGCCACTGCGACACCAACGGCTCCGGCGATCACTTCGGCAGCCCGGCCCTGCTGCGGGCGATCGAAGAGAAGGCTCCGCGCGTGGCCGTCTGCGGGCACATCCATGAGTCATGGGGCTGCGAGAGCCAGATCGGCGACTCGCCGGTCCGCAACCTCGGGCCGAAAGGGACCTGGATCGAGATCTAGGCAGGGCGGTAGGAGAGGTGCGCGACGCCGGGCGCCTCGACCACTCGTACCTGCTCCAGCCTTAACTCGGCCGGGGCGGCGTTCTCGAAGAGGCGCCTACCGGAACCGAGCAGGACCGGCACCACGTTGAGCAGGAGCTCGTCGATCAGCCCGGCCGCCAGGTACTGCTGGGCCACTTCGGCGCCTCCGGCGAGCGAGACATCCTTGCCGCCGGCGGCATCCTTGGCGTGTTCGAGCGCGGACTCGATGCCGTCGGTGACGAAGGTGAAGCTGTTGCCGCCTTCCTTCTCGAGCGGCTCGCGCTCATGGTGGGTGAGCACGAAGACCGGGTGGTGAAAGGGGGGCTCGTCGCCCCACCAGCCGTCCCAGGGATCGTCGCCCCAAGGGCCGGGGCCACCGCCGAACATGTTGCGGCCCATGATCGTGGCGCCAACGTTTTCGAGCGTCCCCTCGACCACCGCGCTGCTGGCGTTGACCTCGCCGCCCTGCCGCCCGTGAGGCTTGCGCCAGGCGGCCAGCTTCACCACCCACTCGTGCAGCTGCTCGCCACCTTCGCCGAGCGGGTGCTCCTCGCTCGGGTTGGGACCGGCGACGAAGCCATCGAGCGAGACCGAGATCTGGAACCTGAGCCGGGCCACGTCAAGCGTCGAAGAGCTTCCCGGCGCGAATCCGAGCCGCCATGTCCTTCGATTCCTCGCGGTAGACGCGGCCATCCTCGAACTCAATCGCCGGGTACTTGCGCTGACCCGAGAGCTGCTCGAGCTCGTTGCGCCTGCCAGGCCGCAGCGGACCGGTCACGACCTCGTACTCGACCCCCTGCTCGTCAAGTGCCTTCTGCACCTTCCAGCAGGGATGGCCGTTGAACTTTGCCCACTTGACCGAGCAGCGATGGAGCTTTACCGCCATGGCGCCAGCCTAACCCTTTTGCGCTGGTGAGTCCCCAGGCCGCCCGGACGACTCAGCATCGCCCGTTCAAGCAAAGGAACGCGCCTGACAGGATTCGAACCTGTGACCTTCGGTTTCGTAGACCGACGCTCTATCCAACTGAGCTACAGGCGCGGGGTTGGGCCGAGTGGCCCGGAGGGGCGATTCTAGGGACTTGGGGCAGTGATTAGGCGGCTTGCGGCTCGCTGGGCTTGTTCAGCCGCACGTGCCACTCGACCGTGGCGGTGGCTACTTGCTGGCCCTCGGCGTCGGCCAACTTGATCTGACAGGGGAAAACGACCTTGCCCTCGGCGTCAAGGGTGGCCAGCGCCTTGTCGGCTGGAACGCCCAGCGTTGCGCGGGCCTCGATCGGTCCGTTGGCGATCTTTTCGTATGAGATCTCTGCATTGCGCGCCAGCGGCGTGACGTCGCCCATGCGCTCGGCGAAGGCACCGACGAAGGCGGCCCCCGAGGCCGTCTCCGCAGCAGTGAAGAGGGCGCCGGCATGCTGGGAGTTGACGTGATTGGTCAACTCGGGGCGCTCGGGCAGCAGGGCGACAGCCTCTCCGGGCGCAACCTTCGTCACCTCGATCCCCAGGTATTTGGCAAAGGGCACGGCCTGGCTCATTCCCTGCGCAATTGCGTCGAAGTCGATCATCGGCAGGACCCTATCCCGTTCCGGTGCGCTTTATGCACCCTGGGGGAGCAAAAGGCGCACCGGAAAGGCTCAGCGGCCCTCGAACGTCGCGTGGCCCGGCCCGCCGTGCTCGAGGAAGGTCTTGACCGCGCGCTGCAGATCCTCGCTGGCGAAGAGATCGCCGGCCTCGGTGCGAATTGCCTCATCGGCGGCGGGGATGCCGCCCTCGCGGAAGCGGCGCAAAACCAGCTTCGTCATCGCGTGCGCCTTCGTCGGACCGGCTGCCAGCTCGGCGGCGAATGCCCGCGCTTTCTCATCGAAACCCTCGTCCTCGAAGACCCGGTTGACGACGCCCCAGCCCTCCAGCTGCTCTGCGCCGAAGAGCTCTCCGGTCATCACAAACTCGCGCGCCCGGCCGCTGCCGGCCCGCTCGGCCAGCCGCTGGGTGCCGCCCATCGAGGGCGTCAGCCCCACCACTTTCTCGACCAGGCCGAATTTGGCCGAACGCGCGGCAAGGATCAGGTCGCAACCCAGCGCCAGCTCGAAGGCCGCCGTCAGGGTCAGCGCGTGAGCGGCGAAGACGACAGGGAGCGGCAGCGCTTCCACCCGTTCGACCGCCCCGATCAGCTCATCCCAAAGCGCACTCGCCCGCTCCGGCGTCAGCCCGTCGAACTCGGCGACGTTGACCCCGCCGGAGACCGCACGGCCCTCAGCGCGAAACAGCAAGGCTCGTGGCAGATCCGCCTCGACCGCGGCGATCGTCTCCTGAAGAGCCTCGAACATCTCGCGGTCAAAGAGATTCAACGGCGGGCTGTCGAGGGTGGCCACCGCCAACCCCCCATCCCGCTCCAGTCGAATGGACATGCCGAGACCCTACAGCGTGCCCTGAGGCGTTCTGGGGCCAGCGGGGCAAGGAAGAGGAAGCCGGAAGGCAATCGCCCTTCGGCGACCGATGACGCAGTAACGCGCCGGCATCCAGGACGCCTCAGGGCACGCGGTGAACCTCAAAGAGGTTCGTCCCAAGTTCCTGCTCGGGCAGCCCAGCGGTGATCGCGATCAGGTCGCCAGAGGCGGCGATGCCATGCTTGGCCGCCAGCACGGCGCAGTCCTGCAGCAGGCTGCGCACGTCGCTCTCGTGCTCGTTGAGCACTGCCGTAACGCCGAAGAGCAGCTTCAACCGGCGCACGGTCTCGATCCGCGGCGAGACCGCCAGCACCGGCACATTGGGCCGGTGGGCGGAAACCAGCCGCGCCGTGCGGCCGCTCGTCGTCGGCACCACCAGCGCCGCCAGGCCGAGCCGGTAAACCGCGCCGACTGCACCCTGGGCAACCGAGTCGGCAACGTCCTGGGTCGCCTGGTCGGTACGGCCGAAGAGCCAGTCTCCATAAGGGAGGTCGGGCTCGGTCTCGCGGGCGATCTGGTCCATCACCCGCACCGCCTCGACCGGGTGCTGGCCGACCGCGGTCTCCTCGGAGAGCATCACCGCGTCGGTGCCGTCGTAGATCGCGTTGGCGACGTCGGTCACCTCGGCCCGGGTTGGCCGCCGCGCGATCACCATCGAGGCCAGCATCTGCGTCGCCGTGATCGCCGGCTTGGAGCGCCGCCCGGCACCGCGGATCAGCCGCTTCTGCACCACCGGTACCCGCGAGAGCGGCAGCTCGATCCCGAGGTCCCCGCGGGCGACCATCACGCCCCCGGTCGCCGCCGCGACAATCTCCGCGGCATTCTCGGCCGCCTGCTGCTTCTCGATCTTGGCGATCAGCGGAATGTCGGAGTCGAGACCGCGTAGCCGCTCGTAGACCGGCTCGAGATCGGCTGCTGTGGAGACGAAGGAGACCGCCAGCAGGTCAATCCCCTGTTCGACCGCGAACTCGACCCAGCCCAGGTCTACGGTGGTCGCGGCGGGCGTGACGATCCCCGGCACGTTCATGCCCTTATGGGAGGAGAGCGTGCCCCCGACCTCGACCTCGCAGTCGACGCCACCGTCTTCGGGGCCGCGCACCCGCAGGCGGATCGAGCCGTCGGCGAGGTAGACGGGCTCGTCCTGCGCCAACGAAGTCACCCCCGGCCAGGTGACGGGGATCGTTTCCTTATCGCCCTCGACCTCTTGCGACGTCAACTTCACGTGCATGCCGGTCTCGAGCTCAGCGACGTCGTCGCGCAGCTCGCCGATCCGCAACTTCGGGCCCGGCAAGTCGCCGAGCACGGCCACCTCTTCGCCGACCTGTTCGGCCGCCGCTCGGATCGCCTCCACCGTGCGCGCGTGTCGGTCGCGATCGGCGTGGGAGAAGTTGAGCCGGAAGACGTCGGCGCCGGCCTCGATCAGGCGCACCAGCGTGTCCAGCTCCCAGCTTGCCGGCCCCACTGTCGCGATGATCTTCGTACGCCTCCCGAGATGCATTTCTTATGACTGTAGAGAGTGACGAATCGCACCCTGTGAAAACGCGACCTTTACATCGATCTCTGTGAGAATGGAGCCCGTGAGCAGCGTCGCCGAGCGTCCCGCCAGCACCGACGGACCGGCCTTCCCCGATCTCGTCGGCACGGCACCCCCCTCCCCGGCCGGGCCGATCGAGCCGGGCGAGTTGGAGAAGCTCGCCAAGCCCCCAGTCGTACCGCTGCCCCGCACCTCGCAGATGCTGCGCTTCAGCATGCGTCAGATCGAGTATGTCTTTGGCGCCCGGCGCCGGATTGGCGAGACCTTCCGCATGCGGACCGCGATGCCGGGCGGCCCCGTCGTCACCAGCCATCCCGACCACGTGCGCTCGCTCTTCACCGCCAAGCCGGAGCTGGCGCCCTCGCTGACCGGCGAGTCGCCGCTGCGGCCCATCCTGGGCACCGGCTCGGTCCTCACCTCGCTCGGCGACCGCCACATGCGCCAGCGCAAGCTGCTGCTGCCACCCTTCCACGGCAAGGCGATCGAGCGCTACACGGAGATGATCGTCGCGGCGACCGAACGGGAGCTAGACCGCTGGCCGCTGAACCAGCCCTTCGCGCTGGCGCCGCGGATGCAGGCGATCACCCTCGACGTGATCATGGGCGGGATCTTCGGCATCGAGGGGCGGCCCCAACGCGGCACTCCCGAGGACCGGATGCGAGTCACGGTCAAGCGGTTGGTCAATGCGTCCACCTCGCCAGTCGGCCAGGCCGGAGAACTCCTCAGCATTGGCCGCGAAGACGCGTCCGGGGTGATCAAGCTCGGCGTTGCCATCCTCGACCGGCCTACCTACGCCGTGATCAAAGCCCGCCGTGCCGACGAAAACTTGGCCGAGCGCCGCGACATCCTCTCGCTGCTGCTGCAAGCGCGCACCGAGGAGGGCGAGGCGATGGACGACAAAGAAGTCCGCGACGAGCTGCTCGCCCTCGTCCTCGCCGGCCATGAGACCACCGCCAACACCCTTTCCTGGACCTGGGAGCGCCTGGTCCGCAACCCCGGCGCGCACGAGGCGCTGCGCGAAGCGACCCGCACCGGCGGCAACGCCGAGGAGCAGATCGAGGCGACGATCATCGAGAGCATGCGCTCGCGCCCGGTCGTCCCCTTCATCGGGCGGCGGGTGACAGTTCCCTGGCGGCTCGGCCCCTACGGCGTCTCCGCCGACACGCCGATCGGCATGAGCATCCTGCTCGTCCATCACCGCGAGGACCTCTACCCCGAACCGTTCGAGTTCCGTCCCGAGCGCTGGCTCGGGCGCAAACCGGGCACCTATGAGTGGATCCCCTTCGGCGGCGGCATCCGCCGCTGCCTCGGCGCCGCCCTGGCGATGGCCGAGATGCGCATCGTGCTCGAGGCGACCGCGCGCCGCCTCGACCTCGAGGCCGCCGAGCCCGAGCCAGAGCGGGCCCTGCACCGCAACGTGACGATGATCCCGTCGCGCGGCGGTCGCGTCGTCTTGCGCGGCCGAAGCTGACGCTCCCGCAAATAGCCTTTACGCGGGCCTTTTTGCTCGGACCCACGTTCGACCATGGATGACGCAAGCATCCATGAGGCCTGATAGTCCCATAGAAGGGGCCATGCCCCGTCCCCGATACTTCATTGGGAGCGGAGAGGGAGGGATTCGAACCCTCGAGAGAGCTTGCGCCCCCTACTCGCTTAGCAGGCGAGTGCCTTCAGCCACTCGGCCACCTCTCCGGGCATTCGGCTCGATTGTAGGAACTCACGGGATACGGCGCGGTTAGTCTCGTCAGCGTGCCAACCCGCTCACACGCTCAATTCGAGGCGATCTTCGCCGAGGTCGAGGCGCCGTTTGCCTTCGTCGACCTCGACGCGATGTGGTCCAACAGCGAGGCGATGCTGTCGCGCGCGGGCACGAAGCCGATCCGGGTGGCAAGCAAGTCGCTGCGCTGCCGAACGCTGATCGAGCGGATCCTCGGCCGCGACGAGCGCTACGTCGGGTTGATGACCTTCACCCTGCCGGAGACGCTCTGGCTGGCCGAGGAGGGCTTCGAGAACCTGCTGCTCGCCTACCCGACGGCCGACACCGGTGCGCTTGAGGAACTGGCGCTGCGCTCCGTCGCCAACCCGAGCGGCGCCCCAATCGTGATGGTCGACTGCATCGAGCACCTCGACGCGATCCAGTCGGTGCTCGGTGCCGGCGCCTCGCCGGTGCGGGTCTGCATTGAGCTCGACGCCGGCTGGTGGGCGGCGGGGGGGCGGATCAAGGTCGGACCGAAGCGCTCGCCGATCCATACGGTCGAGCAGGCGGTGGCGCTGGCGCGCGAGATCGAGCGGCGGCCGCAACTGGAGCTGGCGGCCCTGATGGCCTACGAGGGCCAGATCGCCGGCGTCGGCGACCGGCCGCCGGGCCGGCGCCTGCGCGGCGCCGCGATCCGCTCGATGCAGCGGCGCTCCGCCGCCGAGCTGGCCGAGCGCCGGGCCGCCGTGGTTGCCGCGATCCGCGAATTCACCGAGCTGCCGATCGTCAACGGCGGCGGCACCGGCAGCCTCGAGCTGACCGGGGCCGAGGACGCGGTCACCGAGATCGCCGCCGGCTCGGGCTTCTACGCCCCCACCCTCTTCGACACCTACAGCCGCTTCAGCCTCACCCCGGCCGCCGGCTACGCCCTGCCGATCGTGCGCAAGCCCAGTCCGGCGATCGCCACTGCGCTGGGCGGCGGCTACCTCGCCTCCGGCAGCGGCGACCCGTCGCGCGTCCCCTCCCCATGGTTGCCGGCCGGACTCAAGCTCGACCCCGAGGAGGGCGCGGGAGAGGTGCAGACTCCGCTCAGCGGCACCCCGGCCCGCGACCTGCGGGTCGGCGATCGCGTCTACATGCGCCACGCCAAGGCGGGCGAGCTCTGCGAGCGCTTCGACGCCCTCCACCTGGTTGAGGGCGAGGAGATCGTCGACGTCGTCCCCACCTATCGCGGCGAGGGCAAGACCTTCCTCTAGTCGGGCCATAGCCGGCGCATCTTGCCCGACGACAGCTAGGGACCGAGGATGCGTTCGGCGTACTCGTTGGTGAAGGAGTGGCCGGGGTCAAGCTGCTCGCGCGCCGCCTGGAAGTCGTCCCAGCGCGGGTAGCGCTGGGACAGCGACGCACTCGTCTGGAAGTGACGCTTGCCCCAATGGGGACGGCCCCCGTACTCGTTCATGATCGCCTCCACCGCTTCGAAGTACGGCCGCCACTCCATGCCGCGGTACTGGTGTACGGCGATATAGGCGGTGTCGCGCTCGTGCGAGGGGCTGAGCGGAGCGTCGTCGCCTGCGGTGACCCGCATCTCGATCGGGAAGAAGACCGGGTAGCGGTTGGAGCGGATCCACTCGATCACCCGCCGGGCCGCCTCTGGCCCATGCTCCCGGGGTACCCCGTACTCCATCTCGGTGAAGCGCACCCGGCGCTCGTTGGCGAAAATCCGGTCGCTGCGATCGGTTGACGTGCCGCCCGAGGCGAGCCAGGCGGCGAAGCGCGAGAGTGAGGGAATCGCCCGCGGCATCGCCTTGCCGGCGGCTGATACCGCCTCCAGCGCCCAGTTCTCGAGGACTACGTCGTTGAGGAAGGTGGCCGCCCGGCTGCGCGGTCGCGGCGGCCCCTCAGTGCGATTGCGCTCCAAGACGAGCGCCGAGTCAGCGTAGGGAAAGGTGAAGAGCTCGAAGTGCTCGTGCGCGTCGGCGCGATCCTGGAAGCTCTCGAAGACCTCCTCGCGGGGAGCAGGACGATCGACCCGGTGCAGCGTGAAAGCCGGGACACAGCGCAGGGTCACCGAGCTGATCGCCCCCAGAGCCCCGATGCTCACCCGCGCCGCGCGCAGCAGCTCGGGATCGCCCTCCGCGGTCAACTCGCGGACCGAGCCGTCGGCGAGGACCAGCTCCATTGCCACCACCTGCGAGGAGATGTTGCGCAGCCTGGCGCCGGTGCCGTGCGTTCCGGTCGAGATCGCCCCGGCAACGGACTGGCGATCGATGTCGCCGAGGTTCTCCATCGCCAGGCCGAGCTCGTGCAGTCGCTGATTCAGGTCGGCGAGCACCGTGCCCGCTCCCACCTTGACCAGGCGCGAGGAGCGATCGGCCTCGAGCACCCCACTGAGCGCCCCCACGTCGATCATCGTGCCATCGGTCATCGCCGTCTCGGTAAATGAGTGACCACTGCCGGGTACGCTGATCTTGCGTCCCGCCCCCACCGCGGCGACAATCGCCCGACTCAACTCCTCGTAGTCGGCGGGGCGCACGCGCTCGACCGGAGCGCAGGCCTGATCGCCGGCCCAGTTGCGCCAGGTACTCACCAGCGCACCCATCTCGACAGCGAAGAAGGCATACTCGGGGAGCCTAGTCCGGTCAGCCTTCTACCGCTCGGATCGCCGGCGGCGCCAGCGCGTGGAACGAGTAGAAAACCGTGCCGACGAGGAGGACAATGATCGCCACGCTTGGAACTGCGTTGCCGGCGACACTGGCCGCGGCGCCGCCGGCGAGGCCGCCGATCACCTGGCCGGCTGCCCAGGCCATGTTGGAGAGACCCGCGGCGAAACCCTGGTGCAAGCGGCTGGACTCGGCGACCTCAGAGAGCATGGTCAGGGCGGGGGTAAAGCAGATGCCGCCGCCAAGCGAGGTGAGGATCAGGCCGGCCATCACCACGCCCATGGCCTGCCCAATCGCCACCGCGGCCATCGCCACCGCGCAGATACTGAGGCCGAGCATGAAGGGCGCGCGCCGCCCGGCCCGGTCGGAATAGCCCCCCGCGAGTGGCGCCAAGACCGCCTCCAAGGCGGCGCCGGCGATAAAGCCCGCCGCGATCAGCGTGTGGCCGCCGCCGAGGTCAGCGATCTGCAACGGCACCAGAACCTCGATCGCGCCGAACATCACCGAGGGGATGGCGACGAAGGCGGTTGCGAGCAAGACCGGCCGGGTGAGGATCGTGTCGGCGACCTCGTGCAGGTCCTGGCGTTCGGGTGCCTCGGCTTCGGGCAGGCGAGCGGCGAAAGCAGCGAGGCCAAGCGCCACGAAGAGGACCCCGCTGAAGACCCATTCGGTTCCCACCGTCGCCGCCAATGCCCCGAGCACGGGCCCGAAGAGCGCCCCGGCGACCGCGGTGCCCAGGGCGGTGCCGATGATCGATCCGCGCTTCTCCGCCGGCGCGGCACTGACCAGCCAGGTCAGCGCGCCTGACCAAATCAGCGCGCCGGCGGCGCCTTGAGCAAAGCGCGCCGCGTCGAGGAGCAGGAACTCATGGGCGAAGCCGAAGGCGACGCTGGCGATCCCGAGCAAGAACAGGCCCGAGATCACGGTGCGCCGCGGACCAAATCCGGCCGCCACCAACCCGGCAGGGAGGGAGAAGACAAGGGTGCCCGCCGCGTAGGCGGCCGAGAGCATGCCGGCCTGGGCCTTGCTCAGCCCGAACACGGAGACGTAGTTGGGAAGCAGGGGCGCGATCGCCGAAAAGAAGACGACGTCGAAAAAAACCATCGCCGAGGCGAGTATGAGCAATCGACGCATTGCAGACAATACAATCATCTAGAGCGATCACAGTCCCGGGCAGTCCCGTCTAGCATCGGCGGATCGCCTACTCCCCGGAGGGGTGGCAGAGCGGTTGAATGCACCGGTCTTGAAAACCGGCAGACATCGAAAGGTGTCTCGAGGGTTCGAATCCCTCCCCCTCCGCTCATAGCCGCGCTCCCCACGTCGGATCTTCAGGTTCTCGTCGGCGCGAAGGGGGTCCGCGGACGTGGCACCAAATGAGTTCGCCGTGATGGTTCCGCTGTCAGCAGGTCTCTTCAGAACGCCCGTAGCGATCCCGCAAGCGCACCACGTCGTCGAGGTGGGGCGTCGACACCTCGAGCACCACCGAGTCCTCCAACGCTTCGATGGAGTGCACTACGCCCGGCTCGTTTCGCCACGCTTGGCCCGGCTCGACCTCTCGCTCTTCCAGGGAGTCGGCGCTCGCCCCCTGGCTCAGCCGCAGCCGCCCGGAGAGCAGGTAAGAAGTCTCGTCCTTCTCGCGGTGATATTGCAATGAGAGGGCGTGGCCGGCATTGACGATGAGTAGCTTCCCGGCGTAGCGGTCCGTGTCGGCCCACCAGACCTCATGTCCCCAGGGCTTCTCAACCCGCTTCGGCTCCTCGACCACGCGCCGACAGTACCGAGCTCGAGAGGGCCCGGGGGTGCCATAGGATTGCGCCGTGCCGTTCACGCTCAGGAACCTCAAGGGTGACCTGAAAGATCTCGGGTCCAACTTCGACGGCTCCCCGGACCTGGAGTTCCGCGCGGCGACCGAGGCGCTTGAGCTCGAGAAATCCGGCCTGACCTACCAACGTGTCCCGCCCGGCTACCGCTTTCCGTACGGCCACACGCACAAGGAGCAGGAGGAGGTGTACGTGGTCGTTCGCGGGAGCGGCCGGATGAAGCTCGACGACGAGATCGTCGAGCTCGAGGAATGGGACGCGGTGCGCGTCCCACCCGGTACGTGGCGAGGTTACGAGGCCGGGCCGGAGGGCCTCGAGATCCTCGTCATCGGCGCGCCCAATCTCGGCGAGAATCCGCGCGAAGACGTCGATGGCCGGCGCGACTGGTGGGCTGATTAGCGTCAGCTAGGTGAAATCCGGCCCGGCTACCCCAGCACGCGGATGAGACTGAAGCCGTCATAGCCCTTGCCGCCGACCGTCTGGATCGTCGTCGCCTCGACCCGAGGCTCACTTGCGAGTAGCTCGTGGAAGCGGCGCTGGGCGGCGATCGCCGGATCATCGTCGCCGAGGTCGACGAGGCGGCCGTCGCGGATGACGTTGTCGGCGACGATCAGGCTGCCCGGCCGCGAGTGCTCCAGAGCCCAGGCGAAGTAATCGGGTGTGTGGACCTTGTCAGCGTCGATGAAGGTGAGGTCAAACGGGCCGAGTCCGTCGGCGTCGAGCTGGGGGAGCAGGTCCAGGGCCGGGCCGACCCTGACCTCGACGGCCGCCTCGAGGCCGGCAGCGCCAATGCTCGCAGCCGCCACCTCGGCGTACTTTGGATTGGCCTCGAGGGTGATCAGGCGACCGCCCGCCGCCAGGGCCCGGGCCAGCCAGATCGTGCTGTAGCCGGCCAGGGTGCCGAACTCGAGGATCGACCGTGCTCCGATCGTCTTCGCCAGCAGGTAGAGGAGCTTTCCCTGCGGCGGCGAGACCTGGATCTGGGGGAGCGCAGCCGCTTCTCCCGCCCGTACCGCCCCATCCAAAGCCTCGTCGGGCGGGGCCAGCAGGCCGGTCACGTACTCGTCGACCGCGGTCCAGATGTCTTGCGCCACGGCAGAGGTCTATCAAGGCCGTCGCCGGGCAGGAAACATGGCGCACCGGCCGAACGTGCGGGGATGGAGACAGCTTCGCGCCGGGCGCGCAGGCGTGAACGGTGGCTGCAGCGCGCGGAGCGCATCAGCGACGCCTTCGGACTTGTCCTCATCCTGGTCCTGATCACTTACGTGCTGGCCTCGCTGCTGGAGAACCGGGGCTGGACCGCGGTCTTGCTGACGGTGGCCACGAGCGCGACATCGGTGGTGGCACTGACCAGCTCGCACGCAAAAGCCCGGCTCGTGCGCGGCGCCCTGGTGTTCTCCGCCCTGACGATCGCGCTTGCCGCCGTGGGCGCCGCGTCCGGCAACCGCGACTGGCTCAACCTGGCGACGCTGATCCAGGTATCGCTGCTGACGCTGGCGATGGGAGCAGTGCTGCGCCGCGTCGTGATGGCCCCCGAGGTCGGCTCGCGCACGATTCTCGGCGCGCTCAGCGTCTACGCGGTGCTGGGCATCCTCTTCACCTTTCTCTATGGCGTGATCGATCGGGTCCAGGGCGGGCCGTTCTTCGAAGGGCACGCCCACCCCGCCGGCTCCGACTTCCTCTTCTTCAGCTACACGACCTTGACCACGACCGGCTACGGCAACCTGGTCCCCGGCGGCCAGCCAGGTCGACTGATCGCCGGCCTGGAGATGATGGCCGGCCAGATCTTCCTCGTCACTCTGGTCGCCGGCCTGGTCAGCCTCTGGCGACCCGGCGAAGCGATCCGGCGCCGTCGCGAACAACGGGGCGAGGA
>Ga0207652_10000137_pt1 | contig 77723 bp, 67 predicted proteins | sample KBSC63BmetaG_FD_184334 | JGI IMG/M metagenome (GOLD analysis project Ga0207652, IMG submission 184334) | Corn rhizosphere microbial communities from Kellogg Biological Station, Michigan, USA - KBS C6-3B metaG (SPAdes) (version 2) | ecosystem: Host-associated > Plants > Roots > Rhizosphere ... | reverse complement strand
CCAACAGTATTGTCCATACTGAAATCACAAGAATTTTTCTGAATGCGTATTTGTTTTCTGTTGACATATTTTTTAAAAAGTTCTCAATAATATTTCTTTAATTGGCTGTACCAGTTTATCAATATCACCAGCGCCCGCCGTAATTAATACTTCTCCATAACTACTTTCATGAACTGATTTTAAATAATTACCTCTGATGTAGTTTAATAATTCTTCTTTCGAAATAACAGTTGCATTTTTATTTTTCATTTCTTTTAAGATCAATTCACTCGTAACTCCTTCAACCGGTAATTCTCTTGCAGGATAAATCGGAAGAAGAAGAATTCTATCAGCCATGTCAAGACTTTCAGCGAATTCTTTGGAAAAATCTTTTGTTCTTGAAAAAAGATGTGGCTGAAAAATGACGGTGCATTTTTTGAAACTAAATAAGCTTTTTGCACTGCGAATCAAAGCGCCTAATTCCGCAGGATGATGCGCATAATCATCAATAAAAACAACATTATTTTTATTGCCCGCTGCCTCTGAAGAGTTTATGATATATTCAAATCTTCGCTTAACACCTTTAAAAGTGCCAACTGCATTTATTATTTTTATGGGAGCAATTTTCAAATAAGAAGCAATAGATATAGCAGCTACCGCATTTTCTACATTATGCATGCCGCCCATATTTAGTTTTACTTTTTCAAGTTCCCAATCTTTTGCTTTTACATCAAATTCATAACCACCATCACGCATCCTAATATTTGAAGCGTAAATGTCTGCAGCATCATTTAGAAGACTATAATGTAGATGCATAGACGAAGAAAATTCTTTTTCAGGCAAGCCAAATTTCGTCAATAAAAGTTCGCCAGGTTTTAATTGATTAGCAAATTTTACAAAGGCCTCTTCCATATTTTCTTTGGTTCCATAAATATCAAGATGATCCGCATCCATGGCTGTAATGACAGCAACATCAGGAGATAATTTTAAAAAGCTTCTGTCGTATTCATCGGCTTCAACTACTGTAACATTATTTTCGCTTGACCAAAAGTTTGTATTATAATTTACTAAAATGCCACCCAGGAAAGCATTACAGCCAAAACCGGTGTGGCGCAAAATATGAGCGGTCATTGCGCTGATTGTCGTTTTTCCATGTGTTCCTGCAATACAAATATTAAAAGAGCCTTTGGTAATTTGTTGGAGTATATCACTTCTTTTCTCCAATTCATAATTGTTTCTCTTATAATAATTCAACTCTTTAAGATCTTCAGGAATCGCAGGCGTATAAACAACCAAATCAGCATCTTTATCAATTAAATCAACATTGTCTTCGTAATGAATGTGCATTCCTTCTGCTTCCATTTTCTGAGTTAGTGAAGTAGAAGTTTTATCATAGCCGCTTACAACAACATTTTGGTTAAGAAAATATCTTGCCAATGCGCTCATACCGATGCCGCCGATGCCGATAAAATAAATTCTTGATATGGTTTTGTAATCCTTCATTCTATTTTTAAAAAATCAATTTGTAATTTGTAATCTTAATTCTATTTTATTTGTTTTAAAATCTCCTCTGCAATTATTTCATCTGCATTTGTATTGCCCATCTTCGAAATATTTTCCGCCAATTCTTTCATTAATTCCTCATTATTTATTAAATGCAGTAAACAAGGAAATAATTCGGATTTTACTTTTGCATCGGGCACCATCAAAGCTGCTTTTTTATTTACCAAAGTCATTGCATTTATGGTTTGATGATCTTCTGCTGCAAAAGGAAGCGGAACAAAAATTGCTGGTTTCCCTACAACACACATTTCAGCAATTGTCATTGCACCGGCCCTTGCTATCACTACATCTGCCGCCGCATAAGCATTTTCCATCTGATCAATAAAGGCGTTCGTCCAAATGTTCATTCTTTCTTCTTCAACCTTGGCTGCATTTGCCGCATAATTTTTTCCGGTTTGCCAAATCAGCTGCAAATTATTTTTCTTAAAAAAATCTATATTTTCTTCAACAGTTTCGTTAATGCTTTTCGCTCCGAGACTTCCGCCCATTACAAAAACAGTTTTAAAATCCTTCTTCAATCCAAAAAATTCCAATGCTTCGTTTTTAGAAATTTTTTCTGAAAAAATATTTCGTACCGGGTTGCCTGTTATTATTATTTTTTGAGCAGGGAAATATTTTTCCATTCCCTCAACAGGTACAAAAATTTCCGTTGCCCTTTTTGCCAACATGATGTTGCTTTTACCAGCAAGAGAATTTGCTTCATGAATGAATGTTGGAATATTACTGCTTTGGGCAGATCTCAAAACAGGGTAACTTGAATAACCTCCAACACCAATCACCGCATCAGGTTTAAAAGATTTTAAAATTTTTCTAACCTGAAAAAAACTCTTTATTAACTTCACCGGCAACCCAATATTTTTAACCAAAGAACTTCTGTTATAACCGACAATATCAAGCCCCACAATCTTGTAGCCTGCAGCAGGAATCTTTTCCATTTCCATTTTTCCTTTTGCGCCTACAAATAAAATTTCAGTTCCAGGCATCTTATTTTTCAATGCATTTGCAATTGCTAAGGCAGGAAAAATGTGCCCGCCCGTTCCACCGCCTGCAATAATAATTTTCATGCTACATTTTTTTTCTTATCCACGGTAAACAAACAAATAATCATGTTTCGCATTTTCCTAAACATTAAATTTTAATCTTCATTCTCAGATTCTTCATTCACTGTCTCTTCAGTTTGCTGAGTTGCCAATTGCGCATTTTTCCCTTCAGCATCTTCTACATTTCTTGCTACACTTAAAATAATTCCGATAGAAAAACAAGTAAATAGAAGACTGCTTCCGCCCATACTCACTAAGGGTAGTGTCACGCCGGTTGTTGGAAAGAGGTTTACATTCACAGCCATATTTACCAACGCCTGGATGACTAATGTGAAACTTAATGCCACAGCCAGAAACGCTCCAAAAGCATATGGACAACGCTGAAAAAGCTTTATACTTCTAAATAAAAACAACAGGTAGATCAACAAAATAATTGCTCCTCCTGCAAGCCCATATTCTTCAATAATTATTGCATAAATAAAATCGCTGTATGGATGTGGCAGAAAGTTCCTTTGCTCACTTTTTCCGGGGCCTTTACCGAAAATCCCTCCGGTTGCAATCGCAATTTTGGCCTGTTGAATTTGATAAGATGCATCTTCTTTATCAGCATACATAAAATCCTGCACACGCTTTACCCAGGTTGGCATTCGTCCAAAACTTAATACTGCCGGTAAATCTTCTGATACTTGTTCTTTTTGATTGTAATAATGCGTAGCTACTGAAACTAAAAATATTAATGGGATCAAAGCAGCGCCGACGACCAACAAAATATGACGCACTTTAACTCTTCCAATAAACATCAACAAAAGCGCTATACCACCTATCAATAAAGCGGTTGATAGATTTGCAGGTGCAATTAATAGGCAAATAATTCCGACGGGAATGATCAGAGGAAGAAATCCTTTTTTAAAATCTTTGATCACATTTTGTCGACGACTCAACTGGCGGCTCATATACATAAACAAAGCCAACTTGGCCAGATCCGAAGTCTGAAAAGTAAGATTAATAACCGGCAATTTTATCCAACGACTGGCGTCATTTATATGACTTCCATATTTTAAAGTATAAAGCAAAAGTGGAACAGAAATGATAAACAGAATAGAAGCAACGCGCGAATAAATTGTATAATTTACGCGGTGTGCAAAATAAATAATCATTACGCCGAGACAGATATAACCCACTTGCCGGAATAAATAACTCTCTGTGGATTTATTCATTCTGTAAGCAAGTGAGCCTATGCTGCTGTAAACTACCAGAATACTAACCATCGTAAGTAAGATCACAATAGCCCAAATAACTTTATCTCCTTTTGTACGCCGCCAAAGATTGCCGGTAACTTCCTGTGCAGAAGAGAAAGTATTGGATACTATTTGTTTTGTTTCACTCATTTACTTTATTTCTTTTTATCTTTTTTTAAAAGAATTATAAATCTTTTACCGCTTCGATAAACTGCATACCGCGATCTTCATAATTTTTAAACAAATCGAAACTTGCGCATGCGGGCGATAGTAAAACCACATCCCCTTTATCAGCAAAGTGAAATGCCGACTGAACGGCATCTTTAGCGCTCTGCGTGTTTACCATCAACTGCACTTCATTTCCAAATGCTTCGTGAATTTTTGTATTATCAACGCCCATGCAAACAATTGCTTTTACTTTTTCTTTTACCAATTCTTTTATAAAAGAATAATCATTTCCTTTATCCACGCCTCCAAGAATTAATATAACCGGCTTCGTCATTGATTCTAATGCATACCACGTGCTATTTACATTTGTGGCTTTACTGTCGTTAATAAATTCAACTCCGCGGATTATAGCCACTGTTGACATGCGGTGTTCAAGGCTCTTAAAAGTTTGAATGGCGTCCCTTATTTTTTCTTTACGGATTCCCATCACTGCCGCTGAAATGCCTGCTGCCATTGTGTTATATTGATTGTGTTTTCCTTTTATGGCAAAGTCTTCCACGTTCATTTCCATTTCTTCATTTTGCCATTTCAAATGCATTTTTGCATTTACAATGTAGGCTCCTTCGGGTAATTCGTTGTTCATACTTATCGGTAGTGGGTTAGACTTTTTTAAAAAATTGTTTAAATATTTCTTTGTTATTTCATCATCATCGTTATAGATAAAAACGTCATCTTCTGTTTGATTTTCTATAATTCTGAATTTGCTCTTTATATAATTTTCAAATTTGTATTCATACCTATCTAAATGATCTTCGGTGATGTTTGTTAAGATTGCCACATCAGGCCGAAAAGTTTTTATGTCATCCAATTGAAAAGAGCTAATCTCAACCACATATAACTTTTTCGGATCAACTGCAATCTGCCTTGCAAACGAAAACCCAATATTTCCAACCATTGCACAATCAAGTTCTGCTGCTTCACAGATGTGATAAAGCAACGCGGTTGTTGTTGTTTTTCCATTGCTTCCGGTAATTCCAATTATTTTGCTATCTCCTTTATAACAAAAAGCAAATTCAATTTCACTGATTATTTCAATTCCATTTTTGCGGATCTCCTTTATCATTTCATTCTTCTCAGGGATGCCGGGGCTTTTTACAACAAGAGAAGCATTTAGAATTTTTTCTTTTGAATTCAGCCCTTCTTCGAAATCAATTTCATGCAAAACCAATTCATCTTTAAAACCCGATTTTATAAAGCCTCCATCGCTTACAAAAACGTCAAATTCTTTTTGCTTTGCCAGCAACGCGGCCCCCACGCCACTTTCGCCGGCTCCAAGTATTACTATTCTTTTTTTCATTCAATTTTTAATTGGGATAGACAATTAAAAAAATGGTTCTTCAACGGTATGAACTTAACGGGTCAGAAAAGCGAATCACAGGTATTGGTATTTGGTGAAACTTTTCCAGTAAACAAACAAATAGTTCAAATTTTAATTCAAAAAAATCGTTTTCATAAAGACAAATTCTTGAATTATTTGTTTGAATTTTTCTTCTATTAAATCATAAATTTTATTTTTATTATTTTTTTATTAATTCAAAAAATCGTTTTCATAAAGACAAATTCTTAAATTATTTATTTCAATTTTTTATTTTTAAAAATGCTTATCTCAATTTTAATGTGACCACTGCAAGTACCATTGTAAGAATTGTTACAACCCAAAAGCGAACGGCAATTTTACTTTCATGATATCCCAGTTTTTGATAATGATGATGCAAAGGGCTCATTAAAAAAACACGCCTTCCTTCACCATATTTTCTCTTCGTGTATTTGAAGTAAGAAACCTGGATCATTACACTTAAATTTTCTATCAGAAACACAAAACAAAATATAGGAATTAACAATTCTTTTCTTACAATAATTGCAAGCGACGCAATAATTCCGCCGAGTGCAAGACTTCCGGTATCACCCATGAAAACCTGCGCTGGATAAGCGTTGTACCATAAAAAACCAACACAGGCCCCAACAAACGCTGCAATAAAAATGGCCAACTCGCTTAGATTGGGGATGTACATAATGTTCAAATATTCTGCAATCCGCACGTCGCCGCTTACAAAAACAAACACGCCCAATCCCAAACCAATTATCGCGCTCACACCTGTCGCCAAGCCGTCTAACCCATCGGTAATATTTGCGCCATTTGAAACCGCTGTTACAATAAAAATTACGACCAGGATATACAAAATATATGTGTAATCCTCCCAGCTTGCAGGCAGTAATTTTGCATAATTAAATTCATGTGTTTTTACAAAAGGAATTGTTGTAATCGGTGTCTTTACTGTTACAAAACGATGTAACTGGCCATCTGCTATAACTGTGTCTTCACTTACTTTATGTTCGCCTCTTTGAGGAACAAATGTGCTACCTGCTTTGGTTCCGATTATCTCACGCTTTACAACTACGCTTGGATTAAAATAAAGTGTAGCACCGATAATTATTCCGAGGATTACTTGTCCGAATATTTTAAATTTACCAGCCAACCCGTCAGCGTTTGTTTTCTTAAAAGGGATTCCTTTTTCTTTAGATATTTTTTTCGCTTTTATCTTTAAATAGTCATCAACAAAACCTATAACGCCTAACCACACTGTACAAAGCAGCATTAACCTTACATAGACTTTGCTCATGTCAGCCAACAATAAAGTGGGAATAAGAATAGCAAGCAGAATAATAATTCCGCCCATTGTTGGTGTACCGCTCTTCATTTTTTCGCCTGCTAATCCAAGTTCTCTTACTGATTCACCAATTTGTTTTTTCTTTAAAAACCGGATCAGTTTTTTCCCATAAATCATTGTAATGATCAATGATAATAATACAGCGACCAACACTCTGAAAGTGATAAAATGGACTAACCCGCTTCCGGGAAATTTTATTCCATTTTTCGCAAACCATTCAAAAAGTTGATACAGCATTTCTATTTTATTTATCCATTAACTGAAACATTTCAGCCAACACTTCTTTATCATCAAAATGTTTTTTTATCCCTTTAATATCCTGATATTTTTCATGCCCCTTTCCGGCAAGAAGAATAATATCCTTTTTATTAGCAAGGGTTACAGCCGTTTTTATCGCTTCCTTTCTATCTGTAATTGAAATACATTTTCTTCTTGAAGTAATTGGTACGCCTACTTCCATTTCCTTTATAATTTCATCAGCGTCTTCGTTGCGTGGGTTGTCGGAGGTGAAAATAACTTTATCACTATACTCACACGCAACCGCTGCCATTTCAGGTCTTTTTGTTTTATCGCGATTGCCACCACAACCAACTACCGTAATTATTTTTTCTTCCTCCTGACGCAGATTTTTTATTGTGGCCAAAACATTTAATAATGCATCCGGAGTATGTGCATAATCTACAATACCGACGATTTTTTCTTTCGATGATACCACGTAATCAAACCTTCCTTCTGCGCCAGATGTGTTGCTTAAGATTTGTAAAACTTTTTCTTTGTTTTCTCCCATGCAAATTGCTGCGCCATAAACTGCTAACAAATTGTATGCATTGAAAGTGCCGATTAACCTGAAGTGAACTTCAAGATCATCAATTATTAATTCTAATCCTAAAAGTGAATCTTCAATAATCCTTCCTTTAAAGTCAGCCATCGTTTTGAGGCTGTAGAAGTATTTTTTTGCTTTTGTATTTTGAAGCATGATGCTTCCGCGTTTATCATCGGCGTTACTCAGTGCAAATGAAGTGGCAGGAAGCGAATCAAAAAATGATTTTTTTACCCTTATATACTCATCGAAAGTTTTGTGGTAATCAAGATGATCATGTGTGATGTTGCTAAAAATTCCTCCGGCAAATTGTAGATCTTCTACACGATGCTGATGAATTGCGTGCGAACTTACTTCCATAAACACGTGCGAGCAGCCATCTTCATACATTTTTGCCAAAAGTTGGTTCAGACTAATTGGATCCGGAGTTGTATGCGTTGATAATAAAATTTGATTTTCGATTTGATTTTGAACCGTGCTTATTAAGCCACATTTGTATCCAAGAGATGAAAATAATTTGAATAATAAAGTAGCAATAGTTGTTTTTCCGTTTGTGCCTGTTACGCCAACTAAAGTTATTTTTTCAGATACGCGCCCATAAAAATTATGCGCCATGATTGCTGCCGCCTTAGCTGAATTTTCTACTACAGCATAATGGATATTCTCATTAATAATTTCAGGAACTGTTTCACAAACAATGGCAACTGCCCCATTTGAAATTGCAGTTTCAATATAATCATGTCCATCTGAAACGGTTCCTTTTATAGCAATGAAACATGAGCCTGACTTTACTTTGCGCGAATCGATCTGTAAGTCATTTATTTCTATTCCGGTAGCTCCAACTACTGAATGAATGTTTACCCTATACAATATTTGTTGTAATGATGCCATTAATTCAATTGAATTTTTATTACCTCTCCTTTATTAAAATCCGCGTTTTGTGCCAACGATTGATAGATCACTTTTCCTCTTCCTGATGTTGAGACTTTTAAGCCCATATTTTCTAATAAATAAACTGCATCTTTTAATCCCATTCCTGTTACATCCGGAACCTTGTGTGCAGATGTAGAAATATTATCCGCCATTAATTTTGCATCTCGATTTTTCAAAACCGTTGTCCGCCATAATCCTGATGACGCGGAATCTGTTGTTGTATAATTAAATACATCCAGCATTTTGTTTACGTCTTTTTTCATTCCGTAAAACTTGTACAAGTCATCATTTTGAGGAACAGAATTTGGATCAAAATTTTTCTTTGAAACAATATTGGCAAACAATCTGTCTGCTACCTCTCTAAAAACCGGACCCGAAACCGATGCTCCATAAACATGTTTTGATGTACTGCTATTTTGAATTACAATTCCGATGCTGTATTCAGGGTTATTTGCGGGAAAATATCCCATAAATGCAGATTGATAAATTTTGGAACCTTTGTTATAACCACGATTATCCATCGCGGTTACAGCAGTTCCGGTCTTACCTGCAAATTGATACAAATTGCTTTCGAGCGCATGCGCAGTGCCATGTTCACTTTGCACTACAGCAAGCAAACAGCCTTTCAATTTGCCCAAAGTTTCTTCGCTGCAAATTTTATCAATGAGTATTTGTGGTTTAAAAGACTGAATTTCTTCACCCATATCATTTATAGAATTGACTAGATAGGGCTTCATCATAGTTCCATTATTTGCAACCGCATTGTAAAGCATAAGCAGGTTTAAGGGCGTTTCTAACTCTTCATAACCATGAGCCATAAACGGAATTGTTGTCTTTGCCCAATATTTGCTGGTGGGCTTTTTGATGTATGGTTTGGCTGCACCGACAATGTCAATTCCTGTTTTTTGATCAAGCCTCAAAGCATGCAAATGGTCATAAAATTTAGAAGGTTGATTGTGATAATATTCATCTGCAAGCTTTGCAAATGCCACGTTTGAAGACATGGCAAATGCTTCTTTCACGGTTACTTTACCGGTTCCTAAATGTGAGTCTGTAATATGTAAACCATAAAAATTTTTCCTTCCGCCTTCGCAATCCACAATGCTTCCAGTATCTACATATTTATCTTCAAGTAGTGAAATTAATGTGGCTAATTTGAAAACGGAACCTGGCTCTGTTCTCATTCCTAGTCCATAATTATAATCTTCCCAATAACTCCCATCGGGCCTTAACCCCAGATTTGCAATCGCTTTTATTTTCCCTGTTTTTACTTCCATCACAATGCAACTTCCATGAATAGAACTGTTCTGATCCATCATTTTCAACAATGCATTTTCAGCGACGTCCTGGATATAAGTATCAATAGTTGTGATAACATCTTTTCCATTTTCAGGAGCTATTTCTGCCCCATCTACCGGCACATAAGTTCCCGACATGTATCTCATCAAACGCTGTCCCGTCTGACCTTTCAATACGCTGTCATACGACCTTTCAAGTCCTACATTTTTGCTGGTGTCGCCGCGCGAAAGCCCAATAGTGCGGTTGGCGAGTAGTACATAAGGATTTACTCTGTTGTCTCTTACATCTATTATAAATCCACTTTTATTTCTTCCTTCTCTTACTAAAGGGAAATCTCTCAAAGCCTGATAATCCTCGAAAGAGATTTTCTTTTTTAAAGAAAAATATCTTGCTCTCTTTTTATATTGTGCCACCAATAATTTTTTATAAGAGGCGGCGCTTTCATCTTTAAATAAAGATGCCAGTGATATACTTAATGAATCCAGATTTTTGTAAAATCTTTTGCCATCTTTTTCACGAAGACCGTCAGCCATAAAATCAACATAAATATCAAACACAGGAATTGAAGTGCTGAGCATATTCCCATCTTCACTATAAACACTTCCACGTTCCGCATCTATGTCAATGTATTTTAAATGCTGTTTGTTGGCCATGCTTTTCCAATAATTTCCCTGAACTCTTTGGATATAAATAGCACGGCCCATCACTATTATTCCCAACATGATCATGAAGAGAAAGCTGAGATGAACCCGCCATAATATGTCTTTTTTTATATCCAATTTGTTTTTTTTATTTTATGTTTTACGTGAATAAGAATCGTAATTATTTATTGCTTTACTCCTACTTTGTCATTTCTCTTTCAATGTATCAATAATCCTCAAAGGCGGCACCACCAAAGGTTTCAGGCCTAATGGTTCTACTGCTTTTGCTAGTTCACTTTCTTTACTTCTGAATATCACTTGTTGTTTTATAGTTTTAAATGTGTACTCCATTTCTTTAAGATTTTTTTCTGTTTCATTGATTTTTCGCATTGTTTTATCTGCATAATGTCCGTTGGCGATATACACAATTGCGATAGCTGATATAAAAAAATAAAAAGGAATATTTTTTACAAGCCATTTGTTATACATCAAATTCCTTCGATGTTTTTTGGGTGGCGTATTTAATTTTTTTTCTTCGTTTATGTTTTTATCCGGCGTCATTTTTTTCTAACAATTTTCAGTAAACCAACAAATAATTATGATTCCTGTTTCTTTTTTTTTGAAGAATTTATTCTTCTGAAACTTTTATTTTTTCCGCGATCCGCAATTTTGAGCTTCTTGATCTTGGATTGATTTTCAATTCTTCCGCTGAAGGGACAATTGGCTTTTTTGTGATGATCTTTAATTCACTTTTTGTTTTATTTCCAAACAGATCCTGCGTTTGTTCTTCTTCGAAATTTCCATACCTAAAAAAATCTTTTACAATTCTATCCTCCAGAGAATGAAAAGTAATTATGGCAATTCTTCCACCTTCTTCCAAAATTTCTACAGATTGCAAGAGCATTTCTTTCAGCACATTTAATTCATCATTCACTTCTATTCTCAATGCCTGGAAAACCTGGGCAAAATACTTTTCGGGATTTCCTTTTACAATTGGATAAACTGCGTTTTTAAATTCATCGATAGTATTTAATGATTGCATTTTTCTAACTTCAACAATTGTCTTTGCCAAGGTTTTTGAATTTGTGACCTCACCATATTTTTCAAAAATTTTATGCAGTTTTTCTTCAGAAAAATTTTTGATAACATCCGCTGCAGTCATTTTTTCATTTTGATTCATACGCATATCCAGGGCGGCATTAAACCTTGTTGAAAAACCTCTTTCGGCTTCATTAAACTGGTGACTGGAAACGCCGAGATCAGCAAGAATCCCATTTACTTTTTGAATTTTATAAAAACGAAGAAAGCGTTGCAGATGGCGGAAATTATGCGGTACGAAAATCACGCGTTCGTCATCAGGAACATTTTTTCGCGCGTCCTCATCTTGGTCAAAAACAATTAATTTTCCTTCGCCATTTAATTTTTCGAGAATTTTTTTGCTATGGCCGCCACCGCCGAAAGTGCAGTCAACATAAATTCCTGATGGAATTATTTTCAAACCGTCAATTACTTCTTTCAATAATACCGGCACATGATATGCCTGTTGCATAATTATTGTTTTGATGTTTTATCACCCGCCATCACATCTTTTGCCAAATCGCTGAACGCTTCCGGTGAAAAAGTTTCAAAGAACTGTTGATATTTTGTTTTATCCCAAATTTCAAGTTTGTCAATTGCCGAAACCAGCACAATGTCTTTTTCAAGTCCCGCATATTCCATCAGATTTTTTGGCAACAAAAGACGACCTGCGCTATCCGGGGAAACCTGTGTTGCGCCATTCAAAAAATACCGTTTGAATTGTCTTACTTTTGGATCAAAATCATTCAACTTGCCTAATTCTGAAAACAAAGGCTGCCAGCTTTCAGTTGTATATAAACTCAGGCATTTTTCAAAACCACGATTAATGACAAAAACTTCCGCCCCACTTTCCGGCAATTGTTTTTTAAAACCTGCCGGAAGAAGAAAACGCCCTTTTGCATCCATTGTAGCTTCGTATTCACCTATAAAGCCTGTCATTAATTATTTTTTTCGATATTTTCCACAAAATAACACTTTTTCCCACTTTTAATACATTTTGAATAAATATTTTTTTATCCACTATCGCTAGTGCTATAATGGTGCTAGGTTTTAAGATGAGAAACGGTGATTTTAAAGGGGGAATAATGTGAATTAGCTGTGGAAAAACGGTGGATAAAAATTTAGAAATTGACCGAAATTAATCCTGATTGAATTTTAGGATAGGACCCTTTCTAGTAGAGCGACAAAAAAAATAAAATTTATTTGCTAATCGGAGTTTTTTAGGAAAGGGTAAAAATATGGTTTAAAAAAGAAGAAAGCACTAAACGACTTTTTTAATAACCGGGAATTCAAGAACAAAGCAACTTCCTTTTCCGGGCGTACTTTCGGCTTTTATTTTTCCATGAAGTGTATCAACAACGGATTTCACATAGCTAAGACCAAGTCCAAATCCTTTAATGTTGTGAAGATTTCCAGTGTGAGCGCGATAGAATTTTTCAAAAACCCGGTTCAGCGTTTCTTTGCTCATGCCGATGCCGTTGTCTTCGATTTTTATTCGCAGGTGGTTATTAAAATTTGAAGTGCTTAATTTAATTCTTAGATTATCTCTTGAATATTTTATTGCATTATCCAGAAGATTATTTATGATGTTGGTAAAATGAACATCGTCGGCAAGAATCAAATCATTAATGCCGTTAAAATGCGTTTCTAAAACACCGTTTTTTTGTTTGAGAGGCAGGCCGATATTATTAATTGCGGAATGAATCAATTCATTTGCATGAAGGGGAGTTAAATTTAGCTGAACAGCTTCTTTATCCATCAAAGCCGCTTGCAGTATAGTTTCTACCTGTTTGTTCATCCTTTTATTTTCCTCTTTGATGATGCCTGAAAAATAATCCATTTTCGTTTTATCATTTACGACTTTCTCATTTTTTAATGCATCGACGGCTAAAGAAATAGTGGCAATTGGAGTTTTAAATTCATGGGTCATGTTATTAATAAAATCCGTTTTTATTTCACTTAGCTTTTTTTGATTAAGCAAGGCTTTTATCGTAATAAAGAATGCAGTAAAAATAACAAAAGTAAAAATGACAGCACCGATCAACATCCAGACCATTTGTTTCCACACAATATGTTTGATGTGTGGAACAACAACGACTAAAAGTTCCTGAGGCGCAAAACTTTCGCTGAGGCTGCCGCTGGCGGGATCGAGGGGGTAAACAAAAGAAAAATTATTTGCCGAATCGCTATAGGCATTATAAAAATTATTGGATTGCAGATCATCGCCAATCATAGAAGTTGTAGTAATGGCAAATTCGAAATCCAGCCCTTTGATATTAGTTTTTTCAAATTCCTTATTAATTATTGAGCGTATTTCGTGTCTTGAAAAATTGTGCGCGATTGTTGTAGGAAAGATATTTAAAGGAAGTAAAAGATCAGCGTTTTTGCGGTTATCAAATGGAGAGATTTTTGCCCGCTCATTCATCAGGTCCTTGGCTACTTGAACAGTCGCCATCGTAATCGTTTCTTCAAATTGCATTTTTTTATCCTGAAGAGCCTGCTTGATCCAAACGATTTGAAAAAAAATAATTCCCATCAGGGAGATAAAAACAAGAACAGTAATGATTGGAAAAATTTTTTTCATTCGGGGCAAATTTAAACTTCAATGCCGCTAAATAGCCATAGTAGTGAGTTAAGTTTTATTTTTTAACTATCTCTTATCGTTTATTTTGACTGTAAAGAGATGCATTTTTATTTTTTTTGAGCAAATAAAATTAATTTAGAATTATGATTATACCCGCAAAAGGAACTTTATTAATTGCCAATCCTTTTTTAAAGGATCCAAATTTTAGCCGTACGGTTATTTTTATTTGTGAAAATCTGGATGAAGGTACTTTTGGTTTTGTCTTAAACAAACAGTTTCCCAAAAACTTAAATGAACTTATTCCCGATCTGGATATGCCCGGGATGCCTGTTTATTCCGGCGGCCCGGTTCAGCCTGATTCATTGCACTTCATTCATCAATATCCGGATCTGATCGGCGGTGGCGAAGAAATCTTCGATGGAATTTATTGGGGCGGAAATTTTGAGAGCTTACAAATTCACTTGAAAAATAATGATATCAGTCCTGAGAAAATTCGTTTTTTTATTGGCTACAGTGGCTGGACTGAAGGCCAGCTTGGGCAGGAAATGAAAGATGACAGTTGGTTAACGGTGAAGGCTACCCGGAAATTAATTTTTGAAACGAGCGCCTCAGAAACGTGGAAAGAATCTTTAAATTATCTCGGGGGCGATTATAAAATGCTCATCAATTATCCATTGGATCCGCAATTGAATTGAGTATGGCAAACTTCTTGCTAAATTGGTAAAAAAGATCGTTATGAAAAGATTATTTATTTTGCTTGCACTGATGGGCGTCGGAGTTTACTTATTGCTTTCAGAGAATGAAAAAAAAGAACTTCGAAAAGAAGGAAAGAGAATAAAAAAGAAATTAAAGAAAACCCACTTTCCTAAAAATGAGCCATCACCTGCATAAAAAGAGGCATCTGCATAAAAAAATATTATTGGCAATTCCCTACTTTTACTCAAAAACTATTGCTTTACAAATTATTATCTATTCCATCGAGAATTGCCCTTTATTTTTATTGCAGAAAGATTGTTATCAATGACAAATCAATGCTGCAGGAGCGAGGTCCACTGCTGATTGCAGCCAATCATCCGAATTCTTTTTTGGACGCAATTATCATTAGCTCGCTTTTTAAATCACCAGTTTATTCGCTCGCACGCGGCGATGCTTTTGCTTCGAAATTTATTGCAAAAATTCTCCGCTCTTTCAATATGCTTCCGGTTTATCGCGTGAGTGAAGGCGTAGAAAACCTGGAATATAACTACACCACTTTTGACTCGTGTGAAAAATTATTTCGAAGAAATAAAGTCATTTTAATTTTTAGTGAAGGAGGCAGCATCAATGAATGGCATCTTCGTCCTTTAAAAAAAGGAACTGCGCGATTGGCGCTCAATGCGTGGCAAAATAATATTCCCTTAAAAATTTTACCCTTGGGAATTAATTATAGTTCTTTCAGATTTTTTGGAAAAAATATGTTTCTGAATTTCGGAAACATAATTTCAAAAAAAGATTTTTCTGAAATTATTTCCAAGGGAAAATTCACCAAAGAATTTAATGAAAAATTAAAGAGTCAATTAGAAGAACTTGTTTTTGAGATTGATAAAAATGATCGCGAAAAACTGAAAGGTCATTTTCAAATAAAACAATTTTTTCTAAAAAAAATTATTTTATTTATTCCTGCAACAATCGGTTTTATTAGTAATGCGCCTTTATATTTTATCATCCATTTAATCATCAAAAGCCGCGCAAACGATCATTATGATTCTGTAATGACGGCAATATTATTTCTTTTTTACCCTTTATATGTTTTGGCTATAACATTGATTGTATTTGATTTGACAGGAAGCGTGTATTCCTTGCTGTTGCTTATTTTGCTGCCATTTACCGTTTGGAGTTATTTGCAAATAAAAAAACAAATTCTTTGATATTTGTTTGTTTGCTGGATGCTTGTTTCTTTGGAGTTACCAGGCTTTTTGATCATTTGCCCGCTTTCGAACTCATGTTCACGCTGTTTAAAAGTTGTTGTACACTCTCATTCAAAATGTCGTATTTTTTTTCAAAAAACTCTTTCATTTTATTACTGGGTAATTGCAAATTATAAGTAGCTCCGGTAGAAAGTGTGTTGTTGAAATTTGGATTATAACGATCAAAATCCATCATTTCCATGCTTACATTTTTTGCAATTATTTCTGCAATATAACGGCCTGAAACTTCTGTTGAATCGATATTTTTTTTCTCTTCAAGAGTAAGTTGGGAAGCAATCAAACTGCTGTCATTGCCGGAAAGGCTTGAATAATTAAATTTCGAATTGACAGGATTTGCATCGCTGCTCCCGGCTTCCATAATGTAATGTGTAGCAATAAATTTTTTCACATGGTTTCTTGATTCTTCTGGTAAATAATATTGCAAATTCCAAAAATTACGGCTGCCGCTTTTTTTAATTGCGCTGTAAACCCTTCCCGGACCGCCATTGTAAGCCGCGATCACCAAAAGCCAGTCTTTCAGCTCTTTGTATAAGGAGAGCAGATACTTAGCGGCAGCATTGGTACTTTTAAAATAATCTGTTCTATCGTCTCGGTTTTGATTTACGATTAAGCCGTAACCTTTTGCCGTATAATCCATAAACTGCCACGGGCCGCGAGCACCGGCAGAAGAAAGCGCATTTGTTTTTAAATCACTTTCAATCACCGCAAGATATTTTAGTTCTTTTGGCAGGCCATATTGTGTAAGAATTCCATCAATGAAATTAAAATACGGCATAGAAGTTTTTTTCAAATTCAATAAGGATTTTTCATGCGCTTTTAAATAATCCTGCATGTAGGTCTCTGCATAAGGATTTACCTGCGAAGTATAAGGAATGGAAGCATCGTAAGAATAATTCTTAAACAAATCTTTAAAACCAAATTTTGTGACCCGGCTTAGATATTCCGCCTTTTTTTTTATTGGTTTTTTAGATTCAATTACTTCATCAATTACTTTATTTTCTATTTTGCTTGAAGTATCTATTTTGCTTTTTGCAATCCCGGTATCAATGTTTGATTGAGAAAAATTATAAACACCGGACATTACAAATTTAGGAAATGCTATTACAAAAAATAAAAATAAAAAGCGCCATTTTTTCATCAGCTAATAACGTTTATAATTTTTTAAAAGCATTTTCGAAAGCTCCAGTAAAGTTAACTCATTATCCTTTTTTGTGAGAACCTGGACACCAAAAGGCATCCCATTAGAATGTTGAAACATCGGTAAAGAAATTCCCGGAATTCCGGTAAGATTTGCATAAACCGTATAAATATCGGCGAGGTATGCAGCGATTGGATCTTTTTGCATGCTTCCTGCCTCAAATGCAGTACTTGGAACAGTGGGCAAAAGAACAGCATCGAACTTGTTAAAAATTTCTTTTGTTTGCAACGACAACAAATTTCTTACTTGCTGGGCTTTGGTAAAATAAGCATCGTAATAACCTTCACTTAAAACAAATGTGCCGAGCATGATCCGTTTTTTCACTTCTTTCCCAAATGCTTTTCCGCGATTTCTTTTATAAAAAGTCGTCAGATCTTCTTCTTTATTTCCGTGACGATATCCATATCTTACGCCATCATAGCGGGAAAGGTTAGACGAAGATTCTGCAGTAGTAAGTACATAATAAGCAGGAACGATATAATCAATTAGATCAAAATTTATTTCTACAACAATATTTCCCTCGTTCTTTAAATTTTCTGACAATTCATAAATACTTTTTTTTATTTCAACGTCCAGACTTTTATGCTCCATCGCATTTTTAAATAAAGCAATTTTATATTTTTTACGTTGAAAATCTAAAGTAAGATTTAATGATTTTTGTTTGTTTACTGTACTGTCATATTCATCGCTTCCACTAATTACTTCCAAAACTTTTGATACATCTTCAACATTATTTGCAAAAATTCCAATTTGGTCAAATGATGAAGCATACGCAATTAATCCATGTCTTGAAATCGTTCCATAAGAAGGTTTCATTCCTACAATTCCACAAAAATCAGCTGGTTGCCTTACTGAACCACCCGTGTCGCTTCCCAGGCTTGTCATACACAATTCCGCCTGAACCGCAACTGCCGACCCCCCTGAAGAGCCACCTGAAACTTTGTTTTCATCCAACGCATTTTTCACTCTTCCATAAACGGAATTTTCATTCGTACTTCCCATGGCAAATTCATCGCAGTTGCAATTACCAATAATGATTGCATCTTCTTCTAATAATTTTTTAACGGCGGTAGAGTGATAAATAGAAACAAAATTTTCTAAAATTTTTGAAGCCGCGCTGATCTTGTGGTCTTTGTAGCAAATCACATCTTTTATGGCGATAACCACACCATGTAATTTCCCGCAGACCTTTCCGGAATTTCTTTTTTCATCAAGAGATTTTGCCTGCGATATAGACTCTTCTTCATACACTTCTACAAATGCATTGAGTGGTTTATTTTTTTTTATTTTATCTAAATAAAATTCAACGGCTTCCAGGCAGGAAGACGTTCCTTCTTTTAATTGTTGGTGATAAGTGTAGATATTTTGAAAAGAAAACAAAGAATTGGTTTTAATAAAAAAGGCTTGGATGCTCATCTCACTTCAGACGCACCCAAACCTTTAAAATGAAAAATTTTTCAGGAAAATTATTTTGGAAGTTCAGTTTCTTTCACAACTTCTTGTTCAGGCGCAGGTTTCCTTTCATTGTCTTTTTCTTTCATTCCTGCGTCAATTTCTTTTTTGACACTTTCTTTGGCATCATTAAATTCCCGAACACCTTTGCCTATTCCGCGCATCAGATCAGGGATTTTTTTACCGCCAAAAAATAAAAGCACGACCAATAGAATTAATATCCATTCAGAACCACCAGGCATTGAAAATAAGAATTCCGGTTTAAATAATAAAAATGTCATTGAATTTATATTAGTGTACAAAGATAGGTTTAATAATTTTTACACAAACGAAAGCGCTCTTTTTCAAACGAAATTAACATCAGCTATTTTAAATATCTCCCGCATTTTGCTTTTCCATTTGCAGCCTGATATGGAGTAATTCCACGGGCGCAGGAAAATAAAACAACAGACAAGATAAGAAAGACAAGAATGATTTTTTTCATGTCAGGTAAAAATGATGAAGTAAGATTATACCGATACTTAAATTTTTATATAATACAAGTATAAAATAAAAAACCGGAAAATATTTATTTTCCGGTCATTTTTATAATAATTTTTTATAATTCTATTTGATTCTCTTTTCTTTGATTCTGGCGCTTTTTCCGCTTCTGTCGCGAAGGAAATATAATTTCGCACGGCGCACCTTACCTACTTTATGCAATTTGATGCTTTCGATATTTGGTGAAAAAACAGGGAACAAACGCTCCACTCCAACGCCATCACTTATTTTGCGAACAGTAAAAGTAGCAGTTCCGCCTTCGCCCTGGCGCTTCACAACATCGCCTTTAAAACTTTGAATTCTTTCTTTATTACCTTCCTGTATTTTATAGTTTACAGTAATATTATCACCGGCTTTAAACTTCGGTAACTCTTTCTTTGTTGTCAACTGATCGTGAACAAACGCAACAGCATTCATGGCTTTTTATTTTAGGAGTGCAAAGGTAAGGCAATTTTGATAAATTATTGCATTGTTTTATGGTTGAAATAAAATGCGGATTTCTAATTCCGATTAATGATTTTATCTTGCCACGTTCACTGCTCTTTTTTCTCTAATCACTGTAACTTTTATTTGGCCCGGATAAATCATTTCGGCCTGAATTTTCTGTGCGATCTCAAAACTCAATTTATCACTTTCTCCATCGCTTACTTTTTCAGATTCCACAATTACCCGAAGTTCGCGACCGGCTTGAATTGCATAGGCCTTTTCCACTCCCTGGTAGGTAAGCGCCAGATTTTCAAGATCTTTTATGCGTTGCAAATATTGTTGCATGATTTCGCGCCGTGCACCCGGTCTCGCACCGCTCATGGAGTCGCAGGCCTGAACAACAGGTGAAATCACATACTGCATTTCGACTTCGTCATGATGGGCACCTATCGCATTGCAAACTGCTGGATTTTCACCATATTTTTCTGCCAGTTTCATCCCAAGCAGCGCGTGGCTTAATTCAGTTTCTTCATCAGGAACTTTGCCAATATCATGAAGCAGTCCGGCGCGTTTTGCGAGTTTGGCGTTCATGCCTAATTCTGCAGCCATTATTCCGCAAAGATTTGCCACTTCACGGCTGTGCATCAATAAATTTTGTCCGTAAGAAGAACGAAAACGCATTTTACCAACGATCCTGACCAATTCTTTATGAAGTCCATGAATTCCTAATTCAATCACAGTTCGTTCGCCGATTTCCATGATTTGGTCTTCAATTTGTTTACGGGTTTTTTCAACCACTTCTTCAATTCGGGCAGGATGAATACGGCCATCAGTTACCAATCTTTGTAAAGAAAGGCGCGCAATTTCGCGGCGAAGCGGATCAAAGCATGAAAGAATAATCGCTTCCGGAGTATCATCAACGATCAGATCAACGCCGGTTGCAGCTTCGATCGCACGGATATTTCTTCCTTCTCGGCCAATAATCGAACCCTTGATTTCATCTGACTCAAGATTAAAAACGGTGATGGCGTTTTCTATAGCAGTTTCTGCAGCAGTTCTTTGAATTGTTTGGATGATGATCTTACGTGCTTCTTTGTTGGCCCGCAATTTAGCATCATCAACAATTTCCTGCTGAATAATTAAAGCTTGAGAATTCGCTTCATTTTTTAACGTTTCAATCAATTGAGCCTTAGCTTCCTCGACAGAAAGTCCGGATACTTTTTCCAGTCTTTTGATGTGCTCTTCCTGGTGTTTTTCCAGTTCGGTTCGCTTGATATTCACCACTTCGATCTGGCGGTTTAGAGTTTGCTTTATCACCTCATTTTCTTTAATGATGCGCTCTACACTCTGATCTTTCTGATTGATCGCCTGTTCCTTTTGTTTGATGCGGTTTTCAGCATCACTTAGTTTTTGGTTACGTTGAAGGACTGCTTTCTCGTGCTCAGATTTTAATTGAACAAAATGTTCTTTTGCTTCAAGTTGCTTTTCTTTTTTAAGAGTTTCTCCTTTTGATTGTGCATCTGAAATAATTTGTTGAGCTTGTTCTTTTGCAGTTTCTAAGAGTTGTTTTGTGTTTTTTGCAAATAATATTTTTCCCAGGATGATGCCGGCAATTAGTGCCACAACACCCACTATTATGGGGAGAAGTTGTTCCATTGTTTTTTAATGATTTTAATTCGGTTCATAATCCAGACCACTTTTAATTAACCAATCATTGTATAAATTGGCAATAAAACGAAGATAATAAAATTGTAAAGAAATGTATTGATTATAAATATTTTAATCTTAGAAGGAAAGACTAAAATTTATAATTAAATAAGAAACAAAACTAAGAATGAATTCTAAAATCCAAAAACCTATTGGATGAATTTGAAAATAATATACATCGCGATTATCAGGGTAAACCAAAAAACAAAAGCCCATAAAATAATAGTCCCTTCCACGGCAGAAACTCGTTTTATCAATTTCTTTTCAAAAATTTCCTGATCGGCTTTTGTAGCAAAATTGTCTTTTAGCTCATTTCGCCAGCGATCAATCTCCAGCCTGGTTTCATCCCCTTTTGCCACTATATTTTTATCAATTTCACTTTGGATATATTCCATTATTTCGTCCGCTTCTTTTTCTCCCAATCGGCGAACAAGAAAATTACGGATTTCGGCAGTAGAAATGTTTGAAGACTCCTCCATAAAAATATATTTAATGTTTACGGTTTGTACTTCTTGATAATAATAGATGCATTGTGGCCGCCAAATCCAAAAGTATTGCTCAACGCTGCATTCACTTCGCGTTCCTGTGCCTTATTAAAAGTAAAATTTAATTTGGGGTCAAAAGCCGGATCGTCAGTAAAATGATTAATTGTCGGTGGAACAATATTTTTTGTAACTGCCAATATACAGGCGAGCGCTTCTATTACTCCGGCAGCGCCAAGGCAGTGACCGGTCATAGATTTGGTAGAACTGATATTTAAATGATGAGCGCTATCCCCAAAAACATCTAATATCGCTTTTGTTTCGGCAATATCACCCAATTGAGTTGAAGTGCCGTGAACATTAATATAATCTATGTCATCTGGTACCATTCCGGCTTCAGTCAAGGCGGCATGCATAACATTTTTTGCACCAAGCCCTTCAGGATGGGGGGCCGTAATATGATATGCATCTGCAGAAGCTCCACCTCCGGCTATTTCACAATAAATTTTTGCGCCTCTTGCTTTTGCATGTTCCAATTCTTCCAAAACCAATAATCCTGCGGCTTCACCCATTACGAAACCATCTCTGTCTTTATCGAAAGGACGCGAGGCTGTTTTAGGATCATCATTTCGTTCACTCAAGGCTTTCATGGCGTTGAATCCGCCAACTCCTGATTCAGAAATAACGGCTTCGCTTCCGCCCGTTAGAATAATATCGGCTTTGCCCAAACGAATTGTATCAAAGGCATCAATAATCGCATTGGTACTACTTGCGCAGGCGCTTACCACCGCAAAGTTTGGACCGCGAAAGCCATAACGGATAGAAATTTGTCCTGCTGCAATATCAAGAATCATTTTTGGGATAAAAAAAGGATTAAATCGTGGGGTTCCATCACCGCGTGCAAATTCCATTACATCGTCCTGGAAAGTGGTGATGCCGCCAATGCCACTTCCAAAAATAACACCAACCCGGTCAGGATCAACGTTGTCTTTAGAAATCCCGGAGTCTTTTACGGCTTCGTCACTTGCAATCAATGCAAATTGAGTAAATCTGTCCAGCTTTCGTGCTTCTTTTCTTTCTAAATAATTGGTGGGTTCAAAATCTTTAACCTCACAGGCAAACCTGGTTTTGAATTTCGCACAATCAAATTGCTGAATATAATCAGCGCCAGAGACGCCATTAGTTAAACCTTCCCAATATTCAGAAACGTTTTTACCTAAAGGCGTTATGGCACCCAATCCGGTTACTACTACTCTTTTTAATTCCATAAGCTTACCTGCAAAGTTAAATAAGATGATTACTTAGCATGTTCCTCAAGGTATGCTACTGCCTGTCCAACGGTGGTAATGGTTTCCGCTTGTTCATCAGGAATTGAAATATTAAATTCTTTTTCAAATTCCATAATCAATTCTACGGTGTCCAAACTGTCGGCACCTAAATCGTTAGTGAAGGATGCTTCCGGTGTTACCTCAGCTTCGTCAACTCCTAACTTGTCAACAATGATTTTTTTAACTCTTGTTGCAACGTCTTGCATGATTGTAAAGTTTAGTTAATATGGGCACAAAAATATACTTTTTGCGATAAAAAAAAATAATAACTATTTGAAAAATAATTTGATATTGAAGGGTTTCAAAATTTCAAATCAAAATTGGATGTGTTTCCCGTTGAAAGTATCATTTAATTTTTCATGCAAAAGCAATCTTTTTAATTTTTTTTTTCTAAATTTTTCTTTCTTTTAAGATAGTTTGTTTTTTCAAATGTTGATTTATGAATAAGAAAACGCGTATTTTTATTTTTTTCAAAATAATGCAGGTATGCCGATAAAACAAATTGATCATGGCACAATAGAATACGATCAAATGCTGAAATTGCGTTATGAAATTTTGCGCAAACCTTTGAAACTTACTTTTCGTCATGAGGATTTAGAAAAAGAAAAAAATGATATTCTTATCGGCGCTTTTGAAGAAGATAAAATGCTTGGTTGTTGCCTTTTAACCAAGGTTGATAAAGATTGCGTAAGGCTGCGTCAAATGGCTGTTCAGAATAATTTACAGGGAAAAGGAATTGGCGCAAGTATTATGAATTTTGCAGAAAATGTTGCCCACGATGCCGGTTATAAAAAGATGATCATGCATGCCAGAAAAACAGCCATCGGTTTTTATGAAAAATTAGGTTACACGGTGATCGGAAAAGAATTTACAGAAGTTTCTATTCCTCATTTTGTGATGGAAAAAAAATTGAGCTTCTAAAAATTAAGATTTTTTCAAAATAAAAATTCTTGTTTTTTGTTGTTTCACTATTTTTAATAAAACTCCGATTTATCGTAAAATAGGAAATACAATTTGCCAATTTTTGTTCGATTATTATGGCGCTTGGCAATTACTTTTTATAATCTCTTACATCAATAATTTCATCACAAAAAAGATATTCTTTTTTGTTGTTGCTACTAATAATGAGCAAACGGTTTTTACAATGCTTTTCTATTAAATTATGATAGAGCCAAACACCCTCTTCATCAAGATTGGTAAGCGGCTCGTCTAATAAAACTATCGGTGTTTTACTGAAAATTGCCTGCGCTAATTTTACTCTTTGTTTCATGCCGCTGCTGAAATAACGAATTTGTTTATGAGCTGCATTTTCCAACGATGATAAAAAAATAATTTCTTTTGTATCTACTGTTGGAATCCAGCCTTTCATTTTATCATGGAAAGAAAAAAATTCGGTCAATGTCATTTCTTCAATCATATCAAGATAAGGCGCTGCAAAAGATATTTTTTGAAAAATCTTCTCCGGTGAAAAAGCTTTTTCATTCTCAAAATAATTGATATGCCCTTCATTAAAAATTGCCGAACCCGAAATGATTTGTAACAAAGTTGATTTTCCCGAACCGTTTGGCCCTGTGATCGCATAATGTTTGCCAGCATCAAATTGAAAATTCAGATTCCGGAAAATCCAATCGGTGTTAAAACGTTTACCGAGATTTGTTAGATTAATTTTCATGGGTTAATTAGCTAATTGAACTAATTGCCATCCAGATTTTCTTTAGAAGAAACTTTTAGAATTCCACGTTTGCTGTCTTTTATAAATTGAAGAATTTCCGTTTTCTCTTCCGATTCAGGAAGTTCTTTTTCTATAATTTGGGTTGCCTGCGTGATGTTTAATCCACGTAAATAAATGTTGCGGTAAATTTCAGAAATGCTGTTTATTTTTTCAGAAGTAAATCCGCGGCGTTGTAAACCAACTGAGTTTACACCCACGTAACATAAGGGGGAACGGCCAGCTTTTATGTAAGGGGGCACATCTTTTATTACCTCTGTACCACCCGCAATGTAAGTGTGAGCGCCAATTTTTGAAAACTGGATTGCCGCTGCCATTCCGCCAATAATTGCATGGTCTCCAATTTCAACATGGCCTGCTAGCTGAACAGAATTGGCAATAATAACATAATCTCCAAGCAAACAATCATGAGCAATATGCGAATAAGCCATCAGTAAGCAATTATTTCCTACAACCGTTTTCCATTTATCTTTTGTGCCGCGATTTATAGTCACACACTCTCTTATCGTTGTATTATTTCCGATTTGAACAATCGTTTCTTCACCATTAAATTTCAGATCCTGCGGAATAGCGCCGATAACAGCGCCGGGAAAAATTTTGCATGATTTTCCGATGACAACTTTTTTCATAATAACCGCATGGGTCATGACGTGAGTGCCATCTCCAATCGTTACTTCGTCTTCAATTACTGCAAAAGGATCAACAGTAATATCCTTACCTAATTTTGCATTTGGATGGATATGTGCGAGGGGGCTTATCATATTATTGGTTAGGGCGTTTAACTATTTGTGCAATCAAAATAGCTTCTGTTACTACTTTATCTCCGACATAAACAGTTCCTTTCATTTCGCAGATTCCGCGTCGGATGGGGTGCAACAATTCCATTTTCAGAATCAACGTGTCGCCCGGAACAACTTTTTGTTTGAATTTACAATTATCTATTTTAAGAAAATAAGTATCATATTTATCTTTTGAATTCTGTGGAATCGCAATAAAACCACCCGTTTGCGCCAGCGCTTCGGCTAGCAAAACTCCCGGCATGACTGAGTTTCCTGGAAAATGGCCCTGGAAAAAAGGCTCATTATATGTTACATTTTTTATAGCGACCACATGGGTTTCAGAAAGTTCAATTATTTTATCAACCAACAAAAAAGGATAGCGGTGAGGTAAAGTTTTTTCAATATCCTGGATATCTAATATCGGCGGAATATTCGGATCATATTTTGGAATTTCCTGGCGGTATTTGTATTTCTTAATATGCTCTTTAATTTTTTTTGCAAATTTGATGTTGGAAGAATGGCCAGGCCGGTTTGCAATAATATGCGCTTTAAAAGGATATCCAACCAATGCCAGATCGCCAACAACATCCAGCAATTTGTGACGCGCTGGTTCATTAGGAAAACGAAGCGTCAGATTATTTAAAATACCCGCCTCGCTTACTTTTACATCATCTTTATGAAATACTTTTGAGATTCTTTTTACCTGTTCTTCATCTACGGGCTTATCTACAACAACAATCGCGTTATTAATATCGCCGCCTTTTATCAGATCGTTTGCAATTAATTGTTCCAGCTCGTGAAAAAAACAAAAAGTGCGGCTGGGCGCAATGTCATTTTTAAAACTGCTGATATTATTCAGATCTGCATGTTGAGTTCCTAAAATCGGCGAATTAAAATCAATCAACGTGTTGATCCGGTAACCATTATACGGCAACGCAACCATTTCTACTTTTTTCCCTTCATCAACAAAACTAATATTGTGTTGAATTTTATAATAGATCTTTTCAGCATGTTGTTTTTGAACGCCGGCTTTAGAAAGATCATCAATAAAAACCTGCGAGCTTCCATCCAAAATGGGAACCTCTTCGCCGTTTATCTCGATAAGTGCATTATCAATTTGCATTCCCATCAATGCCGCCATCAAATGTTCTATCGTTCCTATTCTGGCGCCATTGGCTTCTATTGTCGTGCTTCTGTTGGTTTCAATTACATTATCCACATCCGCTTTCACTACCGGTTTTCCCGGGAGATCAATTCGCTGAAAATTAATACCGGTGTTAGGTTCAGCAGGCTTTATCTGAATGGTAACAGACTGGCCGGTATGGATTCCCGCGCCTGAAATAGTAACTGCTGCTTTTAAAGTATGTTGAAAATGAGTTTCCTTAGAATTAAATGGTTGCTCCATGGGCACGAAAGTATGAAAAGTAATTCTTTAAATTATGTACCGGCTAATCGAAATTAAAAAATTTAATAAAGAATTGAAAAAGAGGTTATTTATTATTCTACTACCTTTTCTTTCTTAAGTTGTTCTATAATCTGTTCAAGGTTTTGAATTCTTTTCTCAATTTCAGGAAGATTTCTGCTTAAAATCTGACTGCGCATTGCCTGTCCATAATCGTAGGCCGGTGAACCGGTGACGGCAGTGTTAGGTGTCTTAATTGATTTTCCGACGCCGCTTTGCGCGTTTATCTTACTTCCATCGGCGATTTGGATGTGGCCTACGACTCCCGCTTGTCCGCCAATCATTACATTTTTACCAATTTTGGTACTTCCGCTGATGCCGGATTGTGCAGCAATTACGGTGTTCATTCCAATTTCTACGTTATGGGCAACTTGTATTAAATTGTCCAATTTTGCGCCGCATTTTATGGTTGTAGACCCAATTGTTGAGCGATCAATGGTAGTGTTGGCGCCTATTTCAACATTATTTTCTATAACCACATTTCCTATTTGAGGTATTTTTTTAAAACTTCCGTCTGTTTGGGGAGCGTAACCGAAACCATCACCGCCGATTACACATCCCGCATGAATACATACGCTTTTTCCAACCACGCAATCGTGATGAATTTTTACTCCGGGATATAAGACACTATTGTCGCCGATCGTTACATGATCACCCAAAAATACCTGCGGATAAATTTTTACGTTGTCACCAAGAATCACATTATTTCCTAAATATGCAAAAGCGCCAATAAAAACATTTTCGCCAATTTTTGCTGATTTGGAAATATAGGAGGGTTCCTGTATTCCGTTAAGATTTGCTTTGGCCATTTCCGAGTAAGCAGTTAAAATTACTGCGAAGGAAGAATAGGCATCTGGCACGCGGATAAGCGTCGCCTTTAATTTTTTTTCTACTTCTAAAGAGTCATTAATAATAATGATTGACGCATTCGTTGTATATAAAAAGTCTTCGTATTTTGGGTTCGCCAAAAATGCCAATTGTCCTTGCGTAGCTTCTTCGAGTTTTCCAAATGAGGACACGGCAATATTAGGGTCTCCTTCTATTTTACCATTTATTAATTCAGCGATTTGTTTTGCTGTAAACTGCATTGGCCTGTTAAGGGTTAAAAAGTTAAAATTAAACTATTATGTGTCTTGAATGTTGATAAAACAAATGTAAAATTTTTTTACCGCGCCAAATAAACTTTGGTTAATAAGCGCATTATCTACCTCGGAAATATTTTTTACACTACCATTTTTGAATAAAATATTGATTTGCTCCATTTTATTATTATAAGTTTTAATTTCGGTCTTGCCGGTAAAAACAAGATAGGCAGCTTTATCCATATCTATGCCAAAATATTTCATCGCAATCGCTGTTTTTTCTGCTAATAATTCTTTAGAAATTTCATGGGCAGAATATTTTACTTTCAATAAATTGCGGTTAATTAAACTCTTGCAAAGAACAGATAATATTTTATCAGGATGGCTGATCCAGGATTTTATTGAAAACAAAACATCATAATCATCCAGTTTGCAAAAATCATCCAAATGATTTACGATTTTTTTACTTTCATTTTCATTATTCAAAAAGAAATTAAAAACCGGCGATGGCGAGTGGGCTTTAATGATGCGGGCACGGTCAATAATTTTTACCAACATTTTTTCCGCACTCAAAACTGTTTTATGAAGGTAAACCTGCCAATACATAAATCTTCGTGAGACCAGGAATTTTTCTATAGAATGAATGCCTTTTTCTTCAACCATCAATTCGCCATGATGAACCGTAAGCATTTTAATGATCCGGTCATATCCGATCACGCCTTCCGTGACTCCGGTAAAAAAACTATCGCGAATTAAATAATCCATCCGGTCCACATCCAACTGGCCGCTCAACAACTGGTGAAGAAAATTTTTAGGATAATTATTGGTAAAAATATCAATGGCCATTTGCATTTTTCCATCAAATTCTTCATTCATTCTTTTCATCAGCAGCAAAGAAATTTCTTCATGATCCACATCTTTTATTAAAGTATGCTCCAAAGCATGAGAGAAAGGCCCGTGACCAATGTCGTGCAAAAGAACCGCAATTTTTGCTGCCCGTTCTTCTTCAGAGGAAATATTAATTTCTTTGCTTTTTAATTCATGGAGCGCATTACACATTAAATGATACGCGCCCAAAGAATGATGCAGCCTTGTATGAACCGCGCCGGGATACACCAAATGTGCCATTGCCATTTGATGAATACGCCGAAGCCGCTGATAATAAGGATGAGAAATAATCTGGTAAATAAACTCATCATCAATAGTGATAAATCCATAAACCGGATCATTGATTATTTTCCTGAATCCCATTCTTTTAAATTGTTAAAAACATTTGCATCCGCTGCAAAGATAATTTTTGGGAAGGGAATAAAATTACATTTGTATGGAGCTCAAAAAGAAAAGAAAAATATTTAAGATTAATAAACAGGACGAATGAACACAGCAAAAATTTTATGGGTAGATGATGAAATGGAAAGTTTAAAATCGCAAATAATGTTTTTGGAACATAAAGGATATGATGTAAAATCATTGAGCAACGGCCATGATGCAGTTGATTATGTGAAAGAAAATATTGTAGATGTTGTACTTCTTGATGAAAGCATGCCTGGAATAAGCGGGCTGGAAACTTTGCAAAAAATAAAGGAAATTAATTCACAAATTCCAATTGTTTTGATCACTAAAAATGAAACAGAAAATTTGATGGATGAAGCGATCGGTTCGCAAATAACAGATTATTTAATAAAGCCTGTGAACCCAAACCAAGTTTGGCTTTCATTAAAAAAGATCATTGATAATAAAAGATTGGTTGCCGAAAAAACCACTTCCGCCTATCAGCAACAATTCAGGGATCTGTTTATGGCGCTAAATGATAATCCCGATTACAATGGCTGGATGGAAATTTATAAAAAATTAGTTTATTGGGAACTTGAAATGAAGAAAAGCGACAGCCCTGAGATGCGGGAGATTTTTCAATCCCAAAAAAATGAAGCCAATTCAGATTTCTTTAAATTTATTTCAAAAAATTATTCCAATTGGGTTACAAACCCTGCCGCAGATGCACCGATCATGAGTAACTCTTTAATGAAATATAAAGTGTTTCCTCATGTAGAAAAAGAAACGCCTACTTTTTTTGTATTAATAGATAATTTGCGTTTTGATCAATGGAAAGCCATTCAACCTTTGTTTGCAGAAAACTTTAGAATTCAGGAAGAAGAAACTTTTTATTCTCTTTTGCCAACAGCCACACAATACAGCCGCAATGCGATCTTTGCCGGAATGCTTCCGATAGAAATTGAAAAACAATTTCCGGTAGAATGGAAAAATGACGATGAAGAAGGCGGCAAAAATTTGTTTGAAGAATTTTTCTTCAAAGCGCAGTTAAAAAAACTTCGCAAAGAAGATTTGAAATATTCCTACACAAAAATTACCAACCACCAGGATGCGCAAAAATTAGTCGATAATATTCACAATTTTTTAAACAATGATATTAATATTATTGTTTACAATTTTGTAGATATGCTCAGTCATGCGCGCACAGAAATGGAGGTGCTGAAAGAACTTGCCGCAGATGAAGTAAGCTATAGAAGCCTTACTACATCATGGTTTGAGCATTCTCCTCTGCACCAGGCATTAAAAAAAATCGCAGATAAAAAAATTAATTTAATCGTGGCAACCGATCATGGAAGTGTGCGTGTAAACACGCCGCAGAAAGTTGTTGGTGACAAACAAACGACTGCTAATTTGCGTTACAAACACGGTCGTAACTTGAATTATGAACCAAAAGAAGTGCTTGCATTTCGCGATCCGCGTCAGGCAGGTTTGCCGGTTCCAAATGTAAATTCTTCCTTCATTTTTGCCAAGCAGGATGGTTATTTATGTTACCCGAATAATTACAATCATTTTGCAAATTATTATAAAAATACTTTTCAACACGGCGGTATAAGCCTTGAAGAAATGATCATCCCCGTGATCAGAATGACCAGTAAAGTAAATTCGTGATGCCGTTTATAAAAAGTAAGGTAGGAATGAAGATCCGATAGCCATCGGATTTGTTTGTTTACTGAAAAATGTTATCAGGTAATTTACGATTTTCTAAAAAGCCATTTCCCCATTTCTTTAAACGTTACTTTTTTGCCGTAAAGCAAAATTCCGGTGCGATAAATTTTTGCTGCGAGCATCGTTGTTAAAATAAATCCCGCTACGAGCGAAAGCATCGAAACAATAATTTGCCATGCCGGTACATTTCCTGATGGAATGCGCCCCATCATTACGATTGGTGAGGAAAAAGGAATGATGCTTCCCCAAACAGAAATTGGCGCATCCGGTTTTCCGACAGCAGTTGTCATGATTATAAATGATAAAATGATTGGCATCGTGATGGGCAACATTAAAGATTGAGCTTCCTGGGGATCTTCGTTTACCACGCTTCCAACGGCTGCAAATAAAGACGCGTAAAATAAATAGCCACCAACAAAATAAAACAGGAAACAAGGAATAATTAACGCCCAGTTAGCCGATAAAAAGGTTGATTTAGCATTCAAAAAATTCATCGCAGCAGAACTGTTTCCGGCGGCTCCCATGGTTGAATTCATCGCCTGTGCATGTTGCAAGGTATCCGCAGAAAAAAACGATGTTGTAACGGATGATAAAAGAACGATCAATATGATCCAAATGAGTAATTGTGTAAGTCCGACGGCGGCAATTCCCAGAATTTTTCCCATCATTAATTGAAAGGGTTTTACCGAACTGATAATTACTTCCGCGATGCGGTTCATCTTTTCTTCCATTACGCCGCGCATCACCGCAGCTCCATAAATAAACAAAGTCAGATAAATTAGAAAACCGCTGCCATAGCCAATTCCATAAGAAAGCGCTGCATTAGATTTTTCGGTTTTATTTCCTTGTTTTACTACTGTACGAAAGTTGTACATTCCATCTTCATTGATTTTATTTATGGAATCCAACACTTTTTTATCAATATTATTTTTGAGAAAAGCCTGGTTTCTGATGGCATCATTTATCTGGTCTTTAATTTTATCTTCTGCGTCTATGCCTAATTGTTTAGTTGAAATTAAAGAGATGGAATCATTACCTGAATTATAGTTTTCCGGAATTTTCAGAAACGCAGAATATCCTTTTTCTTTAAAATTATTTGCGTTTACATCGGAAGGATATTGGTAAGTAATTAAATCGTCGCTTTGAAAACTATTTTTAAAAATTCCGTTGCTGTCGGACACGGCGATCTTTTGATTTTCGTGGCTGCTGATAGAAAAATATGCAGAGGCAAAAATAAATCCGATAAAAAATAACGGAAGTAAAATGGTGGAGAGAATAAACGTTTTGTTTCTAACTCTCGTTAAATATTCACGTTTTATGATTAGGAAAATCTTATTCATTTTTAATTAGTTTACTGGTTGGATTGGTGATTTGTAATTTTTAATTTTTCCTTCCTGCCACTTTTATAAAAATCTCGTTCAGCGAGGGCAATACTTCATTAAATGAAACAATTTCTGCTTTGTGATTTAAAAATTCCTGCAAAACATTTGCTGGTTTATTACCATCTTTAATTTTTACATTAAGAGAATTTTCTTTTGAATCTACAATCTCAAAAGCGCTGCTGTTAAAGTCCTCAGGCAATTCATCAAATCCAACTTTGAAAATATGCTCTTTAAAATCGTCTTTGATTTGTTTGACACTTCCATCCAAAATTTTCTTTCCGTTATTTACCAAAACAATTTTATTACAAATTTCTTCCACCTGTTCCATTCGGTGCGTACTGAAAATAATCGTCGTACCTTTTTGGGCTAATTTAAAAATTTCGTCTTTTATTAAATTGCTGTTTACCGGATCGAGGCCGCTGAAGGGTTCATCTAAAATCAGCAATTTAGGATCATGAAGAACCGTTGTAACAAATTGTAATTTTTGTCCCATTCCTTTGCTCAAATCATTTACCTTTTTATTCCACCAGCTTTCCATTTCAAATTTCACAAACCATTCTTTTATTTTTTTCATCGCATCGCGTTTGCTCATTCCCTTCAGCATCGCCAGATACAGTGCTTGTTCACCAATTTTCATTTTTTTATACAAACCTCTTTCTTCAGGCATGTAACCTATTTTTGAAATGTCATCAACTGCATTAAATCTTTTTCCTTCAAAAAAAATTTCGCCGCTATCGGGATAAAAAATGCCGGTGATCATTCTGAGCAAAGTGGTTTTTCCCGCGCCGTTTGGGCCTAACAATCCAAAAATACTTCCTTCCGGAATCGAGAAGCTAATATCATCCACCGCTTTATGCGTAGCATAATATTTTTTTAAATTTTGTAATTCAAGTATGGCCATTATTAGTTTTTAAAATGAAAATATTTTGGTAGTAAAAAAAGAAATAGTGACGAAGATATAAAACGAAATAATTTTTTAATCTACTTTTGAAAATTTGTTATAAACGGTAATTATCAGGATAAATAAAAATAATTTTTTTTCGTTAGTTTTCAAATTTGAATAAAATAATTTCAACTTTCGTCGCAGATCGTACATTTGTTTTTAAATGACATCGTCTTATTTTTCTTACAGGAAACCCGAAGTGTTGCAGGCATTGCGCTTTCATTTTTTTAGCAGAAATGAAATAAAAATCATGATAATTGTGGTGAATATTTTTGCCATATCTGCCGCAGTTTTATATTTTACCGGCAAAGTTTCGCCATTGGCTTTTTTGCTCAGTTCAACGCTGTGGTTCACGCTGATGTTGGCTTTCTGGTTTGTGTTGCCAAGTATTATTTATAGGAAAGCCAACACATTTAAAGATCATTTTAAAGTAAGCCTGGAAGATCAACACCTGTTTCTTGAAAACGAAAGAGGCGGTCGAAACTGGCCATGGAAAGATTTCAGCAGCTTTATTGAAAGTACTAATTTTTTTCATTTATATTTTAACAGTCAATCATTTTTTCTTATTCCAAAAAGTGCTTTTGAAAAAAATGATCTTTATGAAGTAAGAAAATTTCTGAAAGGAAAGATTAAAAAATAGGAACTATTTAGAATGGTTTGACAGAGAATAGAAATCTGCGTTATTTGTTTGTTCGATACTTCAGCCTTATTCCGTATCATATCTTTCTACACTTTCAATACCCGGCAACGCTTTTAAATCCGTCACCAGATCATCCAGCTCATCTTTGTCGTGAACATACACTTTTACATTTCCTTCAAACAGACCTTCTTTCGCTTCAATCGTCAGCGCATTGATGTTTATTTTTAAAGTGCCACTGATCAGGTTGGTGATTTTGTTGATCACGCCGACATCGTCAAGCCCGATAATTTTAATACCTGTGAGAAAGGAAATTTCTTTATTCTTCACCCACTTGGTTTTTACAACCCGGTGACCGTAATTCGACAAAAGCCGCGCCGCATTTGGACAATTGGTCCGGTGAATTTTCAATCCTTCGCCTTGGGTAATAAATCCAAAAACATCATCACCCGGAATTGGCTTGCAACAATTGGCAAGTGTGTACATAATTTTATCGCTACTTTCTCCAAAAATTATCAGCTCATTATCTTTTTTATCCTTTCTGCTTCCTGATTCCTGTTTTTCTTCAACCGCAGGTTTATTAATTTTTGGTTGCAAAATTTTGTCACCGAGCACCTGGAATTCTTTCAGATCCTTCAGATCAATTTTTTTTATCGCAATCTCATAAAGCAAGTCCAGTGTTGAATTAAGCTTATAATAACTTGCAATTTCTTCCTGGTTTGCCTGGTTCATTGGAAGGCCTAATCCCTCTAATTTTCGCTGCAAAATATTTTTCCCCTCTTCGGCAATTTTTCTTTTTTCTTCCTTTAATGAATCCTTAATTTTAGACTTTGCTTTGGTAGTTACTACCATTTTAAGCCACTCACTTTTCGGCTTTTGTTTGGTAGAAGTAATAATTTCTACCTGGTCGCCGCTGCGCAATTTGTATCCAATCGGAACCAGTTTATGATTCACTTTGGCGCCGATACATTTTTCACCAATTGCGGTATGAACGGCAAAAGCGAAATCAAGTGCCGACGATCCACTCGGCAACATTTTGATATCGCCCTTTGGTGAATAAACATAAATTTCTTCGGCTAAAAAAGATACTTTAAAATCCTGCAGAAAATCTATGGAGTTGGTATCCTGGCTCGCAAGCATATCCCTTATCTGCTGGAACCATTTATCGAAGCGGTTTTCTTCAGTCGTACCTTCTTTATATTTCCAATGGGCCGCCAATCCTTTCTCCGCAATGTCATTCATTCTTTTGGTGCGTATCTGAACTTCAACCCACTTTCCATGTGGTCCCATTACGGTAGTATGCAATGCTTCATAACCATTGTTCTTTGGATTGCTTAGCCAATCACGAAGCCGCTCAGTTGAAGGATTGTACTCATCTGTAACCAGGCTGTACACTTTCCAGCAATCTTCTTTTTCGTGTTCCGGTGGAGAATTCAAAATAATCCTGATAGCAAAAAGATCATACACTTCATCAAAAGAAACGCCTTTCTTTTTCATTTTATTCCAAATGGAATGGATGCTTTTTGGCCGGCCATAAATTTCAAAATCAAATTTTCCCTGGATTAATTTTTCTTTTATTGGCCTGATAAAATCATTGATATATCGAGTCCGTTCTCTTTTTGTATTGGCTAATTTTTCAGCAATATACCGGTAACTGTCTGGCTCCATGTATTTCATCGCCAGATCTTCCATTTCCGTTTTTATATTGTAAAGACCCATTCGATGCGCAAGAGGCGCGTAAACATAAACCGTTTCTGAGGCGATTTTTAGTTGCTTTTCCCGCTTCATACTCCCGAGTGTGCGCATATTATGAAGCCGGTCGGCGAGTTTGATTAAAATCACCCTTGGGTCATCGGTAAGCGTCAGCAGAATTTTTTTAAAATTCTCCGCCTGTTGGGAAGAATTTGCATCAAGAACGTTTGAAATTTTGGTTAATCCATCAACAATTTTTGCGATCTCAGGGCCAAATTCGCGTTCTACCATCTCGAGTGTGATATCCGTATCTTCTACAGTATCATGCAGCAAAGCGCAGATCGTACTGCGCACGCCAAGGCCGATTTCTTCAACACAAATCATGGATACCGCCAAAGGATGCAGAATGTATGGCTCGCCACTTTTACGTCGCATCGTTTTATGGGCTTCGGCAGCTATTTCAAAGGCAACCCTTACCTGTTCTTTACTTCCGGGTTTTAATTTTGGTTTCAAAGCTCTCAATAAAGCACGGTATTTACGAAGAATTTCTTTCTTTTCTTCTTCTTCGTTCATTGTATATTTTGGGATATCAAGCGTGGTTTCCATCAGCTACGAATTTACACAAGAAATAAATGGGAAACGAAAAATTAGAATCTCTTTAATATTTTTATGAAAAAGAAAATTTTTTCTATTAAGGGGCTATCTTTCAAAACAATTCTTCTTTAACTCCTATAAGTATTCATTTTATACCTATAAGTATTCATTTTATAAAAAAATCAATTACTTTTGCCGCCCCAAAAGCGCATGTGGTGAAATTGGCAGACACGTCAGACTTAGGATCTGATGCCGTAAGGTGTGTGGGTTCGAGTCCCTCCATGCGCACTTTCTTCAACCCTTTTCTTATAAAAAGAAAAAAACGAACCGTTCCTGGAACGGTTTAATAAAATTAGATTAATGGCAAGTGTAACTAAAGAAAATCTCGGTAATCTTCACGATAAATTATCCGTAAAAGTTTCTAAAGAAGATTATCTTCCTTCATTTGAAAAAGCAATAAAAGACTACAGTAAAAAAGCAAATATTCCCGGATTTAGAAAAGGAATGGTGCCTGCCGGAATGGTTAAAAAAATGTATGGCGCTTCTATTTTTTACGATGAAGTGATCAAATCTGTAGAAAAAGAGTTGAAGAATTATCTGGTAAATGAAAAGCCTGAAATCTTTGCCCAGCCTTTGCCGATGGAAAATGATTTGCGCAAATTGGATATGAATAATCCGGCTGAATATGATTTTCCTTTTGAAATAGGATTAAAACCGGAAGTGACTTTAGGTGCTCTTTCTACAGCTAAAACCACTTTTTATAAAGTAAAAGCTACTCCTGAAATGGTAAATGAAGAAGTGGAGAAATTAGTTACAAAAAACGGTGATTTGAAAGATGTGGAAACAGTTTCTGCTCCCGAAAATGTATTGAATGTTTTGTTTGAAGAAAGCGATGCAGAAGGCAATGTTGTTGCCGATGGGATTTCAAAAGATAATTCAATTTTATTAAAATATTTTTCTGAACAATATCAGCAAAAGCTGCGGGATAAAAAGGTAGGCGATTCAATTGTTTTACAATTAAAAGATGCTTTTCCGGAAAAAGAAAGAGAATGGATCTTATCAGATTTAGGCCTGGATAAAGAAGATGCTTCTTCCCTCGAGAAGTATTTTAAAATGTCCATTACCAAAATTGGTTTGGTAGAAAAAAAAGAATTAAATGAAGAATTTTTTAATCAGGTTTTTCCGGGGAAAGATTTAAAAACGGAAGAAGATTTTCGAAAAACTTTGGAAGAAGAAATTCAGAAACAATGGGATAGTGCAGGCCACAACCAAGTGCAGGATCAGATTTATCATATTTTAATTGAAACTCCCACAGAATTTCCTGTTTCCTTTTTAAAACGCTGGCTCGAGATCGGCACTGAAAAACAGAAAACGATTGAAGAGGTGGAAGCGGAATATCCTCAATTTGAAAATCAGCTTAAATGGACCTTGATCAGTGATAAAATAATCAAAGAAAACAACCTCGATGTTTCTGAAGAAGAACTAAGAAACAATATGAAAAAAGAAATCATGGGTTATTTTGGCCAAATGAATCTTGGCGAGGATGCAGGCTGGCTTGAAAGCTATATTGACCGCATGATGAAAGATGAAAAACAGGTAGATAGTTCCTACAGGAGATTAATTACAGAAAAATTATTTAACTGGCTCGAAACCCAGGTGACTCCGGAAGAAAAAGAAATTTCTTCAGAAGAATTTCTAAAAATGCAGGAGCATCACCACCATCATTAAGGTTTAGTTAGTGTAGATTGGTTTAGAAGTGTTTAGAAAAACAAGCATCTTTCTTATTTGTCCGTTTACTGTTTAGACTATTTAACAGAAAATAGGAATTCTCCTTATTTATTCGTCTACGACTTTGAATATTTAACCATTCGCTTTCACCATCAACTTTGAACTTCTGCCCTTCTGTCTTATTTTTTTTGTTAGCATAATATTTGGAACTTCACCGCTGTAAAATATTTTACCCTAAATTTAAAGCATGAATACAGGAAAAGAATTTGAAAAATATGCCATCAAACACAGAGGCATCAGCAGTAATACCCTGCAAGGATATATCAAACATAATATCACGAATCTTACGCCAAATATTATTGAGGAAAGACCCATGAATGTGGCTGTGATGGACGTTTACAGCCGCTTGATGATGGATAGGATCATCTTTCTGGGTTATCCTGTAAATGATGAAGTGGCCAATATTATTATCGCTCAATTATTGTTTTTAGAAAGTACCGACCGGACTAGGGATATTCAAATGTATATTAATTCTCCCGGCGGCGGCGTTTATGCAGGATTAGGATTGTATGATACCATGCAGTTCGTTAATCCCGATATTGCTACGATTTGTACAGGTATCGCCGCAAGTATGTCAGCCGTTTTAATGGCTGCCGGCGCGCCCGGGAAAAGAAGTGCTCTAAAGCATTCACGAATTATGATGCATCAGCCAAGCGCCGGTGCCATGGGGCAGGCTTCCGACGTGGAAATTACTGTAAATGAAGTGAGGAAAATAAAGCAGGAACTTTACGACATTTTGAGTAACCATACCGGGCAAACCGTAGAAAAAATTGCAAAAGACAGCAACCGTGATTACTGGATGACATCTGATGAGGCGAAAGAATATGGATTGATTGATGAAGTGTTGATAACCAATTCAAGAAAACAAAAAAAATAGATTACTTAAAAAACAGACGATATGAATTTTTATAAAAATAATTTAAACCGTTTTGCTGAAGAGGAAGAACCCGAGGTAGCTCTTCCTGAAAACCCCATAGAAAAAATGATGGGTGGAATGATGTTTGATAAAAAGTTTCTCGAACAACGAAAAGTGTTTCTTTGGGGTGAAGTGCATGACAAAAGCGCTACGGATATCACAAACAGGCTTTTGTATCTTGAGGCGATGGATCCGGGAAAAGAAATTACTTTCTACATTAACAGTCCTGGTGGCGTTATCAGCAGCGGGATGGTGATTTATGATACAATGCAAATGATCTCTTCACCGGTGAGCACCGTTTGTATGGGAATGGCCGCCAGCATGGGAAGTATTTTATTGAGCGGCGGTGCCAAAGGGAAACGTTTTATTTATCCTCATGGTGAAGTGATGATCCATCAGCCAAGCGGCGGCGGACAGGGAACCAGTGCCGATCTGGAGATTATGGCTGTTCAAATATTAAAAGCAAAACAGCTTGGCGCTAAAATACTTGCTGAAAATTGCGGACAAACTTATGATAAAGTGATGGAGGATTTTGACCGCGATTATTGGATGGATGCCCAGGAAAGTAAAAAATATGGCATCGTTGATGAAATTTTAAAAAAATTATAAAGCATCGTTTTGACAGTTTTATCTGTCATTAAGATATAAAAATGGCTTTTGTTTTTTTACAAAAAAGCTAATTTGCAAAAACATCTGTAAACCTAATGGCTAAACAACAAACATTACATTGCTCATTTTGCGGCAGAAACCGCGATGAAGTAAAAATACTAATTGCAGGACAGGAAGGGCATATCTGCGAAAACTGTATCGAACATGCGCAGGAAATTATTATGCAGGAAATACTTCCCCAGGAAAATTCTTCAGTTTCCAATTATAAACTTTCTGTAAAGAAACCTATGGAACTGAAGAAGTTTTTAGATGAATATGTGATCGGACAGGACGATGCTAAAAAGGTACTTGCCGTGGCTGTTTATAACCATTACAAACGCCTGAATCAAAAAATCGATAATGATGTTGAAATTGAAAAAAGCAACATCATAATGGTCGGCGAAACTGGAACCGGCAAAACATTATTGGCAAAAACGATCGCCCGTATTTTGAACGTTCCATTTGCGATTGTGGATGCTACGGTTTTCACAGAAGCAGGTTATGTAGGTGAAGATGTTGAGAGTATTTTAAGCCGTCTTTTGCAGGTTTGTAATTTTGACGTGAACGCTGCGCAAAAAGGAATTGTTTATATTGATGAAATAGATAAAATTGCGCGCAAAAGCGATAACCCAAGTATCACCAGAGACGTAAGCGGTGAAGGCGTTCAGCAAGGCTTGCTGAAATTATTAGAAGGCACCGAAGTACTTGTTCCGCCACAAGGGGGACGTAAACATCCGGAACAAAAATTAATCAAAATAAATACCACCAACATTCTCTTTATTTGCGGCGGCGCTTTTGATGGCGTTGATCGTTTGATTGGCCGCAGGATAAATACAAATGCAATCGGGTTTAGTGTAAATAAAGATTTGCAGGAATATCAGCGTAAGAATTTATTGCAGTTTGTAAATGCACAAGATTTAAAATCCTTCGGTCTCATTCCGGAATTACTTGGCAGGCTTCCGGTAGTTACCTATCTGAATCCGCTGGATGCAGTCACGTTAAGAAATATTCTTACAGAACCCAAAAATTCCCTGATTAAACAATACAAGAAATTATTTGATCTCGAAGGAATTAACCTGATAATTGAAGATGAGGTATATAATTTTATGGTAGAAAAAGCGATGGAATATAAACTCGGCGCACGCGGTTTAAGAAGCATCTGCGAAAGTATTCTTACGGATGCAATGTATGAGCTTCCTTCTCAAAAAGTAAAAACATTTACTGTTACTTTAGAGTATGCGCAGCGGAAATTTAGCATTAGTAAATTGAGCATGTTGAAAGTAGCGTAAAAGAAATATTTTGGTGAACATAGCATAAAAAAAGGGAGAAAAAATCTCCCTTTTTTTATAAGTAATAATTAATTATTGAAATTGGTGCGAAATTTCTTTTGCTAATTCTACCATCTTTTTCAAGCCTTCTTCAGGCAAATTTCCTTTTTTAAATTCTGCAAGAATTTCAGGATATTTATTTTCCATTTCAAGTAAAAATTGCTCTTCAAAATCCTGAATATTCTTTACAGGAACATTACTGATTAATCCGTTTGTTCCAAGATAAATAATTGCGACTTGTTTTTCTACTGGATATGGAGAAAACTGGGGCTGTTTTAAAATTTCTACATTTCTCGCGCCTTTGTCCAGAACGGATTTTGTTGCTGCATCCAGATCGCCACCAAATTTAGAAAAAGCTTCCATTTCGCGATATAAAGCCTGATCAAGTTTCAATGTTCCGGCTACTTTTTTCATGGATTTGATTTGCGCATTTCCACCCACGCGACTTACAGAAATTCCAACGTTAATTGCAGGTCGAATACCAGCATTAAAGAGATTTCCTTCCAAAAATATTTGTCCGTCGGTAATTGAAATTACATTTGTAGGAATATATGCAGAAACGTCGCCAGCCTGGGTTTCAATAATTGGTAATGCTGTCAAAGATCCACCGCCTTTTACCAAATGTTTAATATTTTCAGGAAGGTCGTTCATCTTCCTGGCGATTTCATCTTTAGATACAATTTTTGCGGCTCTTTCTAACAAGCGGCTGTGTAAATAAAACACGTCACCGGGGTAAGCTTCCCGTCCGGGCGGCCTTCTTAGTAGCAAAGAGACTTCGCGATAAGCAACAGCTTGTTTGCTCAAATCATCAAAAATAATTAATGCAGAACGGCCGGTGTCGCGAAAAAATTCACCAAGTGCGGCTCCGGCAAATGGCGCATAAAATTGTAGTGGTGCAGGTTCAGAAGCAGAAGCTGCAACAATCGTTGTGTATTCCATTGCGCCATGATCTTCCAAAACTTTCATCACGTTTGCAATCGTAGAAGCTTTCTGGCCAATTGCTACGTAAATACAATAAACGGGATTTCCGGCTTTATAAAATTCTTTCTGATTAATAATTGTATCCACGCAAATAGCGCTTTTTCCGGTTTGGCGGTCCCCAATTACCAATTCACGCTGACCGCGGCCAATTGGAATCATCGCATCAATCGCTTTGATACCCGTTTGTAAAGGTTGTTTTACCGGCTCACGGAAAATAACACCTGGCGCTTTACGTTCCAGTGGCATCTCATATAATTCGCCGCTAATCGGGCCTTTCCCATCAATTGGCTCGCCAAGCGTATTAATTACGCGGCCTGCAAGCCCGTCACCTACTTTTATAGAAGCGATTTTACCGGTTCGTTTCACCGTATCACCTTCTTTTATTTCACCAAAACCACCCATCAACACTACGCCAACATTATCTTCTTCAAGATTAAGTGCGATAGCTTTTACTCCGTTTGTAAATTCAACCAGCTCGCCGGAACTTACATTGTTTAATCCATAAATACGGGCAATACCATCGCCCACCTGCAACACTGTTCCTATTTCTTCAAGGTTGGATTCTACATCCAAATTACTTAGTTGGCTTTTGAGAATTGCCGAAATTTCATCGGGTTTTATGTCAACCATATTTTTCGTTTTTTTGAGGTTGCAAAGGTACAGAAAGCAATTGCAAATTCAAAAGTAAAAAGAGGAAAATTGGTGACCTTATTTTTGAAGTTATTGGATTTTAAGAAACGGTTTATTTGCCTTTCATCCATATTTTTTGCCTTTGGTAAAGAAAGTTCCTTTTAGCTTTTTCTTGCCGATTTCTCCCGGAAGTAGTGATAATAAAGGGTTTTAACCGATTGGAGATGGTAACAATTGGCATGCTACCATAAAAAAGCAGGTATTATGTATTGCATAGTATTATAAATCACCTTATCTTTGTGTAAGAAATCTGAAAAACTGTCACAGACAAAAACAAATCACAATGAATATTGATAACACAGCAAGCCAGATGCGAAAAGGAGTTTTGGAGTTTTGCATTTTGTCAATTATAAAACTCGGCGAAGCATATCCGAGTGATATTATTGACATGATGAAATCTGCAAACCTCAATATTCTGGAAGGAACATTATATCCTTTGCTTACGCGATTAAAAAATGCCGAATTCCTTACTTATCGCTGGGTTGAAAGCAACAGCGGGCCGCCAAGAAAATATTTTTCTCTTACAGAAAAAGGTGCGAAATTTTATGAAGAATTAGAAGCTACATGGCTGGAACTGGCAGGCGCGGTAGAAACAATTACAGGCAAGAATAAATAACTATAAATCAACTTAACAACCAGTAAATCAACATTAAAATGAAAAAGGTAATTAATATAAATTTTCAGGGCACGATAGTGCCGATTGAAGAAAGTTCTTACGAATTGCTGCAACAATATATCGAAAGCCTGCGCCACTATTTTTCTGATGAAGAAGGAAGAGATGAGATCATTAATGACATTGAGAGCCGCATAAGCGAATTGTTTCAGGAGCGCTTAAAGAGTGGCAGTACCTGCATTACAGACGATGATGTTAATTTGATCATTAAAAATATGGGTAGGCCTGAAGATTTTGAAAAAGCAGAAAAAGGGGATAACGATAGTGATAAAAATCAGACCGGAGGTCGTTCAAAAAAAGATGAAAATTTTTCCCGCGGTGATTGGAGCTGGAAAGGAAAACGCCTTTACCGCGATGAAAATAATAAAATTTTGGGCGGCGTTTGTAGCGGCATTGCGGCTTATTTTGGAATAGATCCGGTAATTGTAAGGATTTTATTTCTTGTCTCCGGAATTGGAATTCTTGCTTACATTATTTTGTGGATGTTTGTTCCCGGAAGCAATATGCTTGAAAATGGCGTGCGTAAAAGATTGTACCGCAATCCCGACGGAAAAATAATCGGCGGGGTATGCAGCGGAATCGGAAGCTATTTTGATGTAAATCCATGGTTGCCAAGAATTATATTTTTAATTCCGTTTATTTCTTTCTTTTTCAGATGGGGACACTTCGGACCGCTCACTTTTCCAAACTTTTTAAGTTTTTCATTTAGTCCCGGAAGTTTCATCATCTATATTATTTTATGGCTGGTAATTCCCGAAGCCAGTACAACTTCAGAAAAACTCGAAATGAAAGGTGAAAAAGTAGATTTAAATTCAATCAAAAACTCTGTGTTGAAAGAAATGAAAGATGTAGGCGTAAGAGTTGGGAAAATGGGCCAGGATGTGGGCGAAAGAGTCGGCAAAATGGGAGCTGAAGCAGGAAATTTCGCCAAAGAAAAAGGTACTGATTTGGGAAAAGAAATTCATACCGCGGCTTATCGTTCGAGCGGAATTTTAGGAAAAATCATTACGACAATTTTTAAAATTTTCATGTATTTTATTCTTGGCTGCCTTGCTCTTGGAATTATTGTTGCTTTATTTTCAATTGCCATAGTTGCTATTGGTCTGTTTCCTTTAAAGAATTTCGTTCTGACAGATGGCTGGCAAACCGTTTTCGCGTGGGGAACTTTGATTTTCTTTATTGCAGTTCCTGTTATTGGTATCATTACTTTTATTATCAGAAGATTTGCGCGTGTAAAGAGCAGTAATAAACTGATGCGCTATTCTTTCATCGGCCTTTGGATTCTGGGACTCGTGTGTTTTATCTCTTTAATTACATCAGTTGGCAGCGATTTTAAAAGTATCAGCTCGTTATATGAACAGCAAATTCCTTTGTCAAATCCAACCGTAAAAAGTCTTGAAGTAGTTCCTTTTCAAAACCTGAATTACAGAAGGATTGGATGGTTCAACCTGGAGCCTTTTGGAACTTTCGGATCTACAGACGACACTGCATTTATTGGAAATGTGAGAATAAGAATCACCAAGTCGCCTACGGATAGTTTTCAATTGAGTATTATCAAAATGTCTAATGGCAAAACGAGAAAATTTGCAGATACACTTGTTTCTCTGATCAATTTTAATGCAAAGCAAGATGATTCTTTGCTGATGTTGGACAGAGCTATCACTATAAATACTACGGACAAGTTTCGTAACCAGAATGTAGAAGCAACCATAGCTGTACCGGTGGGCCATCATATTAAGATAAATGGAAACTTTGGATACGGTAATCGGGTAAAGTATCGGCTTTTTATACAGGATCCTGACTGGTATTATTTTAATAATGAGGATAACAAGGATTATGAGTATGCTTATGGTGAAGAATATGTAATGAAAGAGGATGGACTTTATAGACTGGATGGTGAGCGTTCTGACAGAAGAGATGACGACTGGGACAATAATTCAGATAATAATTACCGGGCAACTCCAGGAACAAATGATAATAGCGGCAACTATCGTTATGATAAAAATAATAAAATTGATTCTTTGAAGAATATTCAGGATACCCAAATTCGGAAAATGCAAGCGACGGTTGACTCTATGAAAGCGGCGAGGGAAAAGGAAGTGAACCGGCTAAAAGATTCTTTGAATAAAGAAAAAGAAGAGATCAATCAAAAAATTGAAAAACTAAATAAAGGAACCGCTTTGTATCAGCAAAAAATTCCTGACAGTTACACATTTATTATGTACATCTAAAATAAGTTGTGGAAGTTTAGTTGGTGAGGCTTCATGCAAAAAAGCATGAGGCCTTTTTATTATCTCTTTTACTTTTTAGCAAATTATTCTCTTGCTCTGTTGGGTAAGCTGAAAACAAAAATCGTGGTTTATTTCTTCGTTTACTACCCACTGTTTATTTCAATAAAAATACTATCGCAAGCCTTCAACAAATTGGAATTAACTTTGTAAACTATTTGTAAAAAATAAAACATCAAAATGGATTCTGAAAGAACAGAAGTTTCTACTCTCGGTGAGTTTGGGTTAATAGATCATCTTACAAAAAATAACGAAATACGAAATGCTTCCACGATTGTGTCTGTTGGCGATGATGCGGCAGTATTGGATCATTTTGGAAAACAAACGGTGGTGACAACTGATATGCTGGTTGAAGGAATTCATTTTGATCTGATGTACAATCCGCTAAAACATTTAGGTTATAAAAGTGTGATTGTAAACCTGAGCGATGTATATGCAATGAATGCGTCGCCGGCGCAAATAACGATGAGCCTGGCTTTCAGCAATCGTTTCAGCGTGGAAGCTTTGGCTGAATTTTACGAAGGCGTTTATGCCGCCTGCGATCAATATAATGTTGATCTTGTTGGCGGCGATACCACTTCTTCGCAAAAAGGATTTATCATCTGTGTAACCGCAATCGGCGAAGTAGCTCCTAATAAATTTGTTACGCGAAGCGGCGCAAAAAAAGGCGATCTCATTTGCGTAAGCGGTGAACTTGGCGGCGCATTTCTCGGATTAACATTGCTTGAAAGAGAAAAGAAAATTTTTCTGGGAACAAAGGGCGTTAAACCCGATCTTGAAAACCAGGATTACATTGTAGGAAGAATTTTAAAACCTGAAGCAAGAAGGGATATTGTTGATTTTTTTGCTGAAAAACAAATCACGCCCACTGCAATGATTGACATCAGCGATGGATTGAGCAGTGAGCTTTTGCACATTTGTAAACAAAGTGAAGTTGGCTGTGTTTTATATGAAGAAAAGATTCCGGTAAATGACATGGCGCGACAATTTGCTTATAAGTTGGAACTTGATCCTACAGCCTGTGCGTTGAGCGGTGGCGAAGATTATGAATTGCTTTTTTGCATTAATCAAAAAGATTATGATGCCATTTCAATGAACACAGACATCAGTATTGTAGGGCATATTACTGAAAAAGATGCGGGTTCTGTTATCATTACCAAAGGTGGAAATAAATATCCGCTTATTGCACAGGGATGGAATGCGCTTAAATGATTTTTTAATTTCAACGAATTATTATTGTACCATTTTTATACGGATTTTACATCATGAGGCGCTTCTTCTTATTCTTTTGTTTACCCTTATTTTTTTCGTGCTCTGTCTCAAAAAATTATAATCCGAATAAAAAATATTCAAAAGAAGAATTACAACAAGACTATACTTTGCTTCGTACCATTTTAGAAAAAAAACATACCGCTCTTTATTGGTACACGCCGAAAGATAGCATGGACTACTATTTTGATGTCGGTTATAAGGCTATTACCGACTCAATGACGGAACTTCAGTTTGGCTGGAAAATACTGGCACCTCTCACATCTGTCATTCACTGCGGCCATACAAGTTTCGCCATGAGCAAAGGCTGGAATCATTTTATAAAAAATAAAACGATTCCTTCATTTCCGCTTTTTCTAAAAGTATGGAAAGATACCATGATGGTAATCGGGGACCTGAACCACGAAAATCAGTTGATCAAAAACGGTTCTTTTATAACCGCGATTAATGGAATAAAAAATGCGGAGATGATCAATTACATGTTTCATTTTTTAGTAGAAGATGGGTATTCTGAAAATGTAAATTATATCCGTTTAAGTTCTGACTTCCCCTATTTTCATAGGAGCATCTTTGGATTATATAAGACTTACCAGATAGACTATACGGATAGTAATGGCATAAAAAAGAACACTTTAATTCCTTACTATCAACCCGTTTTTGATAGCTTGAAAAAGAAAAAAAAAGAACTGAAAGTAAAACTTACGCGTTCTGAAAAGCGGCAATATATCCGTTCAATGGAATACGATTCTTCATTTGCATTAATGACAGTTAATAGTTTTTCCAAAGGCCATTTAAAAAATTTTTTCAGAAGATCATTTCGGGAAATGCGGAAGAATAAAACGAAAAATTTGGTGATTGATATCCGCGCAAATGGTGGGGGAGATATTATCAAATCCGTTTTTCTAACAAAATATTTAAAAGATAAATCTTTTAAAGTTGCTGATACTGCTTACGCTATTAGTAATACTTTGAAACCTTACACCAAACATATTTCCAGTGGTTTTTTTAATAACATTGGTTTGTTCCTTGTAACACATAAAGAAAAAGACGGCAAATATCATTTTGGATATTGGGAACGGCACAAGTTCTATCCAAAACAAAAAAACCATTTTGATGGAAATGTTTTTGTTCTTACGAATGGCCTTACTTTTTCTGCATCTTCCTTATTTTGTAATGCAGTAAAAGGGCAAAAAAACATAAAACTTGTTGGGGAAGAAACCGGCGGGGGCTGGTATGGAAATTCGGGAATTATGATTCCAAACATCACTTTGCCCAATACCAGATTAAGAGTAAGCCTTCCTTTTTTTAAGCTGGTACAATATGATCATATTTCTGTAAAAGGAACTGGTGTTATTCCGGATATTTATGTAGGTCCCGATTGGCGTGATATTTTAAAATCCGTGGATACAAAAGTCGAAAAGATAAAAGAGATGATTCTTGAGAAAAAAGAAGAGTAAATTTTGTTTAAGAATTTAGATAGGAGACATGCATAAAAAAACCATCCTAAGGATGGCTTTTACTATTTGAAAATAATATTTTGACTAGATCTTTTCTACCTGCATATAACTTAGTTCAACCGGGGTAGCACGCCCAAAAATTTTCACCTGAACTTTCAATTTTTTCTTTTCATCTGTCACTTCTTCAATTACTCCATTGAAATCATTAAAAGGTCCATCTATAATTTTGATAGTTTCTCCTACAATAAATGGCTCACTCATCGTCATTCCACCTGCATCAGCCATTTCATCTACTTTGCCGAGCATTTTATTTACTTCTGATCTTCTAAGGCTGATAATCTCGCCTTTCGAACCTTTTCCATCGGTTAAGAAGTGCATTACATTGGTTGTATTGCTCAGGTGCTGAACCATTTCACCGGAAAGCTTCCCATCCAATACTTCTATCATCACATATCCCGGATAAAAATTTCGTTCTCTCATGACTTTTTTCCCATTAAGAACTTTGTAAACTTTCTCAACCGGAAGAAATATCTGGAGGATATATTTGTCCCATCCATGTCGTATAATATCTTTATCCAGATATTCTTTTACCTTTCTTTCTTTACCACTCACCACTCTCAGAACATACCACTTTGTATCTTTTCCGGGAACTGGAGAAGTAGTATCATTAGGAAATTCTTTGTGAACTTCATTATTATTTTCTTCTGTCATGATTACTTAAATAAAGAATAAATAAATTTTAAAACGCCATTGGATATAAAATCCATTAAAGCTACAAGAGCCGTGATAATAATTGTAGCTGCCAACACAATCATCGTCGATTGTTGCAGCTCTTCCCAGGTGGGCCAGGTCACTTTATGCATCATTTCCTTGTAAGAATCCCGAATGTATAATGCAAGTTTATTCATAGTATTAATTTGAAAAATTTGAAAATTTGAAAATGCCTAATCCCTATATTAGCTAATCAATATATTTACCTTATTACGTGGCACGGGCACAAGGATTCGAACCCTGATCAAAGGTTTTGGAGACCTCTATTCTACCATTGAACTATGCCCGTAGAAAAGAACTTACTTAAAACCAAATTAGCTAATTAGCAAATTTGCTAATTAGCTAATTTTAGTTCAAAGATATGATAATCTTATTTTATAATCTCTGTAACCTGTCCAGCACCTACTGTACGTCCACCTTCGCGAATTGCAAATTTCAATCCTTTTTCCATTGCAATCGGTTGAATCAATTTTACAGTAAGAGATGTATTATCACCTGGCATTACCATTTCCGTTCCTTCTGGCAATGTTACTTCTCCTGTTACGTCAGTAGTACGGAAATAAAACTGAGGCCGGTATTTATTAAAGAATGGGGTATGACGTCCACCTTCTTCTTTACTCAGTACGTAAACTTCACCTTTAAATTCTGTATGAGGAGTGATAGAACCTGGTTTACAAAGTACCATACCACGGCGAATTTGATTTTTTTCAATTCCACGAAGTAACAAACCTGCATTATCTCCTGCTTCACCCTGATCAAGTAATTTTTTAAACATTTCAACACCGGTAACGGTTGATGTCAATGGTTTCTCCATCAATCCTACGATTTCAACCGGTTCACCTACTTTGATACGTCCTCTTTCGATACGACCAGTAGCAACTGTACCGCGACCTGTGATTGAGAATACATCTTCAACAGACATTAAGAAAGGCTGATCAACCGGGCGTGGAGGTAATGGAATGTAAGTATCAACTGCTTCCATTAATTCATCAATCTTAGCAATCCATTTGTCGTCACCGGCCAAAGCACCTGTTGCAGAACCCTGAATGATTGGAGTGTTATCTCCGTCAAAACCGTAAGAAGTTAACAGCTCACGGATTTCCATTTCTACCAATTCCAATAATTCCGGATCATCAACCAAATCTACTTTGTTCATAAAAACTACAATACGCGGAACACCTACCTGGCGGGCTAAAAGAATGTGTTCTTTAGTTTGAGGCATAGGGCCGTCTGTTGCAGCAACCACTAATATTGCGCCGTCCATCTGGGCAGCACCAGTGATCATATTCTTTACATAATCGGCGTGACCGGGGCAATCCACGTGAGCATAGTGGCGGTTTGCTGTTGCATACTCAACGTGTGCTGTATTAATAGTGATACCCCTTTCTTTTTCTTCAGGAGCGCCATCAATATCTGCGTAATTCTTTTTTTCCGCTAAACCTTTTTTAGACAAAATATCGGTAATAGCGGCTGTAAGGGTTGTTTTACCGTGATCCACGTGGCCAATAGTGCCAATGTTAACGTGGGGTTTGTCCCTTTTGAAATTCTCTTTTGCCATTTTGTTTGTTTTTAATTTTTATTTTAAAAATTTTTCTCAACCCTATCCATTTCTTTTTTAAAAAATGAATTTTATTTATGAGCGGAAGACGAGGCTCGAACTCGCCACCTATAGCTTGGAAGGCTATCGCTCTACCAAATGAGCTACTTCCGCATGCAATTATTTTAACTTTCAACCATCAACTTTGAACTGTAGAGAGCTGTTGATGAGAATTGAACTCACGACCTCTTCCTTACCAAGGAAGTGCTCTACCCCTGAGCTACAACAGCTTGAAAGAAGTCAAACCAATCTATTTCAAAAAACTCTTTTTCTGTGGGCAGAGTAGGGTTCGAACCTACGTACTCGTGAGAGAACAGATTTACAGTCTGTCGCCTTTAACCACTCGGCCATCTGCCCTTAATTAATTCAGGAATAGTTTTTAATATAGATAAAAATCTAGTCCAGAATCACAATTTCTAACCTTTTCCAGAGCCAGTGGAGGGATTCGAACCCCCGACCAGCTGATTACAAATCAGCTGCTCTGGCCAACTGAGCTACACTGGCAGTTGCCGAAATACAGTCTTATAATGAGCTTTCCATAAAAATACCCCGCAAAGGGTTATTTTTTGGGAAGGCAAAGGTAATGGAAAATGTTTAATGGAAAAATTTTGAAAAGAAAATTTTATTGCCAATAAATGTATAATTATTTTCTTCTTTGAAGGCCTTTAAAAGTAAATAGCCTTCGTTTATCAGGAAGGCTATTTAAAAAAATATTCTAATTTGACTTAGGCTATCTTTTTTTCTTTTTTTCTTTTTATTTGAGTTATTACTGAATCCAAAGCCACATCGAAACTTTCTTCAAATGATTTTGAAGAATGCTTTACAAAAAAATTGTGTTTGGGAATATGCACTTGTATTTCGGCGATTTTGTCTTTAATATTATGTGCCACGTTATCCAACTTTAAAAATACATCTACCTTGGTGATTCGTTCATGAAACTGGTTAAGTTTAAAAATTTTTTTTTCAATAAATGCTACCAGTTTTGAGTCTGCTGCAAAATGCAAAGTTTGAATGTTTACGTTCATAGTAGTCTAAATTTAAAATGAGTAATAAAGAGTTGATGGAATAAAAAACAGAGGTGGTCAAGTCAGCAAAATTTATAAGTGAAAAATAAATTTTTTACTTGAATGAAGTTACATTCATTAACCCGTTTTTCAAAAAAAAATTAAAAAGATCTTCCTCTTTTTTAGGATTTAGGGTGAGCCTGCTTATGAATTTCTTTTAGCCTTTCAATGGTATTGTGCGTATAAATTTGAGTGGACGCGAGGCTGCTATGGCCCAGTAATTCTTTAATCGGATTTATTTGGGCACCATGATTTGTTAAATGCGTAGCAAAACTGTGGCGCAATACGTGTGGACTTTTTCTTTCGTTAGTAGAAACCTTGCTGAGATTGATTTTTACTACATTATAAACATATTTAGGGTCAAGATATTTCCCCTTTTTATTAACCAGGAGAAAATCTTCCGGTAATTCAGGGAACTGTTTCCTTTTCTCAGAAATGTATTCGTTAATAATTTTCAGCATTTCATTATTTACCGGAATTAATCTTTCTTTATTTCCCTTGCCCAAAACTTTTATTGTGCCGGAAAATTTATCAATATCGTTTTCTTTTAAATGAATTAATTCATTCCGCCTGATGCCGGTTTGATATAGTATTTCAAAGAGTAAAAAATTGGTTTTTCCTTCAAATGTTTCAGGAAAATAATCATGATTTAGTAGAATTTTGAGATCTTTTTCTTCAATAAACGATGGGAGTCGCCGGCTGATTTTAAGGGAGGAAATAGTAGCAACAGGACTTACAGGAATATTCTTCATTCTGAGCTGGTACTTAAAAAATGATTTCAGCGAAGATATTTTACGGTTAATTGTTTTTGATGAAGATTTATTTTCCTTTAAAGAAGCAAGCCAGGTGCGGATTATAGGCGGTGTTATTTCTTTTACATTGTTGATTTTGTATTCAAGAAAAATAAATTCAAAAAAAGCGGTGAGGTCATTTTGATAAGAAACAATTGTATTCTCTGAATACCTTTTTTGGAAAGTAAGATAATTTAGAAATTCCTGTATGGGATATGTTTCAGTTGAGGGCATAAAAAAATCCGGTAAGTGTGAAGTTACGAACTAAAACCTAACCGGAAATAATATATAAAAGTATTTTACTTAATTAAACTTCAATTTTGCCGCTGGCAATTTGTTGTTTGTAAACCGCTTTCAATACTTCACCACGCCTTCTGACTGAAGGTTTTGTGAAAGACTGGCGATCGCGAAGTTCTAACAGCGTACGGCTTTTTTCAAATTTCTTCTTGTACTTTTTAAGCGCTTTATCGATATTTTCGCAATCTTTTGAATCAATGATCAACATAAAATTTTACGTTTTTTTAAAGGACGGCGAAGATAAAGGAAATTTTTAAATTCAAAAACTTAAAAGCAGTAATTTTCTTAAAAAATTAAAATCAATTTCATGTTTACAGGCATCATAGAAGCACTGGGTGAAATAAAAGAAGTTTCAAAACATCAGTCAAATCGCATTTTTTATGTGAGAAGTGAACTATCTTCCGAATTAAAAATCGATGAAAGCCTGAGCCACAATGGTGTTTGTCTTACGGTAGAATATATTGACAATGATATTTATAGAATAACGGCAATAGAAGAGACTTTGAAAAAAACTAATGCCGGCAATTGGAAGACAAATGATTTAATAAACCTGGAACGAGCCATGAAAATCAATGACCGTCTAGATGGGCACATTGTTCAGGGACACATAGACGGAACAGGAATTTGTATCCATAAAGAAAATAAAGAAGGAAGCGTTGAATTCACTTTTCAATACAATGGAAATTTTGCGCCGCTAATTATAGAAAAAGGATCCATTTGTGTAAACGGCGTCAGTCTTACTGCTTTTAATGTTTCCGAAAATAATTTTACCGTTGCCATTATTCCTTACACCTTTGCCCATACCAACTTTAACTCCTTACAAAAAAATGATATAGTCAATCTTGAATTTGATATTCTCGGAAAATATGTACAACGCATGATGACAATGAAAAAATAAGTTTGTAGTAAACGAGCAAATAATAAAGATTCTTGTTCTTGTTTCAATAGAAGAAATCGCTATTAATATTGGAATTTTTATCGATGATGATAAATAAAATTTGTTTTATTGCTAAAATAATTAGTAATTTTATGCCAAATTTATTAACAAGAAAACTATTTTTTATGGACGCCACTTCTTTAATAAAAATCCCCGGATATAAATATAGTGAGTACTCGTTGGTATTAACCCCGCACACCGATTTGCGTGATAAAATTATGCAAGTAAAAAAAGAATTCTCCGAAAAGTATAAAACGTCTGTCGCGCTTTATTCCAAACCGCATATTACACTTGTAAATTTTGTTCAGTTTGAAATGATGGAAGAGCGATTGGTAAATCGTTTAAAAACAATTGCATCTAACTATTCCGCATTTAAAGTGGAATTAAAAGACTTTGGAAGTTTTCCGAGTCATACCATATATATAAATATCGAGTCAAAACAACAGGTTCAGAACTTAACCAGGCAATTAAGGCCGGCGCAGCAATTAATGACATTGAATAAAGAGAACAAGCCTCATTTTATTGATGATCCTCACTTAACAGTTGCAAGAAAATTATTGCCGTGGCAATATGAACAAGGGTGGCTTGATTACGGCCTCCGTCATTATAGGGGACGTTTTATGGCTGATGAAATGTGGCTATTAAAAAGATCTTTGGAAACTCAGCCTGACGGCCTCTATTTAGCTGGGAAATATCAGATTGTTCACCGATTTAAATTTTTGAATTTACCTGTTAAGAGTGCGCAGGGACAATTATTTTAATGATCTCTATCGGATTTGATAATTTAAAATTTTTTCCAATGAACAACAAACAATTAAAACAAGATCATTTCAAAGTTTCTCCTAGGGAAAAAGACGAAGAGGTGCAATATTTATCAGGTCGAGGCGCTCAATTTAATACGAAAAATAAGTTCCTCAAAAATCACGCGGCAAAAGAAGAGATTGAATCAATTGATGATTGGGAGGAAGCGAATTTAGGAACGCAATACCTTGAACAACAAACAAAAAGTATTGTAAATAAAGTGGACAGTCCTGATCTCGGTATGATGTACAGTATGAATCCTTACGCAGGCTGCGAACACGGTTGTATTTATTGCTATGCCCGAAATGTGCATGAATACTGGGGCTACAGTGCAGGTCTTGATTTTGAGAGGAAGATTATTATAAAAATAAATGCGCCACAAATACTCCGCAAAACTTTGACACATCCAAAATGGGATCCTCATCCGATCATGTTGAGTGGGAATACAGATTGTTATCAGCCTGCTGAACAGAAGTACAGATTAACAAGAGGCTTGCTGGAAGTATGTAATGAATTTAATCAGCCGGTCGGAATTCTTACCAAAAATTCCTGGATCATTAAGGATAAAGATATTTTGCAGGAAATGGCGAAAAAGAAACTGGTATCTGCTATGGTTTCTATAACATCTTTTAATGAAGAACTGCGAAGAGTGATGGAACCACGAACTGCGACTGCAAAACAACGTTTAAAAGTAATTGAAGAATTGAGTGCTGCCGGAGTTCATACGGGTGTTATGATGGGGCCAATGATTCCGGGATTAAACGAACATGAAATGCAGCGAATAATGAAAGAAGCCAGTGAAGCGGGTGCAACGTTTACGGCATACACTTTCATAAGGTTAAATGGTGCCATCAAATTTTTATTTCATGATTGGTTATATAAAAATTTTCCGGACAGGGCTGATAAAGTCTGGCACTTGATAGAGCAAAGCCATGATGGCAAAGTAAACGATACCCGCTGGGGATTACGAATGCGTGGCGAAGGAAGCATAGCCGATTTAGTTAATCAGCAATACAAAAAATATGGAAAATTGTATGGCATGAATGCAGAAAGATGGCAATTGAATACCGATCATTTTAGAAGGCCCGGCGATCAGGGAAAATTATTTTAAAAAAAATGTTTTGAGATCATTAGTAATAGGTTTTTATTATTCCTTGTTTTCTGTATAATTATTTGACACTAAGAATTTCAACGTTCAGGCAAAACGATTAATTTATAATAGTCATGCTTCTTTTTGAAATCGTGATTAACGTATCCCCCCAGCCCTTTGCTTTTATTTGCAAAATCAATCATTTTTCCCCATTCTTTATTATTCGAATTTAAATAATGGTAGACATCACTATTAAGGTATTCAATTTCAACAATCTTTAATCTCTTATCATAATCTATACTTAAAGCAGCCTCAGACGTTCCTTTTCTGAAGTTTTCAGTGCTTAGCCTTACGCCATATTTTTCCCGTAGCTTCATGCTAAAACTTACTTCAATTATTAAACCAGGTGGTAGGAAAAGCAAATTTAAAAACAGGTTTATTGTTCTTTTACTGATTAAAAACGATTTTTTTTAATCAAACCTTCACATAAATTTTCTTCTTATACAGCCACCAGCCTATGCTCCAGCAAATCAGCATATAAAAAATGGCAAACAAAAAAGATCCGAAAGCGCCGGGAGCAACTACCTGGAAAATAATTCTGTTTAAATAATTAAATAAACTTTCTGTAGGGCTTATATGCACCATAAAAAGTACAATTACCAAAAGCTCTGAAAGAATATAAATGAACAAAGGATTCCTGCCGAATATTTGAAAAAAATCTGACCAATGCAACGGATTCCATTTCTTCATTTCAAGAATATAAATAAGTGCAGAAATAATCATCAGATCAAGGCCTGAAGTAATCAACACAAACGAACTGCTCCATAATTTTTTATTAATCGGGAAAACAATATTCCAACATAAAGCAATAAAAATAAATAAAGCGCCGACAAGCATTAGTTTAGAAAGACATTCAAAGGATTTTCCTTTCTCCTGGATAAATTTCCCAGCAAAAAATCCAATGATCACATTTACTATTGCCGGCAATGTTCCGAGCCATCCTTCGGGATCAAAAGGAATTCCTTCGCCATGATACAGATGATTGTTTCCCATTAAAAATTTATCTAAATAAAGCCCGGCATTTCCCGACATGCTCAGCGGTTGCGAAGAATTTCCAAAAACAAGCAGCAACAACCAATATCCGAGTAATAATATTACGCTTACAATAATTACTTTTTTAGAAGATAAGTAATGAACCAATAACGAGCCGAAAAAATAACAAAGTGCTATACGCTGAAGAACGCCCATTATTCTGGTGTTTGCAATTGGTGCTCCGATAATTTCTCCTGCACTGTTCAATCGGAAAAACGGAAACCAATACATGAGATAACCGATTAAAAAAATTAGAATGGTTCGCTTAATTATTTTTGTAAGAAATGCGGAATTACTGATTAGGCTATACTTTTGTAATGAGAAACTCATCGCATTTCCGACCGCAAATAAGAAAGATGGAAATACAAGGTCAGTCGGTGTAAACCCGTGCCATGTTGCATGCTCCAGAGGAGGATAGGGAATTGCTCCACTTCCTGGCGTGTTCACAATAATCATAAAACAAATGGTCATTCCCCTGAAAACATCTAACGCTAAAAAGCGTTCTTTTAATAAACTCATAATTCAGAATTATTTTTTCTGATGAATAAATTACCGGTCAGTTATTTTTGAATTGATGATCGATTGACCATCAGGAGCGAACATCACAATTCCTTTTTTCTTTTGCAAAACTTTATTTGAATCCAGGTATTCGATGTCTAAAGAATAGCGGATTTGCTTTTTGAAATTTGAATCATTTTGAACTTCTACGGTATCTTCTTTAAAATCGGTAACATCAAAAGCACGGGCTCTGTGAAGTTTATTTTGAATTGCATCTTTGGCAATGATTTGTCTTTTATCGCTATCAAAACGGTGGTTTTCACAAGAGAAAAAAGTCGATGCAAAAAAGAAAAAAAGAAAAATTTTCTTCGTAAATTTTTGATTATTAAAATTCTTTCTCAAGAGTAAATGGTTTAGACTTTTTGAATAAACATCATGATTTCCATAAAGAGCCAGCGTAAATAATTTATTTTTAAACTAAAAACAAAAGCAGTTTAGAAAATAATTAATCCATATCAAATGTAAATAAATTATAAACACATTTTTGATTTTTTTATTTCGCAAATACTTCTCTTCCATCTTCTTTTCAAAAACCATTATTTTTACCGCAATTCTTTTATATGGGACCAGTGGCAGAAAATATCAAAACGTTTTTTGAAAGTTTCAATTCTGAAGCAATAATCGACATCGAAAAACTTCCAAAATCAGGAGGCGACCGGATTTATTTTCGTATTGTAACTGAGAAGAGTTCGTATATTGCCACCTACAATGAAAACCTGAAAGAATGTGAAACTTTTTTGTATTTCACAAAACATTTTTTAAAAATAAAAGCCCCGGTTCCACAGGTCTATTTCACGTCAGAAGATGGCAGAATGTATATTCAGCAAGATTTTGGCCCCGTTTCTTTATTAAATGAATTGGAAAAACACGGGCAAAATGATTATGTGTTTTCTTTGTTTAAAAAAAGTTTGAAAGCGCTTGCATGGCTGCAGATAAAAGGTTTTTCTAATCTGGATTATTCTTATTGCCTTACCTCAAAAGAATTTGGTAAACAAGCCATCTTGGCCGATCTTTTATACTTTAAATATTATTTTTTAGATACACTTAAGATTCCGTATGATAAAGAAAAACTGATTGAAGATTTTGAAGCGTTGAGCACGTATCTTACTCATGTAGAGCACAAATATTTTATGTTTCGCGATTTTCAAAGCCGCAATATTTGTGTTCAAAATAATGAAGTTCATTTTATAGATTACCAGGGCGGAATGAAGGGAGCTTTGCAATATGATGTGGCGTCGCTTTTATGGCAGGCGCGAGCGAATCTTTCAGATGATTGGAAAAATTCCTTGCTGGAATATTACATGGATTGTGCAGGTGAAATCTCAGAAAAGCCAATTGACCGGAATCGTTTTGTAAACCAATATAACGGATATGTTTTGATCAGGCTGATGCAGGTTTTAGGTGCTTATGGCTTTCGCGGTTTGTTTGAAAGAAAAGCTCAATTTCTAACCAGTATTCCGCTTGCGCTTACCAACATTAAATGGTTTATTGAAAACAAAAAAATGGGAATCGCTTTGCCGGAATATGAACGCATTTTAAATCTTATCGTTGAGGATGAAATTATAAACCGGTTTCGTCCTTTGCAGGCAAATGAATCAACGCCGTTGGTGGTTACCATCAATAGTTTTTCATATTTAAGAAGCGGTTATCCAAAGGAAAAAAGCAGAAATGGCGGTGGATTTGTTTTTGATTGCCGTGGAATGTTGAATCCTGGCCGGTTCAAGGAATTTAAAATGCTGAATGGAAGAGATAAACCAGTGATTGATTTCCTGGAACAGCAAACAGAAATGCCGGATTTTTTAAACAGTGTTTATAACATTGTTGATATTTCTGTAGAAGATTATATCAAAAGGAATTTTGATTCTCTAACAATTAGTTTTGGCTGCACCGGAGGCCAGCATCGTAGTGTTTATGCAGCAGATTCTTTGGCCCGTTATCTTCGGAATAAATTCAAAGTAAAAATTAAATTGAATCACATCGAACAGGATATTCATGAACAAAAAGGGTTTTAAAAAAGCTTTTTTAATTCGTGCAATTCGTGATAGAAATTCGTGTTGTTAATCTAAAAACTGTGTAATCAAATTTCAATAAATGAAAGCAATGATTCTTGCTGCGGGTTTCGGTACCCGGCTGAAACCTTTTACTGATAAACATCCTAAGGCGTTGGCAGTTGTAGGCGGCAAAACAATTTTGCAAAGAAATATTGAGTACCTCGCAGCTTTTGGGATAAAAGATGTGATTGTAAACGTGCATCATTTTGCCAATCAGATTATTGATTTAATAAAAGAAAATAATGGATTTGGAAGCAACATAACTTTTTCTGATGAAACGAATGAAGTACTCGAAACCGGTGGTGGAATAAAAAAAGCTGCCTGGTTTTTTGAAAAAGATGACGAGCCTTTTGTGGTGATGAATGTTGATGTTTTAACCGATATGAATTTGAAAGAAATGATTTTTGAACAGAAAAAAAATAATCCGATTGCAACGCTTGCTGTTACATCTCGCAAAACTTCGCGCTACTTTTTATTTGACGAAAAAAATTATTTAGGCGGATGGAAAAATGAAAAAACCGGCGAGCAAAAAATTAGCAGAAATTCAGGAAAATATTTTCAAAAAGCATTCAGCGGTGTCCATGTTATTTCGCCAAAAATATTTCCCTTAATTAAAATGAGTGGAAAATTTTCTATGGTAGATGTTTATCTTCAATTGGCTAAAACACAAATTATTGCTGCGTTTGATCACAGCGGTTCAAAATTTATCGATGTAGGAAAACCGGAAAGTATTTTGAGAGCAGAAGAGATGTTTCTTTAAATTTATATTTGTAGATCAGATTACTTTACATTAACTTTTAAATCTTTCATTGTCTTCATCCTTTCTAAGAATATAAAATGAGATTATTTGTTGGTTTACTGTAAAATATCCCAATTTCTATCAATCTCTATTTCTTCGCATCAAACAAGCTACTTTTCGGAACCACTTTCACTTTATCGCCGTCATTTAATGTTTTTGAAACCACATCGTAAGGGCCTGTAACTACTTCCTGGCCTTCTTTTAAGCCATCTGTAATTTCTATATAATTAATATCCTGGATGTCTGTTTTTACTTTTTGCTTTTTTACTTTTCCATCGGCCTGCATCACAAAAACTACAATATCCAGATCATTACTTCCTGAATTATTAGTGACGCTCGTTTCATTGTTTGTGTTAGAATTTTTTCCAACTTTATTCCCTGTTGAATCATTTTTTTCGCGCGTTGTTACAGCATTTATCGGAATCGATAAAACATTGGTATGCGTCTTGGTTTGTATATCTGCGCTGGCACTCATTCCCGGCCGAAAAGGAAATCTTTTTTTATGAGCCGGATCTATCAGATCTTTATAGGAATCAGGATTTAAGCGGATATAAACTTTATAATTAGTAACATCAGTACTCGTGTTTGATAAATCATTTGCGGTGGCTGCACCATTATTGCTGCTCGCGATTTGCGTTACCACACCGGTAAATTTTCTATCATTATAAGCGTCAACTTCAATGGTGGCACTGTCTCCAAGGCGAACTTTAGGAACATCATTTTCGCCCACATCCACACGGACTTCTATTTTATCCATATCTGCAATGCGCATCATTTCTGTTCCGGCCATCATCGAACTTCCCACAACGCGCTCACCTTTTTTTACACTTAGTAAAGAGACAATTCCATCCATAGGTGCTCTCAAGGTGGCCAGGCTAATATCTTTATTTGCTTTTTGCAAAGCGGCTCTTGCACTTTGTACGGATGCGCTGCTTCCTTTAATTCCTGCCTGCGCAGCGTTCAGATTTGCCTGAGCTGTTTTGTAAGCGGCATCAGCAGTATTAAATTCATTCCTCGAAATCACTTTTTGATCATACAGTTGTTTCTGCATATCGTAGGTTTTTTTCGCCTGATCAAGTTGCGCTTCTAACGCCCCAAGCGAAGCTTGCGCATCGGCCATCTGCGCAACCTGTTGATTTACAATTGCCGCAGCCTGGTCGCGCTGAGTTACATAAATATCGCCATAAATTTTTGCAAGAACCTCTCCTTTCTTCACACTGTCACCCTCGGCCACATCCAGTTCTACGATTTCACCAGAAATATCAGGGCTTAATTTTACCTCCACTTCAGGATATATTTTTCCGCTGGCATTTACCGTTTCTACAATTGTTCTTTTAGTAACTTTTTCCGTCGTAACCTTTATGCCTTCGTCTTTTCCGATGACACCAGCCTTCTTCAAAATTATCAGGAGCACTATCAGAATGACTAAACTAATTATTATCCATTTAAGCGTTTTGTTCATATTTTCCCGTTTCGTATTTATAATATTGGTTCGTTCTTTTTTTGAATAAAATTAAAATTTTAAACCCGCTCCTTTATAATATTCCAGGACTTTCATTTTAAATACATAATCAAATTGATTTAAAGCGTACTGAAGTTTTGTAGTAAATAAATTATTTTGATTGGTGACTAATTCAAGTGTTCCGATCATTCCAACCGTGTATCTCGTCAATGTGTAATCATATGTCTTTTGTGCAGCCTGTACTGCTTTTTCGGAAGAGGTAAGTTTTGCCAAAGCCACTACAGCCGCGTTATACGCCTGATAAATATTTTGCTTCAAAGTTTTATTATCAAGATCTATCTGGTACTCAAGATTTTTAATATTGATTTTTGATTTCTTATAATTTGCCTTCGCCTGCCAGCCGTTAAAAATAGGAACAGAAAGACTAAGCCCAATTGATTGTCCAAAATTATTGTTGAATTGCGTTCCAAAAGGTTCGGAGGTTATATAACCGTTTTGTACACCATTTTTATACACCGGTTTTTGAACATCAATAAAGCCGCCGGAATTATCCCTCACCACTAATCCGCTTGGAGCATATCCGCTAAATACCTGGGTGAATAAAGGGGTACGAAAATATCCGTAGCTGGAACCGAGGTTCCCAAAAGCGGAAATAGCCGGATAAAGCGTCCCTTTTGCTGCCAGGCTATTTTTTTCTGCAGCATTCAGATTGTACTCATTCATTTTTTGTTGAGGCTGGCTTGCTAACGCTGATGCATAAACACTTTCGGGTTGCAATTCACCAATGGGCATAACAGGAATTTGTTCCATTGCCGGTTCTGCAATATCAAAAGAATCAGCCGCATCAATATTCATGTACGCTTTCAAAACGTATTTTGCCTGTGCTACATTCCCAGTCGCGGTAATCAGATTTGCGGTATCATTTGCTAGTTGCGATTCGAGTTCGGTAGCATTAAATTCGGCCATTGTGCCTGCATCTACCTGTTTAATTACCAACTCTAATTGAGAACGCGACTGTTTAACCTGAACCTCAGCAATCTGCTCCTGTTCACGCGCCAGCAATATTTGCAGATAAGAATTTGCTACCGTTAAAGCAATATCATTTTTTAATTTATCGGTTGCCGCGTTGGCCGCCATGGCTGACCATTGATTGGCAAGTATGGTATTCTTTTTTGAAAACCAATTAAAGATTTGTACGCTTGATTGCAGATTTAGATTTACCGAAAAATAGTTTTGATTTTCCAAAATGCCGGTAGAAGGATCCTGCGATTTTCCATAGCTCAATCCGTCACTATTCGAAAGGTTTAAAGAAGGTATTTGAGAAAGTTTGCTTTGTTTATAATTAATTGCTGAAACATCAGCCTGCAAAGCGCTTTGCCTTACAGAAATATTGTTTTCCATAGCATATTTCACGCATTCTATTAATGTCCATTTCTTCTGAGAATACCCAAATATTGATAAGAAAAGAAAGATGATTAGTAGTTCGATTTTGATATACATAAAACAAAAATAATGATTTGGGTGCTTTAAAAAATAAGAGTTGGATAAGTGGTAAATTAATTCGATTAATTAATTTTGAAGATAGGTGAATTTTCCGATTTTCAAATAAAGTTCGATCTCATTTTACAACTTTTACCACATAATATTTGGAGAAAGCAAACAAGAATCTTAGTTATTTCTTTGTTTACTGAAAAAGATGATTATTCTAAACTGTTGTTTTCAAGAACTTCTAAACCTTAGTCTCACTCATCGCCTCGAATCCCCTTTCCAAATCTTCAATAATATATTGCGGATCTTCAAGCCCAACATACATTCTCAGCTTTCGCTGGTCTTTATTATTTGCATCAAAATCTTCTTCTTTTATGGAAGCACAGTTTGGCATAATTAAAGATTCATAACCACCCCAACTTACAGCCATGATAATATGTTGCAGGCTTTCACAAAAATTTTCTATCTTTTTTATTGAATCAGTTTTCAAATAAAAAGAAAATAAGCCACAGGCGCCATCCATTTGTTTTTTTGCCAGGTCATATTGAGGAAAATCTTTGTCGAAAGGGAAAGTCAGATCTTCAACCCGTTCATGATTTTTTAAATAATTTACCACTATTTGGGTTGTTTCCGAAATGCGTGAGAGCCTTACTGGCAGCGTTCTTAAGCCGCGTATCAACAGCCATGCATTAAAAGGTGTAGTACCGATTCCCATATTCATATACTCGCTGCTGAAGATTTTTTTTACCATTGCTTTTGTACCGCTTAACACACCAGCAACCACATCGCTATGGCCATTAATATATTTTGTTGCGCTTTGCAAAACCAGGTCAATCCCATATTCTATTGGCCTTTGATTCAAAGGCGTGCAATAACTATTATCACAAATCGTAACTATTTTTTTTGACCTTGCTAATTTGGCAACTGCTTCCAAATCCTGTAAATAAAAACTCCAGCTATTAGGCGATTCCAGATAAATTAATGTTGTATTACGCTGAATGGCGTTTTCAAAATTTTCAATCTTTCTTCCATCAACATAGGTAACTGTTACATTAAATCTTGGCAAAACATTATTAAACATTTTTTGCGCCCAAGTATACGGTTTTTCAACAGAAATAATATGATCGCCACTTTTTATATTCGCAAATACAGCCGTGAAAATTGCCGCAGCGCCGCTGTTAAAAACAAGACAATCTTCTGCACAATCAAGTGCAGCAAGCTTTTGAGATAAAATCTGAACGGTGGGATTTAAGCCGCGGCTATAAAGATATCGCGATGATTCATTTTCCAACGCATCCCTGAAATCGGCCACTTTTTTAAATGCAAAATTGCTGGTTTGCATAATGGGCGGAGCGATAGCATTAAAATAATCTTCCCGGTCTTCGCCTAATTCGTTCAAAATATTCGAAACTATTTTTGGATCTGTCATTTCCTTTTAATTTTTTTTCCTTTTTTATTTTTAATGCTGAAGTTCCACATACTGATCACAAATGTTGCCAAAAGTTCCAGGTTCACAAAAGAATTTTCTTAGAAAATAATTGCCGCAACTTGATAAAAGGAAGATAAAAAATATTTGGAGTTACTTTTGTGGTTGTTAATTAATGTTCTAATGAAAATTCTTTTAATAATTTTTCTATTCATCGCCGGTTCTGTAACTGCTCAAACGGTCCCTGATCTTGATTCTTCACAAATCTTGGAAAATGTAATTATCAAAGCTTATGAAAATAATCGAAAATTAATTGATGTTCCGGCACCTATAAGCCTGGTAACAAACACAGATTTGAACCGTTACAACAATACAAATATTATTGACGCACTAAATACCAAACCCGGTGTCAGAATGGATCAGCGCTCGCCGGGAAGTTATCGTCTGAGTATTCGCGGCAGTTCCTTGCGTTCGCCTTTTGGAGTTAGAAATGTGAAAGTTTATTATGATGGAATTCCTTATACAGATCCCGGAGGAAACACGTATTTGAATCAACTCGGCTTTTATAATATTCAATCTGTTGAAATTATTAAAGGACCTGCAAGCAGTTTGTATGGCGCAGGGAACGGCGGTGTTTTATTGATCAGAAATGATGTAGGAAAATTTTATCCGGGCGTTTCTGTTTCTTATAATTTGGGAAGTTATGATCTGAATAATCTGAATCTTAATTTTGGTTTTGGAAATGAAGACTCGCACAATACGATAAATTATCAGCATCTTACCAGCGATGGCTATAGAGATCACACGGCTATGCGACGCGATGTATTGACATGGGATGCGGTTTTAAAATCGAATGAAAAACAAGAATTACAGGCACATTTTTTATTCGGTGATTTGTATTATCAAACCCCCGGAGCGCTTACAAAAGCAGAGTATGATTTGAATGCAAAATCTGCAAGGCCTGCTGTGGGAGTATCTCCCAGTGCTGATCAGGCACAAGCCGCCATTTATCAAAAAACATTTTTAGCAGGCTTTTCTTATGATACAAAAATCAATGAGCATTGGAAAAATACCACGAATGTTTATGGTGCTTATTCCCAAATGCGAAATCCGAATTTCAGAAATTACAGCCGCACCTCTGAGCCGCATTTTGGCGGAAGAACGGTATTTGAATTCACTAAACAAGAGTCTAAAACTATATGGACCTTTCATGGCGGTGCAGAATTTCAGCAAAGTTTTAATACACAGAGAGTATATAATAATAATAATGGCGAAACCGGCGCTTTACAAAGTGATGATGAGATTTATAACAACCAGGGTTTTATTTTTTTGCAGGGAATTGGAGAGTTTACAAATGGTTGGATCGCAACTGCGGGAGCGAGTATTAATAAACTGGGTCTTGATTTTAAGAGGTTTTCTGAGACACCAACGGTCATGCACACACGAAATTTTAAGAATGAAATTACACCACGGTTTGCTTTATTAAAAAAGCTGGATAAAACGGTTTCTTTATATGGAAGTATTGCAAGAGGTTTTTCTGCGCCAACCACTTCCGAAGTATTGCCATCAACAAATAATTTTAATACGGGCTTGCAGGCTGAAAGCGGCATCGATTATGAGTTTGGAGCAAGGGGGAGTATTGTGAAAAATAAATTATACTTTGATATAAATGCCTTTTTTTATCAACTAAAAAATGCAATTGTTCAGCGGCGCGATATGACAGGGGCAGATTATTTTGACAACGCAGGTTCAGCGAAACAAAATGGGTTGGAAACTTATTTTTCGTATGAATTAATTAATAATCCGCTCGATTTTTTCGATCATATTTTTTTACATGCCAGCAACACCTGGAATAATTTTCATTACAAAGAATTCAAACAAATAGACAATGATTTTTCAGGAAATAAATTGCCGGGAGTTGCATCTCAAACGATTGCAGCAGGAATTGATATCAATACAAAAGCTGGGCTTTATACAAATGCTACATTCTTTTACAGCAGCAGCATTGCGCTGGATGATGCCAACACAGATTATGCAAATCCTTACGATTTATTGGGATTGAGAATCGGCTATAAAAATTATTTATCAAAGCAAATCCGTTTAGAAATTTTTGCAGGAGCAGAAAATATTTTTAATGAAAAATATAGTTTGGGAAATGATATAAATGCTTTTGGTGGACGCTATTACAATGTGGCTGAAGGGAGAAATTTTTATACGGGAATGATCTTTAAATTTAATAAAATGTAGATGTGCAAACGTCCGGTAAGAAGATTTAAATACTTACGGTCTTCTAACAATTACTCCCCGTTGCACTTATTAACTTACGTTTTATAAATCCTTATCCATACAATTCAAAATGAATAAGTTTTTTATCGTATCCCATCTCAACAATTTTTTTCCGGGCATCATCAATCATAAACTTCCAACCACACAAATAAAAAGCTGCCGGTTTTAAATCTTCCATATTTTTACACCCTTCATTATTTTTTTTGCAAATTTCTTCATACAAATTATGAACGTAACCCATCTGCCCACTCCAATTCTCACGGCTAAGTGTGGGTATAAAAGAAAAAGATTCCAAATTATTTTCAAGCGCTTTCATTTCGCCATAATACAATAAATCCTTTTGAGTGCGGCAACCATAAATCAAATAAAGATTTTTATGAGCAATAGCATGCAGCTTTATATAATTCAGCATACTTCTGAATGGTGCAATTCCCGTCCCTGTACAAATAAAAAATAAATCTTTTTCAATTATTTCAGGCAAAGTGAAAACTCCCTGCGGCCCCCGAAAGGTAAGCTCAGAGCCAACCCTCACATCAGTAAACAAATAAGTTGATCCGGCGCCACCTTCCAATAAAACGACCAATAATTCAAAAATATTCGTTTCATCCGGCCAGCTTGAAATTGAATAACTGCGCCATCTTTTATTCCTCTGTTCATGAATCGGAAGGTCGACTGTAACAAATTGCCCTGCTTTAAAATCAAATGATTCCATTTGATTTACACGAATAAAAAAACGTTTCGTATTATAGGTTTCATCCTCAATCCGAATGACAGTACCGGTGCGCCAGGGTTCTAATGACATGGGGAGAATTTTTAGTAAAATACAAATGATATTTTGAATGAAAAATTAAATGTAAAGAGATGTTATAAAAAACAGGAATACCGTTACATTTCTAAGATAAGAAAAATCAAAATGTTACCTTTGCATTCTTTTAGAAAAAGGATGATGGATGAATCTTGACGTGTTGATGAGTAGTTATTCAAATGATTCCCGCATTTTTGCAATTGCGGATAAAATCTTATTGTCCGAGCCGCAACATATCCATCTTTCGGGCTTACATGGAAGTGCTTCTCAATTTATTTTTTCAGCAGTTTTTAATCATTCCATTTCCTCACAGCTAAATCATTTGGTCATTTTAAGAGATGCGGAAGAAGCCGCTTATTTTCATAACACCGTTGAAAATATTACCAAGGCTTTAGATGTTTTTTATTTCCCTTCCTCATTTAAAAATAAAAAGAATTTCCATCTGCTAAACAGCAGCCATGTAATGTTGAGAACGGAGGCATTAACAAAATTAAGTGCCGATGGAAACAGGAAAGTTATAGTCACTTATCCTGAAGCGCTTTTCGAAAAAGTTGTTTTATCAAAAACACTTTCTGAAAATATTATTTCTTTCAAACAAGGCGAAACAATTAAAGTGGATGAATTGCTGAAACGATTTGTTGATTACGGTTTCAGCCGAAGCGATTTCGTTTATGAACCGGGGCAATTTGCTGTTCGCGGTGGTATTCTTGATGTTTATTCTTATGGAAATGAAAAACCTTATCGCATTGAATTATTTGGAAATGAGATTGATAGTATCCGCTTGTTTGATCCGGAAACACAATTGAGTGAACGTAAGCTTTTGCGGGTAAATATTATTCCAAATGTAGAAACTCAATTTACGAGTGGAGAAAAAGTTTCACTTTTAAATTTTCTACCGGAAAACACGGTCGTGTGGAGTGAAGATTGGGAATTTATAAAACAGATAATTGAGCAACAGCAGCAAGATCTGGAAGTGGCATTCCGAAATCAACAATTGGGAATCGTTACTAAGGTAACAGCAAACAACGACGAAGATGAATTGAATGAAATAAGAGAAATCTCAAAAGAAGATTTCATTTATGCATCAGCGTTAGAAGAACAAATTAAGCAACGGCATATTATTGAGTTTGGAAATAAAAAATATTTCTCAAAGGAAAATGGAATTTCTTTTTCTATTCAGCAACAGCCTGCATTCAACAGGCAATTTAAACTGTTGATTGAAAATTTGAAATCGTTTGAAACGAAACAATATAACCTTTTTATTTTCGCTGAAAATCCGAAGCAGTTAGAGCGGTTACATTCCATTTTCAACGATCAGAATACAGAAATAAAATTTGTTCCAATTGCGGTTTCTATTCACGAAGGTTTTATTGATAACGATTTAAAAATCGTTTGTTATACTGATCATGAAATTTTTCAGCGATATCATAAATACCGGGTAAAGCAGGCTTTCAATAAAAATAAAGCACTGACTTTAAAAATGCTCCGTGAACTGCAACCAGGTGATTATATAACGCATATAGATCATGGAGTTGGCGTGTTTAGCGGATTGCAGAAGATTGAAACAAATGGTGTGGTGCAGGAAGCAGTGAGAATTATTTATAAAGACAAAGATCTGTTATATGTAAATATTTCTTCTCTTCATAAAATAAGCAAGTACAGTGGTAAAGAAGGAACGGTTCCAAAAATGAATAAATTAGGAAGCGATGTGTGGAACAAATTAAAAGATAAAACAAAGAAACAGGTAAAAGATATTGCAACTGATTTGATAAAGTTATACGCTGAAAGAAAGAGTCACAAAGGGTTTGCTCATTCTCAGGATAATTATATGCAAACCGAATTGGAGTCTTCTTTCCTTTATGAAGACACGCCGGATCAGAGCAAAGCTGTGACTGACGTAAAATTAGATATGGAAAAAGAATCGCCAATGGATCGGTTGGTTTGTGGCGATGTAGGATTTGGAAAAACTGAAGTGGCAATACGAGCAGCTTTTAAAAGTAATCTTGACGGCAAGCAGGCTGCTGTATTGGTTCCTACCACAATTCTTGCCTATCAGCATTATAAAACTTTCAATGAAAGGTTGAGCGATTTTCCTGTAACAGTTGATTACTTAAACCGTTTCAAAACATCAAAAGAAAAGAAAGAAACTTTGCAAAGATTGCAGGAAGGGAAGATTGATATCATCATTGGCACCCACGCTTTGCTGAGCAAAGATGTAAAGTTTAAAGATCTTGGTTTGATGGTGATTGATGAAGAACAAAAATTTGGCGTAGCTGCAAAAGAAAAATTAAAACAACTGCGGACAACAGTAGATTCTTTGACACTAACAGCAACGCCTATTCCAAGAACTTTGCAATTCAGTTTAATGGGCGCACGCGACCTAAGTATCATCAATACTCCGCCTCCAAATCGTCAGCCGATTCAAACGGAAGTGCATGTTTTTGATCAGGACTTCATTCGAGATGCAATTTATTATGAAGTAGAAAGAGGCGGCCAGGTTTTCTTCATTCAAAATCGTGTAAAAGGTTTACTGGAAATGAAAACATTGATCCAGGGATTATGCCCTGATCTAAGCATTGCTTATGCGCACGGACAATTGGAAGGTGGGAAATTAGAAGAGACAATTATGGATTTTATTGACCATAAATACGACGTATTAATTTGTACGAACATTATAGAAAGCGGCGTTGATATTCCAAACGTAAATACGATCATTATCAACAATGCACATCATTTTGGATTGAGTGATTTGCACCAGCTTCGTGGCAGAGTAGGAAGAAGTAATAAGAAAGCTTTTTGTTATTTACTGGCTCCGCCGATGAGTACGTTGACAACGGATAGCCGCAAACGCTTGACAACTTTAGAACAATACAGCGACCTTGGAAGTGGTTTCCAGATTGCCATGCGCGATTTGGACATTCGCGGAGCAGGAAATATGCTGGGCGGCGAACAAAGTGGTTTTATTGCAGAAATTGGTTTTGAAATGTACCAAAAAATTCTCGACGAGGCCATACGTGAATTGAAACGCACAGAATTTAAAGAAGTGTTTAAAGAAGAAATTCAGAAGCAGGATGATTATGTTTCTGATTGTACCATTGATACCGATCTGGAAATTTTAATTCCGGATGAATATGTAGAAAGCATCACAGAAAGGTTAACCCTTTATTCGCGGTTAGATAATTGTGAAAATGAAAAAGACCTTGAAGAATTACATGAAGAACTGATTGACCGGTTCGGCCAGATTCCTTCTCAGGTTGAAGATTTATTTGCAACAGTCCGTTGCCGCAAAATAGCTGTGGAATTGGGCTTTGAAAAACTCATTCTAAAAAATGAGCACCTCAAATGTTTCTTTGTTGCCAATCCCGAGTCTTCTTATTTCAGCAGTAAAACTTTTGAAAGAATTTTGGATTTCATCCAAACAAAAACTGCCAAAGCCAAATTGAAACAGATCGGCAGAAATGGAATTTTAATTGTAAATGATGTTAAAAGTATGAAAGGACTGTATCATTTCTTAAAGCAGATGGAAGCGAATCTGGTGAATGAAATGGTATAAATTTATTTTCGTGTAATCATCACCGTTAGTTAATAGCATTGTTTTCTTGCATCGCTCTTCCAATTCTTTCTTTGAGTGTTTCATAATCTGTATATCCTTCAGCAATTTTATAAAATTTATTATCAGTTAACTGCAAAAATACCGCAGGAAAGCCGGTTACATTCAATTGTGTGCAAAAATCAAATTCATAATATGCCCGCTCTTTATACTCTTCATCTTCCAGCTTTTCATAAAATTCTTCAGCAGGAATATTGTATTTATCCAACAACAAACGGTAAGCTTCATCGTCTGTAAGATCGCGTCCTTCAAAGTGAAGCGCGTATTGAAGATCTCCTGCAAAGCTTATTTGCTTATCCGGATAGTAATCTTTAAAAACACAAAGTGCAATTGCCGGCTTTTCTGAATTAGGAAACCAATCGCTTGCCTCCGGATGTTTGATATGCCAGAGATAATCTTCGCCAAATTTTATGCCGGTGGTTTCTTCTACACGTTTATAAGCGCTTTCAATATATTTGGCTGTAGCGCTGATTGCCACTGGCTCTTCAGGCAATATCATGCCTCCGGAGAGCACTTCAAAATTTAATTTATTTTTATATTCAGAATTGATTTTTTTAATTACTTCACTAAAGCCATAGCACCAACCGCAATAGGCATCGTAACAATAAATTAAAGTTGTCATTCGAATAATTTTTACTTATAGAACTTTTTTTCTGTGTCAATAACTCTGCCGGAGTTTGAAAATTTTATTAATAATCTCGATCGTTTTCAAAGACAAAGGTAATTCGTTAAGCACGGTATGTTTTGCATCTTTAAAATACTAAATAAGAATTGCCAATATTTATTTGTTTACTATAAATATTTTTTTAATAATTCTATTGTATATTTATAAGCAATACCAATTACTAATGTTTCGAAATAAAAATGCGATATTTTTTATTATTGGTTCGTTCCTTTTATCAGGTAATTATTCTTCCGCGCAATCTATCAGCAAAGCGGTTGTTATCAATTCTGACAAAGGCCTTTCGCAAAATTCAGTTTACGCAATTTGCAAAGATTCCAAGGGATTTTTGTGGATCGGCACGGGCGATGGATTGAACCGGTATGATGGAAAAGAATTTGTTGTTTTTAGAAACTCGCTTGATCCAAAACACTCCTTAAAAGGATTTTATATCAATTACAAAATGCAGGAAGATAACCGGCATTGCCTTTGGTTTAGCACAGAAAGAAATCTCGTAGAATATAACCAGGTAACACAAACTTTCACTGATATTATTCCTTTCAATTTGCTGGGAAATAAAACAATTGTTTCGATAGATACTTTGCAAAATACCATATGGTTTATTACCGCAGGAAAATGTTTATACAGTTACAACTATATCGCTAAATCTTTTCAACAATATAATTTCCCATTAAAAGATTTTGAAAAAAATCCTTTCTTCGCTTCTTATGGAATTGATGATTCAAAAGGAAATATCTGGATTACTTCTTCAAACGGATTATTCTGTTTTAATAAAAAGAACTCTTCATGGCAGCATTTTTTAAAAGACAAAAAAATCAATGAAGCGTGTATAGATATTTATGGCAAAATCTGGCTTATAAATAATGATTCAGTTTCTTCTTATGATCCCCGACAATTAACGTTTATCAATTATAAGAATAATTTCTCAGAATTTCCATCTTACATTTCTATAACATCGGATAATAAAGGAAAAATATGGATCGGTACGCTAGACGGGAATCTTTATTATAGCGAAAACAATAAAAAAGAATTGGATTTTGCGGGGAATATCAACATAATGACAGGCTCGCAAAACACTCTTGAAATGCGATGCCTTTATTTTGACTCATCAAATTTATTATGGATTGGAACAGAAGGCGGGGGAGTTGTAAAGCTTGATTTGAATCCCGTAAATTTTAATAACTATCCGTCGGAAATTCATTTTCCGCTAAATTCATTGTACATAAAAAGTTTGCTTTGTGACGATGATGGAAAAGTGTGGCTTGGTACATTTAAAAAATGGATTTATATTTTCGATACTAAAAGCCAGGTAGCGATAAAACTGCCTCTTCCAAAAACTAAGAATCTCGGAAAAAATATTGGCACTGTTTATTCCATTAAAAAAGATATCCAAGGAATTTACTGGATTGCTTACAACGGAATTCTGATTGCTTATAACAAAAAAAGTAACCGGTTCTTTTTTCATCCGATTCCGATGAATCAAAATGAAAATTATTCGCAAATAAACCATATTGAAATTGAAAATAAGCATTTATTTCTTTCAACAGTTACCGGCTTGTACAAGGCGACAACAAGCCAGAAAGGGCGGCAGGTAAGCTTTTCAAAGATTTATAATGAGGCGTTATCTGAAAGCTTAATCACCGAAGAAGGCGCCATATGGGCGAGTTCTCTTTATTCTGGGTTGATAAAAGTTCTTCCACAAGTAAAAAAACCACTGCAGAAACTGGCTTCCGAAAACGGCATCCGATGTATGGTGGAAGATAAAGAACATAAAATAATTTGGGCCGCATCACAAACCGGATTACTTGCTTACCATTTGCCATCCGGAAAATTAAAATTCTATGATGAACGTAATGGATTATTAAATGGGTATTTATATGGAATTATAAAAAATGGAAACGAGATTTGGGTCAGTTCAAATAAAGGAATTGCAAAAGGAATGCTGATCTTTAAAACTGATGAAGTCTTTCCTGAAATTTCTTTCAAATGTTATACAAAAAATGATGGATTACAAAGCAATGAATTTAATACAGGCGCTTATGACCAATCGCCAAACGGAACCATATTTTTTGGCGGCATCCATGGGTTAAATTGGTTTGAGCCATCTAAAATGTTTACCAATCATCACAAGCCTTCAGTGGCTATTACCGGTTTTAAGATCAATGATAAATCGTATGAGAAAACACCTGCCGTCGAATATTTAAAAGACATAACGACGACTTACAATAACAACACTTTCACGATAAAATTTATTGGCCTCGAATTTAGTAATCCGGAAAGCATTCATTACCGTTTTAAATTGGAAGGTCTTGAAACCACATGGACAGATGACCAGAATTCGCGCGAGGTAAGATATGCAAACCTTCCTGCCGGGAAATATACTTTCAAAGTTATTGCAGCCAATTCTGATAACGTTTTAAGCGATGAAACTACACTGGCGATTTATATTCTTCCGCCATTTTATCAAACATGGTGGTTTCGTGTATGCATGGCCGTTAGTATCCTTTTTATCATTGTTTTTATTACAAAAAAAGCTTCACAATTCAAATTAAAAAACCGCATTCGTACGCTCGAAAAAGAAAAAGCACTTGAAGAAGAACGGCACAGAATTTCCAAAGAAATGCACGACGATCTTGGTGCCGGCCTTACTCAAATTTCATTGATCAGTGAAGCTGCAAAAAGAAGAAATAAAGAAGGAAGATTCCCGCGAGAAGAATTGAATGACATTTCTGAAACATCTAAACAGCTTATAGAAAATGTAAGTGAAATAATTTGGGCAATGAATCCGGACTTTGACACTTTATCGGGAATGATTGCGTATTTGCGCGAGCAGATCAGCAAATTGTTGGAGTATTCCAGCAAAAAATTCCATTTACAAATACCGGAAGATTTTGTAGATATAAATATCACCAACATAAGAAGAAAAAACATTTTAATGTTGGTAAAAGAAGCGGTGAACAATGCCATAAAACACAGCAACGCAAGCTCTGTTGATATTACAATTGTTTTAAAAAATAATCGCTTCGAAATAAAAATCACAGATGATGGAAATGGCTTCGATGTAAATAAAAATTCAGCAGGAAACGGGCTTAAAAATTATTCTTACCGAAGTGCTTTATTAGGCGGCACCGCAAAAGTAAATTCAAACGAAAAAGGAACGGAAGTTTATTTCGATATTCCTTTAATTGGCTAATACTACTTTAATCACATTTCAATTTCAGAATCTTTAATCGAACTTTGAAACAACATGCATTCATTAGCGATCATAGAAGATAATTCTACCGTGCTTAATTACCTGGCGCAAATTATCGGCGATGCATTTTCTGATGCAGAAATAAGTTTATTTAATAATGGCGAAGATGCATCAAAAATACTGGAGACAAAAAAAGTAGAGATGGGTTTATTTGATATAAAACTTCCGGGGATGAGCGGCATAGAATGTTTGTATAGACTAAAGGGATTTCATCCGGAATTAAAATGTATGATGCTTACGAACTTTGATGATGCAGAAAATATTTTTAAAGCAATTAAAGCGGGAGCCAGTAGTTATATTTTAAAAAATACGACACCCGAAAAAATTATAGAAGCCATTGAAGACCTTGACCATGGCGGTTCTCCGATGAGCAGCCAAATTGCCCGAAAGGTTTTAGACGCTTTTCATCAACATGTAAATACGCACAATGCTTCGTTTCATTCTTTAAGCGTCCGTGAACAGGAAATTATTTATTCGCTTGCAAAAGGTTTTCGTTATAAAGATATCGGCGAAAAACTTTTTATCAGCGAAGACACGGTGCGCACGCACATCAGAAATATTTATGGAAAGCTACAAGTAAATTGCCGGAGCGAAGCGCTTAGAAAAACCGGCTTGTTATAATTTTATTTTTCGAAAATTATTTCTCATTAATTCTCGGTCTTTTCTGTGTATAATTTTTCTTGTTATTTAATATTTCCGAAATAGAAATCCTGTTTATTGATTTGTTTACTATCAATCTTTCCTTTATAAAAATTACTACTATTATCACATTGTGTAGGGCAAATACATTTAATAGGTTTACGTTTTAGTTTTTATTATAAACCAAAAGTAAATTTTTTATGAAAATTATTAATTCCATTACGCTGTTATTTTCAACCGTTTTGCTTTTATCAACAGGTTGCAAAAAAGACAGTAAAAAAACTGACTCTGACTCTTATAAATGCACTTCGTGTGTTACAACTCCGGAAGCTGTTGCCGCAAATGATGCCAGCAGCAAAGGAATTTACAAGGGCATTGTGATCGGATCAACCGGTACTATCAAATTCGATATTCAAAACGCAGGCTCTACAATCAAAGCGTATCTTACAATTGACGGCTCTGCTCTTGAACTTACTTCTGCAATAACCTGGGAAGGAACCGAAAGTTATGTGGCACCATTTACCGGAACTTTAAACGGACAAGCAGTAACCATCCTTTTTTCTGTAGATATGAATGGCAGCCAGCCTTTCATCGTTTCAGCAAATATTCCCGGCCATCCCAATGCTCAATTTAATATCGCTAAAGAAACATCAACCGCTTTAATCGAATGCTTTGAAGGTACATATCATACAACCGAACCGGAGGACGGAACCTTTAATATTTTATTATCGCGAGCGCTAAATAAATGGGGCGGCATCGCAAGAAAAAATGGTGAAACTGAAGTAGACGATATTAATGGAAAAATTGAAAACAATAAATTGATTGAGGATAACGAAACAACAGTTGGAACATTGACAAATGATGAAATCAATGGCTCATTTAAGGATGACAATGGAACGTCTATTACAGTCAAAGGAAAAAGAACTCTTTAATAAAAAACAACTTTACCAAAAACAAAAAAATCATGAAAAAATTAATCACATTCGCATTTGCTCTTTTAATTTTTCAATTAGTAAATGCGCAGGATGCACAAACAAACGAAACAATTTTTAAAAAATTTAAAGTAGATATTAGCCTGGGCTATGCGATACCGCAGGAGTCCGGCGGCTCTGGAAGTAAGGCTGGTGCTGTCTTTTCTTTAGAACCAAAGTATGCAGTGATGGATGAATTATCAGTCGGTCTTCGGATGGAAGGGGCCGCTATGGCTAACGTTGACGCGGATGGAGAAAAAGGAAATGTAAAAGCAAATTATTCTTATCTCGCAACCGGCGATTATTATTTTTCTAACAAAAAATTCAGGCCTTTTGGCGGAATCGGTGCTGGTATTTTTACCCACGCCAGCATAGATCTTGCTAATGATAATTCTTCTTTAGACAATATTCCGAAAACTTCTCAATTTGGCTTTATGGCGCGCACGGGTTTTGAATATGGCCATTTAAGGATAGGCGTGGAATATAATTTTGTTGCAGAAAAAAGTGGCTATCTCGGCCTTAAGATCGGCGGTATTATTGGCGGTGGAAGAAGATAAATAATTTTAAAAATGTTTTCTACGTTTTTTTAAAAACCTCCTTCGCCGGAGGTTTTTTTTATGGTGTGTCAGGCATGTATATGTGCTATAGGGTGAAAGTCCCGAACACGCTTTGCAGTAGGAAGTGTTAGCCCAAGGCAAGGGTGTCCATCGTGAGATGGAATCTGAAGGAAGCCGGCGGCAAAAGCCT